>Ga0207868_1000907_pt1 | contig 25204 bp, 16 predicted proteins | sample Passage237B_FD_187370 | JGI IMG/M metagenome (GOLD analysis project Ga0207868, IMG submission 187370) | Cellulose adapted compost microbial communities from Newby Island Compost Facility, Milpitas, CA, USA - Passage2 37B (SPAdes) (version 3) ... | reverse complement strand
GGCCAGCAGATTCAGCACGCGATCCAGCCCCGCCAGCGAGTTCTGGAACTGCGTGGCTGAGGAGGCGAGCATTTCCAGCGGGCCAAGCAGCCAGCCCAGATAGGCCAGAAACATGACCAGGTCGCCGACCGACAGCGCCTGCTCGGGGGTGATCAGGCCCTGCTGTACGCGCTGCGCATCATCGAGAATACGATTGCCGCCATACCACAGCAGCGCCGCGCTGGCCGCGGGAATGAACAGCGCCCAGGCGATGTCCACCGCACGTGACCACCACCATGCCAGAATTTCCTGGCGCACCAGCAGATGGTTATCGCGGATGTATTTGCCTGACTCGGCTCGTTCGCGGGCGAAGGATCGCACCACGCGCATGCCGCCGAAGGTTTCAGTGGCGTGTGAGTCGGAAAGCTGACGGGTAGAGCGGATATCCTTGAAGATCGGCCTGATGCGTCCGATCCAGGTCTTATGGCTCAGGTAGACCGTGGGCAGCAGAATGAGCGAGCCGATGAGCAGTCGCCAGTCGGTCCAGGCCAGGATGGTGATGGAGCCTGTCAGCTGCACGATGGCTCGCCAGGGGTTGTAGAGCATCGCAAAGACCAGCTGCGACACGCCGCCTGCGTCATCACGCAGCAGCGACGAAGCCCCGCCTGACTTGAGGTCATACACCCGATGCAGGGGCAGGCCGACGGCGTGATCAAACACCTGGCGCTTGACCGACACCTGCACGCGCTTGGTGATGCGCGTGGCATGCCACCGGCCCCACATGGAGAACATGATCGAGAGAATCGACAGCCCCACCATCGACAACGCCACCGCGGTCAGCAGCGTTTTGCGATCTTCAGGCAGAGGCAGGTGAGCCAGCGCGCCGGATACGGGCTTGTTGGCCAGCACGTTGTCGATCACCACTTTCGTGCCATAAAGAGGCAGCAGGGCGATGAGGGTAGAGATCGTCCCGGCCAGCAGGGTCAGGACAATCATCAGCCGATGGCCTGCAAGCATGCCCAGGAAGGCTTTGAAGAGTTCGAAGAAGGAACGATCTCGCTTCAGGCGGCGAGAATCGTCGCCGGGCATCGTCCCAGCCAGGGAATGGTGCTGAGCGATTTCGCTGGCGGAGCGACTGTCCCCCCGCTTGAAGCGGGCTTTGAGTTCTTCCTTGTACAGACGATAGCGCGATTTGCTCGTACGGTTGAAAAAGGCCATGGACAGATCATAGCGGCTTACCGGCCTCGAGGCAGGTTGACCAGGCAGGAAACCAGCTGGAAATGGAGATGAAACAGGAGTATTGAGGCTTTGTCTGGCTCACCCCCGCCATACCTGTGCAAGCGGGCATCCCCCCGATCCTGCCCCGAGCGAATGAATGGAAGATGAATCTTCGCCATCGCAGGGAGGACATTAATAAGGATAAGGACGAATTAAGTCCCCTGACGTCTCTGTAACAGGCAGCGGCGTCGCAATGTACGCGGGGCAAAAGTGTTAGCTGCCTGCTGGCTGTTATCTACAGACCGGGGAGTCACTGCAATCGTCTCGAACACAATGCATTACGCGTTGACCCATATCTGAATGACGCTAACCTTATGAGGCTGGCGATAGGGTGTGACCTGTTTGCATCCAACCGTAAGTCTTCCGGCCTCGTTTACAGTTTTTCCGCTCCCCGTCTCTTGCTGCAGGGTTGGATTCATGCCTGACATTTTTGCTCCGGGAACCTTCAGCTATCGTCCCCGATGGTTCAACATCATTCTGATGGGCATCCTTCATGCCGGCTGCATCGCGGCGCCGTTCTATTTCTCGTGGTCGGCGGTGGCGATCTGCTTCTTCCTGGGCTGGGTGTCCTGCTGTCTGGGCATCACGCTGGGCTGGCATCGCCTGCTGACGCACTGCAGCTATGAAACCTACAAGCCTATTCGCTACTTTGTGACGCTCTGTGGCTGCCTGGCCTGGCAGAACGGGCCGATCGAGTGGGTGGGCACGCACCGTATCCATCATGCTCACACCGATGAAGCACCCGATCCGCACTCGCCTCGCGACCACTCGCGCCGTGGCTGGTTCACCTGGATGCTGGCGATGATCTGGGCCCACGCGGGCTGGGTGTTCGTCCACCTGGAAAAGGACCCGACGCGCGCGGCCATGGATCTGAAGCGCGACAAGGTCATGGCTCTGATCGACAAGCTCTTCTGGCTGCCTGGCATCCTGCTGGGCGTGGCACTCTACTTCCTGGGCCAGTGGTATGGCGAGCAGGGCATTGCCTGGGTGGTCTGGGGCATCTTCGTCCGCACCACCATGATGTACCACGCCACCTGGCTGGTGAACTCGGCCAGCCACTTCTGGGGCTATCGCAACTTTGAAACCAAGGACGACTCCACCAACCTCTGGTGGGTGGCCATCATCACCTTCGGGGAAGGCTGGCATAACAACCATCACGCTCAGCAGCGCTCGGCAGCGCATGGCATGCGCTGGTGGGAGTTCGACCTCACCTGGCAGATCATCCGCCTGATGCGCGCCTGCGGTCTGGCCTGGAATGTGGTGGAGCCTCGCGTGGAAGCGATGACCCACAACAAGAAGAAGGCCGCGGCTCAGGTCGCAGCCCCGACCGAAGAAAAGCAGGCGCTTTCGCCTTCGGCTTCCACGCAGGCCACGCCCTGATTCATCAATCGACGAGCACTCTGAGTCTCGAGGCAAGCGATGCGATTTCTGGCCATTGATCCCGGCGATAAGCGCACCGGCCTGGCGCTGGGCGATGATCGAACCAACATCGCTTCGCCCCTGGAGATCATCACCACCTCGGCGCAGCATGAGTTGCTGCGGCTGATCGATAAAGCCATTGATCAGCAGGGCCCCGGCGCGCTGGTGCTCGGGCTGCCCTTGAATATGGATGGCACTGAAGGGCCTGCTGCGAAGAAAGTGCGACAGCTCGCCGCCGAGCTTGAAAAGCGCACCGGTCTGCCTGTGCATCTCTTTGATGAACGTCTCACCAGCTACGCTGCCGAGAGCAAGCTCAATCAGTCAGGTCTGACGCATCAGGGAAAGAAAAAGCGCCGTGACGCACTGGCGGCAGCGGCGCTTCTTGAAGATTTTCTCGCCGACCGCGCCCGTCAGAAACAGGCTTCGCAGACGCAGTCGAATGATTCCACGAATCAGGCCACCTGATCGCGTGGCGGCTCATGCACCATGTCACGTGCCCGGCGGAGAATTTCCGCGCTGACTTCAGGCATCGGATAGTGCTTGCGCAGGAATGAGCGCAGCTGATCCGATTCCGCAATGCGGAAGAACGTCACGGGATGCAGCCTGCTGGCCACGAACGTGACGGCCCGCGCCAGTCGGCTGCGCGATGCAGCCACCAGCAGTTCACCATCAGGCTCAAAGCGCAGAGGCAGAATTTCAAACTGCCAGGCCTGACGTCGGCTGATCAGATTCAGCGCTTCGTGATCGATCTGCTGTGTTGCCAGATCAATCGTTCCGGTGAAGCGGTTGTACTGCTCAATCCATGCTCGCTCGATGCTCTCCACCGAGACTTCAAACATTTCTTCAGCCAATACGCCAAAGGGTACACCCCTGCGGCGCTGGGCTTCGAGAATCTCGAGCACCTGCTGATCGGTCAGCACGCCTTGTTCGACCAGAATCTGGCCGATGCGGATTGGTCTGTTTTCCGGCTGGGTCATAATCATCCTCGCTTTCGCTACTACAGGCATCGGCGAGATGATCAAAAGAATTAATGGTTGGTTGCTGGATTTAATCCCGCGAGGACAGAATGTAACGATTGGGGAAATGATTTAAGATTTGCGATCAGCTTTTTCTCGATAAGGTCAGGGACTGCCGGGTAAATTGCCTGAAGCATGTAACCGACATAATAGGTACTTATGCAATACGCCCTGATTATCGCCGGTGGCTCAGGTACTCGCCTGTGGCCAATGAGTCGCTCTCAGCAACCCAAGCAGCTGATTCCCTTTATCAATGGGCGCAGTCTGCTGCAGATCGCGCGCGACAGACTCAGTGGTCTGCTGCCTGCGAACCGCTGCTACATCTGCGCCGGTCAATCGCATAAGCAGGCTATTCTTGAGAACCTGCCCGGTCTGCATGAGGAGCAGTACTTAGGAGAACCTACCGGGCGCGATACGCTCAACGCGGTCGGCCTGGCTGCTGCTGTGATTGCGGAGCGCGATCCGCAGGCCGTGATCGCAGTGTTCACCGCAGACCACATCATTGAACCGGTCGATCGTTTCCAGCAGTGCGTGCGTCAGGGTTTTGAACTGGCGCAGGCCGATCAGCCCACGCTGGTGACTTTCGGTATTCGTCCCACGCATGCGGCCACAGGCTATGGCTATCTGCAGCTGGGTGAAAGCCTGCAGGGTGAAGCCGGCGGCGTGGCTCGCAAGGTGGTGAAGTTCAAGGAAAAGCCTGATGCGCCCACTGCGCAGTCCTATCTGCAGGCCGGCCCCAGTGAATACCTGTGGAACAGCGGCATGTTCGTGTGGAAGGCATCAGTCCTGATGGACTGCATCGCCCGCTACGCGCCGGAAAATCACGCGGGCCTGGTGAAGATCGCCAAGGCTTGGGATACCCCGTCGCGCGAAGCCGTGGCTGCGGAAGTTTATCCCACGCTCAAGAAGATCAGTGTCGACTTCGCCATCATGGAACCCGCCTCGCGCGATCCGAAGGTGCGCGTCGCCGCAGTGCCCATGGATCTGACCTGGCTCGACGTGGGCTCCTGGCCCAGCTATGGCGAAACGTGCAAACGCGATGAGCAGGGCAACACCATCTCCACCGCGAGCACCGTGCATCTGGATTCGCGCGGCGTGATCGTGGCATCGAGTGACGACAAGCACCTGGTGGCCACCATCGGCTGCGAGAACATGATCATCATCCACACGCCTCACGCGACGCTGGTGTGCCCGGCCGACCGCGCTGAAGAAATCAAAAAGCTTCACGAAATGGTCGGCGAGAAAGTCGGGAAGCATCTGCTGTGATGAAGTAGATCCAACACAGACCCCGGTCCGCCAGCCGGGGCTTTGTGAAGGATGTTGAACGAATGAAATGAAAAAGACGTCGCGCAGTGCGACGTCTTTTTTGTTGGTGATGAAGGATGCGGGATCAGTCGCCCGAATCGAGCACGGCCATGAAGGCAGTCTGGGGGATGTCCACCGTACCCACGCGCTTCATGCGCTTCTTGCCTTCCTTCTGCTTTTCGAGCAGCTTGCGCTTACGCGACACGTCGCCGCCATAGCACTTGGCCGTCACGTTCTTGCCCACCGACTTGATGGTCTCGCGGGCGATGACTTTGCCACCGATGGCGGCCTGCAGCGGAATTTCGAACAGGTGGCGTTCGATTTCCTTCTTCAGGCGGATCAGCAGATTGCGGCCGCGCTGCTCGGCTTTGTCGCGGTGAGCGATGAGTGACAGCGCTTCCACCTTGTCGCCGTTGATGAGGATGTCGACCTTCACCAGACGATCCTTGCGGAAGCCCAGCACGGAGTAGTCCATCGTGCCATAGCCATGGGTGATGGACTTCAGGCGGTCGAAGAAGTCGAAGATGATTTCCGCCATGGGCAGTTCATATTCGAGAATCTGACGCGAGTCGGAGAGGAACTGCTGGCCCTTGTAGGTTCCGCGACGGCTTTCACAGAGGGTCATCAGGTCGCCGATGTATTCCTTGGGCGTGATGATTTCACATTTGAGGATCGGCTCACGGATTTCGGCGATCTGCGACACGTCAGGCAGGTCGGCCGGGTTGGTGATCTGAATCAGCTCACCGTCGGTCTTGAGCACTTCGTAGGTCACGGTCGGCGCGGTCTGAACGATTTCGACCTTGCCTTCACGTTCAAGGCGTTCCTGAATGACGTCCATGTGGAGCATACCCAGGAAGCCGCAGCGGAAGCCGAAGCCCAGCGCGTCAGAGGACTGCGGGGCGTAGGTGAAGCTGGCATCGTTGAGATGCAGCCTGCTGATGGCGTCGCGCAGTTCGTCGAACTGAGTATCGCCCACGGGGTAGAAATCGCAGAACACCATGCGCTGCGGCTCACGATAGCCGGGCAGCGGCTGGGGAGCCGGATCGTTTTCGAGAGTGATGGTGTCACCAATGTTCACGTCGCTGAGCGTCTTGATGGCGGCGACGAGATAACCCACGTCACCGGCTTCGATAGGTTCCTTCGAAGGCGTCATGCGCGGGGTGAACTTACCCATCTCAGTGATGGCGTAGGAACGGTTGGTTCCCATCATGCGGATCTTGTCGCCCACCTTCAGCCTGCCATTGAACAGACGGAAGTAGACGATGACGCCGCGATAGTCGTCGTATTCACTGTCGAAGATCAGGGCTTGGGTTTTTTCTTCGACGTTGCCACGCGGTGCGGGCAGGCGGTCGCAGATAGCGCCCAGCAGTTCCGGGATGCCCTGACCGGTCTTGGCCGAGACGAAGAGCACATCTTCAGCGGGCAGACCCAGGACGCTTTCGATTTCCATCGCCACTTCTTCGGGACGAGCCGTGGGCAGGTCAACCTTGTTGACGATGGGGATGATTTCCAGGTCCTGACCGATGGCCAGGTATGCGTTGGCGACGGTCTGGGCTTCGACACCCTGCGTGGCGTCGACCACGAGGATCGCGCCTTCACAGGCCGTCAGCGCGCGGGACACTTCGTACTGGAAGTCCACGTGGCCGGGGGTGTCGATGAAGTTGAGCTCGTAGTTCTCGCCCTTGTGCTGGAAGTTGACGCTCACCGCCGAGGCTTTGATGGTGATGCCACGTTCGCGCTCCAGATCCATCCCGTCGAGGAACTGGTTCTTCATTTCGCGTTCGGTGATGGCCCCGGTGGTCTGCAACATGCGATCGGCCAGGGTGCTCTTACCATGGTCGATGTGGGCGATGATGGAGAAATTACGTATATGCTGCATGGTGATCCGTGCGCCTGCGTCTGGGGTCTTCGGGTAATTGAAAGCAGATCATTTTAGCACGATTCTGGCCAGTCTGTCATAAGCCTGGGCGACCGGATCGGCGCAGATGCACGCCAGCGGTCTGGCTAGGCAGGCCAGCCGATGCTCCAGAGCCCATCCGTCAGCGGTCATGGACTGGTCCAGAACCCGCAGCATCCGCCAGATGCGCATGCCCGCATGGCCGGATCGGACAGGCCTGACCTTGCGGGCGCTGCCAATGTCGATGAGCCAGGGCTGATTGTCGTCATCACAGAGGATGTTGGAGGTCTTCAGATCGCGGAAGCTCCAGCCTGCCTGGATCATGGTGACGAGCATCTGGCTCAGCCGGGCGAGGTATTCATCGCGGATCGCTGCCTCGGCGAACCGGCCACGCCGCCAGGCCAGGTAGAGCGACAGGCCCTGATACGGGCAGGCCAGGGTAATCTGGCAGCCCAGTCCCACCAGTTCCACGTGGCTGCCCCAGATGGGGACGACGGGCAGGCCGTCGCGAATCAGTCGGCGGCTCTGACGGATCTCCTGATAGGCCGGGTGAAGCCCGGTGAGCCAGCCGAAACGCTGGCGCAAGTGATTGAAGGTGAACTGTTTGAGGATGATCGGGCCGGGCGGATCGCTGGATTCCACCTGCCAGACCCGGCTGCGCCCGTCGTTCTTGAATACCTTTACAGGCGTGGCCTGGAACCACTGTGGCCAACGGTTTTCGACAGATGCAGGAGCCTCAATACCCATGCGGGCTATGTTGACGGGTGTTGGAGGGCATTGCAAGCGTGGAGGGGGAAAGGGATTCGAGAGCGGTGGGGAGAGGAGTAGAAGTAGAGGATTGGGGTGCGGGTGGTTGCGGGGGGATTGGAGGGACCCAGCCGTGCAACGGCTGGGCTTTGGGGTGGGGAATGGGAAGGAGCAGGGAAGTTGTCTCCCACACACGTCCAGGTGAGCGCCATCTGACAACAAAGCCCAGCCATTGCATGGCTGGGCTCCGCGTTTAATCACCACTAATCGTTATTTCCCCGTTATCGAACGTCCCCGACTTCAAACTCTCCGGTCAACCGATCCTCCTCACGCCAGCAGCGCCTCCGCATCATCCACCTGCTGGATGATGTGTGGCTCTTCCACGGGCTGGGCGGGTTCGGACAGGTCCGAACGCAGGGCGATGGTAAACACCGTGCCCTTGCCCGGCGTCGAAGCCACCGCCAGTCGGCCGCCATGGGCTGCCACGATGCCGCGACAGATCGCCAGACCCAGACCGGCGCCGGCTTTCATATCGCGGTGGGCGATGGTTCCTTCGTTGAGGGCAAACGCACGGCCAAGACCGCAGGCGACGGCAGGGGAGATGCCCCGGCCGGTGTCGGTCACGGTCAGGACCATCCATCGGCCTTGCTCGTCATACATCGAGCGGGCCTGGATTTCGATACGCCCGTCACGCGTGTGCTTGTGAGCGTTGGTCACCAGGTTAATCAGCAGGCGGCGGATGGCGTCCTCGTCACCCTTCATGATGAACCGGCCGGCGGGCGTGTTGCTGATCAGTGCAATGCGATCGGTATTCACCAGCGGCCTGATCACTTCCAGCGTTTCACGACACAGAATGCCCACGTCCACCACCGACCACTGCCAGCGGGCGTTGCCACTGCCAATGCGGGCGGCTTCGAGCATGTTGGTCACCATGCCCGACAGGCGGATGGTTTCCTCGTGAATCGCCTTGAGCAGACGGGCCTGCTCTTCCTGATCAGCCAGCTTTTCGGTCAGCAGCACTTCGGTGATGGCCTGCAGCGATGCCAGCGGTGTGCGAAGCTCATGGCCCACCACGCCGAGCACTTCTTCCATGGCAGCAGCGCGGGTACGCAGGCTGTCACGCTCGCGCTCGATGTTGCGCGTGCGCTTCAGTTCAGTGATGTCGGTGACAATCACCATGGTGTCGGTGAATTTGCCTGCTTCATCGTGAAGCGTGGCCGTGGTCAAAGTGACGTCGATAATCCGTCCATCCTTGCACAGTTGGCGCACCTGAACATCGCGCAGCGGCTTGCCTTCAAGCATGCTGTCACGCAGTTTCAGGTAGTTCGACCATTCCTCTTCGGGAATGGCGGGGAAAGGCTTGTTATGTACCTCAATGGCTGACCAGCCAAAGAGACGCTCGGCGGCAGTGTTCCACAGGCCCACCCTGCCATGCTCGTTGAGGGTGAAGATGGCCAAGGGAAATGCATCGAAAATGGCCTGGAGGTTTTCGTGGGTCTGGCGGGCCTGCTCATGCATGCCCAGCAGGTTCACCAGTCGGCGGTAGACCAGTGCATAGACCATCAACCCGGTGAGGCTGATGAAGAAGACGCCCTTGACGGTCTGATAAAATTGAATTGCGGCGGGCTGATCGGTCAGGTAGTTGACCACCTGATCGGAGCCGACAATCCAGAGCATCGCGACCAGGGCATAACTGCCGGCCACGACCCATGCGTGGCGTGACGCACGCCATCGGACGGCCTGGATTCTTGGAACTTTCATACCGCGACGTACCATGAACAAATCATCTCGGTTGGCTGGCGCATCAAAGCCAGCTGGATTCAGCCGATCACCACGGAATTGGTGGCCCCCATCAGTGTTTTCATCGGCCTGAATTCCCCGTCGACTTAGCATCTGTTGCTTAACACGGGTCAAATCTTCAGGAAAAACCCCCAACTTTTGACCATCTTGCCCAGACGTCACAATCGATAAACCTTTGCTTACTGCTTCGAGGCAGGCGCATGAAAAAGGCCGCCCTGCCTGTGCAGTGACGGCCTGGAGTAGATCTATATAAGTGGAAGGTTCAGCTTCAGACCCGGGCTCGGAAGCTGTAGAGACGGCCATTCTTCAGATGGAAGCGGATCCTCACCTGCTCCGGCCAGGCCCTGGTGGCTTCGAGTGACAGCCAGGTCTGATCCAGGCTGGGCTTGCCCGTGTAGTTGAAGGACTCAATCACCTGCCCGGTTTCAGCGCTGATGATATCCACGCCCAGCCCCATCGGATCATAGCCCGCCCGGTTGTTGAAGATGCAGGCGTTGATATCCAGCCCCTTAACCCCTGCAGGCAGTTTGAGGATGCGGGTGAGCACCTTACCAACGGTCCCGGTGGCATCGAGGCTGACAAACCCGTCTTCACGCAGTGTGGCTTTGCCAAACGCGCCGGACATCGACGGCCTGACGTGGCTGAAGCCTGCAGCGGGGTGGGGATCGGGCCGGCCTTCGTAGTGGATGATCAGCTTGCCATCCTTATAGACAGGCGGGTTGAAGGTCGGGACGGTCCAGTAGGCGTCGAACTCGCCATGGGTGCCGTTGGGCAGGAACACATCCCGGCTGCAGATGTCGAACATCTTGTTGACCACGTTGCCGCCGGCGTCGATGGCCATGTACATCTGGTTCTCAACCATGCGCTTCCAGACTTTGCCATCCCGGCTGCAGGCCAGCTGGGTGTCGATGCGCTGCTGCTGCTTGTAGTACACCTCCACGTAGGCGATGTACAGGCTGTGATAGTGGAAGGCATATCCGCCATAGATTTCCGTATCGGGGTGGTCGTGGCGGTCGGGCGCGATGATCAGGCGGGGATGCGAGTTGACCGGATCGGCCCACTTCGTGAAGTCGCTGGTCTCCACCTGAGTAATGGTGCGCACGCCGACGATGGCGTAGTTACGGCTCCAGGCGACATGCTTTTTCTTGACCGGGTCCCACCAGTAGCACATGCGGTCGCCCAGATAGGGAACCACGTGCTTCTGGCGCCAGGTCCACTTGATGCCATCGGGCGACGTGGCCGACGACAGCCCGGCGAACCAGTTGTCCACCGACGAAAGCATCTTGAAGCGATGCTCAGGATTGGTTTCATTCCGGTCATAGACGATACAGAAATCGTCCATGTTGCTGTCGAGCACGACGTTGGAGTTGGGGAGCGATGCGCCGGCGATCTCTTTCTTGACGAAGTGTTCGCCGTCTTCCGATTCGGCCATGCACACCAGGTGCTTGCCATGACCTGTGCGCTTGACGTACTCGGCCGCCGTTTCACCGCCCAGATTGCAGGCTTTGTAGTAAAGGCGGTACTTGCCATCGACTTCCACGATGTTGCCAAACACCAGCCCATAGCCTTCCCATGGCTTGTCGGCCACCATGGTGGGCCCGGCCTGCTTGGTGGGCTGATTCACCCGGCGATGGACGCTGTCTTTGGACTCGATCAGATAATCATCAAGAAACAGCTGATGAGCCACGCCGATGTCGATCGGGTCCTTCTGAGTGGGATACTCATAGTAAGGCTTGCCATCATATGCTCCAGGCTTGAGGTCGCTGCTCATGAGGTGCTCTGTATCAGGGTGCTTTATCGTAAACCTGAGAGGGGATTGTGGCAGGCGGCAGGTTTGGCGTCAAAAGGCGAATACACAGAAAACCGGTCGGACGGGGCTCAGCAGGGGCAGGTGGTCAGCAGTACAACTGCATCCTTATATAAGGATGCGCGGCCGATGGCATTGCGCGATATATTGAACTGATCCTCTGAATCCGTACCTGAGGCAGACAGGAAAACAGGCATGTCCTACGCCATTGAAGACTATCGCGTTGAACTCGACGCCTACAACGGGCCGTTGGATCTGCTGCTGTTCCTGGTCCGACGCAATGAGATCGATCTGCATGACATCCCCATTGCCAAACTGACCGACCAGTACCTGGAATACCTCAAGCAGATCCAGGCGATTGACGTTGATCTGGCCGGCGAGTTTCTGGTGATGTCCGCCACGCTGCTGGAAATTAAAAGCCAGATGCTCATTCCCCAGGCCGCTGAGGAAACGCAGGAGCAGGCCTCGGCTGCGGAAAACCCGGCTGACCCGCGCTATGAACTGGTTCAGCAGCTGCTGGCGTACAAGCGTTACAAAGACGCCGCCATGGAACTCGAGCAGCTGCGTGATGAGTGGGAAGCCCGCGTGCCCTGTCATCCGGGCCGGCTCAGCGCCAAGCAGATGGTGGCCGGTCAGAACGCGAAGCTGCCTAAGACCGAAGAGGAATGGGAAAACCAGCCCGAGCCTGAAGTGGTGGAAGTGGATCTTGAGGATGCTTCCATCACCGACCTGTGCGCGGCTTTTGCCCGCATCCTTTCCTCGATTGGTGATGTGAGCAAGACAGGCCACGCCGTGGTGTACGACGATACGCCCATCGGCCTGCATGCGGAAGACATCATGGATCGTCTGACGCGCGAAGGGCCGCTGACGCTGCAGAAGGTTTTCGCCGGCCGCACGCGTCGCGTGGAAATGATCGGCCTGTTCCTGGCGACGCTGGAACTGGTCCGCCTGAAGAAGGTGCGCATCATTCAGGAACAGGTGGGTGGCGAAATCAGGCTTGAAAGCCGCCCGCCTGAAGAACAGCTCAACGACCAGGACTCGGCCAATGTCGACTGGCGCGATCCTGAAACCGGCGAAATGCAGTACGAATGGGCCAGCGAAGAAGACCGTAAACGCGCGGCCCGTCGTGCGCGTCTGCGTGCCCTGGCTGCAGAACGCATGAAGAAGGGGCAGGAAGTTTCGGAAGAAGAGCTTGAAGAGCTCGACGAAGCTGACGACGAAGTTGAAGCATCGGACGATACGCCCGCCGAGGAAAACGCCAGCAGCGAGCAGGACAATGCATCTTCGCAGGATGCTTCCGACAGTTGATGCGTGCGATGCTGTCACTGCATTCTTCACCCATTGAAACGCACAAAAAGCTCCTCACGCACGGGGAGCTTTTTTATTGGGACGCACGAGATGCAGACGCGCAGCCGACAGGCAGGTGCGTGGGCTGTGGATAAAAACGTCTTTACCCCGGCTGATGGGTGACTGAACGGTGTTTGAGACTGACGATGAAGAGAAAAGTGGAAAAGAATGAAAAAAGTAAGCTAGGAAATTTGGAATATAAGTCTTTTAATTTCACGTGTTTAATACTGCATCTTTAAAAAACTCGCCCCGGATTGACGGATCATGCTCATAAAAGTGGAGTTGTGCACGGGTTCGATCCGATAAGCAGATCATCGAAGAGCGATCTTGACGCTTGATTGGAAAATAGCACAATGTTTGAAATTCCCGGGGGTCTGAGATCGCTTCGCGAACACCGGGATTTGAAAAGTTAAGGGTTGAGAAAGCGGTGTGTGTGCCTTGATGAGCGGGAATGAAACCGCAGTGGCATGCAGCGAACTGGAATGCAGCCCGGGTCATTTGAACCTCAGGCATCCAGCACTCGTCAAACCATGAAGAAGCTTCCATCGTCATCGTTGTGTGGACGTTGACGAATCCTGGGCTGTGTTAGCCCGGGGCAAGATTATTGAGGCAAAGTCATCCTTCGGGATGTCAGGGGAGCCTCAAAAATCAGACTGAGTTCCTACTGTTTATTAGGAGAGATGGTCCATGACTACTTGTAAGCGCGTTATTGCTCTCGGCGGCGCTATGCTGCTGGGCGTGTCCGGCGTGGCTCAGGCCAGCGGCAGCGTCGACGCCGAACTGTCGGCTCTGCGTGCCCGCGTTGCTCAGCTCGAAGGTTCGCAGAACCAGAGCTGGCTCAACGAACGTCGCGCCGAAGAAGTGAAGGCTCTGGTGCGCGAAGTTCTCGCTGACGCGGACACCCGCGCCAGCATGCAGGAAGGTGGCGTCGCCGCCGGTTACAACAACGGCTTCTTCCTCGCTTCGGAAGATGGCAAGTTCCTGCTCAACATCAGCGGTCAGCTCCAGACCCGCTACACCTTCAACCACCGCGAAGGCAGCCTGAACAACAACGGCGGCACCAGCGACAACTGGTCGCATGGCTTCAGCCTGCCCCGCACCAAGCTGTTCTTCGAAGGTCACGTTGGCAGCCCCAAGATCGGCTACAAGGTGATCCTGCACGCTCGTGACACCGAATTCTCCGACAACGGCATCTTCGTTGAAGAAGCCGTCGTCTCCGGTCAGGTTGCTGACAACGTCACCGTCTACGGTGGCCGCGTTGCTTACGCCTACGACCGCCTCGGTGGCCTGGACACCCGTTACCTCACCGCCCTCGAACGCTTCAGCGCCGGCAGCTTTGACTACGGCAACTGGACCGGCGCTGGCGTGATCGTCAACATCAACGACGCTGCTCGCGTCAACGCCATGCTGTACAACCAGTATGACAACGGCGTGGACTTCGGCGTGGAATACGGCGTTGCCGCCCGCGGTGAGTTCAAGCTCGCCGGTAACTGGGATCAGTACAACGACATGAACGCCTGGTCCAACGAAGGCACCCTGTCGGTCATCGGCGTTGGTGTCCGCTACGAACAGGGCCGCGAAGGCACTGCTTCGAACATCGACGAAAGCCGCGCTTTCAGCCTCACCGCTGACTACAGCCTCGAAACCAACGGCCTGAGCATCCTGGCCGCCGGTTACTTCAACACCAACTTCGACAACAACAGCTACTACCACACCTACGCCCTCGTGGGTCAGGTTGGCTACTTCTTCGTTGCTGACAAGGTCGAAGGCTACGCTCGTGCTGAATACGCCAACGCTAAGGACGGCGACAGCGAAATGTTCGCCGCCACCGCTGGCGTGAACTACTACCTCGCCAAGCACGCTGCCAAGTTCACCTTCGAACTGAACTACTCCAAGTACGCCGTGTTCGGCTACACCGACTCCGGCTTCCTGCCCCAGGACGCTGGCGACCGCAACCAGATCTTCGCGGCCGCTCAGTTCCAGCTCCTGTTCTAATCTGCTGATCTGAACTGTACCCCTGGTCGCCCGCAACGGCGACCAGGGCCTTTCAAGCGGCTGGCCTTTCCCCTGGGCCAGCCGCTTGTTTTTTTGTTTCGAGTTGGAATGGCAGGGGAAATGAGAACCGTCACAGGACGGTTCTCATTTCATTTCTCACGTCCGTACACAGTTCCACCGTTGTGCTGGCCGATCCGGTCTCCGCAGATCATCCATGCGAATGGCGTCACTCATTCGTCATCCCCTGACTGGCGGGTACCCAGGGGAACTTGCACGTTGCTTGCGTCATTCCTTGGATTCCCGCCTGCTCGGGAATGACAAAAGGGGAAATCAGGCCTCAATGAAAACGACCATCTGACAAATTCACAGGCAAGTCATGCATAAAGCCCGCAAGCGGGGGTCCACAGATCTAGCGGTGCGTCAATGCATGGCACTCCGCAAGATCCGTGGATGCCCGCTTTCGCGGGCATGACGGAGTGGGGAGACATGCTTAGAAGGGATGATGGGGACATCTCGCCAATACAACAGGCCGAGCGGTCAGTTTCGCATACAGCACCTGCCCGCATTCCACTTCTACTTTGATGCCAGACTTCACAGATGATCCCGCAGCATGCCCATGACGCCGGTCATCACCAGCTGGGCGCTCAGGGCAGAGAGGATCAGCCCGGTGAGCTTGCTCAGGACGTTCAGGCCTTTCTGGCCCAGGATCTTCTCCACGCCGCTGGCCAGATAGAGCAGCAGGCCCACCACCAGCACCGCCGTTAGCAGAGCCGTGCCCGCAATGGCTTTATCCCCGTAGCTCTGAAACTCGGTGCCCATGACCAGCAGCGCACCAGTGGTTCCCGGGCCCACGGTGATGGGAATGGCCAGGGGGACCACCGCAATGTCATGTCCATCGTTCACTGGAGTGGCGTTCGACGAACCCTTCACCAGACTCACCGCCGAGAGGAAAAGCAGGCAGCCTGCCCCGATGCGGAAGGAGTCGATGGTGATGTCGAACATGCGGAAGATGGCATTCCCGCCGAAGATCAGCACCGCACAGGCCACGATCACGGCCAGCGTGACGCGGATGGCCAGCTTCCTGCGAGCCCCGAGCGACTTGCCCTGGGTCATCGACAGAAACGTCGAGATCACCCAGAAGGGGGTCAGCAGGAAGAAGAACTTGATAAAGGTGTTGATCCACAGGTTCATGCGGGCATTGTGGCCTGCATGATGAAGGGGGGCAAGTGTGACGCCAGCACAGGGACGCGGCCTGTCTTCAGCTGAACATGATCAGAATTGTGAACAGCGCCGCGACGCGTGTCACGACGATGACTGTCACAAGCGTGGAGGTTTCATTGTTCTCCAGTCGATACACGAACGCGCAAGGCAGGCCCACGCAGATGAACTGAATCACAAACATCGCGAAGAACGTAGCCCGTCCGCCTGGGAGATAATCGTTTGCCAGCAGATAAAGCAGGTCTGCCACCCCGCCAGTTCCGATGGTGATCGCGGCCATCTTGCCAATGGCAGGCAGAACCGGCCCGAAGCTCATGCTCGCAATCATTGAGGTGACATACATCGCCACTACCGCCAGGGGCGTGAACACGATGACCTGCAGGGCCAGCAGCAAAACAAAGCCGACGATGCCTTCGAGCAGCGTATCGGCTATCACGATGTTGAGCACGGCCTGGAGCGCAACGCCGACGATCAGCACACTCAGCGGAAACAGGATGCTGCGGCCATGACCATCCACGACTTCATCTTCACGCCTGGCCAGCGCCAGGGCGACAGAGGACTGCGGGGCATGGGGATCTTCATCGCCATACACCACAGGCCGACGCATCGCGCGCGGCTTCTCGACGGGAATCGCAAGTTCATACTCGCTTGAACCGCCAGCAGATTCACGTGAAGCCGCTGCGGGCTCGACCGATCGAAGGCTGCTCGGAGCAAGCTCCGGCTCGCGGAGGAGATTCAGATCGATCCCATCATCGTCCGCCGGCGTGAGGGATGCAGGCATCACCATCGTCTGGCCACACCTGCAGCGGACCTTTTTCCCGGCGTAGCGTTCATTCCACGGGTACTGTTCAGCACAGCCCTCGCACGTGATGGTTGCTGCAGACATCGGCGGCCTCCCGGAAGTGGAAGAGGTGATCTGCGATGGATCACCTCTGCGTCATGATACATCTTCAATTCATCTGCGATGGGCAGGATCTGTGGATGTCCGCTTTCGCGGGCATGACGAGGGGGCAGGTCGCCTGCCCCATCGTGCGTTACGCACCAACGTTTTAGAACCAGTGGGGGAACATGTACCCCATGCCATAGAGGATGAAGATGCGAGGCAGCACGATGATCGAGACGATGGCTGCCATCTCGAGGGATTCCAGCTCAAAGACGATGGCCACGGGAATCCCGATGAGGATCATGTGCAGCACAAAGCCCACCAGCAGAATCTGGTAGTCGAAATCGACGCTGAGCATGACCTTGAAGAACAACAGATCGGCCACGCCGCCTGCGCCGATGGCGATGGCACACACGCGGATCAGCGCGGGAATCATCGGGCCAAAGCCGATGTCCATGATTTTGGCCACCAGCAGCACCGCGCCGACCGCGATGGGGGCCATCAGCAGTGTTTCGGCCAGCAGCATCAGAGATGATCCGGCGACCGCCCGGCCGGGCGAGGTGGCAAAGACAAACCAGAGCACAATCTGAGCAATGATGCCGGCGATGGCGACCATGGCGGGAAAGAGTTTTTCCTTGAAGAACGACGGCGCGACTTCATCTTCACGATTCATCAGCGCCTGGGCCACCGCGCTGGGCCTGCTGCTCATGGCCTGCAGATAGGCCTGGCTGGGCGTGGCTCGCACCGGCGCTATTTCTTCGGTGGTGATGGCCAGTTCCAGCGGGGCTTCGTCCGAGTCATCCTCGTTCGCCGCCGAGGCAGCACGGGCAGGCTCGGGCATGTCCAGATCAATGACCGACGATGACACTGCTGCCTGCCTGTGCTCGACAGTCCGCTGGCGGCGCGTGGGCTGAGAGGTCTGGGGCTCAAGGGAAATCGATGCAGGTGCGGGCGAGGGGCTCTGCTCCTGGCTGGCTGCGGGGTCCTGCCTGGGCATGAGCAGATACTGACCGCAGGGGCACTGCACTTTCAGGCCGGCGTACTGAGGTTTCCAGCGGTATCGCTTGTGACACCCGCTGCATGTCAAGGGATCGGCCATGATGTTGTCTCCCCGGATCGACTGTCTTACTTGCGAGCGTGTTCAATGCGGCCGTCGAGATACATGATGGAGCCATGACGGTCGAGCTTGCCATCCTTGATTTCATAGAGAATCGGTGTGCCCGCCGGGTTGGCAATGGTGTTGATGTTTTTGCCAGGTGGAAAATACATGAACCCCGGGTTGGCGCCGGTGCGGTTGTTGACCAGCAGCGCGTTGATGTCGCCCAGCACGGTGCGCAGGTCATCCATCGTCTGCGGGAGGTTGCCATTGTTCTGCTGCGCATAGGTCAGGACACCCAGGCCGAGCTGCTTCATGTTGTTCTCAGACACCACACCCTGGCCCATCTCGCGGGCGCGGGCCAGAGCGGTGAAGTAATCGAACACACTCGGGTCGCCTGTGGGTTTGGCTGCGGGGGGAGCCGGCGCGGGTTTGGGGGCTTCGTCTTCGTCATCATCGTCATTAAGCATGGCCTGCGTGCCCGTTGTTGAAACGGGAGGTGCGCCTGTCGCCCTGGTTGCGGATGGCACGCTGGCCACCTTCACCGTCGAAGGCTTCTGGCCAGGTTGACCCGCCATCGAAGCGGGCAGCGTGGCCACGATGCGATCATTGACCTTGATAACCATCGGCTCGCTGGTCTGCGGGCGGGGGTAAAGCAGATAGATATCGAACTTGGCGAAAGGCGAGATCGCCGCAGGCTGCATGTTGATGTCCGACGACCACCAGGCTTTGCCCGGCGTGTTCCAGGTCACCGTCATGTTCGAGCCGTCGTAGGCGTACTTGAGCGCTGTGCCCGTGACAGGGTCCTGCTGGGTCAGTTCGCCATTGCCATAGAGACCACTGACGCCGGGATGGCCGCTCTGCAGATAGGGCGAGGAGAAATCGACCGAGCCCGAGACGCCATTGCTGCCATTGTAGACCAGTGTGCCCGAGGCCAGTCCGCCACTGCTGCCCTGATTGGGATTCCTGATTTCGTCAGGCGGTGGCTGCAGGGGGATCATAGCATCGTGGACGATAGCCTTGGAGGAACTGATGGGGAACTCGATAGTCGAAGTCTGGAACGGAGCAACCATCAAAATTGGCGTGATCTGCTGCTGGCCGACGTGCATGATGAAGTTGCCCGACCCGAAGGCCAGGTCGTAGCGGTTTTCGAGTTTCTCTTCGCGGGCGATGCGTTCGCTGATCTTCACGTGGACGAAGATGTAATCGCCATTACTGTCGGGGCGGGTGAAGATGAGCTTGTCGGATCCGCCGATGTTGTAGAGCTCGTCGGTGAAGTTGTCACCCTGCAGCGGGTTCAATGCGGTGCTGGTGACAGAGTGCCCCTGCTTCGCAGCGCCGGCGAAGCCGGGGTTCTTGATGCGCGACAGGTGCCCCAGGGCTTCGAGGCGCGCCACCGGGTAGGCTTCCACCAGATGCAGACCACGACCCGGGCCGGTGAACCACCAGCCCAGAATCCCGCCGATGATCGAGAGAAACACCAGCAGCACGATGGTTTTCACGGGTGTGAAATCTACCCCCAGCAGACTGAACCAGGGCTTGGGGCCGTCATCGCCACGGGCGCGGGCATTGCGCGCGGCGATGCGATCCCAGGCGCTGCCTGCGTCCTGATCAGGCCGGGGCGGCGGGGGATTGCCTGGATCAATAGTGGCTTTGCTGCGCCCACCCTTGCGGTTGCCTCGCGCCGGAGCGGTGGGCGATACGTGTTCCACCAGCGCCGACAGTGGCAGTTCGGGTTCGATCAGATCATCCATCAGCAGCGGCGCGACATTCGATGGTGGCTTATTCGGGCTGGCGGCAGGGCGGGGGCTGTCCGCAGCGGCCTGCATTTTCTGTGGCGCCGCGTTCGCCGACGGGCGCGGAGCGGGTGTTTCTTCGATGATTTCCAGCTCGTACCCGGTGTCCTGCGCAGCTGGCGCCGCAGGGATCGTCATGATCGTTCCGCATCGGGAACACTTGGCCCGTTTGCCGGCCAGAGAAGCCGGGGCCTTGAGACGCTTGCCGCACTGGCTACAACTGACGCTGATCTGCTGCATATGAATACTCTTGCCCCACAGAAACAATACTGGCAGATGCGATGCTCACATCACATCTGCCAGCCCTGGAATGGCGATGCTCGCGCACTGCGCATCAGCGTAATTCAGACGCAAGCTCCGGACAATTGAGGATTTGCCCCGATTATTTCTGTTCGAAAACCTGCTTCATGAACACCTGCAGCTGCTTCCACGAGCGTTCGTCGGCGTTCTTGTTGTAGGCCACCCCTTCCATGTTGCGGGTGTCGGCCTGCGGGCTGGTGAAGCTGTGCACCGACCCGCTGTAGGAGATGATTTCAAAGTCGGCGTTGGTCTTGTTCAGGCCATCGGTCAGCTTCTTCGTGGCGGCGGTGTCGAACATCGGGTCCATGGCGCCGATGAGGATCAGCAGCCTGGCCTTGAGGGCCGCGGCCTGTTCATCGGTCGGGGGCACGGGGTTGCCATGGAATGACACGGCTCCCTTGACCGGCGCACCGCTGTAGGCCAGTTCAACCGCGGCTGTTCCGCCGAAGCAGTAGCCGATGACGATGATGCGGTCCGCATCGACGCGGGGATCCTTACGCAGCACGTCCAGCGCGGCCTGGGCACGCTGGGCCATCAGCGGGGTGCCATAGAGCGCGCTCGACCAGGCCTTGGCGTCTTCCACGTTGTCGCTGTTGCGGCCGCCACCGAACATATCCGCTGCCAGCGCGATGTAGCCCAGATCAGCCAGCTGATCGGCGCGGCGTTTGGCGTAGTCGTTCAGACCCCACCATTCATGGATCACCAGCACGGCCGGGTACTTCTTCTTGCTGAAATAGGCGTCCTTGGGGTACGCGATATACCCTTCCAGACTCGTTGCCCCGTGGCGATAGTAAACCGGATTGATATGGCCAGGTTCGTTGGATCGCTGTTCGATCACGTTACACCCCGTGAGCATGCCAGAGAACATCAGTGCCAGCAGAGCCGTCAGAACGAAGGTGGATCGGAAACGCAGAACATGAGGCATATGAGGCTCCCGTGATAAGACCCTAAGAGGCAATGGCCGACAGCTCCCCTGCGAGCTGTCGATGCCTGATCATTCTACCGCATCATGGGGCTTATCCCTCAAGAGAACATGAGATTGCAGCGCACAAAAACACCCATCGAGGCGGGCTCGATGGGTGAGGAGGTGTGAGCAGATTCGGAGCTTCAGACGGCGTGAACTGTGTTCATGGTCGTGTTCACGGCGGAATCAGTCCGCGCGAACGGTGACGTGGACCTTCTTGCGGCCACGGATTTCATCCATGACATCGGTCGGGACCATGCGGTAGGCCAGATAGATCAGACCCGTGAGAACGGTCAGGTCATCAGCCCAGCCCAGGATGGGCAGCAGGTCGGGAATCAGGTCCAGCGGCATGAAGACGTAGCCGACCGCCAGGGCGATGGTGAGCTTGGCACCGGTGGGGACCGACTTATGCCAGAGCACATGCCACAGGGTACGGGCTTCACTGATCAGACCGAATCGGACGAGTTTCTGCCATCGCTTCATGCCATTTATCCTCATGCTGACGGAGGGGGCGTATTAAAGGACTCTCATCATCTTAGGCAACTCATCGTACATAGCCTAGTAAAAAATGAGGGAAAGACTGAAATTCCTCGTCCGTTAAACCAGCAGGGTGGCGGAAACTTGCTCAAAGTGATGTCAGGGCTCTGGAAGGGGTGAAATGGGCAGCATTATGACAGCGGCCGGGCAAGTTAACGTTGGACAAAAATTAGGGGGAATGTTATTACAGTCAAAGCAATCTGAAGAGGGAGGTGCGGCTTGGGCCTTTGGGCCTGCGGGGGCCGCGTCAGATTGCGCCCAAGGCTTCGGCCAAGGATTCCGAGGAGAGACGGTGGCGAATCCAATTTATAAGGCAGTTTGTATTGCCTTGAAGGTTCACCTGGCCACTAACCTGCACGCGCAGGCGGGGGATTATCCCATTTCTTTTCCGACGATTTCCGGGCTTCATCCTCGACTGTCCGCGACCCGCAGAATGAATGATCCTGGAGTGGATTGACGTACTGGCTGCAATTCCTGATTCACATCAGGGTTTGCAGCCTGCTTTGTATCCGGGCACGCCCGGCGGACAACCGCTCGACGTGCAGACTCCAGGACGGATTGGTTTGCAGGGACTGAAAAACACAGGGAACGGCGTGTTCTGAGACCTGCTCAGGCACGTTCCCCTAGCAGTGCGGAGATGTTGCGATGTTCAAATTCGATGAACAGGCCAGTGCATACCAGATCATGCCCGCAGCCCACCAGCTCGAAACACTCGAGCCACGCGTGCTGCTGACCACCCTGATGGGTGGCGAAGTATTCGAATACATCGACGCTCGCGGCCAGACCGTCCGCGTCACCCTTGAGGGCGACATCATCGCCGAGCTCATCGGTGGCGACATCGACAACACCAGCAACGAGCTGATCCTGGGCGACCTGCCCGGCTACATCTACTCCAGCACCCTTGGCCGCGAAGGCGCCGTCAACGGCGGTCTGGGCGGTGCGGATGGCACAGAGCTGCTGGGCCAGATCAAGATCACCGACCCGCTCAACGGCTCGCCTGGCTCGCTGACCGGCCCGGCCGATCTGCTCAACATTCAGGCTCTGGGTACCCATCCCAGCACGGGCAACACCTGGGCGATGAACTTCATCACCCTCACCCCGCAGGGCCAGGCTGAGCAGATCAAGATCGTTCAGCTCATCGAATTCGATCATGGCACGGGCATCGGCACCGTGCGTCACGCCTTCCAGGTGCCCGGGACGATTGTCAATGGCACTGAAACCAACGCTGTCGAAGGCATCGTGGCGGCGGCGTTTGATATTCGTGCAGGCCGTGAAAACTACCTCTACTTCGTGACCCGTCTGAGCAGCAACGGCGGTTACGAACTGATGGCTGTCAACGTGAACACCGGCAATCTGGTGACAGACAACGGTGTTCCTCGCAAGCGCATTCTGGTCACCGCAGCTGATGCGGCCCGCTCGGCTGCTGTCTCCGCCATTACCTTCGACCGCGTGGGCAATAACTACATGCTGGTGGTGGCTACCACCCGCCCCGGCTCGGGTGCGAACGCTGTGGCTCAGGGCTACATCGAACGCAGCGTGGGTTCGGATGATTTCTTTGGTGTCGCCGCCACGGTCAACAGTGTCCGCGTGACCTTCAAGGGTGATCCGGTCCCGAACATCACGGGCATCAGCATCCTGACGGACAACACTTCCCAGGCCGAGCAGTATGTCTATGCCACCATCGCTGGTGGTCGTCTGTATCGCATTGACCTGAACACCGGCCGCAGTCAGGACCTGGGCAACACCATCGACCCTGATGACGGCCGCGACAACAAGCGCGGCGCTGCCCTGCAGGATCTGACCTGGAACGCCACGCTGCTCAACCCCTTCACTGGTGAGATGGGTGTGCTGGTGGCGGTTGATACAGCCACCGACGACCTGGTCTATCTCGACCATCGTCCCCGCTTCTCCGAAGCCGACATCTTTGCGATCTACATCGCCCAGGCCAGCGAAAACGCCCGCATCAGCATTTCGATCGTGGACCCCATCACCAAGCAGGGGCCGCGTTCTGCTCGTCCTTACGGCCCGGAAACCATCGGCAGCATTCGCCTGCCCGGCGATAAGGATCCCATTACCTCCGCGCCTGTTGGCAGCGGTGGGGTGCTCATTGGTGCACTCACGGAAGCCCTCACCAACGAAAACAGTGCCTACTACATCATCTGGGAAGGCATGCTGGGCAGCGAAGGGCTGGGCCTGCGTCCGGCCAACTACAGCGATCTGGGCGACATTGCCGGCCAGATCTCCTCGGGCATTGTCGTTGCTCCGAACATGCTCAAGTACGTCCAGGACGCCGCCACGACCTGGAACGAGCGTCTGATGGGTGGCAACCTGGACATCATCCGCGGTCTGGCGGTCAGCCGATTCGGAAAGATCGTGGTCGTGGACACCGACCAGTCCAACATCATGGGTGAGGCCAGCGATGGCGATGAAATTGCCCGCCTCGACCCGGCCACCGGTCAGCTGATCGACACCGATGTCTACACCATCTTCGACTCGATTACTCTGGACTCGCTTACGGGGACCCGCGCCTTGGCCTACGGCTTTGCGGACCTGACGCAGGTCAACAGCGAAGCCGACGAAGAACTCTACGCCATCATTGGCAACCGTTTTGGTCGCCTGGGCGAAACGGGCATGTTTACGGCGGTTCCCGGTGACCTTTCGACCATCGGCGATCTCGACGCCAACGCCATCATCTATGGCATGGCCTTTGGCACCGGTGGTTCCAATGGCAAGCAGGACCTCTACATCGTCGCCGATCCCGATGGCACGGACATCTACGATCACACCAACATCTACAAGGTGTCCTACAACCTGGATGGCAATGGTCGTATTTCGGCCATCACGGGCATCACCCGCCTCAACGTTGATGACATCGATGTTCGCCTGAGCGACCTGACCTTCGACAGCGATGGCAAGATGCTGGCGCTGGATCGCACCAACGCCCGCCTCGTGCAGATCAACCCCACCACGGGTGCCATTACCCCGCTGAGCCAGAGCCCGCTGGGTTCGGTCCGTAACTCGGTGGTGGCCATCTCCTACGACTGGGTTAACGACCGCATCCTGGTGGTCGACAACGTCACCGGTCAGTCGGTTCTCAGGGATGAAGCGCATGACCGCTCCCCTGAGTCGGCCGCGCTGATGGTCCTCAACTATGAATCGTCGCGTCAGAACATGGGTTCCATCCTGGTTGGTGGTACGGTTCTGGGCCGCGTGACCACCTCCGGCTCGCTGGACACCTTCTACGCGGGCTGGCTGATGACGGCCGCGCCGGAATTCGGCGACGAGCCTGTGGGCAACTTCTACGTCGATGGCGACCTGCGCAACCTGGTGGTTGGTACCCACATCGGCACCGAAACCGATTACGACCTGTCCACGTACGAAACAATCAACTTCGTTACGCGGACGCACATCGAAGTCGCCGGCCGCCTGGGTGAAATCTACACCTCAGGTTCGGGCCTGTTCAAACTCACTGTGCACAACACTGACAGCACGGTGTACATGACCTCGGGTACGAAGAATCAGCGTGAGTATGAACACCGCCGCGAGCAGAACGGCGAGGTGGACGTGCAGGGTGAAGCCTTCCACGAAGGCCTGCTCTACTTCGGCGAACGCTTCTTCAACGATACGCTTGAATCAGCGCAGTTCCTGGGCACCATCACTACTGGCGTTGCGGGCGAAGCGGACATCATCCGCGTCGAAGGTACGCTTGGTCAGAAGGGCTCCAGCACAGACAATGTCGACTACTACGCCGTGGCGCTGCTGGCGGGTCAGGTCATCACGCTGCGTCTGACCAGTGACAGCGACCCGTATATTCCCATCG
>Ga0207868_1000906_pt1 | contig 25229 bp, 22 predicted proteins | sample Passage237B_FD_187370 | JGI IMG/M metagenome (GOLD analysis project Ga0207868, IMG submission 187370) | Cellulose adapted compost microbial communities from Newby Island Compost Facility, Milpitas, CA, USA - Passage2 37B (SPAdes) (version 3) ... | reverse complement strand
CGCCGAGAACCGCCTGCGTGTCCTGCCCATCGGATTCGTCTCCTGTTCGGGAACGAACCCACCTTAACCGAGCGCCCAGAAAGTGGGGAGTATTACAGTCTGCCTTTTTAAGGCTCCTTTGGAGGGATTTTTAGTGAAAAGCATCAAGTTTGGTATGGCGATTGGCGCTGCTCTGCTGATGGGCAGCCAGATGGCTCACGCGGCTCCGGTCGCTCCTTCGGCATCCGACATCCAGCACCTCTGGCTGTTCGATGAAACCGTCGGCACCGTCGGTTCGGCCAACTACGGTACCCCCGAAGCCAACGGTGGCCCCACCCTGCAGGCCGCTCGCACGGCCAGCAATCTCAACCCCGCCAACCCCATCCCGCTCGTGGGCCAGGGCACCCCGGTTGAAGTCGCCCCCATCCCTGCCACCACCACCAGCTACTCCGCCACTCCTTTCAGCTACGCTGGCAACCAGTCGGCCCTGATTGACTGGTACTCCCCCGTTTCCGGCCAGACTGGCGTATACCCCGTCAACCGCTTCGGCCTGGGCACCAACACCATCACTCCCGGCAGCGTCACCGTTGGCTCGGAAGGCGCAATCTCCTTCTGGTACAACCCCATCTTCCATGACCAGGCCAACGGCGCCCTCCCCGGCGACGATGCTGGCGCTGAAAGCTACTTCTTCGCCCTGCGCAGCGCTGGTTCGGATCGCCTGATGCTCCGCTTCTACCGTTACAACGACGGCAGGATCGCCTACGGCTTCGTCGACCACACCGGCTCCTACTCCGGCGACCTGGCCATTGTCGACATGGGCGTCGATTACACCGGCATCCCCAACGGCTCGCCCAGCCAGGACTGGTACAACATCGTCCTGACCTGGGGCGCTGATGGCCTGTCCTACTACGTTAATGGCCAACTCCTGGCCACCGACGCGAGCTTCAGCATGAACAGCTTCGATGTGACCCAGCTCTTCGTTGGCAACCACAACGCTTCCACCGCTGCTGCTCCTGGCCTGTACGACGAATTCGCCCTCTGGAACACCCAGCTCTCGGCTGAAAACGTCGAATGGCTCGCCGCCAACGGCATCAATGCTCTGAGCGATTCGACCCCCGTGGTTCCCGAACCCACCACGGCCGGCCTGTTCGCCCTGGGCGCCGCCGCCCTGGCCTTCCGCCGCTCTCGCCACCAGGCCTGAGCCTCGTAAGACTGTCTGATTACACAAACGGCCACCTCGCAAGGGTGGCCGTTTTTTTTGCGCCTGTTTGTACCACTCGAACCAGATGCGTGAAGCGCCTGTCTCCTCCATGCCCGCATCAAAGACAGCTATGAATACTCATTCCGTGATGCCCAGCTTCTTCACGTAGTAAGCCTCGGCCAGTGCAGCAATGTCATCAGGGTAGGCCATGAATTCGTACGACAGATCCATGATGCGGTTGATCGCCTTCTCAGGCAGAATGGAGCCCTCTTCCTTGATGATCCGACCATCTTCACCAACGATGGCACCCGGCGACAGCCCCTGCAGTTCCTCGCCGGTAGCTGTGCTGCAGTCGAGGTATTTCTCGACCTCCATCTGACACTCTTCAATGAGCCTGGCCATCGAATACGCCCCAATCTTGTGGAGCGCGGCCCGGGCATAGCCGTATGTGTCATAACCCCAGTTGGCGAGAAACTGCAGATAGGCCCCGTTGTTCACATCGGCTTCCAGCCGCCAGAGCGAGGCCAGTTCGCGTTCCCATTCATGGGCCAGCGAATCGAGCCTGCCATCGTTATCCAGAGTGGCGGCATGACGGCTGCCGGAGTATTCGTACCAGTCCATCAAGCCTCCTGAGTAAGTAAGTGAAGCCTCACGATATCAACCCGCCTCGTGTGACGCATCAAAAAAACGAGCCCGCAGGGAAGATCCTGCAGGCTCGTGGATTTTGTATCAAGCTGTCCGCTTACTTAGCGGGCTTGTTCTCAAGCAGCCTCTCGACAAAGTGAATGTCGATCTCACTCTTGATGAAGTTGCTGTTGCGCACCAGATCGGCATGCAGTGGGATCGTGGTGTGGATCGGCTCAATGCGGAACTCATGCAGCGCACGACGAGCCGTGGCCAAGGCCTCTTCTCGCGTAGGCTTGTGGATGATGAGCTTGGCGATCATCGAGTCGTAGTTCGGCGGAACGGTGTAGCCCGTGTAGCAGTGGGTATCCATGCGGACACCCAGACCGCCAGGCGGATCGAACTGCGTCAGCTTGCCCGGAGAAGGAGCAAAGTTGCGAGCCGGGTTTTCGGCGTTGATGCGAAGCTCGATGGCATGGCCGGTCTTCTTGATGTCCTTCTGCGTGAAGGGCAGCTTTTCGCCAGCAGCCACGAGGATCTGCGTCTTGACGATGTCCACACCCGTGATGGCCTCGGTGACCGGGTGTTCCACCTGCACGCGGGTGTTGACTTCCAGCAGATAGAACTCCTTGTTCTTATCCATCAGGAATTCAACCGTCGCAGCCGAGTAGTAGCCGGCGGCTTTGACCAATCGCACTGCAGCAGCGCAGATCTTTTCACGGCGTTCATCGTCGAGCACCGGGCACGGCGCTTCTTCAATGAGCTTCTGGTGACGACGCTGCATGGTGCAATCGCGTTCGTAGAGGTGAACGACATTGCCATGCTGGTCGCCGATGACCTGAATTTCAACGTGACGGGCGTTTTCGAGGAACTTCTCGATGTAGACCGTTCCGTCGCCGAAGGCAGCTTCCGCTTCGGCTTTGGCGTTACGGAAGCCGGTGCACAGCGCCATGTCGTTATGAGCGACACGCATGCCTCGACCACCACCACCGGCTGCGGCCTTGATGATGACCGGGTAGCCGATTTCACGGGCGATCTTCAGCGCATCGTCTTCAGTTTCGATCTGACCCTTGGAGCCTGGCGAGGTGGGAACCTTGTTCTTGATCGCCAGCTGCTTGCAGTGAACCTTGTCGCCCAGCAGCGTCATGGCTTCGACACTCGGGCCGATGAATTCAATGTTGCACGAGCGGCAGACTTCGGCGAAGTGAGCATTTTCCGCCAGGAAGCCATAGCCGGGGTGGATGGCGTCAACATTGGCCACCTCGGCGGCCGAGATGATGCGCGGAATGTTGAGGTAGCTTTCCGCAGCCGGCGCCGGGCCGATGCAGATGGCCTGGTCGGCCAGGCGGACGTGGGCAGCATCCTTGTCGGCAGTCGAATAAACCGCCACGGTTTCAATGCCCAGCTCTCGCGCGGCTCGAATGATGCGCACCGCGATTTCACCACGGTTGGCAATGAGAATTCGTGAAAACATACGTTTGCCTGATCCAGAGCAGCTCATGAAGCGCTGCTGGTGTTGGGAAGTTAAACCCTCGCCTGTCCACAGGCCGGCTCAGCCAGCCAGGACAGACACAGGAGACGATGCGACTCAGGGCTTGAGCAGGAACAGCGGCTGGCCGAATTCGACAGGCTGGCCGTTGCTCTTGAGCACCTTGGCCACCGTGCCCGAGGTCTCCGCTTTGATTTCGTTGAACACCTTCATGGCTTCGACGATGCAGACCACCGTGTCGGGGGTCACGCGGTCGCCTACCTTGATGAAGGGAGCCGCATCGGGGCTCGACGCGGCGTAGAACGTACCAACCATCGGGCTGGTGATGGGGATCAGGCCTTCGTCAGCCGAAGCAGCCGCCGGGGCCGCAGGAGCCGCAGCAGCGGGCGCCGCAGGGGCAGGAGCCGCCGCCTGCACAGGAGCAGCTGCCACGGGCTGGCTGATCACCTGCACGGGCTGGCTGGAACCGCGACGGAGGGAGACCTTTTCACCTGCCTGGTCCTGCAGGTCGACTTCGGTCAGCTCGTTGTCGACCATCAGCTTGACCAGTTCCTTGAGTTTCTTCAGATCAATCATGGATAGTTCCGAATCCTAAGTAGGGTTCAAAATACCGGGGGGCAAAGGTCCCTGGGTCCCACCCCGACAATGGACAAGCTGCCATCGCCGCGGGCGGGAGGTTCGTAAGGATCAAATCATCGCGGATTTGAGGTCTTTCGGCAACCTGCTGAGCACCTGTCCACCACGTTCTGTCACCAGAACCACGTCTTCAATACGCACCCCGCCCACCCCGGGCAGGTAGATGCCAGGCTCAACCGTCACCACATGGCCAGGCTGCAGGACCCCTTCTGACCGGGTCGAGAGCGTGGGCTGCTCATGGATATCCAGCCCGACCCCATGGCCCAGCGAGTGCCCGAAGGCCTCGCCATAGCCTGCCCTGGTGATGTAATCACGGGCCACAGCGTCGATCTCCTTCATGGCTTTGCCCGGCCCGATGGCTTCGATGGCAGCCAGCTGAGCGTCGAGCACAATCTGGTAGATCTCACGCATCCTGGCGTTCATGCCTCCCAGCCCGATGACACGGGTCAGGTCGCCACAATAGCCCTGATAGCGGGCGCCCCAGTCGATAAGCAGGCTGCCCCCCTTGCGGGTCTTCGTCTGGCCGGGAATCGCGTGAGGCAGGCTGCCATTGGCATCAGCCGCCACGATGGAGGGGAAGCTCACACCATCGGCCCCGAGCGATCGCATGTTGTATTCAAGCAGCCCAGCGATCTGGAACTCGCTCTGGCCAGGCTTGATGGTGGCGATGGTCTTGAAATAGGCCTTCTGCTGAATATCCAGAGCCTTGCGGATGCGGTTGACTTCATCTTCATCCTTGATGGCCCGCTGCGCCAGCAGGCCGTCTTCCAGATCTGCCAGCCGCCTGGTCCCCACTGCTTTAGCCAGGGTTTTGCGCTGGGCCAGGGTCGTGTAATCCACCTGCAGGCCGATGCGTTCAAGTTTCAACGGTTCGATCAGATCCTTGAGTGCATCAGCCAGGGATTTCTGGCGCATAATGGCTTTGACGTGCGGCGCTTCGTTGCGAATCTGCTCCTCGAAGCGGAAATCGCTGAGCACGTGCACCTGCTTGCTGCCCGTGCGCACCAGCGCCCAGCTGTCGTCCCCGACAAAGCCGGTGAGATAACGGATGTCCTTGCGATTGGTCACCAGCAGCGCCGAGACACCTGCCTTCTTCAATCGCTTCTGGAGCGAGGCAATGCGTTCCTGAAAATGAGCGGGCTGCGCAACCGTTATACGACTTTGCTTGGATGATTTGGCCATGCTGAAAGTATAAACCTCAGGCCAAACAATGAAAAACATCCAAGCGTTGTCATTTCAACAGCCACCTGGTTATGCCTTGATATGGGTGAAGCTACGTAACACCCCTATCAACTTGTTTCGAAGTGATTTGCCAGGTGTATCACGTAGACTCTCAAGATACTTGCTGTTGTAAGTGCGCCAGTCCCAATCATCACCCACCACAATCGCCTGTTTGAAAACCGCTGGCGGGTAATTTTGCTGAGCGACTGTCTTGATTTCCATCCCCAGGACATCTTCTTGAAAATATTGCCCTTGCTTGATGATGAATCGCCTCACCGCTTTCGTTGATTCCGTATTTCCAGTCTCAATATCTTTAGAAATGCTCACAGCAGCCTCCCGGAATAAATTTCGGACACCTAAACAATTTCAAAACATTTCAGCCACACACAACAAATTGAACAAACAAATACACCATTTATCCCATCAATCTACGATATCACAGTACGAACAAACACTGCCAGCCTGATAACAACAAAAACGAAATGAAATTATTTAAGTGTCAAAGATTAATTCAATCTTTTATGCTGTCAATGCGTTTTTCCGGGTAATTTTCGTAAAAATTAATCTGTACTGACATAGGAATGTCAGCACAGAAACAAAAAGCGGCAGGATGGAAGACACATCCTGCCGCTTATCTATCATGGGCGATATGTTTTACAGACGGGTCATGTGGAACCCGCCGTCGATGTCGATGACCTGACCTGTGGAATAAGGCAGCAGGCCGCTGGCCACCGCGACCACCGCTTTGGCGATGTCCTGAGGCTGGCCCCACCGCTTGAGTGGGAACAGGCCCTCGGCGATGAGCTTGTCATACTTCTCCTTCACCGGGCCCGTCATGTCCGTGGCGATCACGCCCGGGCGGATCTCATAGACATTGATCTCATGTTCAGCCAGTCGCGTAGCGAAGAGCTGCGTCATCATCGCCAGCCCTGCTTTGGAGATGCAGTATTCGCCACGGTTGATGCTCACCGTATAGGCACTGATGGAGGTGATGTTCACAATCGCCGGTGGCTGATCGGCCGGGTACTGACTGCGACGCGCGATCATGTCCTTCGCCACCAGCTGAGTGAGAAAGAACGGGCCTTTGAGATTGGTATCCATCAGGCGGTCGTAGCTTTCCTCGCCTGTCTCAAGCAGGTCAGCGCGAACCTTCGGCGCAACCCCTGCGTTATTCACCAGCAGGTCCACCCGGCCAAAGTTGTTCAGCGCCGCGTCGAGCACCTTCTGGTGATCGCCCAGATTGCCGATGTCGGCCTGGACGATGACCGCCTGGCCCCCTGCCTGACGGACGAGTTCCGCAGCTTCATTGGCGGCGTCTGCATTGGCGTTGTAGTTGATGACGACGTTGAACTTCTGCGCGCCCAGCGCCACAGCCACGCCGCGGCCGATGCCTCGGCTGGCGCCGGTGACGATAGCAGTTCGATTCGTATTCGACATTGGATTCCCTCGCATGGAACGTGGTCACTTCTGTGAAACAGCAACCACTCACCTGGCGTCGAAGAACACCGGATACTTGCCCCTGCTGGCCAGGCGGCCAATCAGCACGCCAAGTTCCAGCAGGTGGTAGTCGCCCCACATCGAGCTTTCGCCATTGGGAACCTTCTGCCCTCTGGCGATGTGGTCCCAGTTGTTGGGACGGTGATACACCGAGTGCAGCAGCAGCCCCTGGTGCTTGCTGCTGGTCGAGAGATACGGTTCACCCAGCAGCGTGCGGGCCACGGTCAGGCCGGCCTGGAAATATTTCTTCCCGGCTTTGCCACCGAGGTACTGGCCCAGACGGATCAGCCCCTGCGCGGCGATGGCCGCGGCGGAGGAGTCTACCGGTTCGTATTCGTTGTACGGATCAGATGCACGGTTCTGCCAGTCGCCCAGCTTCGCCAGGCCCGGAGCGCCGTCATCCCAGTAAGGCACGCCGTCGGCTGCGGTCACATCGTTGATGTAGTGATCGCAGGTTTCCTTCGCACAGCGTTCGAACACCTTCAGCACATCGGCTTTGCTCAGGCCCACGGCCTGCTTGAAGTCGCCAGCGGGGATCGTCTTGATGAACTCCAACTCTTCCGCATAGCCGAGCATCGCCCATGCGAGCCCGCGTGTCCAGGTGGAGAAAGGCGAGTAACCCTGCTGCGTCGACTTGCAGCGGAATCGACCATCGTTGCGATTGAAAACCGCTTCGTGCGACGTACGACCGGCCACGTCGTAGGTGTGGCCGCTGTCACCGTGGAACACGATGTACTGACTGGTCGTCAGGCCATGCAGGACCATGCGCTTGAGCAGGTTGGCAGCTTTGTCGTTCTCATGCATCAGCACATGGCCAAGCTGCCAGGCGACACTCATCACACGGATGGTGCGCATGGTGTCGACAAACAGTGAATGCGGGCCGTTGAAGGAGTAGACATAGCCCAGCGCATCGGAATTGGCTGTGTGGATCGATCCCTTAACCGGAGCCGTGCCCGACCAGCGTGCAGCCTGAACAGCACCACTGGCTTTGATAGCCATTTCGTAGAACGCCATTTCCCATTCGTTGTACTTGATCTTGCCTTCGCGCATCAGGCGGCGGAGGTTGCCATAGGTCGACAGGTTGTTGAAGCCATGGTCATGCACGCCGATGTGCGTCACGTGCGCGGCCATGCGGTCGACCGTGCGCTGCCTGCCCAGCTTGAGGAGCTTCTGATCGCCGGTGACATCGAAGCCCAGAATCGCGCAGCCATACTGGAAGCCCTGCGTCCATTCGGTCCACCCGCGAGCAGTGTACTTACCCTCGACGGTAAAGACAGGCGTCCCCTTGGAAGCGTCCCACGAACGATCCAGGGCCACGGTCTTGGAAGCGGCGAGTTTGAAAAGCTGGTTCAGGCCGGGCTTGAGATCGGCCGGCGTCAGACGGGATTCAATCTGCATGATGTTTCTGCCACCGAAAGTTAGAGAAAGAGAATCAGAACCACACACCAGCGGGCGATTATAACCAGCCTTGAAAATAACGGGCGTTTGTATCAGCTTCTGGGATCAGACGCTGCCTGTCCGGGCGTTTGCCGTTACAATCACAGACGGTTTCTTTCCTCTATTGCTCTGTTCTGTTTCGAGGGATCCTGCCTGTGTATCAACGATCTGGATATGTCCGGTGGATGAGGCTGGCATTGGTGTGTCTGATCATTGCGACACTTCATGGACAGGCTCAGGCTCAGATCGATGCCATCACCACTGCCAGCTATGACCTGCGGATGGCTTTCACCGTCAATGGTGTAATCTCCAAGGTTCCCGTCAAAGCCGGTGACAGCGTTAAAGCCGGCGATCTGCTACTGGCCCTGGAAGACGATGAAGGGCTGGCGATGGTGCTTCAGTACGAGCTCAAAGCCGGCAGCGATCTGGCGATTCAATCCGCTGAGGAACAATATCGCCTGGCGCAGGTCGAAGCCCGGGCCATCAAACAGCTGCTCGAAAACAAAGCCGCTACGCCCATCGAAATGGACCGCGCCAATGTCAAAGCTGCCATCGCCGCGCTGGAAGTGAAGCACGCCCGTCAGCAGCTTGAAGAAGCACGTCATCTGCTGGCCCAGGCTAAAGCCCGTCATGCACGCTATGAGCTCTACGCCCCGATTGATGGCGTAGTGGATACGCTCGTGGTCCGTGAAGGCGAAACCGTCGAATCGCTTAAGCCGGTGATCCGTCTGGTCAACACGCAGAAGCTTTACATCGATGCCTCGGTCCCCACCAGCCAGACGCTCAAGCTCAAAGCAGGCGATCCGGCATGGGTGACCTTCCGCATTCTCGAAGATAAGCCGCCAGTTCAGGGCAGGATTCTTCACCTGGCAGCAGTGGCGGATTCCGCCAGCGATACGCGCATCGTGCGTATTGAAACGCCCAACCCCTACGAGCTGCCTGCAGGTGGAACGGTGAGTATCAGTTTCACGCCGCCTGTTGAAGTGGTTTCGCAGGATGCCACCCGTCAGACAGCTCAGCCGCAAGAGGGTCAGTGATCATGGCACAGGTCAGCGGAAAACGAGTGGCCCGTGGCTGGTCCGCGATGATCAATGATCTGATCGCCGCGCCCAGTCTTGACGCGTTCCATAAGCAGATGCTCGATCTGCAGTGCAAGATCGTCGCTGCAGAATACGGCGCCCTGTGGGTTCTGGACGCTGAAGGCAAGCCCACACTCGATCAGGCCTGGCCACCTGCACTGGCCTCCACGCCTGTGGACGATCCCGTCCGGGCAGTACTCGAATCCGGCGCTCAGACCGCAGCGCAGCGGCGTTCCAGTCTGGTGATGCGTATCGACCAGGAAGGGATCAATCAGCCCACGCCCGGCCTGGGCGCACACCTGTTCATCACCATCATGCACGTGCATGGCAAGCCCGTTGCAATGACGACGGTGGTGGCCGACTGTCGCGACCCGAGTGTGATTCAATCCACGCTGCCCATGCGCGACCTGGCTGCGGGTCTGTATGAAGTGTTCGCCGCTCGCCAGGAAGCCACGCTTCGATCTCTCGAAGCCGCCCGCGTTCGCAAAGCCATGGCCATGCTGGCCACCAGTCAGGAAGCCACGGGCTTCACCGGAGCCGCGCTCAACCTCGTCAATGAAATGGCACGCCAGCTCAAGTGCTCGCGTGTCAGCCTGGGCTGGATCAAAGGCCGCGGCGTCAAACTTGTGGCCATGAGCGATACAGAACACCTGCAGCGTCACAGCGAACAGGTGGCCCTGATCGAACTGGCCATGGCCGAGAGCCTCGACCAGCAGCAGCCCATCCTCTGCCCTGTCCCTGCTGACGCCGAGCCGATCCTTGCGCACGCCGTCATCCACGCGCACCGCAGGCTCATTGAGGACAACCCGCGCAGGCATGCAGTTTCCATCCCCCTGCGTCAGCGTGACCAGTGGCTGGGCGTGATCACCCTTGAACGCACCGACGAAGACTTCGGCCCGGAACTGATCCAGCATCTGCAGCTGATTGCCGATGTGGTGACGCCGCATCTGCAGGATCGCTATGAAACCGACCGCTGGCTCATCGGCCATGCTTATTCGTCATTCAAGTGGACGATGGGTTATCTCGTCGGCCCTAAGCATGTGATGTGGAAGCTGGCCGTCATTCTGATTCTGTGCTGCCTTTCTTATCTGATGCTGGCGTCGTGGCCTTACAAGGTCAGTGCGCCGTTCCTGTTTGAATCGCAGACCAAGCGGATCATTCCCGCGCCGTTTGAAGCCCGCCTCAATGCGGTCAACGCCAAGCCCGGCGATCCGGTCAAAGCCGGCCAGGTCCTCGCCGAGCTGGATGTGCGTGAACTCGAACTCCAGCTGGCCGATGCACTGGGCAGACAGCGCGCAGCGGAACTCAAGCGAGCCAAGGCCCGTTCTGAAGCCAAGGAAGCCGAAGCCCTCATCGCCCAGGCCGATCTCCAGCAGGTCACCGCTCAGATTGAACTGCTGCAGTATCGCATCAACCGGGCCCGCATCACCGCGCCACTTGATGGCTACGTGGTGGCCGGGACGTGGCACGACAAGATCGGCTCGGTGGTGAATCAGGGCGATAATCTGTTTGAAGTGGCCCCCGAAGGTGACATGGTGGCCGTGCTGCATGTGCGCGAAAGCGACATCGACATGATCACCCCCGGCCAGACAGGCCGGCTGGCCAGCAAAGCCGACCCGCAGCGCAAGATCCGCTTCACCATCGATCGCGTCGTCCCCATGGCAGGTCCGGTGGAAAACGAAAACGTGTTTGAAGTCCGCGCCACGCTCGAGCCTGTCGACGGCCGACTGCTGGCGGGAACCGAAGGCCAGGCTTACATCGACGTGGGTGAGAAGCCCATCCGATGGATCGCCACGCGCCGCATCATCGACAAGATCCGCCTGTGGATGTGGTGGTAAGAGACTCAACCGCTCATGGAACGCCCCACCTTTTCCAATGCCTGGAGCCGCGTCAATCGCCTGACGCCCACGCTGCGCCCACACGTGCAGATTCAGCGTCAGCTTTACCGTGGTCAGCCCTGGCATGTCGTTCATGACCCGGTGACCAACAGCTTCTTCCGCCTGAATCCTGTGGACTACCACTTCGTTGGCCTGCTCGATGGCAAGCGAAGCGTTGATGAAGTCTGGCGTATGACGCTGGACCGCTTTGGTGACGATGCTCCCACGCAGGGCGAAGTGATCGGGCTGCTTGGTCAGCTGAATCAGTCGAATCTGCTGCGTGTAGATCTGCCTGTCGACGCCCAGCCTCTGCTGGAACGTGCCCACCAAAGGCAGTTCAAGAAATGGCGTGGTCAGCTCTCCAATGTGCTGTTCATGCGCATTCCCGTCTTCAACCCCAATCGCCTGCTGGACTGGCTCGAACCTGCCGTCAGGCCGCTGTTGTCGAAATGGGGGCTGGCGGCCTGGCTGCTGATCATGGCCTATGCGCTGTTTGAATTCCTGCCTCACGTGGGCGAATTCGTGCGCGATTCGCAGAGCGTGATGGCGCCTTCCAACTGGGCATGGATGGCCGTGCTGTTCATCCTGACCAAGGCCTTCCACGAACTGGGCCACGGGCTGATCTGCAAACGCTTTGGTGGCAGCGTGCCTGAAACCGGGCTGATGATGCTCGTGCTGTTCCCGGCGCCCTATGTGGACGCCACCAGCTCGTGGAACATGCCCGACAAGTGGAAACGCATTCTCGTTAGCTCAGGCGGGATGATCTTCGAACTGATCATCGCTGCAATCGCGGCGATCGCCTGGCTGCATCTGGAACGTGGAACACTGCCCTCACAGCTGGCCTACAATCTGGTGTTTCTGGCGTCGGTCACCACCATTCTGTTCAACGCCAACCCCCTGCTTCGCTTCGACGGCTACTACATCCTCAGCGACCTGCTGGAGATTCCCAACCTTTACGAACGCTCCACGCGCCACCTCAAGTATCTGTGCAAGCGATACCTCTTTGGCCTGCCTCACGCCACGCCTGTGACCGGGGTTCGCTTCGATCAGACCACGATGGTGATCTATGGCATCGCCAGCCAGATCTACCGCGCGATGGTGATGGTGGGCATCGCCGTGTTCGTGGCCCAGAGCATTCCCACGCTCGGGCTGATCATCGGGGCCTGGTCGATCATCTCCTGGGCCGTGATTCCGAGCGTGAAGTTCCTTCACTGGCTCATCACCGCCAGCGAGCTGTATGAACGCCGCCTGCGGGCGGTGGCTGTCACTGCCACCATTGCTGCGGTGATCCTGATCAGCGTGGGCTATATCCCCATGGATGAGCATCGCAACGCCCAGGGGGTCATCGAAGCCTCCCAGAGCACCGATGTGGTGGTCTTCAATGATGGATTCGTCACGCAGGTGCTCACCTCACGAGGCCACTACGTCAAGCAAGGCCAGCTGCTGCTGGTTACCACCAACCCCATCCTCGAAGCCCGTCAGAAGGAAATCCAGGCCCGGCTTGATCGGCTGACTATTGAACGCCGCATCGCCCTGGCTTCGCTGGATCAGAACGAACTTCGCACGGTGGAATCGCAGATCAAACCGCTGGCCGAGGAGCTGGCCGAGATTCAGCATCAGCTTTCTCAGCTGGAAATCCGTGCCCCGATCGAGGGCGTGATCGTCGGGCCCATTGGTCCGAACCTGCAGGATTCCTACGTCACGCGAGGCAAGGTCATCGGCCGAATCGTGAATCTGTCTGATCTGCGGGTGACTGCGCTGGTCGACCAGTCTACCAGTGACACGGCTTTCTTCGATCAGATCCGCGAGGTGGAGCTGCGAACTGCAGGCGGCATTCCTGCGGTGCTGCCCAGCGAAGTGATCTACCGATCGCGCAAAGGCCGTCACGACCTGCCTCACCCGGCGCTGGGGTATTCAGGCGGCGGGCAGATCATGCTCGACTCCAAGGATCCGCATGGCATGACCAGCCTGCGTCCGATGTTTGAAATGTGGCTCAAGCTGCCTGCAGATCTCAAGCAGCGATATCCCGAGCTGGCGCCCCTGCCCGGCCAGCGGGTGTATGTGCGATTCACGCTCCACGAGAAAAGACCGCTGATGTTCCAGTGGGCCCATCGCACGCGCCAGATTCTGCGCGATCGCCTGCCTGACCTGCCCGTGTTCTGAGGCAGCACACCATCAACAGTTTGCGATCGGATTCGATCCGTGCAGGCCAGCGAGCCTCACGCTCAGGCGCTGTCGGCATCGTTGAACGTATCAATCAGCTGCTTGCGTGAACTGATGTTGAGCTTGCGGTAGATGTTCTTGACGTGGACGTGCACCGTGTGCTGGGAACGATGGATTTCCTGAGAAATCTGGCGTTCCGTGCACCCCAGTCGCAGGTAATGAAGCACCTGACATTCCATGCGCGTCAGCCTGGCGATCATCTGCTCGGCTGACAGCTTGTGGGGCTGTCCATCTTCCAGCTGGCCATGGGTATGACTCAGACCAATCCCCTGCCTGTGACAGCTGACGCGCAGCAGATGCGTCATCGCAGGCTTGATCTGATCCAGCGCCCGCAGGTCGGAAAGATTAAACGCCTCCGACGAGCCGCAGCGCATCACGGCCACTGCGGCCCACAGCGGATCAATGATGCTCACTTCGAGAATCATGCAGTCCCGGACTTCCACATTCAGCCCGGCGCCTTGGAACAATGCAGGGTGAGTTTCGAGCGTCTTGATACGATCCTGCAATCGCTGCGCGCCTTCGGAACGTGGCAGGGATTCGAGTTGTTCAAAGAGAGAACCAGGCTGGGCGGGCCACTTCTGGATCACAGCATTCTGCTGGTGGGTCAGCCCCAGAGGGGCCGTATCCACGTAGCAGTGGTGTTCAGTGAAGTCACTGACCTTGTATATACGAACCGCCGTCACATCAGCTTCAAACGCCTGTCTCAAAACCCCGGTAGTGTGAATCAGCGATCCGTACAGCCAAGAACCTAACTTCGCGAAAATACTCACTTCATCGGGCATTGCACAAATACAACCTTTGCGCCCGGCGCGCTCAGCAGGGAATCTGAATGTTCAGTCACTAACGATTCTGACAGAATGGGGTGATAGGGCCTGCGGTTTCATTTCCCCCATGCAGACATACCTATTTGTGGCCTGGAGGGGCTCCCAACCTCAGCTTCGACGTTCTGAAGTTAGCACATATTTGCCAATTTTGCATCCGTATTTCCCGTATTCTTGCCATCAGGACGCGAATTACGAGCGAATGGTCATAGCTCGGGGAAAACACACTGATCTTTGCAGATTTTCACGCTTCAGCATGCGGATGAGATGTTGAAAAACACGCTGAATTGCAGCCTCAGGCGACGTGCAAGCATCGCATTATTTTCGAGACGATTCTCGACTGCTGTTCACACGCTGCGTTTCAATAATCAGCAGCTGCTGACGCGACGCATGACCGAATGCCCCGGTCATCAATGCTTTGCCCAGCGTGGGTCTGGCAGGCTGCGTGGTGACAGCAGGCAGCTCCAGAGGCTGATCAGACACTTCCGCAGGCTGGGTGGCAGCGACACCCCCCTGCTCGGTTGGCGCAGGCGTATCGTCGAATGTCTGCTCCTGAATCACCGGCGCTACAAGCAGCACCTTCCCTGGTGCCAGCAGCGCCCGGAGCATCAACTCGGAATAGATGTGCCCATCCAGCGCCGCTTCAGTATGCGGGCGAGCCTGAATCGTCACCTTGGGCTGATACAGATGCGGAACGAGTGTGACTTTCACCCAGTCACCGCCCTGGGCATCTGCGGCGATCAGAAACTGAAGCTGGCCTTTACCCGTAGGCTCCTCACCGCCCAGGATCTTGACCATCACCTGCTGCTGGGCATATCGACTGCTGGCAGGCTCAAGGGGTGCGAGTTCGTAAGCCAGCGTAAGCATCTGCTGTCTGACGCCATAGTTCGCGGGCAGACGCTGGAGAAACGCAGGAATATCCACACGGTTGAGCACCGCGGCATCAAGCTCATTGGCCTGCCACTGTTCGAGTTCTGCATCGCTGAGCGCATGCTGGGCGAAGTCCTGCCACAGCGTCGCCAGGCTCACGCTCGCAGGCAGCCAGATGCGCACAATCGACGCCACAGCCACCACGCCATGGTCGTAGGCCACCGCGCCCGGGGTCTGGTCCGAATGAGCCAGATCCGAAAGTCGAGGCAGCGGTCTTTCCGCCGGCGCACTTCCTGACCCCGAGCGACAGCCCACCACGCCCATCACGATCAGCCACAGCAGCCCCCAGCGGGTCATCGCCATGACTGACAGACGAGCGAGTAAGGTCATGCTCCTGAGCTCCGGGAAAATAAAGCAGGCAATCAGACCGTCAGCGCATCAAAGAGAATCGCCAGACCCTTGTCGAGCGTTTCCTTCTCAATGCACAGCGACGGGGCCAGTCGCAGCACCACATCCTGCGTGCCATTGATCAGCAGGCCGCGATCCAGGCAGCGCTGGACCATCTGAGCTGCGTTGAAGCCCTTGCCATCCTTAGCCGCGGCGGGGTTGAGTTCGATGCCGATGAACAGACCTCGGCCACGCACCTTGGCGACCATCGGGTTGCCCTTAGCGTAATTTTCAATCTGCTTGACAGCGTCGTTGCCCAGTTCGACCGATTTGGCCACGAGGTTGTCGCGTTCGAGCACTTCAAACACCTTGGCCGCCACCACCATCGACAGGCAGTTCCCGCCCAGCGTGGTGGCCTGCGCGACGCTGCCATGCTTGCGGTAGTCAAAGTACGCTGCAGCCTTCTCGTTGGCACACATGACACCCACAGGCAGCCCGCCGCCCACGCCCTTGGCCAGGGTCATGATGTCGGGGGTGATATTCCAGTGCTGGTGAGCGAAGTACTTACCCGTGCGGCCGCAACCCGTCCAGACTTCGTCGAAGATCAGGATCAGATTGTGCTTGTCGGCCAGCTGGCGCAGACCGGCCAGATAGCCCGCATCAGGCACATTCACGCCGCCTTCCCCCTGAATGGGTTCGACAATGATGGCCACGGTCTGATCATCGATGGCTTTTTCCATCGCGGCCAGATCGTTGTAAGGCACATGCGAGAAACCTTCGAGCCACGGCTCAAAGCCCAGACGAACCTTATCCTGCCCGGTGGCCATCATCGTGGAGAACGATCGGCCATGGAAGGAGTGAAACGCCGAGATCACCTTGAAACGCTTGCCCCTGGGGCCCGGCGTGGCTTTGCCATGCAGGCGTGCCAGCTTGATGGCCGCCTCATTGGCATCCGCGCCGCTGTGGCAGAAGTAGCTTCGACCCCCAAAGCCATGCTTGTGGATCGCTTCAGCCAGCTTCACCTGAGGCTCGGTGTGAAGCAGGTTGCCCACGTGCCAGAGCTTACTGGCCTGCTCGGTGACCGCCTGGACCAGATCGGGGTGGCAGTGCCCCAGCACGCCCGCGCCGAAACCGGCGAAGAGATCGATGTAATGCTTGCCATTGGCATCCCACATTTCCGCGTTAAGGCCGCGGGCGATGGCGATGGGATAGCGAGGCAGATTCACGATCATGTGCTGATCGTGGCTGGCGATGATGGAAGCGGTCGAGGACTCAGACGAAGCCGGGGAAGTCGTGGCCAATGCTTGGATCTCCTGTGGAATCAATCACTGTATCACGAACAAGCCGCGGTTCAACAAGGAACCGTGAATTGATTGCCCCCTGCCCGCAGATGATCCCAGGCTGCTCTGTCAGGCTCATTTTCTCCCGCCCACCTTCTACCTCCCGCCGGTGAACGTCTTCTCTGGAATGAACAGCCGATGGCCGCTTGCAGGCTCAGTTCCACCCCCTCATCCGTCCAGGTGACAACGGATCGCTGCAGGAAAACATCCAGTTCATCCTGGTAGGGGTGGAAGGAAAACTTGATCATGTGGCCATGGACAGGCTTGGCGGCATCGCGCCCGACATAGATGAAATAATTGCGTGGAACATAAATCGGAAACCCACGCCAGTCCAGATCGCTCTCCACCACCTTCAGGTAGTCAGGCCCCATCCATTGCAGGAAATCGCATCGGGCTGCTGCCACTGATGGATCACCTTCATGCTCGGACGATGCTGCACGTAAATGAACACCATCGCCAGCAGAAACAGGATGACATATCCCGCGCTGACCTTGAATACGGTGCGAAGCCTGGATCAGCTCTTCATATCAAACCCCGGAGAATGTGGTGATGCAGCGTCATCGACTGGGCAGGCCGGTGTGATTGATGCGCATCGGCCTGGATCAGGTTCGACTCATTGATACCACGATCCTGCCATGAATGAAAAACCCCTGGCATCGGAGCGCCAGGGGTCATTCCAGTCACGGGAATTTCAGACAGTCCAGCGAGGCTGGACGAAGGATTTACTTGACGAAATCCTTGAGGCTCTTCAGGGGGCGAACCTTGACCACGCGGCGGGCAGGCTTGGCCTTGAAGGTGGTTTCCTGACCGGTGAAGGGGTTGATACCCTTGCGAGCCTTGGTGGCAGGCTTGTTGATGACGGTCAGCTTGAGCAGGCCGGGAATCGTGAAGGTTTCCGGGCCGTTCTTCTTGAGGTTCTTCTGGATCAGCGTGTTGAGGCTGTCGAACACAGCAGCAACCTGCTTGCGGGACAGTTCGGTGCTCTCAGCAATGCTGCTGTAGATTTCGCTCTTGGTCGGGGCCTTCTTGCTGACGGCGGCGGCGGCGCTCTTCTTGGCCATAAATGGCTCTCCTTAGCGGAAAAAAAGGTGTTGGATGCATCCGTGACTGACCGGCTTTTTCACCGGCCCAACACGACATCGCGTGATGTCGTCGGTCAGATTGTGCTTGATTCATCGGGGTTTTTCAATAGTTTCATGAAAAAACCCCTTGTTTTTTAGCATATTTCTTCACGCATGATGACTCAACAAGCCATTTCTGCCTGTTTTTGCAGGCTCCTGGCGCTCTGAACCATAAAAAATCCCGTCGCATTCGAGTGTGACACAGGGTCACAGATCGAGTACGACGGGCTTGAAAGGGTCAGAAATCAGCGGGAATTACTTGAATTCTTCCGGAGCATCGGTCGGAGCCGGGCGAGCCGGAGCAGCAGGCTGCTGCTGACGGGCAGGCGCGGCCTGGCGCTGTTCAGGAGCAGCGACGCCCGTGGGACCGGTGTAGGTCGAGGGCACCAGGAAGATTTCCACGCGACGGTTGGCTTCCGCAGCTTTGCCGCTGGCGGCAGTCACCACCGGGCGGAATTCACCATTGCCAGCCACGACCATGCGCACCGGAGGAACGCCGCCGGTACGCAGCACCTGCATGACCGCGATGGCGCGGTGGACCGACAGGTACCAGTTGTCGGGGTGACGGGCCTTGGTTTCCGCACGGGTCACAGGAACCTGGTCGGTATGACCGACGATGCGGGCTTCATATGACGAAGCGCTGGACGACTTGAGAATCTCAGCCAGCTTGAGCAGGCTGTCCTTGGCGCTGCTGTTGACTTCAACACTGCCCAGGGGGAAGGTCAGGTCCGAGCGGAAACGCAGCACACCCAGACGCTGATCGAACTCGATGAGGTTGGGGTTGGATTCAGCCAGCTGAACCAGCGCCTGGTTGAGGTCTTCAGGCAGAGCGATCGCACCACGGCCGGCGTTGCGCAGGCTTTCTTCAGCCTGGGCCAGCGCCTGGGTCAGACGATCACGATCGGCCAGCGCCTGTTCGAGACGGGCCAGCAGTTCGGGGTCCTGCGTACGCGAAGAGCCCTGCAGAGCGCGAATGCGGGCCTGGGCTTCTTCAAGCTGAGCACGCAGATCAATCACCTGTTCCTGGCTGCGACGGTAGAGCGTCTCAAGCTGATCGGCGCGCTGCTGCGAGACACAGCCGAGCATCGTCGCAGAAAGAACGCCAGCCATCATCAACTTCACGACAGTATTCTTCACGGGGGTATCCTTTCCCTGATGACAATTCATGCATGCTCGCCCAAGGCTTCACATGTTCTCTAGCTTATCGAATGTTCTGCCTTCGATCCATCGAACATGGTGGCAGAAAGACACCTGCAGCTTAATTTTCTCACCTGCCCACTGGCAGACGCTCGCACACAGGATCGGTAAAGTATCGACCAGATGACCACCAGCACGACAACAATCTATCACGTCGGCGCCGCCTGCGATGCGCATGGTATCGACCTTCGCCCGGCCACGCTGGTCATTCATCAGGGACGACTGCTTCAGATCGGCCGACCCGAGCAGATCCGCCACACCGACTATCCCGGTGCGATCATCAAGCATCAGCCTGATGTCCTGGTGCTGCCTCGCATGGTCAATGCCCATGCTCATCTGGATATGGCTGCGGTTGGCCCGCGCCCCTACGAAGGCTCATTCCCCGCATGGCTGGCCTCGGTGGTACGCGACTGCCCAAATGCAGAACAAGCACCGGCCAGTGTCGAAGCAGGCTGGCGCGATTCACTGGCTGCGGGCGTAGGCGTCATCGGAGACATCGCCCGTTATGAATCCTCCGCGCAGGCGCTGGCCGCTGCGGGTGCAGGCTTTCGCGCGGTGAGCTTCGTGGAACTCTTCGGTCAGGGACAGCGACAGCAGCAGGCCATCGAAAACATGCGTGCCCTGGCGCAGCGGCTCCAGATTCTGCAGGAAGAAACCGGCCTGCGTCTGGGGCTGGAGCCTCACGCTCCCTACTCCGTCGGTCTGGATGTCTATCAGCAGGCGGCAACACTCTCACACCACTTCAATCTGCGCCTGACCACCCACCTGGCCGAGTCGAGGGACGAGGATGAATTCATCCGCCACGCCCGCGGCCCGATGGCGGATCTGCTTCGCAGACTGGGCAAGTGGGATGACACAATCACGCCTAATCATCAGTCCCCTGTCCAGCGTCTGGCCCCTGCGCTTGATGCAGCGCCCTGGCTGGTGGCGCATTGCAATTACATGGACGATGACGACATCGCCACACTGGCGAAACTCAATGTTTCGGTGGCGTACTGCCCCATCGCTTCAGCGTACTTCGGCCATGAGAACCATCGCTACCGCGACATGCTCAAAGCCGGTGTGAATGTGTGTCTGGGGACGGATTCCATTCTCTGCCAGCCTGCTGACGAAGCGCAGCCGCATGGCATCTGGCCGCAGATGCGGTTCCTCTATGAACGCGATCGCACACCGCCCATGCAATTGCTGGCCATGGCCACCGTGCATGGCGCCAAAGCACTGGGTGTTGATCCTGCGCTGGTGACGCTTCAGCCTGAGTCGCCTGCCCAATTGATGATGGCCCGTTTTGATCCGCTGATGCCCGCCCATCCGCTGGAGCAGGCCTTACGTCGCCATCAGTCACTGCTGCCATTGGCATGAGCAGGCCGATGGCTTACGCTGATGCCATGAACCATTCTTCAGACAATATCACGCATGTCGGGTATGTCGGTCTGGGCATCATGGGCAGCGCCATGGCTGCCAATCTGCTCAAAGCCGGCTTCAAGGTCACCGTCTGGAATCGCACCGCAGCTAAAGCCCAGCCGCTGGTCGACCAGGGCGCTGCGCAGGCTGCGTCGCTGGCAGATCTTGCCCGCAGCGGCGTGCAGGCCATCTGCATCAATGTGAGTGATACGCCTGATGTGGAAGCGGTGCTGCTGGGCGACGATGGCCTGCTGGCCCATGCGCCCGCAGGGACGATCATCATCGACCACTCCACCATCAGCCCGACGGCCACACAGACATTCGCGCAGAAATGCGCAGACAAGGGCGTACATTTCCTTGATGCCCCTGTCTCAGGCGGTGATGTCGGCGCCCGCAACGCCACGCTGAGCATCATGGTCGGCGGTGATGAAGCCAGCTTCCAGCGCTGCCTGCCTGTGTTCCAGGCAATGGGCAAGAACATCACCCATCTTGGCCCTGCAGGCATGGGCCAGACCTGCAAAGCGTGTAATCAGATCGCCGTGTCGCTGAACCTGCTTGGCGTCTGTGAAGCGATGGCGCTGGCAAAGAAAAGCGGGCTCGATCTGAACAAGATGATTCAAGTTGTTTCAGGCGGCGCGGCTGGCTCATGGCAGCTGGCCAATCTGGGCCCGCGCATTGCTCAGGGAGACATGGCTCCGGGCTTCATGATCGACCTGGTCCTCAAAGACCTGGCCATCGTCGCCAACGCAGCGGATGATCTGAATCTGCCTCTGGCAGGCACCGCGCTGGCGCAGCAGTACTTCCGCGCCGTCGCCGCATCGGGTGACGAGGCAGGACGTCAGGGAACCCAGGCGATGTCCCAGACGCTGGAAAAACTGGGACATTTCAAATATTCCTCGAAGAACAATCCCTGAGCGATTCGTCTGGGATTCTCCGTTCAAAGCCCATGTCGGCCAGACCTGGGTCTGCCTGAAAATGCACAACGCCCGAACAAGGTGGGCGTTCAGGCGCTGGCATTGGTGGTCCATGAAACCTGCGAGTGCATCACAGGCGTTTTTTGCAATCAAGGCCGGGATCGGCGGGTCGGCGAAATCTGCACGGGCCGATGCGCTGCCACGGGCGATGGAATCGGAGCCAGCCCTTCAGGCAGCGGGTCCGGGCTGATGGAGGCCTTGGCCCGCAGGTTGGCTCCCATCCAGACTTCCAGGCTTTTGCCATGGATTTCGCCGGCGGTGAAGCTGGTGGGCTGAAGTTCGATAGCACCGTGAACCATGGCCTGGCCGTCGAATCGGCCGCCACTGACAAATTTGCCGCAGACGAGCATGCCCATCAGTGCTGTGTGTGGCAGCAACTCGACTTTGCCCATCGTGGCCACGGTTCCCTGCTGATCTTCGCGCAGGGTCAGGTCATCAAGCCTCAGCGGACTGGTACAGGCCGGGCATCGCACCGTCAGCGCCTTCTGGCTGACCTCAAAGCCCTTGCCACACCGCGGGCAGGACACAGGCCTGACCTGCTGCGGGGCTGGCTTGCGAGGTCGCAGCGTCAACAATGACGGGCGAATGGGACTCATGCCGGGATCAACCCTGAGGCGTGAACGGCGCAGAACTCAAACCAGGACAGACACGCCCGGAGCTACCCGCTCAGGCAGCCCGGGCGAAGCCTCTCTCAGGCCACGCGGTCGGCCGGGTTGCGCAGGCCCAGGGGCTTGCCAGCGGCGACAGGCATGGGCTTGGCGGTGCGACGACGTTCCAGAATGCTGTTGAGCGAACTGGGAACGGTGCGGACCGGGGCCACGGCCGGGGCTTCTTCAGCCACCATTTCCGAGGCTTCTTCCTGAACCTGTTCTTCGGTCCAATCCTGCTGAGCCACTTCCTGGGCTTCATAAGCAGGCTGGGCCACTTCCATCTGCTGAGCCGCGGCGGGAGCGGGCTTGGCGCCTTCTTCAAGCTGACGCAGCAGCGAAGCCGCGGCCTGCATGGCCTTGGGGCCGACGCAGACATCGCCCTGGAAGGTCGCGCCTTCGATCACCGACAGGCGGGTGGTATAGAGCTGACCGCTGAACTGAGCGCCAGCCAGCAGTTCAGCGCCGTGCTCAGCCACGACGTCGCCGTCGACCGAGCCCGCCAGACGCAGAGCGCCGGCGATGATCGTGCCCGAGACGTGGGCCGAGTCGGTCAGTTCGAGCACACCACTGACGCGCAGGGTGCCTTCGAAGTGGCCCATGATGACCGCGTCGTTATCCAGCGCCAGTTCGCCGGTGATACGGCAGTCAGCGCCCAGAACCGTCTTATGTGTGGTCTTTTCAGTCATAGTACTTTCGCTCCGTTGAATGCCGGCCGGCCTGTTTCCAGACCTGCCAAACGAGCCGATCCATCATGGCCCTGTCCTCCTTGCATCGGACAGTCAAGCGAAAATCGTGCAATTGTTGATCCCCCGGCCCTGCATTTTCCATTCGATATCTTGTTCTCGGACGTTATCGCCGGCCGGTTCTGGTATCTTTATGGGCATGTCGTCCACGCCGTCTGAGCGAATACACCGGATTCTGCGTCAGCATGTGCTGACCGACCGCCTGCTGGGCGTTGAGAGCCTGCCACTGGGCGAGGTGGAATCACCGGCCGCGCCTGCAGTGCCCGCTCACGCCCCGGCGCCTGCAGCGCCTCGGCCAGGCCCTTCCTATGCTCAGCCTGCTCCTGAATTCCGTCGCCCCGCTCCGCCACCTGCGGCTCCAAGGGTGACAGCTCCTGTCGAGCCTGCTCCGCGACTGATCCGCCCTGCTGCAGACAATCTGCCCGACGGGCGAACCCTGTCACGCGAACAAAGGCTGACGGTACTCCAGGCGATGGATCAGGATGAAGTCCAGGGTTGCACCCGATGCGTCCTGCATCAGGCCCGCACCCAGACTGTCTTTGGCGAAGGCAACCCCACTGCCGATGTGATGTTCATCGGTGAAGGCCCGGGCGAGACGGAAGACCGGATGGGCCGCCCTTTCGTGGGACCGGCCGGTGAACTGCTCAACAAGATGATCGTGGCCATGGGGCTTTCGCGCGAGGAGGTGTACATCGCCAACACGGTGAAGTGCCGCCCGCCAGGCAATCGCGTTCCCACGCCTGAAGAGTGCATGACCTGCGGGGACTACCTCACCCGCCAGATCGCCATCATCCGCCCCAAGGTCATCGTCACGCTCGGCGGCCCGGCGACGAAGTACATCCTCGACACGCAGACAGGCATCACTGCGCTGCGTGGCAGATGGCATGCCTATGACGTCCTGCCCGACCAGGACCCCATCCCGGTCATGCCCACCTTCCACCCCGCGTACGTGCTTCGCAATTACACCACCGACGTACGCAAGAAGGTCTGGACCGACCTGCAGGACGTCATGAAAAAGATCAAAGCCGATTGATCTCTCTGGCCCCTTCACGATTCTTGAAACCTGGCCGCTTCCCGCTGTAACAGTGGGTCATTGATTGATGGCATCGCCGGATTTGCCATTGATCATCACTCGGCTGTCAAAGCCTTCCATCGACTTCCATTGCGGCGAGAAGAAAACCGTCGTCGGCGAGTACAACGCTTTCTTGAGATTCCAGTCGGAGATGTTCACGCGGACATCCGCTCCGGGCGTGCCATCGAAATGGAAATACCCCTGCCCGCCTTTGCCTTCGATCTGCAGATTCAGTCCGATGTCACCATGGTTCAGGATTTCGACGCCGTTGTATTGATTCCCGGTGTACTGATAAAAGTGGACATTGTTGAGGATGACCTTGCCCTGGCCATACAGTCTCAAGGGCAGATGGGCCTTGACATCGGGATGGCCAAAGGTGGAGTTGCTCAGGTCGAGCGTGGCCCCATTCGTCAAAGTGAAAGCCACATCGCTTGCCAGCGGGTCAAACTGCAGGCCCTTGTTATCGAGCAGCACGGGGTCGATCATGCGAGGGCCGCCATAGGAAGCGGACCCGTAGAGGAGCGTCGGCCTGTTGCGAATCCAGATCGGTGATGCGTCAGCCCGATAGCGATTGACAAACAGCCGACCGCCATCAATCAGAATATGGTGATCCTTCTTCAGACTGCTGGGGTGTTCATTGCGCAGATGGAGTGAGAGATTCCCGAAAGCTTCATTGCGCATTTCATCGGCGGGCTTACCATCGCCACGACCATCGTCTGCCATGGCCACGCAGTTGACCCATTCCTTGGTGGTCGGCCACTCCCAGAGCCCGCCATACTCCAGACCATCGTCAGCGGGGCCAGCAGTCTGGCGATACATGCCATTGAAGCGGATGTTCCTGAACTGGTAGTTCACTTCATCACGGTTGTACTGCCAGTGCCCGAACAGATCTCTGCGGTAAACCACCTTGGCCTGGCGAGGCTTGCCATCGAGCAGGAATTCCGTCTGACTGGTTTTCACCGTCGCCTTGAAGATGGACTGATCCGCAGGCAGTCCCTGCGGGTTCTCAAAACTGATCTCCCAGTAATGCGCATACGTGCGAGGCAGATGCACGCCCATCACAGGTCCGTCGGTCGACTTGGCCTCGATTCGGGTGATCTTGTAATCCACGCCATTGACGGTGATTTCATCGTTGAGCTGAACACCCCAGCCCCAGACGCGATAGGTCGCATCACTGACATGTTCCACATCCATCACATCGCCCTTGCGGGGAATGCGGTTGAACAGTCGGGCTTCTGCGGCATTGATGACGCCATGGTAAGCATCGGGCTTGTTGAGTTCCCTGCGCCAGCTGAGGTACTCCCCGTCAACTGGGCGCATCCTACCCGGAAATAAGGTGGATTGATCCTGCCGGTGGTGCCGCCTCGGAGTGAGCCCGGAGGGCGAGCGC
>Ga0207868_1000905_pt1 | contig 25264 bp, 18 predicted proteins | sample Passage237B_FD_187370 | JGI IMG/M metagenome (GOLD analysis project Ga0207868, IMG submission 187370) | Cellulose adapted compost microbial communities from Newby Island Compost Facility, Milpitas, CA, USA - Passage2 37B (SPAdes) (version 3) ... | reverse complement strand
TTCCAGGAAGTGTTCTTCGAGCAGGCTCCTTCGCAAGGGATCAAGCTGATCCAGGGCGGTGGTGAGATCGAGCGCGTGGCGCGCGACCGTGCTGGCGGGGATTTGCTCGGCATGATCCAATGGTAGCACGGCACCACCGCCTCGTTTTTTAGCGGTGTGTTCGCGCAAAAGTGAAATCGCGCGTCGCCGCGCGATCACGGCGACGTAGGCTTCCAGAGTCGGCCAAGTGTCGGGCAGATCGGAGCGTTTGATCAGTTCGGACAAGGCGGTGGCGGCTGCGTCCTCGGCGTCGCTGTGCTGCTTCAATACTTGAGTGGCGGCGCGTAACGCGACGGGCCACAGTCGCGTGAAAACCAATCGACAGATGGCTGGCTCCCGCTTGGCGATTCGAGCGGCGAAATCGATTGGAAATGGAGCGGATGAGCTCAATGGCGAACACTGATGATATGTGCCCCGGTCCGGCGCAACAGTTCTGCCGAGGACAAGCCTTGGGCGGATAATTTGGCGCGCAAGTTTTCGCGGGCCTTTTGTAAAGCTGTGACAGGATCAGACGTGGCGAAATAGGCGGCATAAAACGCGGTGGTGAAATCCCGACTATCTTGATCGGCCACCGGCCAGAGAGTGAGCACAAGCGCGCGTGCACCGGTGCGGGCAAATCCACGTTGAAGACCGAGCACTCCTTCGCCGTGGGCAATCGCGCCACCCCCAGTTTTGCAGCCACTGAGAAAAACGAGGGCAGTGCCGCGCAGATCAAGTGCTGCGATTTGCAGAGTATCGAGCAACCCGGGCTCGCCAGCCAGTGCCAAACCGGTTCGACGCAATCGGGTAGCCAGCGGCAAATCGGGACTTGGATCGCTCACCGTGTGCGTGGCGATATGGAGGACTTGAGGTGAGGGATGTTGACGGAGTGCCGCGGCATTGGCGCTAGCACCGGTCAACAAAGTAGCACTGGGAAATCGTGCGGTGATGGCCTCTCCTTCGGCGATTGATTCCGGCAGTGGCGGTAACGCGGCGAGTTCACCCGACCAAAGCGGAGCTGCGAGCACGAGTGGTTCGCCTTTGGCGGGCGCGTGCGCGCGCGGCAACAAATCGCGTCCGGAAGTGATGTTAACAAACACGTGACGATCAGCGGCGATGCGCGTGACATCGTCCTCGGGCAAGCTGGCGAAGGCTACGTTTTGCAAAAGACCGTCCGGCGAAACGAACAATCGTTTGGTTTCCTCAGACAGAACGGCTCGCACCGGATCAAGCGTCAGTCGGCGCACGGCTTGCGCCCAAGCAATCGGTCCGCCGCGTTGGACCAAGATATGATAACGGTTGATAGCATCATCAATCGCTGAAGCAGAACCGAGTGGGACGACCTTCCAACCGGATGGTAAGCCGATTAGTGCGAGGTAACGCTCTTCTTGCACCAACTGTCCTACATCGTGTCGGTAGCGCAGATAATCAATGAAGGCCGCATCGGCTGAGAGGCTGGCAAGCAGGTCCGCCGGATGGGCGGCGAGTGCCGCGCGTTGAATTCCGAGAGGCACGGCACGCCGCGCGAGTTCGCGTTCGAGTTGTTCGAGAGGTGATCCCTCAACCGGCAAGACAGTGTAATCGTTAGTGCTGCTGACGGAGGCGGCGAGAGTGGCTTGATAAGCACGCAGAATTTCCCGGGTGGTAGGATCGTCCGCATTACGAGCGAGGCGTTGGTCCTCGAGCAAGGAATCGAGCACCAATCCTTTCAATCGCAGGCTACCACGGGCCAATAAGTCCGGATCGCCGAGGGTGCCGGGCAGATCGAAAGGGTTTTCTTGACTGAGAAACGCGAGTCGGTCGGCCTCGCTGGTATAAGCCAGATGCAGGTTAAACTGCGCCTCCAATTGTGAAAGCCAATCCCTTGCCGTGTGTCGCGCGGCCTCGATGTCGTCGTGGGCAAACAAAGCGCGGGCCAAGAGTAGCCGGGTTTTTTCTAGGCCGCGTTGTTCGCGATCGCGCCAGCTTTGATTCTGGGGCTGGAGATAGAGTGATTGAGCGCGAGTGAGTTTGGCTACGGCGGTCGCAGGATCATTCTGATAGAGGGCGAGCTCACCGAGTTTGAATAGATAGTCGGCTGCTTCGCGGTGGGATTCGGCTGGCCGTGTTTGGAGCGCGGCCAAATCGGTGCGTAGGATTGATTCGGCGTCGGCGTAGCGACCGGCTCGAGCGTAAACTGTGGCGAGATTGTAACGAACGGTCAGAGTGCGCGACGAGTGGGGACCCAACTCACGGGTCCGAATAGCGACCAGTTGTTCCAGCAAAGGAATGGCTTCGATGGCACGGTTGGTGGAATATAGGACCCAGCAGAGAAGGTTAAGTTGGTGGGAAAGATCGGGGTGATCGGGGCCGAGCAGTCGAGTGCGACGATTGATGATGTCGCGAATCTCGGTTTCGGCTTCGCCCCAACGTCCAAGACGGCCCAGCGAAATCATCCACTGGGTGCGAGTGTGCAAGGCATCGTCGGAATCTGGGTCGCGCCGGTGATAAATGCTGGCGATAGTTCGGAGCTCGGCTTCGGCGCTGGCGGTTTCACCGATGCGGGCGAGAAACGTGGCACGATTACCGCGATAGGTGAGGGTTTCGGTGTGTTCGGGCCCGAGTCGGAAGGCGGCCGATGCACAAGAAGCGTCGAGCAAGGCGCGGGCTTCGGCTTCACGACTGGTATAAGCGTAAGCCATTCCGAGGGTATGCTGCAGGTGATCGATGGTGTCAGGATCGGGTGTGCTTGCTGCGGTTGCGCGCTCGAGAAGAGGTTCAAGCAAGGCGACGGCGGTGCTGAAATCATGCTCGGTCTTAAATACCAACAAGCGGGCCAGCTCGAAACGCGCGGCTTCTGCCGCAGGAGAAAAGTCATCTTCGGCAAGTGCGGCGAGCTCGGCGCGAAGGCGGGTCTCGCGGACGACAGGAGTTTCAACAGGCGAAGTTGAGACCGGAGCGCTGATCAGCCCGGGGCTGACGATGACAGGCAGGAAAAGAAACTGGAGCAGGGTCGTAAAACGGGGCACGCCAAAGAAATCTTCGATGCGTGCAACAAACGGTCAATGGTTTGCGATAAACCATGGATGAGAAATTTTTTTGTGATCGGTAAACTATGGGTGGGGTTGGTGCTGATGGTCGCAACGGGCGGACAAGTCTCGGCTCAGAGCACGTCGATGAACGGCACGCCGACAGGAGATCCATTTTCGGGGAACGACTGGAACGTGACAAATTCCGATGGTGAATCCATGGAACGCTATTACACGGACACGATGCGCGCATTTCGCGGCTCGGGCGGTTGGGATATCGGCTATACTCAAGGATATGCCTACACGTATGCGGCAATAGGCTATCTGGATGTGGCCGTTTACCGCTATTATTCCCGCACAGCATCCAACGGTTCGAGCGGCAATTTTACCTCGGGACAGTATAACGCCAGTGCGACGTTTTACGACAAAGCGACATTCACCGGGTCGGGGATCGGCTCAGTGACGTTTAATCCGATCTTTAACTTGTATAGCGAGTATAACCGGGGGCCATTGGACACGACTTATCCTGGAGCTCCGGAACCCGTGATGGACGGACAGGAAATCAATGACGTGCAGAAGGTGGATGGATTTCTAAGGTATGTGGTCAAAGATGAGAGCAACCAAACGATCATGACCGTGACCCAAGGTTACAGTGACCAATATGTAACAAGCGGTGATCAGTATACGCGAAGTGAGACGTCATCAAATTATGCATACACGGGCGGACCCGTGGTGCCCGTGACCTTTGATCTACAAAGCGGCTATAGCATTGAAATCTATGGCAGTGCCTCGGCGACCATCATGGTGTCCGCGCAGTGGGGAGGGACGAATTGGGGGCAGGCTGATGCCGGGGCTGAGGTAGGCACGTATATCTCGGCCTTGAGTGAAGGCTGGACGTATTCGACACTTTCAGGCGCATCGCTCACTGCAGTGCCTGAGCCTTCAACCTATGCATTGCTTGGTGGCGTGGGCGTTCTCGCGTTCGCTCTGTGGCGTCGCCGTTCAGTTTAGCCCGAAAATCACGCGCCCCAGCGTCCACATTAGCAGGGGGAGCAGCAGGGCAAAAAGCAGGTTTACCCAGATACCGGCTTTCACCATCCGCGGAATCGTGACGAGGCCCGAGCTGTAGGCGATGGCATTGGGCGGTGTGCCCACAGGGAGCGCGAAATCGGCTGAGGCGGCCAGCGCAACCGGCACGCACAGCAAGAGCACGGGTTGATCTACTCCGATAGCCAGTGCGCCGATTACCGGCAGAAATGCCGTGGCGGTCGCGGTGTTGCTGGTCAGTGCGGTGGCGAAAATCATCACGAGCGTGACGAGAAAAACCACAAGCAATGGCGGCCAGCCGGCCATGCCTTCGAGTCCCGTGGCCATGGCCTCGACGAGTCCGGTTTTCGACATCGCGCTGGCTAGGCTTAAACCGCCGCCGAAGAGCACGAGCACGTCCCACGGCATTTTATGCAATGTCTTCCAATCGAGAACGAATGTGCAGGAACGACGGTGAGCGGGGATGAAGAACAACAGCAGTGCCGCACCCATCGCGATGACCTCGTCGGTAACGAGCGCGCCGCCTGCGGTGGTTTTCCACGCTTCGCGCGAAACCCATAAAGCGATGGCCAATCCGAAGGCGCCGGTGACGATCCATTCGGGCCGGCTCATTGGGCCGAGTTTGGCGCGCTCGCTCGCGATTTGCTCGCGCACGCCGGGAATGGAGGCGTTGCTTACACGGAAACTGACGCGCGTGAGAATCAGGTGGGCCAACGGCACGGCGATGATAATGAGTGGAACGCCGAGCAACATCCACTGGCCGAATCCGATTTCGATGCCATGGGTCTTCGCCATGTAACCTTTGAGGATGGCGTTGGGCGGCGTGCCGATGAGTGTGCCCATGCCGCCGATGTTGGCGCCGTAAGCGATCGCAAGCACGAGGGCCGCGCCCATTTCCTTGAGATCGATCTGCGGATCAGGCGTGGATTTCAGCAGCGTGTAAACGCCCACGCCAATAGGCAGGAGCATCATGGCGGTGGCTGAATTACTCGTCCACATACTGAGAAATGCGCCCGCGCACAAAAAGCCGAGAATAAGCGCGCGCGGTTTCGTGCCGACCATGCCGATGATGCCGAGCGCGATGCGGCGGTGCAGATTCCATCGTTCCATGGCCAGCGCCAGCATGAAGCCGCCCATGAAAAGATAGATGATCGGATCGGCGTAGGGCGCCGCCGCTTGTCGCACGGGCTCGATGCCCATTAGAGGTAATAGCACAAGCGGCAGCAGAGCGGTGGCAGGAATCGGAACGGCTTCCGTGACCCAGAGCGTGGCCATCAGGAGTGTGAGCAATGCCACTTGGGTGGCGTCTTCGCTCAAACCCCAAAGCGGCGGCGAAATCCAGAGTGCGATGAACAGCACCGCGGCGATCGCGAGGCCGATGCGCCGGGGCCAGCCATGCGGGGTATCGTCGGACAAAGTTTCCATGGGGCCGATGCCTGACTACGGGCGGTAACCCCAAACGTGGCCAGATTTTTTGTCCGGCGCGATGGGTGGATATTTTTGTGGCGTGTAAGCGTGGAGTGGCTCTATTCGTGGCCAGACATGAAAGCTAAAAAAGCCAAGGTTAAGCCTGAAGCCGTGAACGCCAAGTTGGCGGCCAAAAAGGGGCCGGTCTCCCAATTCATCGCCCACAATTACCGCCACTTTAACGCGGCCGCACTCGTCGATGCTGCGAAGGGTTATGAGACCCACCTCGCCGCCGGCGGCAAAATGCTCGTGACCATCGCTGGTGCGATGTCCACCGCGGAACTTGGCATCACGCTCGCCGAGATGATCCGCCAGGATAAGATCCACGCCATCGTTTGCACGGGCGCGAATCTCGAGGAGGATATTTTCAATCTTGTGGCGCACGACTACTACGAGCGCGTGCCGCACTACCGCGACCTGACCGCGGCCGATGAGCAAAAGCTCCTTGATCGTCACATGAACCGCGTGACCGACACATGTATTCCTGAAATGGAAGCCATGCGCCGCATCGAGAAGGCCGTGCTCGAAGAGTGGGTCGCTGCCGACCGCGCGGGCGAGCGCTATTTCCCGCACGAATTCATGTTCAAGATTCTCCGTTCGGGTAAGCTCAAGAAGAGCTACCAGATCGATCCGAAGAATTCTTGGATGCTCGCCGCGTGCGAAAAGAACCTGCCGATGATCGTCCCCGGTTGGGAAGACGCTACGCTCGGCAACATGTATGCGGCCGCTGTGATCCGCGGCGACGTGAAGAACGTTCACACCGTCCGCACCGGCATCGAATACATGACCTGGCTCGCCGAGTGGTATACGAAGAACGCCAAGACGCTCCGCAACAAGGAGGGCTCGATCGGCTTCTTTCAAATCGGCGGTGGCATCGCGGGCGATTTCCCGATCTGCGTCGTGCCGATGTTGCACCAAGATCTCGAGCGCACCGGCGTGCCGCTGTGGGGCTACTTCTGCCAGATCAGCGATTCGACCACGAGCTACGGCAGTTATTCCGGCGCGGTGCCCAACGAGAAAATCACTTGGGGCAAGCTTGCCGCTTCGACGCCGAAATTCATTGTCGAGAGCGATGCCACGATCGTGGCTCCGCTCATCTTCAGCTGGGTGCTCGGCAAGTAAGCGAGCGACGTCGCGACATTATTTCAGGCGGGGATTTCGATCCCCGCCTTTTTTATTTCAACGCGTCCGCAGCCGCATCCGCGCAACGCAGGCCGTCAAGTGCGGCGCTGACGATGCCGCCGGCAAAACCCGCGCCTTCGCCGCACGGATAGAGCCCTGCGACATCGGGATGTTGCAGCGTGGTGTCGTCGCGCGGAATGCGCACGGGCGAACTTGTGCGCGTTTCACTGCCGATGAGTTGCGCGTCGTTGCTCACGTAACCGGGCATTTGCTGGCCGAATAATTTCAAACCCTGCTTCATGCGCCACGCGATGGGGCCAGGGAGAAGTTTGTCGAGGCGTGCGGGATTCAGGCCGGGAAAGTAACTGGTCTTGTTGAGCTCGGATGAAATCAGACCGGCCATGAAATCTGGCACGCGTTGCGCGGGCGCGACTTGGCCGCCGCCGCCGGCCTGCTTGGTGGCTTGTTCGAGGGCTTTTTGCATCGCGATGCCGGCGAGCACGCCGTGCTCGGCTTGAAACGCCGCGGTGTCCTCGGGTTCAACCGTGACGACGAATCCGCTGTTGGCGAAAGGCGAATCGCGTCGCGACAGACTCATGCCATTGACCACGACCTCGTCGTTTTCCGTGGCGGCCGGCACGATGAATCCGCCGGGGCACATGCAGAACGAATGCACGCCGCGGTCTTTGATTTTCGTGGCGAGGCGGTAGCTCGCCGCAGGCAGAAGTTCGGGGCGTTCGCGTCCGGCCGGGTAGTGATATTGGCGTGCATCGATGAAGGATTGCGGGTGTTCGATACGCACGCCCATCGCGAACGGTTTTTGTTCGAGCAAAATACCCTCGCGATGCAGCAGTCGGTAAATGTCGCGCGCGCTGTGGCCGGTGGCGAGAATCACGGCATCGGCGGTGAACTCGCCGCCATTCGCGGTGGTCACGCCAACCAACTTGCCATCGCGCCGAATCAAACCCGTGACGCGGGTTTGGAAATGCACTTCGCCACCAGCGGCGATGATGCTACCGCGCATCGCTTTGACGACATTGGGCAGCAGGTTCGAACCGATGTGCGGATGTGCATCCACCAAAATTGCTTCGGGCGCGCCGTGCGCAACGAAGGTGCGGTAAACTTCCGCCACCGGTCCGCGTTTCGTGGCGCGCGTGTAGAGTTTACCGTCGGAAAATGTGCCGGCGCCGCCTTCGCCGAAACAATAATTGGAGTCTTCAATCACGCGGCCTTCGCGCAGAATCGGCGCGAGGTCGAAGCGTCGGGCCGAGGCGTCTTTACCGCGTTCGAGCACGATGGGTTTTACGCCGCGCTCGATCAGCCGCAGTGCGGCGAAGAGACCAGCCGGGCCGGAGCCAATAATGATTACGCGTTTGGCGTTGGCCGGAACGGCTGGGTAATCCGGCGTCGGCAAAGTTTCGGGCGGCAGCTTGCCATCGATCGCGACCTCCAAGCGCAGTTGGATTTTAATGTCGCGTTTGCGTGCGTCGATCGAGTGCTTGCGCAGGCGGATTTCGCCGATGCGATTGGGCGCGACGCCGAGTTGGAGAGCCGCCGCTTGTATGCGTGCCGCGGCATCCTCGGAAACGGCGAGGGGGAGGATGACATCAACGGTCTCGATGCGCACGGGCATGGACCACGACGAAGAACGGGTTGCGGAAAAACTTCAAGTGTCGCCGTGCCCGGTCAGTGGGGCTAGCGGCGGATATTCCGACGAACAAATTCAGGCGGGTTTGCCGGCTTCCTCGTCGAGCATCGTCTTCAGGAAGTTCGAGCCGTGGTTCATGAAGTTGAACGCGTGCAGGCCGAGTTCCTCGGAGAGATCGGTGCAAACCTTAATGCCGCGGACGCTGTTGCCGCGTTCGTCGAGTCGGGGCGAAAACGTGCCGATGCCGAGCTGGCGGTTAACGACGCCGAGGATGCCGCCGCCGACGCCGCTCTTGGCGGGGATGCCGACGCGGAAGGCCCATTCGCCCGCGTAGTCATACATGCCGCAGGTGAACATGACCGACAGCACGTCTTGGATGCAGCTCATCTCGAAAACATTTTCCTGAGTGAGCGGGTTGACGCCCATGTTGGCGAGAGTGGCGCCCATCACGGCGAGGTCGCGCGCGGTGATGAGAATGGAACACTGGAGGAAATACAGCTCCAGCGTCTCCATGTTGTTCGCGAGATCCATCTTGTCGAAATTGGTGAGCATCCAAGCGATGGCGCGGTTGCGATGGCCGGTGGCGCTTTCGGAGCGGTAGACCGATTCGTCGATGCGCAGCTCGCGGCCGGCGGCGGCGCTGAAGGTCTTCATCATGCGATCGCGGCGCTCGGCGAAAGATGAGCCTTCGATAAAACCGGTGGTGGTGATCGCGCCGGCGTTCACCATGGGGTTAAAGGCGCGGTTGTAACGGTCGAGTTCGATGGAGTTGAAAGCGTCACCGCTGGGTTCGACACCGACGCGCTCGTAGACTTTTTCGCGCCCGTGCGAGGTCAGCGCCATGGCAAATACAAAAGCCTTTGAGGTGGACTGAATGGTGAACTCCACGTCGCAATCACCCACGGAAACAACGGTGCCGTCGACCGAGGCGAGGCAGATGCCGAAGTGGTCGGGGTTGGCCTTGCCGAGCTCTGGTATGTATGTCGCGACCTCGCCGGTGTTCAGATCCTTGTATTTGGCGTGAAGATCATTGAGCAGGTTTTGGATGATAGAGGAATTGGACGCTGCGGTCATGCCGTGAGGGTATGGTTGAAAAAGATGGGGTTAGGGGAAGGGTTGGACGCGGATACCGCATAGCAAGACACGTTCCAAACGGTGCGTAGACCGGTTAGCGTTTGTGAAAAACGCGAGGAAAGGCGGCTCCATTACTCCCTGAAACGAACGCCGCCGGCTGGAGCGTCAGCTTGCTCCCAATAATTTGCGCGCCTCAGCCTCGTCGTGGGTAACACCCAAGGCGGCATCAAGTCCCGAGATGACGATGGTGCGTTCGACGAACGGCTGCGGTTTAAGCAGGACGAGCCGGTGGCCGGAGGAGCGCAGGCCTTTGGCGGCTTCGACAAGCATCCGAATGCCGAGGGATGCCATGAACCCGATCTGCGACATGTCGACGATGACGGATTTTTTGCGCCCGGCGGTCTCCTTCAGGAAGTCCGCTTGGATCGCGGTGACGGTCGTGGCGTCAAGTTTACCCTGCAACGCTACGACTGTAACGTGCTCACCTGCCTCCAAAACGGTTAAACTCATGCCACCGGACAGTTTCAAGTTAGATTTTGGAAGGCAAGAAATTATGATATAGCGGAGAACCGCATTATATAAAATCTGTTCGCGGGTAGAATTGTATTAGAAAATCGGTTCATTTCCCGACGGATCGAAAACGGGCCGGACGGGTGAGGTAGATAGCGCAGCGGCATCCTGCCGGAGCATCTCAACGCGAGATGTCGCGTCTGTTTAATGACGACGATAGCGTCGAAAAGCGACCAGCCCGAGGACGGCGGCGCCGGCAAGCGCGGCATAGGTGGAGGGCTCAGGGATCGTCGAAAGCGAGGTGATGATCGTGTAGCCGGCGAGCCCTTCGTAACCGCTGAAGGCGAACGCGTCAGCTTCATCGGCAAAGTAACCATGGAGGAAGTCATTGGTGCCTCCCACAACCCAAGTTTTGCTGTTTGGATCCCAGTAGTGGAACGCCCCGACTAAGGCCATAGTGTGATCAATAATGAAGTCCCTGACATCACCTTTGATAGCAAGGAAACCGCCATCAAGAAAGATGCCGTTGCCCGGGTCGTGCATGAAGTAAAGGCCCTTATCGATTGAGACAAGAGCGTGATCTAGGATCGTCAGGGTATTATTACGTTGGTAGTTTCCTACGCTAATATCCAAGCTGCTGCGATGGGCCCAGTGCGTGCCTGCCCCGGTGACGATCACCGCATTGTTGGAGGAGGCACCGGCACCGATAACTGTATAGGCTGTTGGAGTGCCATGTCCGCTTTCGAAAAATGCACCGTCTTCGATGATAAGCGTGTTGTGGCTGCTTGGGCTGGCGGTGCCGACGGTCAGATAGCCGCCAAGGGAGACGGTGGTGCCGGGGCCCGAGATGCGCATGGTGTTGTAGCTGCCTTGTCTGCCCACCCAGAGGTGGGTGTCTAATGACAGCTGAGATCCGCCTGTGATATGCACGTAATTATGGTTCGCGCCTTCCACAATACCGATGCTGAGAGCCTCCTTCGTGACGGATGAACCGTTTCGAACGATGAGATGGTTGTAAGAGGAGGCGGTGCCGACATTGAAATAGTAGTTAGGGGTGGAAATGTGATAAGGGCCGGTATCTCCGATCACATATATCGCTGGATCTGCCTCGGTGCCGCCGTTTCCTACACTGAGACCGGAGACGTTCCCGTCCGTGGCCACTATGCCAGCGTGAAGACCGGATGCAGCGAAAGCAAGGCAGGTGCAGACGATGAGCGCGTTGAGGCGGGGACGACGAGAGAGCATCTCCTCAGTGTAGCAATGTCCTTGCGGGACCGTTATTATACTTTGGAGGGGGGCTAGGCGGCGACAGCCACGAAGCCGGCCGGTAGCGTGGAGGCTTCGTTCAAGTCTCGGCAGATTTCGCGAGCCCACAGGACGACGGCGAGACGGTTGCTGGTGCCGGTCTTGTTAAAGATGGAAGTGATGTGGGCTTTGACCGTGTGGAGGCCGATGCCGAGGAGCAGGCCGATCTCGTGGTTGCTCTTACCTTTGTTGAGCCATGAGAGCACCTCGGCTTCGCGAGGAGTAAGGCCGGCGTGCGTGAGCAACGCCGGTTCAACGGTGTCGTCGGCGTGGGTAAAGGTGCGCGCGAGCGCGTTGGCGTTCGCGAGGTGGTCCTGGGCCAGTTGAAGGCGGATGAGATCGTCGGACGAAAAATCGCTGCCGCCGGAACGTTCGAGTCCGAAGAACATGGTTTCTCCGGGTGGGATCGGGACGTGAACGGCGCAGTGGTTGTCGATGCCGAGCGGACGGAAGACCTCTTGGAAGATGTCGAGGTCGGCAAACTGGCGGCGGGAGAAAAACTGACTGCGGCAGAAAGGGCGGCCGTCACAAACACCGGGATCGAAGTTGAAGAGGGGATACCGGCTCATCAAAGCGCCGAACGCGGTCATTGCGGCCGGAAAGTCGGAGTGCGGCGCGTCAAAACCAATGGTGAGGCATCGTTCGCGGGAGTTGAGGGTGCCGCAGGCAATGAATTCGGAGGATACGAGGCGTCGCAAAAACGCAAAACCGCGCGATGGGAATGTCTCCAAATCGAGGCCCGGCGAATAGAGTTCTCCGCAGGCGGCGCTAAATTTGGGTAAATCCATCCCGGGCATGAAGTGCACAAAAACGGCAAGAGCGCGGATGTCACGTTGTGATTCGTAGGTAAAATTCCCTGCATGAGAATACCATGTATTCGCGTTTTGCGTTTATGTGGAAGATGCCGCATGGTGGGTCTTTCCATGTCCAACGCCCTCGCCGCCGAAAAATCGCCCTATCTTCTCCAACACGCAGAGAATCCGGTGAACTGGCTGCCGTGGGGCGAGGCGGCGTTCGCGAAGGCGCGCGCGGAGCAGAAGCCGATTTTTCTGAGCATCGGTTATTCGACCTGTCACTGGTGTCACGTGATGGCGCACGAGTCGTTTGAGAACGAGGCGGTGGCGGCATTGCTCAACGAGCATTTCGTGCCCGTGAAGGTGGATCGCGAAGAGCGGCCCGATGTGGATAAAGTGTATATGAGCTACGTGCAGGCTTACACGGGGCATGGCGGTTGGCCGCTCAGCGCGTGGCTGACGCCGGAACTCAAACCATTTTTCGGTGGCACGTATTTTCCACCCGAGGATCGGCATGGTCGCGCGGGCTTTCCTTCGCTGCTCAAAGCCATTGCGAAAGGTTGGCAGGAAGAGCGCGACAAGCTCTTGCGTGAAGCCGATCGCGTGATCAATGCGCTGCGTGATTATCATGCGGAACGTTCAGGCGGGGATGCTTCCGGCGAGCAACTGGCCGAGCGTGGCGGCGAGGCGTTTGAGAAAGGCTTCCAGTATTTCTACGAAAGCTTCGACGAACAAAAAGGAGGCTTCGGCAACGCGCCGAAATTCCCACGCGCCTCGAATCTCAATTTTCTGTTCCGCTGCGCCGCAGTGCAGGGCGTGCAATCCGAACTCGGTCGCATGGCGGTCGGCATGGCGACGACGACATTACAGAAAATGGCGGCGGGTGGCATTCACGATCATATCGGCGGCGGGTTTCACCGTTACTCCGTGGATGACGGCTGGTTCGTGCCGCACTTTGAAAAAATGCTCTATGATCAGGCGCAGATCGCGATCAACCTGCTCGACGCGCATTTGGCCACGAGCGACGAGCGCTTCGCGTGGGTGGCGCGTGGAGTTTTCGATTACGTGTTGCGCGACCTGACTGATGACGCCGGCGGATTTTACTCGGCGGAAGACGCGGATTCGTTGCTCAAGCACGGCGCGCCGGAGCATGCCGAAGGCGCATTTTACGTGTGGTCGCACGACGAGCTGCGGGCGGCGTTAGGCGAGGATGCGGCATTTTTCTGCCAACATTTCGGTGTGAAGCCTGAAGGTAACGTGCCGGATCGTTTGGACCCGCAGGGAGAATTCACCGGGAAAAATATTCTGCATCAGCAGCAATCGCTAGCTGGGACGGCGCAGAATTTTGGTTTGGAGCCGGAGCAGGCTGCCGAAAAGCTCGCAGCACTACTCGCCAAGTTGCGCATCGTGCGCGAGCAACGTCCACGTCCGCATTTGGACGACAAGATCATCACCGCATGGAACGGCCTGATGATCTCTGCCTTCTCTCGCGCGGCGGTTTCGCCGGCGGAATGTTTGCAAGAGAATCGTGCGGTTTATCGCGAGGCGGCGGTGCACGCTGCGAAATTTGTGCAGGCGGAATTGTATGATGAGGCCCGCGGTGTGCTATATCGTAATTACCGGCAAGGACGCGGCGCCAACGAAGGGTTTGCCGAGGATTACGCGTATTTCATCGCCGGGCTGCTGGATCTCTACGAGGCGACGTTTGACGAGCGCTGGCTGCGTTGGGCGGATCGTTTGCAGCAGACGATGGACGAACGCTTCCTCGATGAAAAAGCCGGCGGCTATTTCAACTCGGCTGCGGATGACTCGAGCATCGTGCTGCGCTTGAAAGAAGATTACGACGGTGCCGAGCCGGCGCCGGCTTCAGTCGCGGCGGCGAATTTGTTGCGGCTGGCAGGGATCACGCACGACGAAACGCGAAAAGTGCGCGGGCGTTGCGCGATCACCGCGGCGCAGGCGGTCTGGACGCAGTCGCCGCAAGCGCTGCCGGAAATGCTGTGCGCATTGGAGCGAGTTTTGGAAATTCCCAAGCAAGTCGTGATCGTGGGCGATCTCTCGGCGAGGGACTTTCAGGAATTGGCCGTGGTATGCCATGAGCGGATTGGTCCGCGGCGCAGTCTGCTGGCGGTGGATACCGCCGGGCTTACAGGCGTTTGGCTGAAGGGAAAAGCGCCTTGGTTGGCGGAGATGAAGACGATCGATGGCAAAGCGACGGCCTATGTTTGCGAAAATTTTGCCTGCCAAGCTCCGGTCACAGTTGCAGATGAGTTGAGGAATCAGTTGTATTCCTGACGCCGCTTATTTGCATATCTGTTCATTCCATGAATCCTGCCCCGCATAAAGTGTTAGCGGTTGAAGATGACGCCGTGGCGCGTCGCGTGCTTTGCCAAGCGCTGACGAAATTGGGGCACGAAGTGGTGTCCGCGGCCAACGGAGAGGAAGCGTGGCGCAAATTGGAGGAAGAGCCGATCCGCCTCGTGGTCAGTGACTGGCGGATGCCGGATGTAGATGGCTTGGAATTGTGCCGGCGCATTCGCGAGCGCCCGCGGGAGGATTACGTCTATTTCATTTTGCTCACCGGCATGGATGCCACGGAGGAAAATCAACGCGAAGCGGCGGACGCCGGTGTGGACGACTTTCTGACGAAGCCGCTCAAGTTTAATGAACTGTGGATGCGGTTGCGCGTGGCCGCGCGTATTCTCGGTTACACGCGCCAAGTGCGCCAGTTGGAGGAGTTGATGCCGATCTGTTCCTACTGCAAAAAAATCCGCGACGACAAAAATTACTGGCAGCAGATCGAAGGTTACATCAACGAGCGGACGGGCAGTGAATTCAGCCACTCCGTTTGTCCGGATTGTTATCAACGCGTGGTGATTCCGGAGATTGAAAAAATTACCAAGGGTCAGAATGACTGACGCACTGCAACGTTTGGAAGAGAAGATCGCTTATCTGGAGCGCCACGTCGGCGAGCAGGACAAGGCGATGCTGGAGATGGCGATGCAAATTGACCTGCTCAAACGCGAGCTGGGTCTCATGCGCGATCGTTTGACCGAGGGTAAATCACCCGAGCCGTTAGCGCAGGACGAGAAGCCGCCGCATTACTGACGGCCGGTTTTAAAACCGCTGGCCAGCAAAGTGGTGAAATACGGTTCGTGCTCCTCGTGGGCGACGGGGCTGACGTCGACTTGCGTGAATCCCGCTTTCTTAAGGAAGCCGTGCAGCGTGCTCTCTTTGAAACCGAGCCAAACGTCGGCGTAGAGTTCGTGCGCCTTTTCAAAATTGTGCTCGTTGAGATCGAGCACGACCAATTGGCCGCCGGGTTTAAGAATGCGAAACGCTTCGTTGACCGCGGTCTGCGGATGCTGCGCGTGATGCAGCGCTTGCGATAGAATGGCGAGATCGACGGACTTGTCCGCGAGCGGGACTTTCTCGATGTCGCCGAGTTTGTAGGCGAGATTATCGAGACCGTTTTTCTGAGCGAGCTCAGTGCCGACCTCGACCATGCGCGGCGAATTGTCGATGCACCAAACCTGCTTGGCGCGGCGCGCCAGCAATTGTGAAAGCAGACCTTCGCCAGCGCCGAGGTCGGCTATGGTGATCGCGGGTGTTAGACGCAGTGCTAGATGGCCGATAGCCTCCCACGAACGACCGGGGCAGTAGTTTTTGCCCAAGCGACCGGCGATGAGATTGAAATACTGTTCCTGCGTGCGGCGGCGTTTTTGCAGCGTGCGCTCGAGGTTTTCATTATCCTCGGCCAGCGCGGGATCGTCGGCGACCGCGGCGAGCGCGGCATTGACCAAGTCCAACTGCGCTTGCGGCAGATCGCTGCGGAGGGAGTAGAATGCTTTTTTGCCTTCGCGCCGATCGTTCACGACATCGGCTTGGCGAAGCAACGCGAGTTGGGAGGAGATGCGCGACTGACCCATGCCGAGCACTTCCTGCAATTCGGCGACGGACAATTCCTCGCGACTTAAGATAGCCAGCAGACGCAACCGGGTGGAATCGGAAATGACTTTAAGAATATCCCAAGAAGCGCTCACGCCGGCAAAGGGTGGAAGGACTGGCGCGCAAATGCAATGCCGCGCCGAAGGACAATCCGGACACAAAAAAGGCGGAGTCGTTGAGACTCCGCCTTTCGTAAAACTTAAACTCGATCAGAGCGAGTCCACGTAGCGCTTGATGGTCGCGACGCTGTAGACCTCTTCGTTGGTGCCGGCCTTGACCGTGACGGTTTCGCCAACCTTTTTGCCGAGAAGGGCGGTGCCGAGGGCGGTCTTGTAGGAGATGATGTTGTTCTCCGGATCGCCGTCCCAAGCGCCGAGAATAGTGTAGCGTGTGGTCTGACCGTTGGCGGCGTGAGTGATTTCAACGATGGTGCCAACGCTGACTTGCTCGGTGGTGGCTTCGGTGAAGTCGGTGATGCGAGCGCGAGCGAGGTCGCGTTCGAGCAGGGCCTTTTGCGCCATGAGCACGGATTGGTCCTGTTTGGCCATCTTGTATTCGGAGTTTTCCTTGAGGTCGCCATGCTCGCGGGCGGTGGCGATGGCCTTGGAGTTTTCCGGAATCTTCTTCGAGACGATGGTATCGTATTCTTCGCGCTTGCGGGCGTGGCTGGTGCGGGAAACGAGCAGTTGCTCGTCCTTGCCTTCGGCGTCGGCGGCCACGAGCGACTGAATGCTCGGGAAGATTTTGATGAAGCGGGCGAGGAGCGACTTTTTGGTGAGCTCTTCGAAACCCTGATTGAGCATCAAGGTATTGGCGAGATCGCGGGCGGTCTCGGGGTCGGCCGTGGCGAGCAGGTCGCTGATGAGATCGGTGTCTTCACTGAGAATGTCGGCCAGCGGGATGCGGCGCGCGGTGGAGGCTTGGAGCGCCTCGTAATCGATCGCGAAGAAAATGGCGCTAAGCAGGCGCGGCGTGATGAGATCGTTGAGCAGCTTGGCGAATTTCTTCGAGTGGCGGTTCTTGACGATCCAGAGCAGAACGGGAGCGCGGAGATTTTGCTCGGTCTGCCAGCGCTTGAGGGCGGCGGCGAGCTCGTCGGCGTGATCGTTCTCCACGAGGAAGTTGATGCACTCGGTGGTGAACTTGCCCTGCGAGATTTTCAGCAGGTTGAAGATGATGTCGCGGGCTTCGATCGGGTGCGTCTCGTTGATGAGCTCAAGGAAGCGGCGTTGGAAATGAACGGGAATGGTTTCGGCGATGCCGGGGAGGTCGCGGACTTCGGACACGAGCGAGGCTTGCGATGGCTCGAAGCCAGACGCGTCGGCGCCGAGCATCTTCGCGAGGTCATCGCGAACCGCGGCACCGTGCAGGCGTTCGGCTTTGCCGAGCTGATTGCTGTCGCGCACGGCCTCGGCGACGCCTTGAAGAATCTCGGAGAGGTCGTCCTTGAGATCTTTTTCCGAAAGGCTTTCCAGCAGTTCGACCGCGAGGCCGATGCGACGGCGGGCAGAGCGGGTGCTCTTAAATTGTTCGAGAATCTCGTCCTCGGCGGAAACAGGCGTTTCGCGGAGAATATAGCACTCGGTCTTCTTCACGGGGATCGCGACGCGCGGATCCTTGGCGATGGTCTTGCGGGCGGTGGACCACCATTTTTTGAACTTCGCTTCGCCGACGACTTGGGCGAGCACGATCTCGATCTCGATCGCGGTGGCGGCGTTGTTGGGATAGGACTCAAGCGCCTCGACGAGCAATTGGGCGGGATTGTCGCTGATCAGTTCGGCGATTTTCTCTGGCTCGGTCTCTTTGCGGACGAGCAAGTGATTCGCCGGCAACACTTCCATGGTGTTGATACAGAACGCGGGATCCATAGGATGGCCCGCCTTGTTCTTGAAATCGATGATGAGGCGCTGGTTGGCCTCGTCATAGCTTTTGATCTGACCGAAACCCCAACTGCGATGCACGCAATAGGACCCGGGCTGCATCGCTTCCAATTTGGCTTTGGCGGCCTTAAGGGTCGGGTTCTTGGCAATTAATGCGGAGACTGCTTCAGAATTCATGATTGCGTGTTGGAAAGACGGTAAGGATTTAGTTCAGCTCACAATGACCTGTATTGTCAAACAGTGTATCCGATTAAACCCATGCGTGCTGTAACCAACGATTCTCAAGGAGGTTGGGTCAACGCGGCTCGGCTTACAGCCCGGTGGCTCGACCAACGCGAGCGGGTGGATGCCCTGTTTGAGGCCCTGCCGGCGCAACTTTCTGCGGTTGAGCGCGCCCGCTGCCAGCACCTGGTTTTCGGTGTGATCCGGCATTATGGCCGGATCCAAACCGCTCTGGATACTTTGATTGCTCATCGTCCGCGCTTTTCGACGCAAGCGGTGCTTTGCGTAGCGGGTTTCGAGCTGCTCGAGACTGCAGAACACGAAGATCGCGAAGGTCAGGTTGCTAAGATCGTGCACCACGCGGTCGAGCAAACGAAGCATCTGTCGAGTCCGGCCGAAGCCCGCTTGGTCAATGCCGTGGTGCGGAAACTTGCGCCGCTGTTGGCGCAGCCCGCGCCGCCGAAACTCGCGTTGCCGGAAGTGCTCGCGGATTATTTTTCTCATCCGGTGTGGCTGGTGAAACGTTGGTTGCAGCAGTTCGGCGCCGATGCGACGCGCCGTTTGTTGGAATGGAATCAGACGCCGGCACGCTTGCTGGTGCGCTGGCGCGACAGCTCGGCGGCTGTGCCGGAGTTTTTGCAGCCTACAGCGTGGCCGGAGTTTTATGAAGCAGCCCCGGGGCATTGGGGCGAATTGGAGACGCTGCTGAAGGCGCAAAAGATTTTCGTGCAGGATCCGGCCACGCGGCATGCGATTGAAGCGCTCAAGCCGCAGGCCGGTGAGGAAGTGCTCGATCTGTGCGCCGCACCTGGCGGCAAAAGCGTGGCGATGGCCGACGCGATGAATGCACGTGGCGGCAGCGGTCGTATTGTGGCGCTGGATTTGCCGGGGCCGCGCATTGCGCGTTTGCAACGCAACCTCGCCGAAGTGCGCGGTGTGGATGTGGCCTTGGTGCAGGCGGATTTGCTGCAGAATGCGGGGCCTGTTTTGCGCGAGCACGAATTGCCGACGAGCTATCCCGCAGTGCTGCTCGACGCGCCGTGTAGCAATACCGGTGTCATGCGCCACCGCATCGACGTAAAATGGCGGCTGCAGGAAAACGATTTTCGCAAACACGCGCGCCAGCAGGTTTCGTTGCTGCACGCGGCGGCGCGTTTCACGGCGCCGGGCGGCCGACTGGTTTATTCAACGTGCAGTATCGACACCGACGAAAACGAAGCGGTCGTTAAGTCGTTCCTCGCAAGCAAGGCGGGTGGCAATTTCACGCTCGAAAGCAGCGTGCAGTGCTATCCGTGGGATGCCGGGCACGACGGCGCCGGCGTGTTTTTGCTGCGTCGCAGCGCCGATCAAGGCACGAGCAAGAAAACCGACAACGTGCGGTCGGTTTCTTCGGTTCCGCGCAAGAAGGTATAAGTCACTTCGTCCGCCTCGGCAATCAGCCGTTCGTAGCGCTGAAAATTCCATTGCGCGACCGGCTCGCCGTTGATGCGGCTGATGAGATCGCCGGCCTGCACGTTGGCCCACGTGGCCGGTGAATCCGGCACAACTCCGGCCACGCGCCAGTAGGCGGGCGTTTTGCTGAAGCTCAGGCCGGTGCTGCGTTTTGACGGCACGGTGATCGGCGCGCGCGCTTCGCGGAAAAACGTCACGCTCTTTTTGGCCTGATCGAAGGTGACGGTGAAGTTGCGCAGCAAACCGCCGCCGATGGAGTTCAGGTTTTCGTTTAGGTAAACAATGGGCTCCGGCACGCTGAAGTTGCCGATGTGCAGCGTGTCATTCAGGCGCGCGCTTTCTTGCAGATGGTCGCCCGTCAACGTGCCCACGAGCACGGCGGGACGCGGCTTCGCGCGATAATCCAACTCAAGGCCGTTGGGGTCGAGGTTCAGCGTGGCGTCGCTGCCACTGTCCACGAGCATCGAGATTTCCTGCTCGCCGAATTTTACAGGCACATAGGGCAAGCCTTGCACGCTTGTGCTCGGCAACGCCGTGCCAGGAACCAAGGCGGTGCTTTTCGCCGGGGCGAGAATGATGCGCGACTGCGGATAATCGAGCGTCAGTCGCGTGTCCCGAAAAAGAGGATATCCGAGAATGCCGTCGATTTTGACGCCGAAGTGCGCGGAGAGCGCGCTGCAATCGTAGATGCACACCGGCACGTCCTCGAAGTGCGCATCGCCAAGGTCGATCTGCGCGATCACGGCCGTCGGAAGTTCGGTGATGGTGCCATTCGCGGAGCGCACGCGCACAGGAGGAATTCCGACCGGCGGAATATTTTTTCGACGGTAACGGTTGGCGAGTTCGGGCGATACGTGGGTGATCGACGAACCGGTATCCACCAGAAAACGATAAGGGCCGTGTCGGTCCCAAGACGCGGTGACGATCTGGGCATGGCCGAATTGTTCAACCGGCAGCACTACGAGCGGCGAGGCGAGTTTGGTGCGCGCCGGACGTGCGGAATCGCGCGTCACGATTTGACAGCCGGTCAGCAACAACAGCATCGCACCGGCAGCGAGACAGAGCAGTTTTGGGACGATTTTCATTTGTCCGGCTTGGGAAGAGGCAAAGCCATCATCCAAGGAATGAGAACGACGATAGCGACCAGCAGGTAAGTAACAGTGCCGCCGAGCCACCAGTAGCAAAAGCATGCAGTCAATGGTCCGACGCCGCGTGCGAGCGAACCGAGCGAACGGAAGATTCCCAGCATGCGTCCCTGTTGCGCTGCAGGGCTGTAAAGCGAAACCAAGGCCGAGACCGACGGGTTGATCAAACCTGCGCCCAAACCCGTGAGCGCGAGTCCGGTGTAGAGCAGCGCCGATGTTCCGGCGAGTCCGAGCAAGGCGATGCCGAAGCCTACACTGAGCAGGCCGGCTAGCAGAACAGGTTTTTCACCAAATTTCGGCACGGCGCGTCGCACAATGCCGCCTTGCGTAAAAATGAGAACGAGGCCGAGAAAGACGAAAATCTTAAACATCTCTGTCGGCGCGTAATCGAAGCGCTCCGCGGCGAGAAACGGCAGGGAGAATTCCATGCCGCTGAATGCGAGCGTGAAGATAAAGTAGAGCCAGTTGGTGCGGCGTGCCGGGCCGGACTCGGCGTGAACGAGCTCGCTCAAAGGATGGCGAATGCGAACCGGCGCCTCGTTTTGTTGATGCGCCGGATCCAGCGTTTCGCGGAAGCGCAGCACGACCCAAATGAGATTGATCACGCTGAACACCAGCGAAAGCAACGCGGGCAGGGAGAATGGGTTCACGCCCAAACGCTGCAGCGTTTCATTGCCGTGGCTTAGATCGTGAAACGCGGCGATGCTGCCAATGGCGGGGCCGAACAGGAAGCCAAGACCGAATGCCACGCCGACGATGCCCATGCCTTTGGCGCGACTCTCGCGCGTCGTGACATCGGCGACTGCCGCGGTGGCGACGGAAAGATTGCCGGCAAACGCGCCGCCCAAAAGTCGCGCGAAGATGAAGAGCAGAAACGAGCCGCTGAAAAACCACAGCACATAACTCAACGTGGTGCCGCTGATGGTCAGCAAAAGCACGCGGCGGCGGCCGATGCGGTCGGATAATCCGCCCCAGATTGGCGCGAACACGAATTGCAGGAACGCGTAAAGCGATCCGAGGATGCCGCCGAACAGCACCGCGCGGTAGTTGTCGTGCGAGCCGGCGATTTGCGCGAGTTGATCGATCTGTCGCAACAGCCAGCCGAGAATGCCGGTATCACCTTCCAGCCCGAAGTAGTGCTCGAGAATGGCCGGGAACAGCGGGAAAATGATAGTGAAGCCCAGCAGATCGATGAAGATCGTCAGGAAAATAACCCCGAGCGAAAGCGGCGGGGTGGCCTTGGAGGAATTGGCGGCGGATTCTGGCACAGGAAAGTTGCCAGCAAAGCAGTTCGTCCGGCCGCGCCAAGGCGCAAACTGAACTTCCAGTCGGCCTAATAATTTATGACCGACGGACTTCTACGCTGGAGATTGCCCTTGGGAGGCGGGCATGGCGGCTTGCAGCGCCTTTTCCAACATGGACCGGCTGAAAGGTTTGACGAGGAAGGGAGCGTCGGAGGCCTTCACGCCACGTTCGTTGTTTCCGCTCATGAGGATGACCGGTAAGTCGGGACGAATTTTGTGCAGTTCTCGCATGGTTTCTTCGCCGCTCAAACCGGGCATCACGCAATCGAGTAAAACCACGGTGTAGCGCGCAGGGCGGACTCTGACCCTGTCGATGGCCTCTGGTCCGTTGGCGGCGTGCTCGGCTTCAAACCCGAGTGTGCGGAACAGCTCGCAAGTCACTTCGCGCACCGGCTCGTCGTCATCCACGATCAGGGCGACAGACGTGTTCGTTGCGGCACCGGTTGAACCGGAGAGGGGAAAGAAGATCGTAAATGTAGTGCCTTGGCCGCGGATGCTCTTGACCTGAATCGCCGCTTTGTGGCCGCGCACGATGCCGATGACCGCGGCAAGACCGAGGCCGCGACCCTCGAATTTCGTGCTGAAAAAGGGATCGAAGATGCGTTTGAGCACATCGGCATCGATGCCGTTTCCGTTGTCGGTTACTTCCAATGCGAGGTAGCGTCCGGCCGGCAGATCGTTGCCCGCGATGCATTGCTGCAATTGCCGGCTGTCCACCTCGGCCGTGTAGGTGGTGATCGCGATTTTGCCGCCGGCTTCGGCCATGGCCTCGGCGGCGTTGATCACCAAATTCATGACGATCTGGCTGATTTCCGCCGGGTCGCCGTGGATTGCGGGCGTGTTTTCCTCGGAGTTGAAAATTAACGCCACGGCGTTGCCCACACTGCTGTGCAACAGCGGTAGCATGTCTTCGATAACGCGCGGCAGATCGACGTCTTCCTTTCGCAGCTGGCCCTTGCCGGCGTAAGCGAGCATTTGTCGGCACAGCAGCGCGGCGTGACGCGCGGCGTGCTGAATCTGGCTGAGGTTTTCGATGCTGCGGGAGTCAGGCGGCAGTTCCAATTTGGCCACCGAAGCATTGCCGAGAATCGTAGTCAGGAGGTTGTTGAAATCGTGCGCAACACCGCCGGCCAGCAGACCAAGGCTCTCGCGTTTTTGCGATTCCTGCATGCGCCGCTCGATGAGCAGCTTTTGGCTTTCCGCGAGTTTTTGAATCGAAATGTCGATAACCAAGCCCTCGATGAACCGAAGTTCGCCTTCCGGCGTGTAAACACCTTGGCCACGCGAGAGCACCCAGCGCTCCTCGCCGTCACGCGTGAGGATGCGGTATTCCATTTCGAATGGCCGTTTCGTAGCCAACGATTCGCCGGTCTTGGCACGGACGCGCGGCAGATCTTCGGGATGAATCAACTCGCGCGGATGCGGATTGCTCGCGGCGAGCTCGGCCACGCGATAACCGGTCAACGCTTCCGCGCCATTGCTCAAAAAAAGCGTTTGCCGGTCGGATTCGTAACCAAAGCGAAAGACCATGCCCGGCAGGCTTTGCATGAGGCTTTCGAGCTGCCGGCGGCTTTCTTTCAACTCGATGGTTTGGCGTTCCACCTCATTACCGATGACTTCGGCGCGCCGGCCCAGAATGTGCACGATACCGGCGAGCAAACCGGTGATGGTCAGCCCGCCGAGCAGCAACCATTCAGGCGTGCTCGTGCGCGAGGCGGACATCCACTCGCGATCTGGACGGTAAAGCACGACCCAATGGCGATCGCCCACGGGAATGCGCACCTCGCGGTGCATGCCTTGGCGGAATATTTGCTCGAGTGTTTGCCTAGAGTTCGGGGCTAAATCTTCCGTGCTGTAGAGCATGCGCTGGCCCTGCTCGGCCTCCGGATCGAGATAAAGAATGTCCAGAGGGTCGAAGGTGGTGAAACCGCTTTGTGGGCGTTGCAACATCTCGGCGAGACGGATGACGGCCTGCACCAATCCCAAAACGCGGCTCGGGTCGTTATTATCCAAAATCGGCCAGACGAAGACGACGCTGTATCGGTTGGGCTCGGTTTCTTGAACCAGTCGGAAGCGTGGACTGACGGCCATTTTCCCGCTGGCTCTCGCGCGGGCGATGGTTTGGGTGGTGGGAGCGTAATGCAGATCGTAACCAAAGGCGCGCTCGTTGCCCTCGAGCGGTTCGAGGTAAAGAATGGGCATATACTCGTCGCTTTCCGGAGCGATCGTGCCCTCGTTGGTAACGAAGTGAAATTCGCGCCCGATGCGTTTGGAAACTTCCTGCTCCACCTTGGCTCGTTCCGAGCCTTGGACGATGGGAATCCATTCCAAGAGGGTGATGCCGGGGTAACGTTGCAGGATTTCCTTCGAAGCGATGGCAAACTCGTTGGGAGACACGCGTACAGAACCGATGAAGACGTTGCGCAGTCCGAACAGCGCGCTCTCGAAACTGAGCACTACTTCGCGCACCAACGCGCTGTGGATTTCCGCTTGGTGGGAAAACTCGGTGTGCAGATTCTTCTCCTGATTCTGGCGCGAGATATCGAAGCTCGCCAGAGACAAGCAGAGCCCCAGCCCGGCCACGGCAGTGACCAAGCTCCTTCGGCGCAAAAGGATTCTGTGCGCTTGAGGTGACATGCGAAACGCCGACAGGTTGGACATTCAGCCACCTGCTCGCAAGGGGGATTACCCTAGGAACGGACGGAATCTCAGGCCAAGTAGGGCAGCGGAAAACGTGCGGTCAGCGCCACGACGCGCGCCTTGGTGGCGGCGGTGGCAGACTGCTCGTTCGGCGTGCCGACAGCGCTGAGCACCGTGTCGATGCAATCGGCGATCTCGGCCATATCGGCCTCGACCATACCGCGCGTGGTGACGGCCGGTGTGCCGAGGCGGATGCCCGAGGCTTGGAACGGTGAACGCGTTTCAAACGGCACGGTATTTTTATTGCACGTGATGTTGGCGAGATCGAGCGCGGCTTGAGCGGCCTTGCCGGTCAGCTCGGGGAACTTCGCGCGCAGATCGATCAACATCAGGTGATTGTCGGTGCCGTCGGAAATAATCTTATAGCCCTTCGCGATCATCGCCGCGGCGAGTGCGCGCGAGTTCTTGATGATTTGGCCCGAGTAAGTCTTGAAGTCCGGTTTGAGGCATTCGCCGAAGCACACGGCCTTGCCGGCGATGACGTGTTCGAGCGGTCCGCCTTGGCCGCCGGGGAATACCGCGGAGTCGATCGCCTTGGCGTGCTCGGCCTTGCAGAGAATCAAACCACCGCGCGGACCGCGCAGGGTTTTGTGCGTGGTCGTGGTGACGAAATCCGCGTG
>Ga0207868_1000904_pt1 | contig 25284 bp, 28 predicted proteins | sample Passage237B_FD_187370 | JGI IMG/M metagenome (GOLD analysis project Ga0207868, IMG submission 187370) | Cellulose adapted compost microbial communities from Newby Island Compost Facility, Milpitas, CA, USA - Passage2 37B (SPAdes) (version 3) ... | reverse complement strand
GCGCCTTCCCGGCAGCGTGAACGCTTTGCTACCAGCGCAGCAGGACCGCGCCCCAGGTGAAGCCGCCGCCCATCGCCTCCAGAAGCACGAGGTCGCCCCGCCTGATGCGCCCGTCGGCCACCGCCTCCGCCAGCGCCAGCGGCACCGAGGCGGCCGACGTGTTGCCGTGGCGGTCGACCGTGACGACGACCTTCTCCGCGGCGATGCCCAGCTTGCGCGCCGAGGCGTCGATGATGCGCTTGTTGGCCTGATGCGGCACGAACCAGTCGATGTCGGCGGCCGTGACCCCGGCCTGCGCGAAGACATCCTCGATCACGTCGGTGATCATGGCGACCGCGTGCTTGAAGACCTCGCGGCCCTCCATGCGCAGATGCCCCACCGTGCCGGTGGTCGACGGGCCGCCGTCGACATAGAGCTTTTCCTTGTGCGAGCCGTCGGACCGCAGGCTGGAAGCGACGATGCCGCGGTCGGCCGTGGTCCCCGCCCCTTCCTGCGCCTCCAGCACGACGGCGCCGGCGCCGTCGCCGAACAGGACGCAGGTCGTGCGGTCGGTCCAGTCGAGGATGCGCGAGAAGGTCTCCGAGCCGATGACCAGCACGCGCCGGGCCTTGCCGGCCGCGATGTGCATGTCGGCCACCGTCACGGCATAGACGAAGCCGGAGCAGACGGCCTGCATGTCGAAGGCGTAGCCATGATGCATGCCCAGCCGCTGCTGGATCTCCACCGCCGTCGCGGGAAAGGTGTTGTTGGGCGTCGACGTCGCCAGGACGATCACGTCGATGTCGCCGGGGGTCAGCCCTGCATCGGCGAGCGCGGCGCGCGCCGCCGCCTCGCCCAGGGATGCGGTGGTTTCCGTCGCGTCGGCGATGCGCCGTTCGCGGATGCCCGTGCGCTGGACGATCCACTCGTCGGACGTGTCGACGATGCCCTCGAAGTCGGCGTTCTTCATCACGCGCGATGGCAGCGCGGACCCAACGCCGCGTACGACGGATCGCATCATCCGGAGAAACCTCACATGTCTTTCGAAGCCGCCGCCGGCTCCCCGCGGGGAGCCGCAAGCGTGGCGTGGAAGCGCTCGAGCTCCGAACCGATCGTCTGCAGCAGCCTGCGGCGGACCATGTCATAGCCTGTTTCGACGGCGGCTGCGAAGCCCTCGTCGTCGGTGCCGCCGTGGCTTTTCACCACAAGCCCGTTGAGGCCGAGGAACACCCCGCCATTGGCCTTGCGGACGTCGAGCTTCTCGCTCAGCCGCTGGAAGGCGCCGCGCGCAAACAGATAGCCGATGCGCGCCATCAGCGTGCGGTTCATCGCGGCACGCAGATATTCGGCGATCAGCTTCGCCGTGCCCTCGGCCGTCTTCAACGCGATATTGCCGGAAAAGCCTTCGGTGACGACCACGTCGACCGTGCCCTTGGCGATGTCGTCGCCCTCCACGAAGCCGGCATAGTCCATCGAGGCGAGCGCGGCCTCGCGCAGCATGCGGCCGGCCTCCTTCACCTCTTCCTGGCCCTTGACCTCCTCCACCCCGACATTGAGCAGGCCGACCTTCGGCCGCTCGATCTGGAACAGGGCGTGCGCCATCGCCGTGCCGAGGATCGCGAAATCGACGAGCTGCTGGGCGTCCGCGCCGATGGTGGCGCCTACGTCGAGAACGACGCACTCGCTCTTGACCGTGGGCCACAGCGCCGCGATCGCCGGCCGCTCGATGGTCGCCATGGTGCGCAGGCAGAACTTCGCCATCGCCATCAGCGCGCCCGTGTTGCCGGCCGAGATGCAGACGTCGGCCTCGCCGTTCCTGACCGCCTCGATCGCCCTCCACATCGACGATTTCCAGCGCCCCCGGCGCAATGCCTGGCTCGGCTTGTCGTCCATGCGAACCGCGACCTCGCAGGCATGGAACTCGCTCACCGCCTTGAGGCGCGGATATTTGTCCAGCAGCGGCTCGACCTCGGAGGCGATGCCGTAGATCAGGAAGCGGACGTCCGGGCGTCGTTCCGCGACCCGGTCGATGCCGGGCAGCACGACGGCCGGACCGTGGTCGCCGCCCATAGCGTCAATGGATATGCGTATCACGCGGATCTCGTCCCATCAGGTTCACGGACGGGTGAACCCCGAAGATGCGGGGAAAATAACGGTTTTGCGCTGCGGCACAACCGCCATTTCGTCGGGTGCGGCGCAAATCCCCGGCCTCCGGCTCAGGGCTTGCGGGCAAGGCCGCGCAGCTTCTCGTAAAGCGGACCGTGCGCTTCCGCGCCGGGCTCGTCGGGCGCTTCATGCCCGCTTCCGGCGATCGAGGCTCCCGCCTTGCGCGGATAGGGATCGATCGCGAGCGCGAAGAACTCCTCGGCCAGCGCCCCGGCGTCGACGGAATCGCCGGCGAAGGTTTCGGGCGCGTCGGGGCCCTCGGCGTCGAGGATCATCTCCCCCGGTTCGGCCCATCTCGGGGCCGCCAGCTTCGACCCTTCCGGTACCAGCGCCGCCTCCACCGCCGCGTCGACGACGGCGGAAACGGGATCGAGCGTGACGATGCAGGCCTGGGTGATTTCGGCGCGCACCCGGCCGGTGACGCGCACGCCCTGCGCCTTCCACGGCACCAGCGTCAGGTCGAAACGGAAGGTTTCCACCGATTCCAGCCCGTGCGCGGCAGCCAGCGCCCGGCGCTGCTCGGCATCGGCCTCGAGCCAGACCGGCAGGCCGCTGCGCGGCAGCCGGGCGACATTCACCCGATAGCTGACGGGGCTCCCGGCCGGCCGGCGGGTCATGCCGCCGCGCTCCGCTCCGCCATCTGCGCCGCCGCTGGAAAAGCGACCCGCCCGGCGCAGATCTCCGCCAGGGCCTGCCCCGCCAGCGCGTCCCGCGCCCCGATCACGTAGCGCGCAAGGTCGCGCGCCTGCGGCCAGGTCTCGACACCGGGGCGGACATTGCGCGCGAGCACCGCGGCCAGCCCCGCCCCGTCGCCCGCATCGAGCGCCGCCTGGTAGGCGCCGACACGCCCGTAGAACATGCCAGCGAGCTTCTTCATGCGCTTGGGAACGCCCATGTCGCCGACGCCGAGCTCGCGGATCGAATGATCGACCTCGCGGAAGAAGTCGTCGGTGAGCTGCTGGGCGATGTCGCGCGGCGCGCCCTCGGCGCCACGCAGCCTGTGCAGCAGCAGGAACATATGCAGCGCCATCATTTCGAAGCGGCCAAGCGGCGTATCCGGCACCTCCCAGCGCGCATAGAAGGCCGGCTGCCGCGCCGCCGCCACGATTCGGTCGTACATGGCGTCCACGATCGAAGGGTCGGGGCGGGGCGCCAATCCGAACAGGCGTTTGAACATGGCGGGCGGGACTCCCTTGCTTTCCTGTGGTGTTTCGTGGCGGGCGGCCCGGTTGCATCGCCGGCGAAGCTGGTTTACCGCTTTTCGCGGCCTGAGGAAACCGATGCGGCCGTCCGGCCGACCGGACAATGAAGGCGAGGTGAGGGTGTTGCGGGTATCCACCAAGTTCAACGGCCGGAAGCGCTCCGGCATCGCGGCCGGTCTTGCGGCGACCGCGCTTGCGGCCGGGTTAGTGTCGGCGTGCAAGACCAGCGAAACGCTGAAGCCGAGCGAAACCATCGTCCAGGGCTTCGTGGCCGACCAGCAGACGCTCGACCAGATCCCGGTCGGCTCCAGCCGCGAGCAGGTCCTGCTCGCGCTCGGGACACCGTCCACGACGGCCACCTTCGACAACGAGGTGTTCTACTACATCTCGCAGACGCGCAAGCGCAGCTTCGCCTTCCAGAACCCGCGGGTGGTCGACCAGCGGGTGCTCGCCGTCTATTTCGGCGACGACGGCCGCGTCGAGAAGCTGGCCCATTACGGCCTGCAGGACGGCAAGATCTTCGACTTCATCTCGCGCACGACGCCGACAGGCGGCAAGGACCAGAATTTCCTCATGCAGCTGATCAGCGGCGTCGGCGGCGGCTTCATGCCGAGGCTTCCCGGCACCTGACGCCCCGAGGCGCCGGACTGCCGCCTGAGCGGCAAGCACAAGCCCGAACGAAAAAGCCCCGCGGGATTGCTCCCGCGGGGCTTTTTCTTGGCCTTGCCGTTCGGCTCAGTGCGCCAGGACGGCGAGCAGCAGCAGGGCCATGATGTTGGTAATCTTGATGGCCGGGTTCACGGCCGGGCCGGCGGTATCCTTGTAGGGATCGCCCACCGTGTCGCCGGTCACCGACGCCTTGTGCGCCTCCGAGCCCTTGACGTGCTTGACGCCGTCCTTGTCGACGAAGCCGTCCTCGAAGCTCTTCTTGGCGTTGTCCCAGGCGCCGCCGCCCGAGGTCATCGAGATGGCGACGAACAGGCCGTTGACGATCACGCCGAGCAGCGATGCGCCGAGGGCGGCGAAGGCCGAAGCCTTCGATCCCGAGATCAGCAGGACGCCGAAATAGACGACCAGCGGCGCCAGCACCGGCAGCAGCGAGGGGATGATCATCTCCTTGATCGCCGCGCGGGTCAGCATGTCGACGGCGCGGGCATAGTCCGGCTTGTCCTTGCCTTCCATGATGCCCGGCTTCTCGCGGAACTGCCTGCGCACCTCCTCGACGATCGAGCCCGCCGCACGGCCGACGGCCGTCATGGCGATGCCGCCGAACAGGTAGGGAATCAGGCCGCCGAAGATCAGGCCCGCCACCACATAGGGATTGGAGAGCGAGAACGAGACGGTCCCGATATCGGTGAAATACGGATACTGCGCCGCATTCTGGGTGAAATAGTCGAGGTCGTAGCTGTAGGCTGCGAACAGCACCAGGGCGCCGAGGCCGGCGGAGCCGATCGCGTAGCCCTTGGTGACGGCCTTGGTGGTGTTGCCGACCGCGTCGAGCGCGTCGGTCGAATGACGCACCTCGGGCGGCAGGCCCGACATCTCGGCGATGCCGCCGGCATTGTCGGTGACCGGGCCGAAGGCGTCGAGCGCGACGATCATGCCGGCCAGGCCGAGCATGGTGGTCACCGCGATCGCCGTGCCGTAGAGGCCGGCGAGCTGGAAGGTCGCGATGATGCCGCCGACGATGACGATCGCCGGAAGGGCCGTCGATTCCAGCGAAACGGCCAGGCCCTGGATGACGTTGGTGCCGTGGCCGGTGACCGACGCCTGCGCGATCGAGTTGACCGGGCGCTTGTTGGTACCCGTGTAATACTCGGTGATGACCACGATCAGCCCCGTCACCACGAGGCCGATGAGGCCGCAGATGAACAGGTTGGTGGCGCTGAGCACGGTGCCGTCGGCCAGCGTCAGGTTATCCCAGCCGATGGTCAGCGAATTGGCGGCGCCGACGCCGACGATGGTCAGCAGGCCGGTCACGATCAGGCCCTTGTAGAGCGCGCCCATGATCGAGCCGTTGGCGCCGAGGCGCACGAAGAAGGTGCCGATGATCGAGGTGAGGATGCAGGCGCCGCAGATCGCGAGCGGATAGAGCATCACGCTGGAAAGCACCTCGGTGCCGGCAAAGAAGATCGCGCCGAGCACCATGGTGGCGACCACGGTCACCGCATAGGTCTCGAACAGGTCGGCGGCCATGCCGGCGCAGTCGCCGACATTGTCGCCGACATTGTCGGCGATGGTCGCGGGATTGCGCGGATCGTCCTCCGGGATGCCGGCCTCGACCTTGCCGACGAGGTCGCCGCCGACGTCGGCACCCTTGGTGAAGATGCCGCCGCCGAGACGGGCGAAGATCGAGATCAGCGAAGCGCCGAAGCCGAGCGCGACCAGCGCGTCGATCACGGTGCGGTCGGCGGGCTGATAGCCGAGCGGGCCGACGAGGATCCAGTAATAGACGGCGACGCCGAGGAGCGCGAGGCCGGCCACCAGCATGCCGGTGATGGCGCCCGCCTTGAAGGCAATGCCCAGGCCCGCCGAAAGGCTGCCGGCCGCGGCCTGCGCGGTGCGCACATTGGCCCGCACCGAAACATGCATGCCGATGAAGCCGGCCACGCCCGAGAGCACTGCGCCGACCAGGAAGCCGATCGCGGCGATCCCCGACAGCAGCCACCAGGCAAGCAGGAATACGACGACGCCGACGATGGCGATGGTGGTATACTGCCGGGTGAGATAGGCCTGCGCACCCTCGCGGATCGCGCTGGCGATTTCCTGCATGCGCGCATTGCCCTGGTCGGCCGCGAGGACCGACTGCGTCGCCCAGATGGCGTAAAGGACAGAAAGCAGGCCGCAGGCGATGACGACGTAAAGCATGGTCATTGCCAGATTTCCCTTGAAGCTTGGTCCGGATGGACCCATCCGCGGACCGTTCGACGAAGGGGGCGCGGATTTCCGGCCGCCTCCCTTTCGCGGCGGCTTATGCGCAAGCCACCGGCCAACGTCAAGGTTTGGTTCGTTTTTTGCCCTGAAATCGACAGAAAGTATGAAGCCGATGCCGCCTGCGCACCGGACCCCGCCGGCGCCGCACGGGGCGGCACCGGCGCCGGCCGGCGCTCAGCCGAGCTCGCGCTCGGGCTGGTTGACGAAGATCAGCACGGCCATGATCGTCATGTAGAACTTGAAGGCGGCATCCTGGCCGTTCCAGGTCTGCGACTGCCACATGGCGAACCACTCGCCACCGATCACCATGAAGCCGAAGAACCAGATCAGGAAACCGACGGTCGCAGCCGCCGCGACGCCGGATTTCGCCGCGTCGAAGGCCGCGGCCGAGCCGTTGCGCGCCGTCCACAGGCGCCACGCGGCGACGAGGAACAGGATGCAGGTGATCCCCTCCCCGACGATGATGAGCCAGTAACCCAGGTTCCACAGGAACGGGCTGGTGATCGATCGGTACATCAGCGCGTTGCCGGGAAAGGTCGTGTCCATGCTCAGCACGTGCTGGACGAAGGCATAATTCGATCCGTAGTCGGTGATGTTGCCGAAGGTCACGAGAAATGCGAATGCCGCAAGGCACAGGCACATGATGATCTTGGAAAGGCGCAGGGTCATGGTCGCTCCTCCTCGTCCGCCCGCCGCCGGCGACGGCACAGATGCCTCCTCAAACGGGCTCGTGGCGGCCAGCGCCGGCGCCGCCATCCGACTCACGGCATCGGCAGAACGCTACGCCAAGGCAGGCGGGCTGGAAACGGCATTCGCAACGGCGCGCCTCGGAGAAGGGGCGGCGGTCGGCGACGTGGTGACGCTGGAGGCGGGCGGGAGGCGGCACGATCTCGTCGTCGCGCAACGCCGGTGGCTGCTGCGCAACGACGGGGCGGCGGTCCTCGAGCTTACGCTCGACCACCCCGCGCGCCGCGGCACATAGGGCTGCGCTTCAGCTCACCGCCGGCCGGCGCAGCCGCAGCACGAGCAAGCCAAGCGCGGCAAGGCACGCCGTTGCCACCGGCAGCACGATCCAGTTCAGCATGTCCCAGCCCCAGCTATTGTAGACATAGCCGGACATCAGGGAGCTCAAGGCGACGGTGGAAAACAGCACGAAATCGTGGAACCCCTGCACCTTGCCCTTTTCCTGCGGGCGATAGCTTTCCGCCACGATCGCGGTGGCGCCGATGAAGCCGAAATTCCAGCCCAGGCCGAGCAGGATAAGCGCCGTCCAGAACTGCCACAGCTCGATGCCGGAAAGCGCCACGAGGGCGCACACGATCAGCAGCGCCAGGCCGAGCGCCACGATCCTTTCCTTCCCGTAGCGCGCGATCAGGCGGCCGGTGAAGAAGCTCGGGCCGAACATCGCCATGACGTGCCAGGAAATGCCCAACGTGGCCTCGTCGGGGGTGAAGCCGCAGCCCACCATCGCCAGCGGCGCGCCGGTCATCACGAAGCTCATCATCGCATAGCTTGCCACGCCGCACAGCATCGCCACGGCAAAGCGCGGCTCCGCCACGATCTCGCGCAAGGGGCGCACCGGGGCCGCGTCGCCGGCATCCCCGTGGCCGTGCACGGCGTTCCCTCGCACGCGCAGGAAGAACAGGATCGCGCCGCCGGCGATGGCGATGAAGATGATGGCGACGAATGCGCCGGCGAACATCACCGGCGCCAGCGCCTCGCGGGTGAAGATGGCGATCTGCGGTCCCAGCACGGCAGTGACGATGCCGCCTGCCAGCACCCAGGAAATGGCGCGCGCCTTGAATTGCGGCGGCACGTTGTCGGCGGCCGCGAAGCGGAACTGCTGGACGAAGGCGCTGCCGACGCCGGCTATGAGAAGACCGGCGACGAACAGCCAGAAGCTTGCGTGAAGGAGCGCCAGCGCGGCGATCCCGCCGCCGGCCCCGGTAAAGACCGTACCGGTCATGAAGCCGCCGCGCTGTCCGAGCGCGCGGATGATCGCCGCCGCCGGGATGGCACCGGCCGCAACCCCGACATTGAAGGCGGTGATCGGCGCCGTCGCCAGCGACTTGTCGGGGCCGAGCAGGTAATCCCCGGCAAGCGCGCCGAGCGAGAAGCAGATCGGCGCCGCCGAACCCACGATCGCCTGCGACGCCGCCAGGATCAGCGTGGTGCGCATCGCCTCCCGCGGGAAGCCGGGCACGACGGCGCTCATGCGTCGCGTCCCCTGCCCTCGCCGCGGACGCGGCGCGCCACGCGGTCGAGCACGGCATTCACGAGCTTCGGCTCGTCCTCCTCGTAGAAGGCCTTGGCGACGTCGACATATTCGGAAACCACCACGGGAACCGGCACGTCCCTGCGCAGCATCAGCTCATAGACGCCTGCGCGCAGGATCGCGCGCAACGTGGTGTCGAGGCGCGACAGCGGCCAGTCCTCCGTCAGCGATTCGCGGATCACCGGGTCGATCGTCTTCTGGTGCTCGACCACCCCGGAAAGGATCGCGCGAAACCATTGCGGGTCGGCCTCGCGATAATGCGCGCCGTCGAGCTCCTTTCCCAGGCGGAACGCCTCGTACTCGGCCGCCGTCTCGAGGACGCCGCTGCCGGACAGGTCCATCTGGTAGAGCGCCTGCACGGCGGCAAGCCGCGCCACGCCGCGCTTGTTGGCGGCCCGCCCGCCCTGTCCGGTTCGGCTCGCGTCCGACAAGTCAGGCCCCGAACCGCGCGCGCAGCGCGATCATGGTGAGTGCGGCACGGGCGGCGAAGCCGCCCTTGTCGCCATCCGCACGGCGCGCCCGCGCCCAGGCCTGCGGCTCGTTCTCCACGGTCAGGATGCCATTGCCGATCGCCGCCGATTCGGCGATGGCGAGGTCCATCAGGGCCCGGCTCGATTCGTTGGCCACGATGTCGAAATGGTAGGTCTCGCCGCGGATGACGCAGCCGAGCGCGACGAAGCCGTCATAGAAGGTGCCGCCGTTGCGGGCGCCATCCAGCGCAAACGCCACCGCCGCCGGAATCTCCAGCGCGCCGGGAACCGTCACGACATCGCAGGTCGCGCCGGCCTCGTCGATCGCTGCGCGCGCGCCGTCGAGCAGCGCATCGGCGAGATCGTCGTAGTAGCGCGCCTCGACGATCAGCAGATGAGCCTTTTCGGGGCGCAGGAATGCCCCGCCATGTTCAGAGGTGCCAGCCATCACGGTCTCCGGAAAGCGCCGTCGTTTAAGCCGAACCGCGGCAGACGGCAAGCCGTCATGCGGCCCGGCCGCCGCCGGCCTCCACGAGGCGGGCCGCGTAGCGCGCCATCGTGTCGACCTCGAGGTTGACCCGGTCGCCCTGCCGGCGTTCGCCCCAGGTGGTCACCGCCAGCGAATGGTGGATGAGCAGCACGTCGAAGCGGCTGGCCTCGACACGATTGACGGTCAGCGAGGTCCCGTCGAGGGCCACCGATCCCTTCGCCGCGATGAAGCGGGCGAGCGGTTCCGGCGCCTCCAGGGTAAAGCGGACCGCGTCGCCCTCGTCCTTGCGCGACAGGATCGCCGCGGTGCCGTCGACATGGCCGGAGACGATGTGGCCGCCCAGCTCGTCGCCGACCTTCAGGGCGCGCTCCAGGTTGATGCGGGTGCCGGGCGTCCAGGCGCGCGCCGTGGTGAGCCGCAGGGCCTCCTCCCACGCCTCGACCTCGAACCAGCGGCCGCCGTCGCCTGCCCCGGGCAGGGCCACCACGGTCAGGCAGACGCCGGCGCAGGCGATCGAGGCGCCGATGGCGATGGTCGCAGGGTCGTAGCCCGTCTCCACGCGCAGCCGCACGCCCTCATTGAGCGGCTTCACCCCGGAGATCCTGCCGATGTCGGTGACGATGCCGGTAAACATCAGCCTTGCCTCGTCCATTCCTCATAGAGGTCGTCGCCATAGCGCCCCGAGCGGCACAAGGCGAATCCTTCCGGGACGCGGCCGCGCGCGATCGGCGCCGGAATGCCGCCGGAGCCGATCGCAGCGGGGCCGGTGAACAGCACGATCCGGTCGACCAGCCCTTCGGCAAGGAAGTGGCGGACCGTCTCCGCCCCGCCCTCGACCATCAGGGTGGCAAGGCCGCGGGCCGCGAGGTCTTCGAGCAGCTCGGGCAGAGCGATCATGCCGTCCGCCATCTCGACGCCGATGAATTCCACGCCGCGTTCCGTCAATCCGCGCGCCTCCGCCGCAAGCTCCGGGCGCGCAGCGAGGAGAACCGGCACGTCGCGTGCCGTGCGCGCCAGCCTGGAGGTCGCCGGCAGGCGGGCCCGCGGATCGAGCACGATGCGCAACGGCGAGCGGCGCTCCAGCCCCGGCAGCCGGCACGTCAGCTCCGGATCGTCCGCCACCGCGGTGCCGATGCCGATCAGGATCGCGTCGGAGGCCGCGCGCATCAGATGCACCTGCGCGCGCGCGACCGCGCCGGTGATGGCGACCTGGCCCTGGCCTGTGCGGCCGATCATGCCGTCGGCCGAAACCGCAAGCTTGACGCATACTTCCGGCCGTTTCCTCGCGGACCGAATCAGATAGCCGGCCATCAGCCGCGCGGCCTCCTGCGCCAGCACGTCCTCGACCACCTCGATGCCGGCGGCGCGCAGGATGGCATACCCCTTGCCGGAAACGCGCGGATCCGGGTCGCTGGCGCCGCCGACCACGCGGACGATGCCGGCCGCCGCCAGCGCTTCTGCGCAAGGCGGGGTGCGGCCGTGATGGGCGCATGGCTCCAGCGTCACATAGGCGGTCGCGCCGCGCGCGCGCGCGCCGGCTTCCGCCAGCGCCTGCGTCTCGGCGTGCGGCCGGCCGCCGGGCGCCGTGATGCCGCTGCCGACGATGACCGGCCCCGCCCCGTCGTCGCGCACGATCAGGGTGCCGACGGACGGGTTGGTGCCGGTCAGGCCGAGATGGCGCGCGGAAAGCCGCAAGGCGGCGGCCATGAAGCGGTGATCGAGCCCCGTGCCGGCCATGGCTCAGCCCGCCTCGTCCTCGCCCTTGAGCTCGCCGAGCAGCTCATGGAAATCGCGCGCCTCGCGGAAATTGCGGTAAACTGAGGCGAAGCGCACATAGGCGACGTCGTCGAGCGATTTCAGCGCCTCCATGACGAGCTCGCCGACATTCTCCGACGCGATCTCGGCCTCGCCCGAGCTTTCGAGCTGGCGCACGATGCCGGTGACAGCGCGCTCCACCCGCTCGGGGTCGACATTGCGCTTCCTGAGCGCGATGTCGAAGGAGCGCATCAGCTTGTCGCGGTCGAAAGGCACCTTGCGGCCATTCTTCTTCACCACCGTGAGGTCGCGCAGTTGCACGCGCTCGAACGTGGTGAAGCGGCCGCCGCAATCGGGGCAGACGCGCCGGCGCCGGATCGCGGCGCCGTCCTCGGCAGGCCGCGAATCCTTCACCTGCGTGTCGAGCGACTGGCAATAGGGGCAGCGCATGGGTCAATCCGTCCCGGGAGAAATGAGTTCGACCGTGGGAAAACAGGCGCGGAGCCGCCGGGCATCACGCGTCAGCACGGCGGCATCCGACACCGCTGCCTGCGCGCCGCTGAAAAAGCCCGGAAGCAAGCGTGTTCGCATTCCGCCCGCCCACCGGTAGCGCAGGTGCGTCTTTGCCGCCAGATGGAGCGCAGGCATCGGCACGATCTCCGGTCTTACCTCCGCCACGATGCGGTCGAGCGATTCTATCGTCGGGAAGCCCACCGCCAACCCGCCCGGATATCACCCCAGATACGGATAGAGCGGGAAACGCCCGGTCAATGCCAGCACCTTCTGCTTCACCGCGGCTTCGACGGCCGCGTTGCCCTCGTCCGAATTGGCGGCCTTGAGGCCGTCGAGCACCTCGGCGATCAGCTTGCCGATCTCGCGGAACTCGGCCTGACCGAAGCCGCGCGTGGTGCCGGCCGGCGTGCCGAGGCGAACACCCGAGGTCACGAAGGGCTTCTCCGGGTCGAAGGGGATGCCGTTCTTGTTGCAGGTGATGTTGGCGCGCCCGAGCGCTGCCTCGGCGCGCTTGCCGGTGGCGTTCTTCGGCCTGAGGTCGACCAGCATCAGATGATTGTCGGTGCCGCCGGAAACGATATCCAGCCCGGTCTCCTGGAGGCTCGCGGCCAGCGCCTTGGCGTTGGCGGCCACATTGGCCGCATAGGCCTTGAAGGACGGCTGCAAGGCTTCCCCGAGCGCCACCGCCTTGGCGGCGATCACGTGCATCAGCGGGCCGCCCTGCAGGCCGGGGAACACGGCCGAGTTGATCTTCTTCGCGATCTCCTCGTCATTGGTCAGCACCATGCCGCCGCGCGGGCCGCGCAGGCTCTTGTGCGTGGTGGTGGTGACCACATGCGCATGCGGCAGCGGCGAGGGATGCACGCCGCCGGCCACCAACCCTGCAATATGCGCCATGTCGACCATCAGCCAGGCGCCGACGCTGTCCGCGATCTGGCGGAACCGCTTCCAGTCCCATATGCGCGAATAGGCCGTGCCGCCGGCCAGGATGAGCTTCGGCTTGTGCTCGCGCGCCAGCCGCTCGACCTCCTCCATGTCGAGCAGATGGTCGTCGCGGCGCACGCCGTAGGAGACGACGTTGAACCACTTGCCGCTCATGTTGACCGGCGAACCATGCGTCAGGTGGCCGCCCGAGTTCAGGTCGAGCCCCATGAAGGTGTCGCCCGGCTTCAGCAGCGCCAGGAACACCGCCTGGTTCATCTGCGAGCCGGAATTGGGCTGGACGTTGGCGAACCTGCAGTCGAACAGCTTCTTGGCCCGTTCGATCGCCAGTTCCTCGGCGACGTCGACGAACTGGCAGCCGCCATAGTAGCGCTTGCCGGGATAGCCTTCGGCATATTTGTTGGTCATCACCGAGCCCTGCGCCTCGAGCACGGCGCGGGAGACGATGTTCTCGGAGGCGATCAACTCGATCTCGTGGCGCTGGCGGCCCAGCTCGGAGCGGATCGCGCCGAAAATCTCGGGGTCGACCTCCTCCAGCGGCGCGGTGAAGAACGTGTCGGCGGATGCCGTGTGGGCGGGCGCGGTGGCCATTGATCTACCCCCTCGATGCGGACAGGTGTCGGTGAAGCCGCGCGCTTACCATGTTTCCTCCAGCCCCGCCACTTGCACGCGCAGGAAAAGCCGCGCACGCGCCAAGACAAAGGGCCGCGCTCGCACACGGCCCCGAAAGGTACCCGAAGCCGATGGCGGCCCGAGTTTAGAGAGAGGTCGAGAGCTGGAGCTCCTCGACGCCGTCCATGCCGTAGATGTCGTCGCGGAAATGCACCACCGCGTCGCCGGTCGACCAGGCCGAGATATAGACGAAATAGACCGGGACCGGAGAAGCGAGGCTGACCGGCGTGCTCTCGCCGCTCCTGATGGTCTGCTCGAAGCGCTGCCGGCTCCAGCCGCCGGTGTCGCGCAAAAGCCAGGTGACCAGGTCGCGCACGTTCTGAACGCGCACGCAGCCCGAGGAATAGAAGCGGTCGAGGTCGGTGAACAGGCTCTGCTGCGGGGTGTCGTGCATGTAGACGGCATGCTTGTTCGGGAAGTTGATCTTCACCGACGACATCGCGTTGATCTTGCCGGGATCCTGCCTGAAGCGCAGCTTGGCCGCCTCCTCGGTGGACCAGTCGATCGTCAGCGGGTCGACCTCGTTGCCGCGGGAATCGAGCAGCCGGATGTTGTTCTTCGTCAGATATTGCGGATCCTTGCGCATCAGCGGGATGATGTCCTTGCGGACGATCGATTCCGGCGCGTTCCAGTAGGGATTGATGATGACCTCGTTGATGCGCGAGCTCAGGATCGGGGTCTGGCGGTCGACCTTGCCGACGATCGCGGTGTGGCGCAGCACGACGCGGCCGGCCTCGACCGCCTCGATCTGCGCGGCCGGGATGTTGACCATCACGAACCGCTCGCCGAGCGCGCCCGACATCGTACGCAGGCGCACGAGGTTGGTCTGCAGCTGCGCGAGCCGGATGTCCGCCGGGACGTTCATAACCGCATAGGTGTAGCGGCCGGTGACGCCGTCCGCGGGCAGGCCGTGGCGCGACTGGAAACGCTTCAGGGCCGAATCCACGTAGGAATCGAAGGCCGGGCTGATGCCGGCGCCGGCGGCAAGGTCGCCCGAGACCATCAGGCGGCGGCGCAGGGCCTGCACGTCGGGATCGATGACGCCGAGCTGCAGCTTCTTCGTGGCGGGAACCATCGGCCAGCCGCCGCCGGCGACGATCGCCTGATACTGGCCGATGGCCTGTTCGACATAGGAGGCGGTTTCCGGGCTCAGGGTCGGCAGCGTCGAAGCCACCTTGTCGCCACTGCTGGCGCGCGCATCGAACTGGTCGCCCCAGTTGCTCCCGCGCGGCGTGCTCAGCACCTGGTCGATGACCGACTGGCCAAGGGCGGAGGACGCGACGGCCGACGCTGCGATCGCTCCGGCGCCCGTGAGGAAGCTACGGCGTTTCAGGGACATCGGCGATCTCCGTATGCGGGCGGCGGACGTCCGTCCCGGCCCGATCTCCAGCAAGAAAGGCGAAGCCGGCCGACCGGCCGCTTCGCAGCACGACACACGCCACGCAAAGTGGCCGATCCAGAGCATGATCGCGCCGCACCTTGACCACAGTCAGCTCCAGCCATCCGAATATGGCGGCAACGTGACCGTGTGCAACCGGCTTGCAACATAACGGATGAATTGCGCGTGAAGAAGCCGGCGCGACAACGCGCCGGCCGACGGGAGCCGCGCACGGCCCGCCCTCCCCGCGGCGGGCCGTGCGGCCGGGGCTACATCCGGTAGGCGATGGTGTCGTTCCAGAACCGGTCCAGGCGCTGCAAGGCCCGGTTCATCTGGCGGAACTCCTCGCGATTGATGCCGCCGACCTGCTCGATCGAGCCGATATGCCGCTCGTAGAGATGCCCGACGACATTGGCGATCTCCTGTCCCTTCGGCGTCAGGCTGACGCGCACCGACCGGCGGTCGACCCGCGAGCGCTGGTGGTTGATGAAGCCGAGCTCGACGAGCTTCTTCAGGTTGTAGGAGACGTTCGAGCCGAGATAGTAGCCGCGCGAGCGCAGCTCGCCCGCCGTCAGCTCGGCATTGCCGATGTTGAACAGCAGCAGCGCCTGGATCGCGTTGATGTCGTTGCGGCCCTTGCGGTCGAACTCATCCTTGATGACGTCCAGCAGCCTGCGATGCAGGCGCTCGACGAGCTGGAGGGATTCCATGTAGAGCGAACGGATCGCATCCTTGTGATCATCGTGCGCGATTGCGGGCGATTTCGCCTCATGACGCGAAGTCATCATAACACTTGCCTCTCGTTTGACGCCCGGTGATGTTTTTGTTTTTCACCTTGCCCGCGACCCTATCGAATGCCTCTAAAATTCGACTTAAACCTCAGCCTTAACAGCGGGTTATGAAAGGGCACATGCAAAAGAGGCTAAATGGGGGGTAAACGCAGGCGCAGGGGGCCGGGCCGCGTCAATCGTCCTTGCGGCGCCGCCGACGCTCGACGAAGAGCGCCGCCTGGAAGGAAAGGAAGACGAGGCCGATGCCCGCATGCGCCGCGACGACGCCGGGACGGGGGCCGTAGAGCTCGGGAAAGCCGAGATGCATCGCCGCCTCGCAGACCGCGCACACCGTCCAGATCACCGCGCCCCAGGAGGCGAGCATCCAAAGGCCGCTGGCGGCCAGCGGATACAGGACCGCCAGCGACACCGCGGCCACCTGCCAATGGACCGGCATCAGGTCGAAGCGCCACAGACTGCCCTGATAATAGCCCATCAGCCGCACCCAGTAGAGCAGGCCGAACAGCAGGCAGAGCGCGGCAACCGCGCGGTGGAACCACTGATAGGCCAGCTCGACGACCGTCCCGGCGGGATGCCGCCCGGTCATTGCGCCCGCGCCCGGCGTCACAATTCGAGCTCCCCGCCGGGAAGCGGCGCGAAGAAGCGCTCGACGGCGGCGGCATCGATCGCGGCGAGGTCCGCCGGCCGCCAGACCGGCGCGTTGTCCTTGTCGATCACGGCGGCACGGATGCCTTCGTAGAAATCGGGGCCCTCCAGCATCCGGTTGAGGATGCGAAACTCCATGCGCATGCATTCTTCCATGTCGAGCGCCGCACCGGCCGTCACCTGCGCAAAGGCGACCCGCAGGCTGGTCGGCGACTTGGCGCGCAACGCGGCGAGCATGTCGGCGGCGAAGGCATCGTCCGCGCCCGCCGCCTCCAGGCTCGCCACCACGGCGTCAAGCGAGCCGAGCGAGAAATGCTTCTCGATCGCGAACAGGCGGGCTTCGTCGGTTTCCGGAGCCGGGGTCTCCGAAACGGCTTTCAGCGCCGCATCAGGGTCGCCGTCGCGCGCGATGGCCGCCGTCAGCTCGCCCAGCCGCTCGGCGCGCACGGCATGGGTGGCCAGCCCGCAACGGAGCTGGTCGCCCCAGCGCACGCGCGTGCCGGTCAGCGCAAGGAAGAGGCCGAAGCTGCCTTTCAGCCGCGAGAGGAGATGGCTGCCGCCGACATCGGGGAAAAACCCGATGCCTACCTCGGGCATGGCAAAGACCGCCTTTTCGGTCACCACCCTGTGGGAACCGTGGTAGGAGACGCCGACGCCGCCGCCCATCGCGATCCCGTCGATCAAGGCCACATAGGGCTTCGGCCAGGCCGCGATGCGGGCGTTGAGCCGGTATTCGTCGGCGAAGAAGCGCACCGGCGGGTTGCCCGCCCTGCCGGCATTGTAGATGTCGACGATATCGCCGCCGGCGGAGAAGGCGCGCCCTTCGGCCCGAATCACGACCGCGGCGACCGTCGCGTCGGCCCGCCAGGCGTCCAGCGCCCGCTCCAGGGCCAGCACCATGCGATGGGTGACGGCGTTGAGGGATTTCGGCCGTGCCAGCGTGACGATGCCGGCCCGCCCTTCCCGCTCGAAACGAATCTCGCCGCCGCCGCCGAAATCCACTTCCACGCCATCCCTCCCCGAAAACCGTCCGTCGCGTTTGTTACGAAGCCCGGCCGGCAGCGTCAATGAAGCGCTGCCGCCTGCGGCCGCACGGCGGCTTTGAGCGAAGCGGGGTTGGTGATAAGACCCCGCCAATCGGAGTGCCCTACCATGAACCGCATCGCCCGCCCAATCGCCAGCCCGTCCCGCAGCGTCGACGAGATCACCGGGAGCCGCCGGCTGCGGCGCATGCGCAAGGCGGACTGGTCGCGACGGCTGGTGCGCGAGACGCGGCTGACGGTCGACGATCTGATCTGGCCGGTCTTCGTGATCGAGGGCGAAAACCGGCGCGAGGAGATAGCGGCGATGCCCGGCGTGGCGCGGCTGTCCGTGGACCTGCTGGCCAGGGAGGCCGAGCGCGCCGCCGGGCTCGGCATTCCGGCAATCGCCACGTTCCCCTATATCGAGCGCGCGCTGAAGGACCAGACCGGGTCGGAAATCCTCAATCCCGACAATCTGCTCAACCGCGCCACCCGCGCGATCAAGGACGCGGCGCCGCAGATCGGCGTGATCACCGACGGCGCGCTCGACCCCTTCACCAGCCACGGCCATGACGGCATCCTGCGCGACGGCATCATCGTCAATGACGAGACGGTGGCGCAGGTGGCGCAGGCGGCGGTGCTGCAGGCGGCGGCCGGGGCCGACATCATCGCCCCCTCCGACATGATGGACGGGCGCATCGGCGCCATCCGCGACGCGCTCGACGCGGCCGGCTTCCAGGACGTGGCGATCATGTCCTACGCGACCAAGTTCGCCTCGGCCTTCTACGGGCCCTACCGGGAGGCGATCGGCACGCAGGGCCTGCTCCAGGGCGACAAGAACACCTATTATCTCGATCCCTCGAACAGCGACGAGGCGATGCGCGAGATCGAGCAGGACCTCGCCGAAGGCGCCGACATGGTGATGGTGAAACCCGGCCTGCCCTATCTCGACATCATCTGCCGCGCCAGGGACGAGTTCGCCATGCCGACCTTCGCCTATCAGGTGTCGGGCGAGTACGCGATGATCGAGGCAGCGGCCCGCAACGGCTGGCTCGACGGCGAAAGGGCGATGCTGGAATCGCTGTGCGCCTTCAAGCGGGCGGGCTGCGACGGGGTGCTCACCTATTTCGCGCCGCGCGTGGCGGCGCTGCTGCGCCGATAGGTTCGCCGATGTCCGCCTCGCGGCCTTTCGTCGTTGCCGCCGGCCTCAGCGGGGCCGCAGGCGTCGCGCTGTCGGCGGCCGCAGCACACCATGGCGGCAGCACCTTGAGCACGGCCGCGACCATGCTTCTCGCGCATGCGCCGGCGCTGCTCGCGGTCGGGCTGGCCGGGGGCTCGCGCCTTCTGCGCGCCGCAGGCGGCGTGCTGCTTGCCGGCCTTGCCGTGTTCAGCCTCGACCTTCTCAGCAGGCACTATCTCGGTGGCCGGCTCTTCCCCTTCGCCGCCCCGATCGGCGGCGCGGCGATGATCGCCGGCTGGCTGGGGATCGCCGCCGCCGGCGCGCTGTGGCCGCGCAGCGGGAGCTGAGTAGGGGCGATCCGCGTGCCGCGGAGATGCCGCACCGGCTTCACACAACTTTACATTGCCCGCGAACTGCCGAAACGCCGGCAGCCTAGAACTGGCTTCATCGCAGCCGGCAAGCTGCGCAGCCAGAAAGGACCAGGACCATGGAAAACCACGAACAGAACCCCGCCGCCACCCCCGCTGCCGCCCCCCGCACGCCGGGCAACCGTGGCCGCAACCTCATCATCGGCGGCATCGCCATCGTCGCGCTCGGCGGCATCGGCATGGCCAGCGCGCTCAGCCACGACCACGACGGCGGGCGCGGCTGGGGTCCGCGCCACCACGCGGAGATGCGCGCCGGCCCGATGGGCGGCATGCCGTTCGGCGGCATGGGCATGGGGCGCATGCTCGACAGGATCGACGCCACCTCGGAGCAGGAGGACAAGCTGGACGCCATCTTCGACCAGCTCCGCAAGGACGTGCGGCCGGTCGCCCGCAGCATGCGCGACAGCCGCGAGGACGTCGCCAGGATCCTCGGCGCCGAGACAATCGACCGCGCTGCGGCCGAGAAGTTGCGCAGCGAGCGGATCGCCGAGATCGACCAGGCCTCGCAGAAGGTGACGGCCGCACTGCTTGACGCCGCCGAGGTGCTGACGCCCGAGCAGCGCGCCAAGCTGGTCGAGCAATTCAAGGATCGCGCCGGCCGCGGCCGCTGGTAATCTCGCTCCCGCGCGAAACGAATCGGAGCCGGCACGGCATGGCGGATCAGGTCCTCATCGTCGACGACGACAGGCGCCTGTCCGCCATGCTCGCCGAATATCTGTCCGGCAACGGCTTCGGGGCCGCGGCGGTCGAAACGGCGACGGACGGGCTGGCCGAGATTGCGCGGCGGACGCCCGATGCGGTGGTTCTCGACGTCATGCTGCCGGACATGGACGGTTTCGAGGCATTGCGGCGCATCCGCCAGAGCTCCGACGTGCCGGTGCTGATGCTGACCGCGCGCGGCGACGAGACCGACCGGATCGTCGGGCTGGAGATCGGCGCCGACGACTACCTGCCGAAGCCTTTCAACCCGCGCGAGCTGCTTGCGCGCCTGAAGGCGATCCTGCGCCGCCGCAACGCGCCGACGGCGGCGGCAGGGCCGCACGTCCTGCGCTTCGGCCGGCTGGAGATCGATCCCGCCTCACGCTCGGTCCGCATCGACGGCGCGCCGCGGCCCCTCACCAGCTACCAGTTCGACCTTCTGGTCGCACTGGCCCGCAATGCCGGTCGGACGCTTTCGCGCGACCAGCTCATGGACCTGGTGAAAGGACAGGAACTGGACGCGTTCGACCGCTCCATCGACGTCCATGTCTCGCGCATCCGCGCCGCGATCGAGGCCGACCCGAAGCGTCCGCGCCGCATCGTCACCGTCCGCGGCGTCGGATACGTCTTCGCCCGTTTCCAGGACGAGGACAGGTAGGCCCGGCATGCGCGGCTCGCTGTTCGTCAAGATCTATCTCACGCTGCTCACCAGCCTCGCGGTGGTGGCGATCGCCAGCGCCGTCTTCGTGCATGCCGTGCAGAACCGCGACGCGGCCGGCTGGACGAGCCGCCGCGACGCCTTCATCGCCGCCATGCTGCCGGTCGGCGAGGAGCCGGCGGTACTGCAGGCGACGGTCGAGCACCTGTCGAAGGCGTTCGACGCCGACATCACGGTCTACGCCCCGGACGGCGCCATCCTCGCCGTCGCCGGCCGTCCTGTGCCCGCGCATGAGGGTGCCGGACGGCGCGCCTTCCGCGACGACGACCGGCCGCGCCCCTTCGTCGTCCGCCTCGCAGACGGGCGGGTCGTCGCAGCGCGCCTGCGCCTGCCGTTCGGGCCGGGCGGCGGGCGTTTCCCGCTCGCCTATCTCGCCCTTATCGCCGCCGTGATCGGGGTCGCGGCCTATCCGGTCGTGCGGCACCTGACGCGGCGGCTGGAGGCGGTGCGCAAGGGCATGGAGCGCTGGGGCGGCGGCGCGCTCGAAACCCGCGTCCCGGTCAAGGGCGGGGACGAGGTGGCGGCGGTGGCGGCAAGCTTCAACCATGCCGCCGAACGGGTGGAAAGGCTGCTCCAGTCACACCGCGCGCTGCTTGCCAACGCCAGCCACGAACTGCGTTCGCCGCTGGCGCGGCTGCGCATGGCGATCGACCTCGACAAGGGCCTCGAAGACGGCGCGGCGCGGGAGGAAATCATCCGCAACCTCGCCGAGCTCGACACGCTGGTCGAGGAGATCCTGCTCGCCAGCCGGCTCGACCACATCGACCGCCTGGAGCAGGTCGGCCCGATCGACCTGCTGGCGGTCGCCGCCGAGGAAGGCGCGCGCAACGGCGTTCCGGTGAGCGGGGAGCCGGTTGCCGTGGAGGGCGACCCCAAACTGCTGACCCGCCTCGTCCGAAACCTGATGCAGAATGCGCTGCGCCATGGCGCACCGCCCGTCGAGGCGCATGTCGGCATCGAAAAGGGCGCTGCCGTGCTCAGGGTGCGCGACCACGGGCCCGGCATCCCGACAGGCGCCGGCGAGCGCGTGTTCGAGCCGTTCTACCGGCCCGAAGGCCGCAGCGAAACGGCCGGCGGCTGGGGGCTCGGGCTTGCGCTGGTGCGCCAGATCGCCAGCCATCACGGCGCAAGCGTGCGGCACGAGGCGGCGGCAGGCGGCGGCGCCTGCTTCGTCGTCACCTTCCCGGCCGTCGCCAAGACCTGACCGGCAGGCTCAGCGTTTCTTCAGCGCCGGACCGACCAGCTCGATGCGGTTCGTCCAGACATACCCGCCGAAGCCCGGCGGGATGCGGGCGAGCAGCGCGACGTCGTCGATGCCTGCGGTGCCCGGATCGCCCACGCTGTAGGGACCGAGCAGGATCACCTCGCTTCCGGCCTTCGCCATGCGGTCGAGGAAGCGGTTCGGCCAGCCCCACAGCCACGGCGCGATATTGATCGGCACCATCACCTCGGTGCCGCGGCAGGCCGGCGGTACGATGCCGCTCCAGCCATAGCCGATGTAGCCCAGCAGGCACCGCTTCAGCCCGCGCGGCGTAAAGACCTTCAGGCCCGGCATCGCTTTCCCGGCGCGCAGCGTCGGAAGCTCACCGCCATAGGCGCCCCAGATCGCGTCGCGCCATTGCGGACCGGCGACGGCGAGCGCGGCGAGCATGTCGCCCTCGCGCGCTTCGTTCGACTTGAAGTTGACGAGAAAACGCCGGTCCGGCATCGCGGCCAGCACCTCGGTCAGTTCCGGCATCATGCCGACGCCCTTGCCGCGTAGCGGAAACGTCTCGCCGCCGTCGGCGGTATAGCCGTAGCCGAGATCGAGCGTCTTCAGATAGGCCATGTCGTGGCTGCGCACCTCGCCCCTGCCCTCGGTGCGGCAGTCGAGCGTCCAGTCGTGGATGACGGCGAAGCGGCCGTCGGTGGTCGGGTGCACGTCGAGCTCGACGATGTCGGCGCCGGCGGCGAAGGCGGCCTGCATCGACGGGATCGTGTTTTCGATGAAGTCGTGGCGCGGCGGGCCGATGCGGGTCGCCGTGCAGGTCTCGTTGTCGAGCCTCTCCCGGCTGAACGTCTGGTGGACGCCGCGATGGGCGATCAGGCGTGGCGTGCCCGCCGGGGCGGGCGCGAGCCACGAGGCGTTCCACAGCCAGACGGCGGCGACGACCAGCGCGAGGCCGACCGAAAGCTTCTTCAGCATGATCCCATCCCTTCCAGGGTCGGCCCTCGGGGATCGAAGTGGTGGAATTGAGGCGCCGGGGGAGCCGCATGCGCCTTGCGCCGGCATTGAACCCGCAGCCGCAGAACCCCATTTACCTGCATGGGCGCACCGCCCCGGCGAAAGGCGAAAGGACGACGATGAACACACGGGTTCTCGACGGCGAGATCATCAACGGCAGGCTGGACGACGTGCGCGCCTATGACCGCGTGCGGAGCCGGCGCATCTTCGCCTTCCTGATCGACTATCTGATCGTGCTCCTGCTGATGATCCCGTTCGGGCTGGTCGTGTTCCTGCTCGGCATCGTCACGCTCGGCTTCGGCTGGATGCTGTTCGGCGCGCTGTTTCCGCTCGTCGCGATTCTCTATGTGTGGAACACGCTGGGGGGAGAGCAGCAGGCGACCGTCGGCATGCGCATGATGAACATCCGGCTGGACCGGCTCGACGGCCGCCCGGTGGACGGCCTTTTCGCGGTGGTCCATTCGGTGCTGTTCTGGGCAGCCAACGCCATCCTGACCCCGCTGGTGCTGGTGATCGCCCTGTTCGCGGACCGCAAGCGCACCCTGCACGATCTCCTGCTGGGCACCGTCGTCACCCGCTCCGACCGGTGAGCGGGACCGCCGCCGCGGCCGGCGTGGCGATTTCACGCCGGCGCGGCGACGTGAACGCATTCTTCTGTTGACCTTTGTCGCGGCGCGGCCAAGCTAGGGGCGACGCACCTGCACGACGCCCGGAATGACGCAGCACAGCCCGCAATCTCCGCAGTTCTTCCTTACTGCGCCTTCGCCCTGCCCCTATATCGAGGGGCAGTTCGAGCGGAAGGTGTTCACGCATCTGGTCGGGCAGAAGGCGCCGGAACTCAACGACCTGCTGACGCAGGGCGGCTTCCGCCGCTCGCAGAACATCGCCTACCGGCCGGCCTGCGAGACCTGCCGCGCCTGCGTTTCGGTGCGTATCCTGGCGAGCGAGTTCCGGGCGACGCGCAACATGCGCCGCATCCTGCAACACAATTCGGACCTGATCGGTGCGGTCCACGACGCCGAGCCCACCACCGAGCAGTATTCGCTGTTCCGCACCTATCTCGACGCCCGCCACCGCAAGGGCGGCATGTCGGACATGACCGTGCTCGACTACGCCATGATGGTGGAGGACACGCATGTCGACACCAAGATCATCGAATACCGCCGGCGCGGACCGGACAGCTTCATCACCGGCAAGGGCCACGGCGAGCTGATCGCGGTGGCGTTGACCGACCGGATGGGCGACGGCCTGTCGATGGTCTATTCCTTCTACGACCCGGCGCGGACGGACCGCTCTCTCGGCACCTACATGATCCTCGACCATATCGAGCGCACGCGGGCCGCCGGCCTGCCCCATGTCTATCTCGGCTATTGGGTCAACGGGTCGCGCAAGATGGCCTATAAGATAAGGTTCCAGCCGCAGGAGCATCTCGGCCCGAGAGGGTGGGAGCGCTACCGGGCCGAAGACTGACCCTTTCCCGTTCAGACGCGGTCGTGCCGCGAGACCCCGACAGGAGGCCGCCGTGGCGCAACCTGAGACCGACCATGCCAAGGGCCTGCTGCTGACGGCGGTCGGCGGCATGGCGCTGACGTTCGACATCCCGCTGATCAAGCTCGCCGCCGGCGACAGCTGGTCGATCCTGATGATCCGGTCGGGCGCGACCTTCCTCGCCGCGCTGCTGGTCTGGTCGATCTGGCGCGCCCTGTCGGGCAAATCGGTGCCGCCGCTCATTCCGGGCAAGGCGGGGCTGGCCGTGGCCGCTCTCTACGCGGTGTCGGCGGCCACCTTCATCACCGCCGTCTACACGACCTCGACGGCCAATCTCGTCTTCATCCTCGCCTTCAACACGATGTTCGCAGCCCTTCTGTCGTGGCTGTTCCTCGGCGAGCGGCCGAAGCCGGCGACCTTCCTCACCATGCTGGCGATGATCGCGGGCGTCGCCATCATCGTTTCCGATTCGATCGGCTCGGGAAATCTGTTCGGCGACCTCATGGCCGCCTGTTCGGCCTTCCTGATCGCCTCCGCCATCACGATCACGCGCGCGACCGGCCGCGACATGGGCTTCACCGCGCTGGTCGCCGTGCTCCTGCCCTGCCTCCTCGCCGCCGTCATGGTCGGCCGGCAGGGCTTCCACGTCGAGGCGCCTGCCTGGATCGTCTTCAACGGCGCGATCGTCATGCCGCTCGCCTTCTTCTGCCTCGCGACCGGCCCCAAATACATCTCCGGCCCGGAGGTCGCGATGTTCTACCTTCTCGAAACGGTGCTGGCTCCGGTCTGGGTGTGGCTCATCTTCGCCGAGCAGCCGACGCCGCGCAGCCTCCTCGGCGGCTCGATCCTGATCGTCGCCCTTGTGGCGCACTCGGTCTGGCAGATCCGCGCCGGTCGCCGGCGCCGCGCTGCGCGCGCCCTGCGCCGCCCTGCCTGAGCCGCCCGGATGCGTTGCCGGCTCAGCGCGACGGCCCACGCCTAGCCGGCCGCCCCGGAAATGCGAGCGCGAAGCAGCAGCCCGCGAGAAAGAACAGGCCGGCCGCCTTCGGCAGGGCCGGCAACAGGCCCTGCCAGGGCACGGCCGCCTCGAGATAGGCGGTGGCAGGCGCGGCCGGATCGTAGGAAACCGCCAGCGGCTTGCCGGTGATGCGGGCAAACTCGGCGCGGCGATAGAGCGACACCAGCCGGCGATCGTCGGCGGGCGCACGATCGGCAAGGCTGGCGGCCCCGCCCTCGAAGCGGCGGCTGCCGACATCGTACACATAGGACACCGTCAACCGAAGCTCGGTTCGCATTCCGGCCGCGGCAGGCAC
>Ga0207868_1000902_pt1 | contig 25301 bp, 18 predicted proteins | sample Passage237B_FD_187370 | JGI IMG/M metagenome (GOLD analysis project Ga0207868, IMG submission 187370) | Cellulose adapted compost microbial communities from Newby Island Compost Facility, Milpitas, CA, USA - Passage2 37B (SPAdes) (version 3) ... | reverse complement strand
CGCCGAGAACCGCCTGCGTGTCCTGCCCATCGGATTCGTCTCCTGTTCGGGAACGAACCCACCTTAACCGAGCGCCCAGAAAGTGGGGAGTATTACATTCTACACCAATTTATTCAATATCATTAAAAGAATATACGAAGAAGATTTAAAGTTAGAAATCAAGATCATCACATTCAATTATGACACTTCGCTTGAAATTTTTATGCGTCAAGTTTTTTCAGCAGAGTATGGGATAAATGAGGATGAAGCCCAGGCAAAGTTGGATAACCTATACAGGATTTGTCATTTTTACGGAAGCATTGATAACCCATGGCATGAAAAAGATTGTGAAAACTTCATTAACAACCCCAAATCATGGGCAGACAACGCCAGCAAGAGATTAAAACTCATCCGTGATGACGAAAACGAATTAGAGTATATGAAGGATTGTCAGGAATGGATAAAACAATCCGACTTAATTGCATTTCATGGATTTGGCTATGATCCTACGAATCTTCGCAGACTAGGCATGAGTGAATATCACGATCCCAATAAAACTCTTATTGGAACATGCATCGGAGCAAATCCCCCTGCATCAATTAAAGGGTTAAGACGAATCCATAACACGAAAGATTTTTACACAATAATTAACGAAGATATCAATTCACCAATGGCTAATTCCTAATCCCTTAGATGCCTTCCATTGGTAAAAGATGCAGATGCCCAACCACTCATTGCACAGCCTCATCAAGCTAATCCCCACCAATGGCACGTATTGCATACATGAGCAATGCGGCATCTTTAGCAGTGAAATCGTCGCTAATGAAGTCGCCCGCAAACTACAACGCAAACGCAGTAAGGAAGAAATCAAAAGAGGCGACAACTATAAGGTGGAGCAAATCATCATCTACACTAGCGTGAGAAGTTTTGAAGCTTCACAGGGCATGATAGGCCAGACGAGGAACAATTCTCGCCGATAACTATCTGTAAAATTAAGGATTAGACGCTTAAAAAGCATCATTGCAAATCGTCCGCATCAGATGTATCATTTAGCCGAAAGTATCGCTTGATGTTGTTGCGATAGCGTGCGGGAACCTGATCCTGCGACAACGCCTGTTCAGCCTGGCTGGCGGCCTGGTCGACCACCTGTGAGAACTCCCGACTGGAATGGCCGGGGTTGTTCTGATCGTCCTTGATGAGGGTCGAAAGCACCCGGCCGTTGGGATCGCTGGGGGCGACTTCCTTCTGCGCTTCAAACGTTCCGGGCGTGGGCTGACGATTGGGGCCGAACGTGGGCCCGCCCGTGCCCGTGCCAATGCCCTGCCCGGTTCCCGCACCACCGCCGCCGCCGGCCTGCGAAGAATTGCCCTGGCCTGGCACGCCCGACCCCTGACCAGACCCGGCCTGCCCCTGCGAGGCCTGGCCGGAAGAACTGCCCTGCTGCTGCCCGGACTGCGACATCTGATTGGCCGCCTGCTGAGCCTGCTGACGCCCCTGACTCAGCCGCTGCGCCTGCTGCTGCTTGCTGGCCAGTTCCGAGAGCTGACCCGCCGCATCTTCACAGGCCTGCGAGCCGGATTGCGACTGCTGCTGACCTTGCTGCAACTGCTGGCTGCTCTGCGAGGACTGCTGGCCCTGCTGCCCGCTTTGCTGAGACTGCTGGCCTTGCTGGTTCTGCTGGCCACTCTGCTGCGACTGCTGACCTTGCTGGCTCTGCTGGCCACTCTGCTGCGACTGCTGACCTTGCTGGCTCTGCTGGCCACTCTGCTGCGACTGCTGACCCTGCTGATTCTGCTGACCACTCTGCGGTGACTGCTGACCCTGCTGGTTCTGTTGACCACTCTGCTGAGACTGCTGACCCTGCTGGTTCTGCTGGCCGCTCTGCTGCGACTGCTGACCTTGCTGGTTCTGCTGGCCGCTCTGCTGCGACTGCTGACCCTGCTGAGGCTGCTGGCCATTCTGCTGCGACTGCTGACCCTGCTGGTTCTGTTGACCACTCTGCTGTGACTGCTGCCCCTGTTGCTGCTGGTTCTGCTGCTGCTGAGGCTGCTGCTTCGCCTCTTCGCTCATCCTCTTGAGCGCATCGGCCAGCGACTTCATCGGGCTCTTTGGCGGCTGAGGCTGAGACTGCTCCTGCTGCGCAGGCTGCGTCTGAGGCGGCTGGCCAGGCTGCTGTTCCTGCGCCATCTGTCCCATCTGCTGGGCGAGTTCTTCCATCTGCTGCGCCAGCCTCTGACGGTCGGTCTGCGACATCTCATGCATCTGCTCGCCGAGCCTGCGGATTTCCGATTCGGCTTCGCTGTACTGGCCACGGCGAAGGGCGCGCGTGAATTCGTCGGCCGGTCCGGATTCACGGTTGCTCAGCCGGCTCATCGCGTTATTGATCGGTTCCAGTTCACGGCGGGTCTGCTGTTCCTGCTGGGCGAGCTTTTCCTGAACCTCCATCAGCTTCGCCGCTGCGGCCTGCCTGCCTTCGGGCGTGGCCAGGTCTTCCTTCGTCATTTCATTGAGCGATTCAAAAGCCTGGGCCAGTTCTTCAGGCAGCGGCTGATTCGTCTGGTTCTGAGGCTGATGCACCATCACGTTGATCGCCTGCTGCAGCCGCTGGTGCGCTTCACTGCCAATCTGCTGTTCGATGGCCAGTTCCTGCGCCCGGGCCTGCCTGCCCAGCAGGTCCATCGACGGAAGCAGCCAGCCCATGAGCGTGGCCAGCAGCGTGACGATGACAAACCAGCCCCAGGCCGGCGTCAGGCGGAGCTTGAGCGCATCGGCCACGCGGGCATGCATGGCCAGTTCACTGGCACGGGTCATCACCTGCGATGCAAAAGGCTGTTTCTTTCCCGCCTGCTGAACATAGAGCGCCGTGGCCAGGTGGTCCTTCAGCGCCAGCTTCTCATCGAGCAGCATTGCCACCTGCTCGCGGCTGGGCCTGCGCCACAGGGCAAGCGCCGGCGAAGCCGTCACCGCGACAATCAGTAATGCAGGGTAAATCCAGCCCGGGATGTGCACCGCCAGCAGCTTGTGGATCAATATCAATGCAAAGGCGATCGCCGAAGCGCCCAGCAGCAGCCAGCCCATGAAAGCCAGCCACGACTGCAGGAACAGCCTTGAGCTACCGAGTGTCAGGATTCTGGCTATCGGATCCATCGTGGCAGTCGCTCCGTGAGGCATCAGATCCAGCAGATCCCGGCGGTGACGCTCCCATCGTAACAGCCCGGCCGATCCTTGAACCTGGGAATCCTTCCCGCTTCAATCATAAGTCACCCGTCCCCGGTCGACCATCAGTGAAGCAGCCCTACTCTATCAGACGCCGTGCAAGGCCTGTCGGTTCATTATCCCCCGTGATTTCACACCGAAACCGTCAGCGGCGTGAACACTTCGCCCCGCTTGCGATACTGCAGTGGCGAGATGCCCAGCCTTTCGCGGAATCGGCGGTGGAAGTTGGATACATCGCCAAAGCCGCTGCGCATGGCAATCTCCAGCACGGACAGATCGGTATACGTCAGCAGACCGGCCGCGGTGCGCACGCGGGCATCGGTCAGCAGCTGGCCAAAACTTCGCCCGCAGACCTGCGTCACCAGATGCGCCGCCCTGCTGCGGCTGATGTTCATCGCATGGGCGATGTCGCCAATATCCACATCGCGGGTGTGATGGGTCTGAATGAACACCTCAATCCACCGCCTGCGATCCGCCCGTCCGAGCTGCTGCGTCAGCTGCGCAGGCTGGTCCTCCAGCTGAAACAGCCACTGCTGCAGTCGAGCCCCCAGCTGGCGAAGCAGCTCCAGACGCAGCATCGCCTGGTCGGCGTCGATCACAGGCAGCGTCGCCAGCTGGCGGGTGTGGATCTGCTCCATGCGGTGTGGCGACTGCAGCGGATTGACCCTGTGAAGATCATGCCCGGCCTGCGCCTGACCGGCGAAGACCACCAGGCGGACCGCCCGCGTCGCATCGTGACCCGTGACAGGGACCACGCACTCCACCAGCCCCGCATGGCAGAGCTTCACAAACCCTTCCGGCCTGCGATCCAGTTCCTGGCGCACGGCCTGCTGGTCGAAGGCGATACATCGCTCATCCCCCATCTGCTTGGCCAGCTGACACACCTGTGTCAGATGCGAATGCAGATTCGGTGGCAGCATCGACCATATTTGTGGATCCAGTACATGAATCGTCACGCGCCAATGCGTCGATCGCTCAAAGGCATCCACCGCTTGCTGAGGCAGGTCGAAAATATTCACGCTTCATACGGTAGCAGAATCGTCCATATTTTCGACCAGGAAAGCTGCGAATCGCTGCTCGGGCGTCGATAACGTGACAGGACACCCTGGAGCACCCATTCATGCGCGAACTCAAGACAGACATCCTCATCGTTGGCGGCGGAACCGGTGGCGTGGCCGCAGCTCTGGCGGCTACTGCGCTGGGCAGGCAGGTCATCCTCACCGAAGAATATGCATGGCTGGGCGGGCAGCTCACCAGCCAGGCCGTCCCGCCCGACGAAAACAGCTGGATCGAGCAAGGCGGAGCCACCCTCCGCTATCAGACCTTCCGCAGCAAGGTCAGGCAGTACTATCGCGATAACCTCCCGCTGACAGCCGAGGCCCGCGCCAACCCGCTTCTCAATCCGGGCAAAGGCGGCGTCTCGCGCCTCTGCCATAACCCGCGCATCGGCGCTGCGGTCATCGACCAGATGCTCGCCCCGGCGCTGGCATCAGGCAGGCTCATCGTGCTTCAGCCCACAAAGCCCGTCGCCGCAGACACGCGGGGCGATGTCGTCCGCGGCGTCACCCTTGAGCATCTGCAGACAGGCGAGCAGATTCATGTCACCGCGTCCTACATCCTCGACGCCACCGAACTGGGCGATCTTTTGCCCATGACGGGAACGGAGTATGTCAGCGGCGCAGAATCGCGCAAGGACACAGGCGAGCTTCACGCCATCGATGGCCCGGCCCAGCCTGAGAACGTTCAGGCGCTGACCTGGGTCTTCCACGTCGGCTACGACCCGACGCCCGGTGCCAATCACACCATCGACAAGCCTGCGCGATATGACTTCTGGAACCAGTATGTTCCCCTGCTCACACCGCCCTGGGCGGGCAAGCTGCTGAGCTTTGATGACGTTCACCCCGCCACGGTCAAGCTCCGCCGCAATCGTATGTTCCCCCACGAGCCTGCCTGGACCGATGGGCAGGTTGGCGGAAACACCTTCTGGATGTATCGCCAGGTTCAGACGCCAGACCATCTGGACATCAACCCAAAGCCGCACGCCGTCACGTGTGTGAACTGGCCGATGAACGATTACATGGAAGGCAACATCATCGACAAGCCTGCCGATGTCGTGGCCCATCATCTGGAAGAAGCGCGTCAGCTTTCGCTGTCACTGCTCTACTGGCTGCAGACCGAAGCGCCCAATCGCACGACAGGCGGAACGGGGTATCCGGGGTTATATCTGCGGCCTGACTTCACGGGCACGCCCGACGGGTTTGCGCAGGCGCCGTATATCCGTGAATCCCGCCGCATCGAAGCCGTGTTCACTGTGACCGAAGCACACCTGGGCAGCGAGATGCGCTGGACGCGCAAGGAGCCTTACCACTTCCTGCGTGGCCGATATTTCGACCCCGTCGAAGGCCCCACCGCCGAGATGTTCTACGACTCGGTGGGCATCGGCCATTACGCCATCGACCTGCATCCCTCGACCAATGGGATAAACTATGTCGACGTAGGCTCCACGCCTTTCCAGATTCCGCTCGGGGCCCTGCTGCCTGTACGCATGCAGAACCTGCTGCCCGCCTGCAAGAATCTGGGCGTGACGCATATCACCAATGGCTGCTACCGACTGCATCCGGTGGAGTGGAACATCGGCGAAGCCGCAGGCGTGCTGGCGGCGTACTGCCTGGAGAAGAAGTGCAGACCGCATCAGGTGCGCGAAAACCGCGAGATGCTGCGCGACTACCAGACGCTGCTGGAACAACAGGGCTTCAGCCTGTACTGGCCCTGGCAGTACAACCCCAAGACCATGTGAATCGGTGTGCAATCACCCTCGAACCCCTCACATGATTCTGCCAAGCCAGGCCCCTGTGCGTGATGCACGGGGGCCTTTTTATATGCGCAGCGGGATAAGGCTCAGATGGCAGGATGACAGCCACATGCCCCCGCTCGTCACCCTCTGCCCCACCGCAGGATCACCTCAATCACTGTCAGAAATAAATCTCCCGACCGCTGAGTTAGCTCAGAACGCCGCCACCGGAACCTGGCGGGAATATCCACCCCTCGGGAATCCCTGATGCGGGCGGAATAAAATGAAGGGACGGGACGATAGGCTTCATAGAGGCACATCGTGCCTGCCAACCCCACGGGAGAATGACGCCATGACATATACCCCCCTGAATCCACGTCGCATGCAGGCCTGGCTGATGGCCGGTGCATTCATGGCGTCCAGCAGCCTGTCCGCCTCCTGGGTTCTGGCGCAGAATGGCACGACGATCAATCCTCAGCCGGTGAACGCTCAGCCGCAGTCTGCTGCGCCTGTTGTTTCGGACTCGCAGGACATCAAGCACTGGCCGCGCCGCTTTGCCATGGAGCAAGGCGAGCTGACGGTGTATCAGCCTCAGCTGACCGACTTCAACGACAACCTCATGACCGGCCGGGCTGCGGTGTCACTGCTTCGCCCCGGCGAAGATGAACCGATCTTCGGGGCCATCTGGCTGGAAAGCCGCGTGCTGACCGATCGTGAAGCCCGCACGGTTCAGATCATCGAAGTCAACGTCACGCGCATGCGTTTTCCTGATGTCAGCGAAGAGCCGCAGCTCAGCGAACTGAGCCAGGCCATGACGCAGGCTTTCCGCAGCAACCCCATCGTCTTTTCGCTGGATCAGCTGCTGACGATGCTCGACACCGTCAAGCTCGATGCGCAGAACGTCCGTGCGCTGGAAACCACGCCGCCAGAAATTCTCTTCGTCAATGAGCCTGCGGTACTGCTTCAGTACGATGGCGAACCTCGCCTGACACAGACCTCCGACAGCCGACTGATGCAGGTGGTCAACACGCCTTTCTTCGTGGTGCTCGATAACACCACCAACCGCTATTACCTCAAGGGTGCTGGCCGGTGGTACATCGCCCGTGAAGCGACAGGCCAGTTTCTGCCCATGAATGGCGTACCCGCGCACGTCAGCGAGCTGGCCGTCAGCAAGTCGTATGTTGATCCTGAAGAAGACATGGCCGCCACCACCCGTGACAGCGCTGCCCAGGCGCCGCGCATCATCACGGCTACGGTTCCTACCGAACTGATCTGGACCGATGGCCAGGAAGAGATGACGCCCATCCCCGGGACGAATCTGCTCTACGTGGCCAATACCGATTCAGACGTGTTTCTGGACATCAGCACCCAGAAGGTCTATCTGCTGCTTTCAGGCCGCTGGTACAGCTCCACGAAGCGCACCGGCCCGTGGACCTACATTGAACCCACCAGACTGCCTGAAGACTTCAAGCGCATTCCTCCCAACAGCCCCAAGGGGCCGGTGCTGGCGCACGTCGCTGGCACGCAGATGGCGCGCGACGCAGTGGCGGACACCTTCGTTCCGCAGACTGCAGCGATTGATCGCACCAACTATCAGCAGCCTGTGGTGGAATACGATGGCACGCCCAAATTCGAGCCTATCACCAACCTCAACGTCACCTACGCCATCAACACGCCTAACGCCGTGCTCTACACGCAGGGGCGTTACTACACCTGCTACAACGCGGTGTGGTACGTCTCCCATGTGCCTAATGGCCCGTGGGAACTGTGCACCGTGGTTCCCCATGAGTTCTACCTGATTCCGCCGAGCTATCCGGTTTACTCGGTGCGCTACGTGCGCGTCTACGATGTGACGCCCAGCGTGGTGTATGTCGGCTATCTGCCTGGCTACGTGGGCTCCTACATCCATCACGGCGTGGTGGTCTATGGCACGGGCTATCGCTATCGCCCGTGGTACGGAAACGTCTACTATCCTCGCCCGTACACCTATGGCTTTGCGGTGCGCTATGACCCCTACCGCTCCTACTGGGGCTTTGGCATCGGCGTGAACATCAGCCGCCATGTGAGCCTGTGGTTTGGCACGTCGTACTACGATCGACCTTCCCACGCCCTGTGGTTCGGCTATGGCGGCTATCGTCCGGTGTATCACCACGCTCACTACCGTCGCAGCACGGCTTCGGCGTATCGCCAGGGCTATCGCGAAGGGTATCGTGATGCACGGGATCGCGATGACCGCCGTCCGCCCCGCCGAGGCGATTACAACCTGTATGAACGTCGCCACGACGTCAGGCAGATCACCTCGACGCGTCGGCCTAATGTGACGGTGAACAACATCACCATCAACAACAACGATGGCCGACGCGGTCAGGGCACGATCATCAGCAGAACGGGTCGAGATCGTGATGACGATCGCACCCGTCGCCAGGACACCATCCCCGGCCGACGCGACGAGCAGAGCAATCGCGGTGATGCTCGTGACCGCAGCGATGTGCGCACCGACCGCAGCGATAGAGCAGATCGTCCCGATCGCGCCGACCGCCCTGACCGTGATCGCACGGAAGGCACGCAGCGGCCTGACCGCACCAGCACGCGCGAGGATCGCGTGAGCAGCGATCGCCCCACGCCTTCGCGTACTGGTCGAGTGGACCCCAACAACGTCTACACCGACAGCCAGGGCAACGTCTATCGTCGCAGCAGCGATGGCTGGGAACGTCGTGAACGCAACCAGTGGACCCCCACGCGTCAGAGCCCGACGGAAGCCACCGTCAGCCCGCGCACAGGAAGCGACGCTGGTTCCAGCAGCCGACCCGATCGTGGCAGTGGAACCATCACGCCCCGCGATTCCATGCCCACGCGTGACAGCAGCCGGGACAGCAGCCCCAGTCGCTCCACGCGCCCGGATAATCCCACGCAGCGTCAGACCGGGACGATTGATCGCAGCAACACCTACGTTCCCCCGGCCAGCACGCCCACGGTGACGCCGAACCAGCCTGCACAGCGAGGCGGATCGGATCGATCCTCCACGCCAGCGACAGGTTCACGCACCACGCCGCGCAGCAGCGTGACGCCTTCCTCGCGGTCGTCGAGTTCGACAGGCTCATCTTCAAGCGTGGGCTCCACGCCTTCGAGCATCGGCTCCTCGAGCAGCGTGGATTCGCTCAACCGCGACTACCGCGCCCGCATCCTTGGCCAGCAGCGTGAGCAGATCTACAGCAGCCCCATGCAGCGAGGCAGCTCGAGCAGCAGCGAGGCCAGCCGCTCCTCTACACCGCGTGAGAATTCCAGTGCCCGCAGCAGCAGCAGTGGAAGCAGCGCCAAGAGTTCGTCGTCCAGCTCCAGTGAGCGTTCCTCGTCCTCGAGTCGGGGCGAAAGTTCGAAAGGCTCCAGCCGCGGTTCACGCCGCTGAGGAATCGCACGCAGTCTGATTCATCCTTACCCTTGAACAGGACACCCGCCATTGTGTTACAGGCGGGTGTTCTCTTTATGCGCAATGAAAAACCCCAGGACCGTTTGATCCTGGGGCTGTATGGATTGCTCGTCATTTCATCGCGTGGCAGAAGCCAGCCGCGATTACTCCTGAACCGGGGGAACATCCATGGGGATGTTGCCATTGCGCAGCGAGTAGGTCGCCTGCACGCCGGCCGCCACTGCAGCGCGGGCGTCGAACGGGGTAGCGCCGTTGATCTTGCCCGTGCGCAGGCATTCGACGAAGCCGCCGATGATCAGCGGGTCCGAACCACCATGCGAGCCCTTGGCCGGGGGAATACTGTACGACTCGGTGCCCATGCGGGTCACGCCGCAGCGGCGGGACCAGACGGCGATAGTGGCTTCGCAGCCTTCGTTGGAGTAGTCACCGAAGTTTTCGATGCGGCCCTGCGTACCAATGATGGTGTAGTTACGAGTCGAGTCAGGCGTGTAGTGGCACTGCTCGTAGGAAGCCTGCACGCCGTTGGACAGCTGCATGAGCATCATCGAGTGGTCTTCCACGTCGATGATCGGGCTGAGCTTCTTCTGCGACAGCGGTGGCCAGTTGTCCATGCTCCAGCTGGCCACGCCAGGCTCGCTGGGGCTGCGACGGTCGAGCACCTGGTTATAGACGCTCAGCTTGCCCATGCCCACGGTGCGCACGGTGTGACCACCGGCCAGCCAGTGGATAACGTCGATATCGTGAGCGCCCTTCTGCAGCAGCAGGCCAGTGGAGAAGCGCTGTTCGGAGTGCCAGTCCTTGAAGTAGGCATCGCCGCCGTAGTTGATGAAGTGACGACACCAGATGGCCTGCACATCGCCGATCTTGCCCGAGTCGATGATCTCCTTCATCTTGCGGATGACGGGGAAGAATCGCATGTTGTGGCCGACGTAGAGCCTGGCGTTGTGCTTCTTGGCCGTGCGCAGAATGCGGTCACAGCCTTCGATGGTGATGGCCATGGGCTTTTCGAGGTAGACGCCGATGCCACGTTCCAGCGCCGCCACGGCGTGCTCTTCGTGGAGGAAGTCGGGCGAGGTGACAAACACGCCGTCGAGCTTTTCCTTGTCGAGCATTTCGCGGTAGTCGGTGTAGGTCGTGAAACCTTCACCGAACTCCTTCTTGTATTCATCAAGCACGGCCTGGTTCAGATCGCAGGCCGCAACCAGCGACGAACCCTCTTCGGGCTTATGTGCGTTTTTGCTGATGCGGCCGCGACCGCCAGCGCCAATGGTTCCAATCCTGAGCATGAATCAATACTCCGAAGATAAATCAAGCAAAAAGCGGGCATGAGTGATGACAGGGATACCACCCCTGTCCATCAAGGCTGGAGTTTGTCTCCTCTGCGGACGTAATCCTGAGGAGATCGGCCGATGATTTCCTTGAACCGTCGGCTGAAGTGGAAGGCGTTGGCGAAGCCAAGCCTTTTCGCTGTTTCGGTGACGTTGGCGTTGTGCTCGATCAGCAGATGCTGAGCGCGCTCAATGCGCAGCTGGTCGATGTACTGCTTGGGCGACATGCCCGTGCGCTGCAGGAACAGGCGACGGAAGTGCGTGGCCGACAGCCCGCATGACTTGGCCATCTGCGGAACCGTCGGCGTCTTGACCGGGTCGCGGTGAATCGCGGCCAGCAGTTCCTCGAGCATCGGGTAATGCTGTTCGTTGGGCAGACGGTGATGCCTGCGATACAGCTCACAGAGCAGCAGCTGCAGGCGGATGTTGGCTTCGAGCTGGCTGGCCGCCGAGGGATTGCGGGCCAGGGTGACGATGGGCTCGATGGGTCGGGCGGAGCCAAGGCTCACCACGCCGTCGACAATCAGGCCCATGTGGTCCATCGTGCGGATGGCCTGGCCATCGAAACACAAAAAGTCTTCGAGGAATGGCCCGGGCCAGCCGCCATAGGCATGCACAAAGCCGGGACGGGTGATGATCACGTCGCCGGCGCGAAGGCGCACAGGCTGATGCTTGCCATCGTAGTACCACCCGTCATTGCGGACGACCTGCGCCAGGTTGTAGCAGGTCATCTTGCGCAGATGCAGAGCCGAGCGAGGCTCGGTTCGGTTATGCACTCTGCCGCTGCAGATCCATAAACCCAGGTCGTCATGGAAGGGATGGTGCGCAAAAAACGGAACCATCCTGTTCACATGCCAAGACTTGACAGGGTTATTTTTGACAGGTGGAAGCTGAGCAGTACTCATGGATTTACCAACAACGGAGGGGCATTATAACTTTCACCCCCTGTGTGTACAGGTCGATTCAGGTATGCCCGAAGGACTTATTCACAACGATCGGCGAGATGCAGCCACAGGCTGTCAAAAATTAAACAACTGTCCATAATTGGAGGGAAAATCGGGGACAATAACATGCTGAAACCGGCCTGCGGGGGCATCCAGCAACGTTCCATGCTCTGGCCCCGGTTTTGCAAGGCAGATGCTGATGCATTGAGCTATGAGTTGATTCCATTTGAGGATTCCATTTCATGACCAGCCTGAATTCAACGCGTTCGATCACCCCGGCCGACCTGGCTGTTAACAATGGCCCGAAGACCCGGACCACCCCGTGGCCGGCCCGTCACCTCTTCGGACAGGCCGAGAAGGAAGCGGCCATGCGCCTTTTCGACCAGGCCATCGAATCAGGCAATGCCTTTGGCTACAACGGCCCGGAAGAGGAAGCCTACTGCAAAGCCTTCGCCGACTGGCTCGGCGGCGGCTACGCCGATGCGGTCAACTCCGGAACCTGTGCGGTCTACGCTGCCCTGCGTTCGCTGGACCTGCCCGCCTTCTCCGAAGTGATCGTCCCGGCCATCAGCGATGCAGGCGGGGTCATGCCCGTGGCGCTGCTCAATCTGGTTCCCGTTCCTGCGGACACGGGCAAAGATACGCTCAACATCACCGCCGAGACGATCGCCCGGCGCATCACGCCTCGCACCCGCGCCATCGTGGTGGCGCACATCGCCGGCCATCCGTGTGATATGGACCCGATCATCGAGCTGGCGAAGAAGCACAACCTGCGCATCGTCGAAGACTGCGCCCAGGCTCACGGCGCCCGCTACAAGGGAAGGTATGTGGGCACGCTGGGCGATGTCGGCGCGTTTTCGACGATGTCAGGCAAGCACCACGCCACCGCCGCTCAGGGCGGCGTGGTCTTTACCCGCGATGAAACCCTCCACCGTCGTGGCAGGCAGGCGGCGGACCGTGGCAAGCCTTTCGGCGAACCCGGCGCAGCCGCCAACGTGCTGGCCGCGCTGAACCTCAATGGCAACGAGCTGGCCTGCGCCGTGGGTCGCGTTCAGCTGGGCAGGCTGCCTGAGATCGTCCGCAGGCGACAGGCCTTCGCCAGGCAGGTCATTGATGGCGCCAGGCACCTCAAGTCCGTCACCTTCATTGATGCCCCCAGCCACAGCGAAAGCGTCTACTGGTTCCTGGTGGCGAAGTTCAACGCCAGCCAGGTGACGGTCGACAAAGCCACCTTCACCAGCGCCCTGGCTGCGGAAGGTATCCCCGCGGGGCCGAGCTACTTCCACTGCCCCATCGACTGGCCCTGGTATCAGAACCGCAATGTGTTCCCCGGCGGGCTGGGGTATCCCTGGGCGCACGATCCGCAGAACAGCCGCGCATTCACCACGGCCGATCTGCCCAACGCCCTGCAGACCCGCGAAACGCTCTTCCCCATCCAGATGCATGAAAACTGCGGCGAACAGGAAGCCCGGGACATCCTGGCTGCCATCGCCAAGGTGGAAGCTGCGTTTGGCGTCTGAGGTGTATTGACTGAATCGCTTTGCGTCCCGGGTCTTTATGATGGATGAGATTCGACGTGATGCATGAGCCCTGAACGACTTCATCTATGAAGGATCGATGCATGATCATTGATACGCATCAGCATGTTTTCTGGCATGGCAAGGACGACGCGGGCCTGGTGGCCGACATGGACGCCAACAACATCGACCTGGCCTGGCTGCTGACGTGGGAAATCCCCCCCTGTGAGGATTCGCCCGCCTACCACAGCGTGCTCAACCCCGTGCATATGCGCCCCGATGGCACGCATGCGGGCATTGTGCTTTCCGACCTGATCATCACCCGTAACAACTACCCCAACCGGTTCCTGCTGGGGTACTGCCCGTATCCGCTCAGTGGCAATGCGCCGGCGTTGTTTGAGTCGGCCTATCGCATCCATGGCGTGCGCATCTGTGGCGAGTGGAAGTTCCGTGTGCTGTTCGACGACCCACGCTGCATCAACCTCTACCGCAAAGCCGGCGAGCTCAAGTGCCCCGTGGTGCTCCATCTGGACGTGCCCTTCCTCCTCAACGACAAGGGTGATTCGTACTACGACAAGAACTGGTATGGCGGAACGGTGGATAATCTCGAGCGTGCCCTGCAGGCCTGCCCCGAGACCAACTTCATCGGCCACGCGCCGGGCTTCTGGCGCGAGATCAGCGGCGACGCCGATCAGGCCCTGGGCCTGTATCCCGTGGGCAAAGTCACGCCCGGCGGCAAGGTCATCAAGCTGCTTCGCCAGTACCCCAACCTCTACGCGGACCTCTCCGCCGGCTCGGGCCTGCGGGCGCTCAAGCGTGACCGTAACCATGCCATCGAGTTCATCCACGAGTTCGCCGACCGCCTGCTCTTTGCCCGCGACTACTACGGCGGCGAGCTGCAGGAATTCCTGGCCTCGCTCGACCTGCCTCAGGACATCCAGAAGAAGATCTTCACCACCAACGCCCAGAAACTCATCCACATGGACAACGCCTGCCCCCTGCCCGGCATCAAGCCCATGGCTGCGGGTGTGACCAGCGTCTGAGTCTGGAGTGGTGAAACCTCGATTGAGGATCAGCGACATGCCGACCCGAGGGAATCTGTCGGTTCAATCCACGATCTGGCCTGACACCTCGGCCGCGCTTCTCGAAGCGCGGCCGATTTTTCATTGGTCCTACACCAGCCCTGCCGATGGCTCCAGCGACTGGGCCCTGGCCATGCCTCCCGCATCGCCCCCATCCACCACATGGATCGTCAACCTGCATGGTCATGGCTCAAGGGGCGATCAGCTTTACACCCGCAAGGACATCCGCGAGCAATGGCTGCCTGTCCTGCTTGAGACAGGCTGTGGCATCCTCACACCCAATCTCCGAGGCAATGCGTGGATGTCGCCCGAAGCGGTCCGCGATCTGCATGACCTGTTGAATAATCTGCGTCATCATCACGCAGCTGATCGATTCATCTTTATCAGCGGTTCGATGGGCGCCACAGGCTCGCTGATCTACGCGACGCAACATCCCCAGGATGTCGCAGGCCTGGTCGCCCTGTGCCCGGCGACGGATCTTTCAACGCTGGTCCAGTGGTGCGGTCAGCAGGTAGATAAGCCCGTACTGGCGGATATTCGACAGGCCATCCTGCAGAACTATCGTGAATCCGTCCCGGCGATGCAGCAGCATTCCACGCTCAGCAATGCCCATCGCCTGACGATGCCTCTGTTCCTGGTCCATGGGGACGATGACGCGATTATCCCCGTCGACCATTCACGCGAACTGGTCAGGGCGTTGCAGGGTCATCCTGCTTTGATGTACATCGAACAGCCAGGCGGCCATCACGATGCGCCCCTCTGGCTCATGCCTCAGGGGCTGGCGTGGGTGATGGAGCAGCTGCGTCAGCTTTGATCCGCAGGATCCCAGCCGCCAGCCAGGGCAGGACGGGAATGAAATACTTCTCCCACTGCAGATACGACAGAGGCATCACCAGCAGTAATCCAAGCAGCATCAGCAGGATCAGCCCTTCGATGCCAAGCAGCCCCTGTCTGGCCTGTCGCCAGGCGATGATGGCCAGCTTCATCAGCAGCAGCGCCCCAAGACCAGCCCCCAGCGACCAGACGATCTGCCTGCCCATCACAGGCAGCGCAAGTGCGTGAAGGAAGCGATCGAACAGCCCCACCGTGGTGAACCCGGCTTTGATGGCGGAATCGGAGGGTTCAATCACCAGCCAGACGCCCAGCAGCATCGCCACGACCACCCCCGCCCACTGCCAGCTTCGAGGCAGCGCGTGCTTCCGCAGGAACACCCACAGGGGCAGGCCATAAATGCCCATCAGGCTCAGATACAGCCAGGCCGACGCAGGCTTGTACGCCAGATACCCCGTCTGATACAAGGCCTTGAGCTGATTGTCAGGCCCAAGCCCACGCCAGAGCACCACCAGCAGCGCCAGAGGCAGACACCCCGCGCCCAGCGCCAGCAGCTGTCGCCAGGCTGACTTCCGATCCACCTCCCACCACCCCAGCGCCAGCAGCCCGAAGGCAGGCAGAGCAAACACCAGATACTGCCTGGACAGCAGCGCGATGGCCACGCCCAGCAGCGTCATCCAGCTTCGATTCTTCCCCAGCCCCAGCGCCGCCAGCAGCAGCCCCACAATCCCGAAGATGTCGGTGTAGGCGAAGATGCTCATCATCCACCAGTAGGGATTGATCATCACCACGATGAACGCGGCGATCACCCAGCGCGGCCGACTCAGGAGCATCGCCAGATTTTCCACCAGCAATACCACCGCTGCGATCCCCCAGAGCAACGTGGCCAGTCGCATGGAGAACAGCGAATATCCCCACAGACTGCCCCACTGCCCCCAGTAGATGAAAGGCAGGGGCGACGACATCTCCTCATACGTCCGCAGCAGCTCCAGCGAAGGCCAGCCCGCGAAGGCCTGCGAACTGATGATGAAGCGATCCTCGTCGCCAAAGTAAGGCTTCGAGACGCCCAGCAGCACCCAGGCCAGCAGCAGAAAAACCACCCCGCCCGCATAGCAGGTCAGGCGTGTCTGCCGAAGCGCCTGCTGGCAGACGCATACCCGCCCCGGCTGGGCGAGCGACCATTGCAGAGGAATCATCAATCTCGATCTCCCGGGGGCTGCTTCCCGTCGACTATGGCCAGTCATCGGCCAGGCGGGTTCATGCTGCCCTGACATTCCACGGATGAACTGATCATGTTACAATACCTGCTCGACATGGGGGTCTGGAACGGTTAACCGAACCAGGCCAACGGTTTAGTGTCGCATCGCCACCTTAGCTCAGTTGGTAGAGCAGCGGTTTTGTAAACCGCAGGTCATCGGTTCGAGTCCGATAGGTGGCTTTGACCAGGCCGATGCCTTGGCCCAGGGATGGGCTTGCACAGGTCCGCGCCTTGATGCGCTGGCGTGTTGTGGTTAGGATACGTAGCTCGCTTCCAACCGGGCATGCCTTGTGGCGTGGCTCGTGGCAGCCGACACGATGCTCGGCGGGAAGAAGCGGATAGATCAAGCTCGGATGGCCTTGCCTGCGGGTAGGCCAGCATCGGGCAACGTCATTGAATGACTGGAGAGTTCACGTGGCAGTGAAGTTGCGTCTCAAGCGGTTCGGCCGTACCCACAAGCCCTTCTATCGCCTCAACGCGATCGACTCGCGCAGCCCGCGCGACGGCGTGGCCATCGAAGAGCTGGGCACCTATGACCCGATGCTCAAGGACGAAGGCAAGGCCTTCACCGTCAAAGCTGACCGCGTCCAGTACTGGCTCAGCGTTGGCGCTCAGCCCAGCGACACGGTCCGCAGCCTGCTCAAGAAGGCCGGCATCGACCCCACTCCGGGTCAGAAGGCCAAGGCCTGAGTCGATCTCACGCCCCGGCGTGATGTCCACTCCACAAATTGTCCACCCATCGCCCAGCCAGACAACTGGCTGGGTTTTATGCTGGATACGCCCTGCTGATCTGTCTCGCCTCCGGGGAAAGGCCTAACGATGCGCATCGACATCCTCACCCTTTTCCCCGAGATGTTCACCTCCGTGCTGGGGTCGAGCATCCTCAAGCGCGCCGCCGACCCTGCCCTGTCAGCCGACGGACAGTCGCCTTCGGTCAGCTATCACCTGACCGACATCCGCAACTACACCACCAATAAGCATCAGAAGGTCGACCGCCCCTCCTTCGGCGGCGGCCCGGGCATGGTCATTCAGTGCCAGCCTGTGTGGGACGCCGTCCAGGCCGTCACTGCCATGGACCCCCGCCCCGCCTCGCGCATTCTCATGACGCCGCAGGGTGAAACCCTCACCCAGCCGCTGGTGGAGGAACTGGCCACGCATCCGCGCCTGCTGATCATCGCCGGCCACTACGAAGGCATCGACGAGCGCGTGATTCAGCGCCTGGCGCCCATGCGGGAAATCTCCATCGGCGACTACGTCCTGACCGGCGGCGAGCTGCCTGCGATGGTGCTCATCGACGCCGTCGCCCGTCTGCGTCCCGGCGTGCTGGGCCATGAGGAATCCGCCCACCACGACAGCTTCTCGCCCGGCGCGCAGCGGCTGCTCGACCACCCCCACTACACCCGCCCGCGCGTCTGGGAAGGCATGGAAGTACCCGAGATCCTGCTCTCAGGCGATCACGCGAAGATCGAAAAGTGGCGCAGGGAACAGTCCCTGGAGCGCACCCGCCAGCGCCGCCCCGATCTGCTCAAGTAACGCATCACCCCAAAAAACAACAACGCCCAGGTATTGCCTACCTGGGCGTTTCGTTTGGTTCTCGAATCTCAGTTCACAGCCCCGAGGACTTATGAGCCGTGTGGTTCGTGGGCTTGCGGAAGCTGTTGAGATCGATGCCCTTGAAGTAGGCAATGGTCTTTTCCAGCCCCTGCTCGAGCTTGATCTTGGGTTCCCAGTCCAGATGCTTCTTGGCCAGGGTAATGTCAGGCTTGCGCTGCGTGGGGTCATCATTTGGCAGCGGCATGTGGATGATCCTGCTCTTTGAGCCTGTCATCTTGATGACCAGCTGCGCCAGCTCGAGGATGGTGAACTCGCCGGGGTTCCCAATGTTCACCGGGCCGACGAACGAGTCAGGCCCGTTCATCATGCGCATGATCGCTTCCACCAGATCGTCCACGTAGCAGAAGGAACGCGTCTGCTGGCCCTGGCCATAGACGGTGATGTCCTGGTTCTGCAGGGCCTGGACGATGAAGTTGGTCACCACGCGGCCGTCGTACGGATGCATACGCGGGCCATAGGTGTTGAAGATGCGCACCACGCGGATATTCACGCCGTTGGAGCGGTGGTAATCGAAGAACAAAGTCTCCGCGGCGCGCTTGCCTTCGTCGTAGCAGGCCCGCACCCCGATGGGGTTGACGTTCCCACGATAGCTTTCAGGCTGCGGGTGGACCGACGGGTCGCCATACACTTCGCTGGTGGAAGCCTGCAGGACCTTGGCTCTGCAGCGCTTGGCCATGCCCAGGACGTTGATGGCCCCCATGACCGAGACCTTCATGGTCTTGATGGGGTTGAACTGGTAATGCACAGGCGAAGCCGGGCAGGCCATGTTGTAGATCTGATCGACTTCCAGCCAGATCGGATGGGTAATGTCGTGACGGACCAGCTCGAAGTTCGGCCGACCCAGCAGATGAGCGATATTCTGCTTCTGGCTGGTGAAGAAGTTGTCCAGACAGATGACATCGTGTCCCTGATCGAGCAGGCGTTCACACAGGTGGGAGCCCAGGAAGCCCGCGCCGCCAGTGACCAGGATGCGTTGTAACGTCGCCATTGAATTCGATTTCCTTATGAGGCAGGCCTGCGTGGATACAGGGCCTGACACCATTACATCGGCTCAAACAGGGCGCCACGTTCGACGTCAAAGCTGACCATCACACCAACCGGGAACTGGTCGGCCTTCTGCAGGTTGTTGAGCTTGCAGACAAACGGGGCCACCGCTTTGACGGTGATGGTGTTATCGGCGGCATTGGTGGCGATAACGCGCCCCTGCAGGCGGCGAGGCCGGCCCATGACCGGCTCAATGTAGATGCCGCCAGCGTCGATGATGTCCACCCGGCGGGCCTGAGCGATCACCCGGCCTTGAAGGGTGCCCGTCGCGTCGGGGGCAGGGCTGGCTTTGACCGCCAGATGCAGTTGATAGTCTGTCCCGGGCAGCGCCAGGACAATGGATTCAGGCGATTGTTCCAGAAGTTTGCCCGAGAGAGTGGCAGGGTCTGCGTGGTGGCCGTGGTCCATGAGTGCGTTCTTCAGTAAAGATTCAATGGATCAGATTCAAGCCGATAGGATACCACAGAAGACCGATTGCTTCGCCCCGGTTCCCATGTGAAACCATCATCCCCCCACATCGCCGAGGATGAACTTCATGGTGGGAAGCTCGCGGTCGAGAATGGCGCGCACATACACGCACAGCAGCTTGCTGGCGCGCTGAAGGGTGTGCGGGTCGTGCGTCAGATCCTGCCCCGCTGCCACGGCCTGCAGCGCAGAAAGCGTTGCACTGCGCACCTTCCAGACCGCTGCCGATACACCCCCGCCTGGGCCTTCCGCCCCCTGGGCTGTGAAGCCGCCGGCGTGGGCATCGAAAAGGTAATTGTGCATCTGAGGCAGCATCTGACCGGTGCGAATGTCCTGCTCGAGCTGCAGGCGATAGCCCGCATCAAGCAGCAGCTGCCAGTGAAAGGTCAGCAGGGCTTTGTCGTGATTGGCCGGGTCGGCCAGTTCTTCAAGCAGCCTGAACAGCGCGTGGTAAGACGCTTCATGAGGATCGTGATCCGCCAGCAGCGCGTTGGTGACGTCAGCCGCGTAAAGCCCCAGATGCTGCGACTGCAGATTCCGCCGAAAGTGCACGTTCGGCCGCTGAAGGTCCCACTCGGTGAGCGTGGCCAGATCGCTGGATGCCTTGGTGGTGGCCACAATCTGGCCGGCGGTGAGCAGCTCAAACCCGCCTGAGAACTTGGCGATAGAACTGGGGCTGAGCCTGCGGGCTCCCTTGGCCAGTCCGCGGATCTTGCCATGCGTCTGCGTCAGCAGCGTGACCACCTGACTGGACTCGGAAAAGTCCGTCAGGCGAATGCAGATGGCTTGATCCTTGAACCGTGCCAACAGCAGCCCTTCCAGGACAGATGCAGATCGCCTCAGACGTTCACGCAGTATAAGGCCGGAGCATCAGGAGTGAATGAGAAAATCGGAGGCCAGTGCATCCTCGACCGCCCCACCATCCACACCTGCCACGGACGTCGCAGCCACTTCACCGCCATACGAATCACTTCAGCGACGCGAGCTGCTGGCGCAGGCTTTCTGCTTCACGCAGAGCCCCTTCCAGCTGTTCGCGGGTCTGCTGAACCAGGTGAGCCGGGGCACGTTCCACGTAGGAGGCATTGCCCAGACGACCCTGCAGGCCGCCGATGGTCTTCGACAGCTCCTCAATGCGCTTGGCGATGCGGGTGCGTTCGGCGTCGGCATCCACCAGATCATGCAGGTAGATTTCAACGTCGCCCACCACCACTGCTGCAGCATTGGCGGGCTTGTCCACCTTCGGGCCATATTCGCGGGCTTCCACGCTGGCCAGGGTGCTGATGATGTGGCCGCTTTCCACCAGCTTCTGCGCGATGGGCGCCGGAGCCTTGACGGTCACGACCACCTTCTGGCGCGGCGCAATGCGGTAGGTGTTACGCGCTTCGCGGATACCGCTGGTGCACTGACGCAGGAACTCGAAATCCTTCTCGACATCAGGCAGAACCCGCGAAGCATCGGCCTTGGGCCACGGGGCCTTGACCAGCAGCTGCGCAGGCTCGGCCGTCACGCCGGGCACGCCACGGCTGGGCACCACTTCGTTGAGGTAGGCGAAAAGCTTTTCAGTGATGAAAGGCATCGCCGGGTGAAGCAGTCGCAGGGCCACGTCGAAGCAGATCGCCAGCACGCGCTGCTGCGTGGGATTTTCCTTGATCGTGGGCTTGACCACTTCGATGTACCAGTCGCACAGGTCGCGCCAGATAAAGTCGTAGAGGTTCTGGGCGTAGACGCTGAACTCGTAGTTTTCAAGGGCCTTGTTGGTTTCAGCCACTGTCTGCGACAGACGCGAGAGAATCCACTTGTCCGCCAGCTGGAACTCGAAGGGCTTGCCCGTAGGATCCGCAGCGCCATCGAGGTTGCCCACGGCGAATCGCGTGGCGTTCCACAGCTTGTTGGCGAAATTGCGGCCGAAATCGAACTTCTCGCTGGTGTTGCGACCCGTCGCAGCGTCATGCTGCACGGGCATGCGCACGTCCTGCGTGTTGGTGGTCATGTTGGCCAGCGTAAAGCGCATGGCGTCGCTGCCATGGGAGTGGATGATGTCCAGCGGATCCACGCCGTTGCCCAGCGACTTGGACATCTTGCGGCCTTCGCCGTCCTGAATCATCGCGTGGATGAACACGTCGGTGAAAGGCAGCTGATCGAGCAGATACACGTTCATCATCACCATGCGCGACACCCAGAGGGTGATGATTTCACGAGCCGTGCACAGCACGTTGCCCGGGTTCCACTTCGCCAGTTCAGGCGTGTTGTCAGGCCAGCCCATCGTCGAGAAGGGCCACAGCGCCGAGCTGAACCAGGTGTCCAGCACGTCAGTGTCCTGAACGAAGCCGGCCGCTTCGAGCGTGGCCACAGTCTGCGTGTCTTCCAGATCGCGCACGCACACAAAGACCGACTTGCCATCCGGCCCCTGCTGAACCGCTGCTTTGGCGGGATCGAGCTTGAGGGCCGCCACATCAATGCCTTCGCCGGCTTTGCTCCACACCGGAATACGATGCCCCCACCACAGCTGGCGGCTGATGCACCAGTCGCGGATGTTCAGATGCCAGGTCTCGAAGTTCTTCGCGTAGCGAGCCGGGTAGAAACGCAGCTTGCCTTCCCAGCCCTTGCAGGACGGGTTGGGCGCATCGGTGGTGCGCTGATCGTCGGCCATCGCGCGCAGGGCCGCGCCGGCCAGGCGGTCGTCGGTCACCTTCACATACCACTGGTCGCTCAGGTATGGCTCAATCGGAACGTGGCTGCGATAGCTATGCCCCACCGCGTGACGGTAAGGCCTGGCATCCTCAAACAGCTCACGATCCTTGAAGAACTTGATAATCGTCTTGCGGGCTACGAAGCGGTCCTGCCCCAGCAGGCCCACATCAGCAGTGTCGTTGGTCGATTCGCCGTTCCATTCATCGGGACGCGCCGCTGCCCAGCCATGGTCCTTGCTGATGGTGCCATCGGGCGCAAAGACGTTGATGATCGGCAGCTTGTGGCGCTGGCCGATTTCGTAGTCATTGGGGTCGTGAGCAGGCGTGACCTTCAGGAAACCAGTGGCGAACTGCGCCTTGGGGTCCGACGGATCGCCGCCATGGGCCACGGGCAGCACCACGTAGTCGTCGAGCACGATGGGAATTTCGCGGTTGACGATGGGCAGCAGCACGAAGCGGCCTTCGAGCTCCCTGGCGCGCGGGTCGCGCGGATTGATCGCCACAGCCGTATCGCCCAGCATCGTTTCAGGACGCGTGGTGGCCACGGTGATGTAGTTTTCACCGGTCGACAAAGGTGGGCCCATCAGCGGGTAACGCAGGTAATAGAAGTGCCCGTTGACATCTTCCATTTCCACTTCGTCGTCGGCCAGCGCGGTCTGCGTGGCCGGGTCCCAGTTCACCAGACGCTTGCCGCGATAGATCAGCTCATCCTTGAACAGGCGGAAGAACGCCTCGCGCACGGCTTTGGCGCAGATGGGGTCCATCGTGAAGCGCTGGCGGTCCCAGTCGCACGAGCAGCCCATCGAGATCAGCTGGTTAGTGATGCGCTCTTCGTATTCATCCTTCCACGCCTGGATCTTCTTGACGAATTCCTCGCGCGTGAAGTCAGTGCGCTTCTTGCCTTCTTCCTTGAGCACGCGCTTTTCGACGACGGTCTGCGTGGCGATGCCTGCGTGGTCGGTCCCGGGCATCCACAGCGTGTTGTCACCGAGCATGCGGTGGTAACGAATGAGAATGTCCTGCAGCGTGTTGTTGAGCGCATGGCCCATATGCAGCGCAGCAGTGACGTTGGGCGGCGGAATGACGATGCAGTAAGGATCACCGGGGGCAGCGGGATCGGCGGCGAAAGCCTTGGACTGCTTCCACACAGCGGCGATCTGCGGCTCAACCTCCGCAGCGGTGTACGTCTTGGCGAGTTCAGTGGCCATGATGCAAAATCACTCTTGAAAAATCGCGGTTTTCAATTCAATCACAAGTCAGGCCCTGGCAGCGACTCACTTCGCTGCCCCTGAGCCTGACCGGTTTCTCTGCGTCTGCTCTTGTCCAGCAACCGGGCTCAGCGCTTCTTCTTACGCTGCTTGTATTTGGGCTTCTCGACAGCAGGCCCCTTGCGCATCGCGCCCATCGCTGCCATTTCCTTCGGGCCCATCCCGGCCATCGACTTAAGACGCGAAAGCGTGCTCATGTTCGACAGCTGCTTGCTCATCTGCGACACCATTTCGAAGCCGCGCACCAGGTGCGAAACGTCCTGCTGCGTCGTGCCCGAACCCTTCGACACACGGCGACGGCGGGAGTTGTCCAGCAGGTTCACATCCTTGCGCTCGGCAGGCGTCATCGACTGAATGATGGCCTCGGTGCGATCAATCTGCTTCTCATCGATGGGCAGATCCTTAAGCGCACTGCCCACACCGGGCAGCATGCCCAGCAGGCTCTTGAGCGGGCCCATACGGCGGATGCTCTTGAGCTGGCCCAGGAAGTCGTCCATCGTCATCGTGCCCTTGGCCATCTTCTCCTGAAGGGCCTGAGCTTCTTCTTCCGACACCTGCTCCTGAGCCTTCTCCACCAGCGAGACAACGTCGCCCATGCCCAGGATGCGGCTGGCGATACGCTCGGGGTGGAACTCTTCAATGGCATCGAGATGTTCACCCGTACCAATGAACTTGATCGGAGCGCCGGTGATGGACTTCACCGAAAGCGCTGCCCCGCCACGGGTATCGGAGTCGAACTTGGTGACGATCACGCCGTCGAGCTCAAGCTGCTGGTTGAACGCCTTGGCGGAGTTCACTGCGTCCTGGCCGGTCATGGCGTCGATCACCAGATAAATCTGATGCGGATTAACCGCAGCGTTCACCTGGCGCAGTTCGTCCATCAGCTGATCGTTAACGTGCAGACGGCCGGCGGTGTCGAGGATCAGCACATCGCAGTTCTTTTCCTTGGCCGCCTTGACCGCATTACGGCAGACCGTGACCGCAGCGCCGACGGCTTTGCCATATTCGGCGACCTTGTCGGGCTCGGAGTAGAAGTGAACATGACCGCCGCCAGGGCTGTTGGCGTTGACCTGATCGGTGAGCACCTGGAGCTGAGTCACAGCGGCGGGACGCTGGAGGTCGGCCGCGGCCAGCATGGTGTTCTTGCCCTTCTTCTTCAGATAGGCCGCCAGCTTGCCACAGGTGGTGGTCTTACCCGAGCCCTGCAGGCCGCACATCATGATGATGGTCGGGCCGGGCTGGACGTACATCACGTGGGAATCGACCGGACCCATGAGCTCGACCAGTTCGTCATAGACGATCTTGATCATCTGCTGGCCGGGCTTGACCGCCGCGAGCACTTCCGCGCCCAGAGCCTTGGTCTGAACCGACTTCGTAAAGGATTCGACCACCTCAAAGTGCACGTCTGCTTCAAGCAGAGCCGTGCGCACATCGCGCATGGCGTCGCGCACGTTGGATTCAGTAATCTTCGCCTGGCCTGAAAGGTTGCGCAGGACGTTGGAAAAACGGTCAGATAGCGTGCCAAACATGCAATGGATCCTGAGGTTGGAGGCCTCGAGTCGTTGTACACCAGGAAGGATTTTATACCATTTCCCGGTCCCATGCCCCGGGCAGGACCGGACAAACCGGCTCCCGGAGGGGGGCAAATTCTGGTATTCTGGTGGGTCTGCTGTCCCGTTTCAGAGACTTATTCCCGTTTTTGAGGATTGACTGTCATGTCCACCGCCCCTCGTTGCTCGTTTGATCTCACCGGCCAGGTCGCCCTTGTGACCGGCGGCGCCAGCGGTATTGGCAAAGCCATCGCGGCCGCCTTCGTCCAGCATGGGGCCAAGGTGCTCATCGGCTCC
>Ga0207868_1000900_pt1 | contig 25344 bp, 20 predicted proteins | sample Passage237B_FD_187370 | JGI IMG/M metagenome (GOLD analysis project Ga0207868, IMG submission 187370) | Cellulose adapted compost microbial communities from Newby Island Compost Facility, Milpitas, CA, USA - Passage2 37B (SPAdes) (version 3) ... | reverse complement strand
CGAGGCGCGCGAGGCCGGCATCGAGCATTTCATCTTCGTCACCGGCCGCAACAAGGGCGTCATCGAGGATCATTTCGACGTCCAGTTCGAGCTCTACGACACGCTGGCGCAGCGCGGGAAGGACGACGTGCTGGCCATGCTGCAGCGCGCACAGCCGCTGCCCGGGCAGATGAGCTTCACCCGGCAGCAGCAGCCGCTGGGCCTCGGCCACGCCGTATGGTGCGCGCGCGAGCTGGTCGGCAACGAGCCGTTCGCGCTGCTTCTGCCGGACATGATCATGCAGGCCGAGACCGGCTGCCTGAGGCAGATGGTGTCGCTCTACGAGCAAACGGGCGGCAACGTGATTGCCGTGCAGGAATGCGATCCGGAGGATGCGCACAAATACGGCATCGTCGGCCGCGGCGCATCCGTTGGCTCCGGTTTCGTCATCGACCGGATGGTCGAGAAGCCCGCGCGCGGCACCGCGCCTTCAAATCTCTATCTGAACGGCCGCTACATCCTGCAGCCGGAGATATTCGCCATCCTCGAAAACCAGGAGCGGGGCGCCGGCAACGAGATCCAGCTGACCGATGCGATGCTGAAGCTCAAGGCCAGCCAGCCCTTCTTCGGTTATCATTTCAAGGGCAGGGCATTCGATTGCGGCTCGCCGGAGGGCTTCGTCGAAGCGAACCTCACCTTTGCACTCGAACGGCCCGAAATGCACGAGCGGATCGAGCAGGCGCTGCGGTCGCTGAGCACGAGCGGCAAGACCAGGCTCAGGATGGGCTAGGCTCGAGCCGTCAGCGCCGTAGCGAGACACCAAGATAGACGCTGGTCGCCTGGCTCGACCGCCCGGAGATCGTGCTTGTGGTGTTTTCGTGGCGAGCCCGGCCCTTGAGGCCGAGCCAGCGGTTGAGCCACCAGGTGAGACTGGTCTCGGCTTTCCAGGTGAAATCATGGTTCCCGGTACCGGCATAGTTGCGCCAGTCCACGCCCAGCGTGGCGGTTCCGGTCAGGTTGGCGCGCAGTTCGCGTGAAACGCTCAAAGCGGTCGAATAAAGGATCGAGCCGGATTCGCCGGGCGTTGTCGATCCCTCGACCTCGGTCGACCCGGTCAGGCTGACGATCGTGCCGCGCACTGGCGACCAGTCGAGATTGGCTTCGGCCGAGAGGCCGGACACGGGCCCCAGGGCAGCGTCGTCCGGCTTCTCGGAGATCCAGCCAACGGCGACCTCGCCCTTCAGCTTCTCACCCGTATCGAGGGAAAGACCGGCGCGCAGGCCATATCGAGTGGCAGAACGCTGAAAGCCGGCGGAATCGACGGTATTGTCGTAGATCCGGCGGCCATATTCCGCTTCGAGGAAGGGCGCGAGCGCCGGCGATATCTCGTAGCCGCCACGCAGCGCGAGTGAATAGAGCGTCTGGTTTCGATCGACCTGCGAGAGCGTGCCGCCGCCGGCAAGCACTGCGTCGCCATAGGTGTCGCGATTCACTTTCCCGGTCGCCGACAACTGCAACTTTCCGAGGGTCTTTTCCAGTCCGAGGCTGCCCTTCAGCGTCTGGCGCAGCGGCCGGTTCACCGCGCCGACGATATCCACGGGGGAACTTGCATCCTCCGGCGCGCGCTCGTAGCCGGCCGTGGCGCCCAACCTGAAGGCATTGCCCAACTCGAAATCAACTGCTGCGTCTGCCGCGCCCCTGAACTCGGCATAGCCCGATCCGGTGACCGAGGTGCGGTAGGTGCCGTAGGCGTTGAGCGAAGCCGAATGGCGCGCCCAGTCCGAAGCCGCGTCGAGGCGCAGCATCGTCTCCGACACGAAATCCGCGCTGCCGCCGGCCGTGTTGGTCGCATTGGACGTCCACTCGATGCCCTGTTCGAGCGCCGGCCGCAAGGCGAAGGTTCCGAGCCGGATGCCGGTCGGCTCGTATGGTGTTTCGTCCGTGCTGCGCGTGGCAATTTCGACCGGGGGTGCGCGTTCCGATACCGGACGGACGGCAGTGTTGCGCTCAAGGTCGGCCGCATCGATGCTCTTTACCCGGACTGTTCCGGTCGTCAGTTCGGTGTCCGCTTTGGGATCGGTCCCGCGCCTGGCGGCGGATTTCTTGTCGGCCGCCTTTTCCGTTTGATCCGCATCGAAATCATCCGCGCGTGACTGCAGCAGGAGCTGCCGGTTTGCACGGGCCCGTTCGGCGGCGGCCGTGACAGGGTCGGGTTCGCCGGCCTGTTCGGCAAGCTGCTCGTCAACATCCTCGGCGAGCAGTGGGGCAGCGGCCGCCGGCGATTGCGTTGCCGAGAGGCCTCGCGCGGCAAGCGACGGCGGCTTGAGTGGCTGGAGGGGTTCGGCCGGCGCGGGCCGGTTGAGCGGCTCGGCTCGCTGCGTCGCTGCCTCCGAAAGCAGGCTGCCGCGCAGCGCGCTCGTCTCCTGTGCGTCTGCTGCCTGCGTCCAAATGCATGCGAGCCCCGCCGCCAGCGCAACGCATGCGCGCATCACGCCGGCACGGCTTGCAATGACGGGGGGGACGCGCGACATCGTCACCTGAACGGTTGGTAGGGCGCAGAGCGCCGATGCTTACCAATCCGTAAACAGCGTTGGTTAACGGAGCGTTGACGGCTTCGGCCGGCAGCCGCTACTCGCGCTCGACGATCAGGTCGCTCCCGCGCGCCGCGACGATGCGCACCCTGGTGCCTGCCGGCAGGTCGGGGCCGGTGACGCGCCACGTCGTATCTCCGAGACGCACGCGCCCGACGCCGTCCGTGATTGGCTCGGCAAGCGTGGCGGTCCGGCCGATCATCTGCTCGCCGCGCTGGTTGAGGAGCGGCTCGTCGCTTTCTGTCTCCCTGGCGCCCATGATCCGCCTGCCGGTCACAGCCGAGGCGATCGCGAGCACGAGGAAGACCAGAACCTGAACCTGCCAGGTCCACACGCTCCAGTCCCACAGCTGCAGCGACAGCGCGCCGGTCAGGATGGCCGCGATGCCGATCCACAGCAGGAAGACGCCCGGCAGCACGATCTCGGCCGCGAGCAGGACGAAACCCAGCACCATCCAGCTCCAGGCGCCGAGATCGGAAAACAGGTTCAGGAGCATGGCCGGGTTCTCGCCAATGGGTCAGGCCTGCTCGGGTCTGGTCGTCGGAGGGCGCCGCGACGAGCGAGCGGCAGCTTGGCCGTCCTGCCCGAACACCTCCCTGGCGATGGCGCCGATGCCGCCCAGCGAGCCGATCAGCGACGAAGCCTCGATCGGCAAGAGCACGATCTTGTTGTTGTTGGACGAGCCGATCCTGGCCAGCGCCTCGGTGTATTTCTGCGCCACGAAGTAATTGATCGCCTGCACGTCGCCCTTGGCGATCGCTTCGGAGACGACCTGCGTTGCGCGTGCCTCGGCCTCGGCCAGGCGCTCGCGGGCCTCGGCGTCCCGAAAGGCGGCTTCGCGGCGGCCTTCGGCTTCAAGCACCTGCGCCTGCTTCAGGCCCTCGGCCGTGAGGATCTGGGCGCGCTTGTCGCGCTCGGCCATCATCTGGCGGGCCATCGATTCGACGAGGTTGGTCGGCGGGTTGATGTCCTTGATCTCGACGCGCGTCATCTTGATGCCCCAGGGATGCGCCGCCTCGTCGACGATCTTCAGCAACCGCTCGTTGATCGCGTCGCGGTTGGAGAGCAGTTCGTCGAGGTCCATCGAGCCCATGACCGAGCGGATGTTGGTCATCGTGAGATTGAGGATCGCGTTTTCCAACCCGGCCACCTGGTAGGCCGCCTGGGGCGCGTTCAGCACCTGGAAGAAGGCGACGCCGTCGACGGAAACCGTCGCGTTGTCGCGGGTGATCACCTCCTGGGTCGGAACGTCTAGCACCTGTTCCATCATGTTCATCCTGGCGCCGATGCGGTCGATGAACGGGATGATGATGTTGAGGCCAGGAGTGAGGGTGCGCGTGTAACGCCCGAAGCGTTCGACCGTGTAGTTGTAGCCCTGAGGCACCGTCTTGATGCCCGCGAACAGGAGCAGGAGCACCAGGACGACGAGAACGCCGATCACGATGTCGAGGCCTGAAAACATATGGGGTATCCTCCGAACCGCTGCGCCGCCTGAGCGCACCCGAAAGCTGATCTAGGCACAGATTGTAGCCGATACAATCGCGGAGCGCGACGAAAGGGCTCAGAGCCAGCCGCCGAGCTCGCGCCGGACGATCATCTCGAGCATGGCCATGCCTTCGTCGGAATCGTTGAGGCACGGGATGTGGGAGAAATTCCGTCCGCCCGCATGCAGGAACTCGTCGCGCACCTCACGGCCAATCTCATCGAGCGTTTCCAGGCAGTCGGCCGAGAACCCGGGATTGATGACGGCGATCGACTTCACGCCTTCGCTCGCGAGCCGCTGCACCGTCTCGTCGGTGTAGGGCTGGAGCCAGACCTCCCGGCCGAAGCGCGACTGGAACGTCGTGATCAGCCTGTTCTCGCTCCAGCCCAGTTTCTGGCGCAGGAGCCGCGTCGTCTCGAGGCAATGGCGATCGTACGGGTCGCCCTTCTCGACGTAGCTCTGCGGCAGGCCGTGATAGGACGCGATGACGACCTCCGGCTCGAAGTCCAGCGTGGCAAGATGCTTCTCCACCGAACGCGCCAGCGCATCGATGTAGACGGAATCGTCGTAGTAGGGCGGCACGGAGCGGACCGCCGGCATGTGGCGCAGCTTCATCAGCGCCTTGTAGAGCTGGTCGTTGGCCGTCGCCGTCGTGGATGCGGAATATTGCGGATAGAGCGGGAAGGCGAGGATGCGCTCGCAGCCCAGCGCGACCAGCTGGTTCACGACATCTTCCACGGAAGGGAGGCCGTAGCGCATGGCCCAGTCGACGACGATGCGGTCATCGCCGGCGAAGGCCGCCGCAAGCCGGTCGGCCTGAGAGCGGGTGATCGTGCGCAGGGGCGACTCGTTCTTCTCCCGGTTCCAGATGCGCGCGTAGTTGGCGCCGGATCTGCCCGGCCGGGTCGTCAGGATGATACCGTGCAGGATCGGGTACCATATGGCACGGTTGGTCTCGATCACCCGGCGGTCAGACAGGAATTCGGCCAGGTAACGGCGCATCGAACGGTAGTCGGTGCCGTCGGGCGTGCCGAGATTGAGCAGGAGCACGCCGATCCTGCCGCTGCTCGCTTCGGGGCGGGCGGCGGACGACCCGCTCGCCGTGGCGGTATCTCGCGAACGGGTGTCGAAATCCATTGCCTGGCTCTCCTGGCTGGGGCGGAACCTAGCTGCGCGGCCATCCAAAGCAATAGATGCATTGCCGCAGCACACGCGCAATGAAAATGCCCGCCCGTGAAACCAGGCGGGCATCGCGGATGATTGATCTATGCGTCAGGGCAGCGTGAGCTGCTGTCCGACATGGAGCACGTAGGGCCGCTTCAGCCCATTCGCCTCGGCAATCGCAGTCCACTTGGTGGCGTCGCCGAGCTGGCCCTTGGCGATGTTCCAGAGGTTGTCGCCGGCGACGACCGTGTAGGTCTTGGCCGCGGCCTCGGCTGCCGCAGGCTGCGCGGCGCTGGCCGCTGTGTCGGCGGCTGCCGCCGTCTCGACAGCAGGCGGCGTCGACGCGATGTCGCTTGCGCCCTGCGGCAGGTCGGGGGTCTGCGCCGGTTCGGCCGCGGCCGCGGTTTCGGCCGGCTGTGCGGCGGCTTCAGCCGGCTGCTCCGCGGTAGCCATCACCTCGGTGATGCGGTCCTCGATCTTTGGCGTGTAGGGACTGTTCGCCGCGATGTACTCGGCCACTACCGTTTCGAGGCCCGGGCCATAGTCGTAGGCGTCCATGCCCTTCTCGGCGAACACCTTGTAGCCGTCGCCGCCGCCGCGCATGAAGTTGTTGGTGGCGACCATGTAGGTCGCGTCCGGATCGATTGCGGTCCAGCCGTCGCCGTCCTTGACCTCGACCGACTGGATGCGGCCCTCATTGGCCGGCTTCGATTTGTCGAAGCTGTAGCGCAGGCCCGCGACCTGGGCGAAGCGCCCCGCACCATCCTCGATCTGCGAGACGCCGTTTTCGAGCGCGGCCACGATGTCCGAGCCCTTGAGCTTGAAAGTGGCGAGCGTATTCTGGAACGGAAGCACCGCAACCACTTCGCCCATGGTCACTTCGCCCGCGTCGATCGAGGCGCGCAGCCCGCCGCCATTGGTGATGGCGATCGTCACGCCCTGACCCTTGACGCGGTCGAGCATGGCGTCGGTAACCAGCACACCCATCGAGCATTCCTTTGCGCGGCAGTTCTCGCGGCTGCCGTCAATCGGCGCCGACGCCTGGCCGACCACCTGGCCCATCGCCTCTTCGATCGGCGCCTTCAGCTCCTGCACGCGCGCCAGCACGGCCTGGTCCGGCTCCACCGAGGCGTCGAGATGGATCGGATCGCCCTTGGCATCCTTGACGATCCCGAGATCGGAGAAGGTGACCTTTATCTCGCCGAGATACTTCGAATAGGAAGCCGCCTGCACGATGGGGACCTTGTAGCCGAGCGGATTGTCGACCCAGGTCGGATACGGCCCGGCCGCTGCCGGATCGCTGTTCGACAGCAGCGTGTGCGAATGGCCGCCGACGACTACGTCGACGCCCGGAATTTTGGCGATCGCCTCCATGTCGCGCGGATAGCCGACATGGGTGAGCGCGATGATCTTGCTGACGCCCTGGCGGGCGAGTTCCTTGACCGCGGCGGTTATCGTCTCGACGTCGTCGGCGATTTCGACATGCTCGCCCGGCGAGGACAACTCGTCGGTGTCGTTGGCGACCGCGCCGACGATGCCGATCTTCTCGCCGCCAACTTCAAGCACGATCGAGGGCTTGACCAGGTCGGCCAGCTTCGACTGCATGTCGGGGCGCACGTTGGCGCTGATGATCGGGAACTCGGCCTTGTCGAAGAACGCCTTCAGCGAGTCCTCGCCTTCGTCGAACTCATGGTTGCCGATGGTCATCGCATCGGGCTTCACGATGTTCAGGAACTCGGCCTCGGCCGCGCCATGATAGGTGGTGAAGAACAGCGATCCCTGGAAGTTGTCGCCGGCATTCAGGAAAATGACGTTCTGGTCGTTGAGCTTCTCGCGTTCCTGGCGCACCGCGGTCACCAGCCGGGCGGCGCCGCCGATGCAGTCCCCCTTGGCTTCATCCTCGTCCGAGCAGGTCGACTCGAACTTGTTGTTGGACTCGATCCGGCTGTGCCAGTCGTTCATGTGGAGGATGTTTAGTTCATAGTCGGCGAAGGACGCGCCCGCCGAAAGCGCCAGCGCAGACGCCGAAAGCGCTGCGACCAGTAAGATCTTCCTCATCTTGCGATCTCCCTTCAAAACTCCCGCGGGCTTTTGCCGTCTTTTTCTCAGCCGTTTTCTGCCCCGTCTTGCCGGCATGTTCACACCGGCCCACGGCTGGTTGCAAGAGGATTTCGCCCCCCACCTGATGCCGGATGCCGACTCAGGCGGAATAGTCGCGCTCGTCGGCGATGACCTTGCCGTCATTGGGCAGAGAACCCCGGCCGGCCACCGTCACCGTGCCGCCGAGCTTGGTGACCTCGCGCACGGTGGCCGCGATCGCGCTGGCGTCCGGTGCGACGTCGCCGGCTGGCTCGACGCGCAGCTCCATCTGGTCGCGCTCGGCTTCGCGCGTCACCACCAGCCGGGCCCTGCCGATCTCCGGATGCCGGCGGACGATCTCGGCGATCTGTTTCGGATCGACGAACATGCCCTTCACCTTGGTGCGCTGGTCGGCGCGGCCGAGCCAGCCGCGAATGCGCATGTTGGTGCGACCGCAGGGTGACGGCCCCGGCATCACGGCCGACAGGTCGCCGGTGCCGAGCCGCACCAGCGGGTAGGCCGGATTGAACGACGTGACGACGACTTCGCCGACTTCTCCCTCGGCAACTGGATCGCCCGTGCCGGGGCGCACGATCTCCACGATCAGGTGTTCGTTCACCACCATGCCCGGCAGTACCTCGCCGTCGTCAGTGGCGCTCTCGTAGGCGATGACGCCGAACTCCGCCGTGGCGTAGCACTGCATGACGGCGACACCGCGCGCGGCGTATTCGGCGCGCAGCGACGGGTAAAGTGCACCGGCCGACACCAGGCCGCGACGGATGGAAGAGAGATCGCGCCCCATCTCCGCGGCCTTGTCCAGCAGGACTTTCAGGAAATCGGGCGTGCCGGAATAGGCAACAGGCCGTATGGTTGCGGCCGCATCGACCTGCATCTCCGTGTTGCCGGTGCCGGCGGCGAACACGGTGCAGCCGAGCGCACGCGCGCCTTCGTCCAGGATGAAGCCGCCCGGTGTCATGTGATATGCGAAGGCATTGTGGACGATGTCGCCCGGCCTGACGCCGGCTGCGAAGAAGGCGCGGGCGCCCTGCCATGGGTCGGTGCCCGAGCCGCCGGGCTCCCAGATCGGGCCCGGCGACATGTAGACCCGGCTGCCCTTGAGATGCGACGGATCGGCGAAGCCGCCAAAGGGTGGCTCGGCCCTCTGCATTTCCATCAGCTCGGCCTTGCGCAGGACGGGAAGCCGGGCGAGCGCGTCGCGGCTCGTAACTTCCGACAAATCGTGGCCGGCGAGCCAGCGCCCAAGCCCGGGCGCCGCGGCGGCGGCCCTGACAAGGAAATCGGGCAGCTGCGCAAACAGCGCCCGCTCACGCTCGCGCGGGTCGCGGGTTTCCAACGCGTCGAAATGGGCGGTCATCGCTCCCCTGCCTTTTTTCGGCAGTTATCGCAGCAGGCACGGGGCGCGCGCAAGGGCAGGCCCCCCGCAGCGAAGCGGACCGGTCAGGAGACGCCCCCTCGGCGGGTGAGAACGAACTGCTGGCCCGTCGAGCTCGTGCAGTTGAGCTGGATCTGCGAGGCGACGGCACAATTGAATGCGACCGGCCTCTCCTGGATCAGCGAAAAGCCCGAGATCTCGGCCAGTGCCGGGTCGCGCATCGTGTAGGTGCCCTCGGAAAGCTTCTGGCCCGTGTCGGTTGCGAAGGTCTCGAACCGCCCGGCGGTGAAATTGGTGACGCCGGTGCCGCCCTGGTCGATCCAGGAACCTTCGATGCCTACTGGTGCCACCGCGATTGGCCCCGAGGGCCGCGACGGTGCGCTCTGGCAGCCGGCGAGCCCCGCCAGCATGAGCATGGAAGCCGTGGCCGCAAATTTGCCTGCACTCGACATGATGGTTCCTTCCCTCGCGTCGTCCCCACGAAAGCGCGGTTGCAAGGCCGCGCCTGGCCGCATCAGGCCAATGTCGTCTATCTTACGAGAATGTTCCGGAATTGCCACGGGTCTGACCGGTCGATGTCCTCCGGGAAAAGGCCGGGGCGGTCGGTGAGCGGCGTCCAATCGGTGTAGAAGCCGTTGACCGGCCCGAGATAGGGCCTCTGCACTTCGAGGCAGCGCCGGTAGTCCATCTCATCAGCCTCGACTATGCCGGCTTGCGGGTTCTCCAGTGCCCACACCATCCCGGCGAGCACGGCCGACGTCACCTGCATGCCGGTGGCGTTCTGGTAGGGTGCCAGTTGCCTGGTCTCCTCGAGCGACAGCCGGGAGCCGTACCAGTACGCATTCTTCCTGTGGCCGTAGAGCAGCACACCGAGCTCGTCGATGCCGTCCACGAGTTCGTTTTCGTCAAGCACATGATGCTTCGGCTGCACCTTGCCGGCAGCGCCGAACAGTTCGTGGAGCGACAGCACCGCATCGTTGCAGGGATGGTAGGCGTAGTGGCACGTGGGCCGGTACGTCACCTTCCCCTCGCGGTTGCGCAGGGTGAAGTAGTCCGCGATCGAGATCGACTCGTTGTGGGTGACGAGGAAGCCGTATTGCGGGCCGGGGGTCGGGCACCACGACCTCACGCGCGTATTGGCGCCCGGCTGTTCGAGAAAGATCGCTGCCCTGGTGCCCTTCCTGTGGCGGCGCGCGTTCTTCGGCATCCACTTCTCATGCGTGCCCCAGCCGAGCTCGGCCGGCTGCATGCCCTCCGACAGGAAGCCCTCGACCGACCAGGTATTCCAGAACACGTTGAGCGGCTTGGGATTTTTCGTACGCTGCGTGTCGCGCTCGGCGATGTGGATGCCCTTGACGCCGACCTTCTTCATGAGCCTTGCCCAACCCTCCCGGTCGGTGTGCTTCGGCTCCTTGAAGTCCAGCTTCATGTCCGTGGCGAGGTTCACCAGCGCCTGCTTGACGAACCACGAGACCATCCCAGGATTGGCGCCGCAGGTCGATACCGCGGTCGGCCCGCCGGGACTGCGCCGTTTCTCGGCCAGCATCGTTTCGCGCAGCGCGTAATTGGTGCGGCCGGCATTGTCGATCGTGTCGTCGAAATAGAAGCCGAGCCATGGCTCCACGACCGTGTCGATGTAGAGGGCGCCGATCTCCCGGCACAGCCGCATCAGATCGACCGAGCCGGTGTCCACCGACAGGTTGACGCAGAAAGCCTGGCCGCCGCCATTGGTCAGCAGCGGCTTGAGGAGCTTCTGGTAGTTCTTCCTGGTCACTGCCTCCTTGAGGAAGGTGATGCCCCGCTCGTCGAGCAACTTGCGGTCGTCATCGCGCGGATCGACGACCACCATGCGCGACTTGTCGAACTTGAAATGACGCTCGATCAGCGGCAGCGTGCCGCGGCCGATGGAGCCGAAGCCGATCATCACGACCGGACCGGTGATTTCGCCGTAGACGGGCCACTGCTTGGTCGCCATCTGCTTGCACACTCCCTGCTTCGACGTGGGTCGCATGCTCAAACCACAAGCCGGTTTCCGAAAAAAGCGGAAAAAGTGGCGGCGGAGTGTTGGTGCCGACGCAGCTGTGGACCGCGGACGCCCAGATCAGGGTGGCATTCATACCATGGCGGGCATCTTTTCGAATGCAGCACGCCAGTTCCTGTGGCCCTCGGTGACCATGACAATCACGACCCGACCGTCAGCGTCATCGACGCGATGGACAGCAAACACGATTTGCGAACGCCGCAACTCCGTTCAGGAAATGATACGCTCGCGCCGACAGCCTTACGCGTCCATGGCCTCGAGCTCGTCGATCAGCCCCTCGATCACCGACAGGCCCTTCTGCCAGAAGCCCGGGTCCGAGGCGTCGAGGCCGAAAGGCGCAAGCAGCTCCTTGTGGTGCTTCGTGCCGCCAGCCCGCAGCATCTCGAAGTACTTGTCCTGGAAGCCCTGCTCGGCGTTCTGGTAGACCGCAAACAGCGAGTTCACCAGGCAGTCGCCGAACGCATAGGCGTAGACGTAGAAGGGCGAGTGGATGAAGTGGGGGATGTAGGCCCAGAAGGTCTCGTAGCCCTCCTTCAGCGCGATCGCGGGGCCCAGGCTTTCGGCCTGCACCTTCAGCCAGAACTGACCGATCTGGTCCGACGTCAGCTCGCCGTTGCGGCGCTCGGAATGCACCTTGCGCTCGAACTGGTAGAAGGCGATCTGGCGGACCACCGTGTTGATCATGTCCTCGACCTTCTGGGCGAGCATGGCCTTGCGCTCGCTGCGGTCTGACGTGCGGTCGAGCAGCGACCGGAATGTCAGCATCTCGCCGAAGACCGAAGCAGTTTCGGCGAGCGTCAGCGGCGTCGAGGACATCAGCGGCCCCTGGGCCGCGGCCAGCACCTGGTGGACGCCGTGGCCGAGTTCGTGCGCGAGCGTCATCACGTCACGCGGCTTGCCCTGGTAGTTGAGCAGCACGTAAGGGTGCGCGGAAGGCACGGTCGGATGGGCGAACGCGCCCGGCGACTTGCCGGGGCGAACCGGTGCATCGATCCAGCGGCCGTCGAAGAAGCGCTTCGCGATGTCGGCCATTTCGGGCGCGAAGCTGCCATAGGCCGACAGCACGGTGTGCATCGCATCCTCCCAGCCGATCGTCGCCTGGGGCGTCTCGGGCAGTGGCGCGTTGCGGTCCCAATGGCTCATCTGGTCCATGCCGAGCCACTTCGCCTTCATCGCGTAGTAACGGTGCGACAGGCGCGGGTAGGCCTCGCGGACGGCCGACGCCAGCGCATCGACCACTTCGGGCTCGACGCGATTGGCGAGGTGGCGTGAATCGGCGATGTCCTTGAAGCCGCGCCAGCGGTCGGAAATCTCCTTGTCCTTGGCGAGCGTGTTGGTGATCAGCGTGAACAGGCGCAGATTCTCGCGGAAAACCTTCGCCAGCGCCTCCGCGGCCTGCCGCCGCTGCTCCCCGTCATGGCTCTGGAGCAGGTTGAGCGTCGGCTCGAGCGGCAGTTCCTTGCCGTCCACCTCGAAGCGCAGCGCGGTCATCGTCTCGTCGAAGAGCCGGTTCCAGGCGCCGCGGCCGGTCACCGACTTCTCGTGGAAGAGCTGCTCGATGCGATCCTCGAGCTGGTAGGGCTTGTCGAGTCTGAGGTCGAGGATCCAGGGTCGGTAGTGCGCGAGAACGGGATCGGCCTCCATGGCTGCATCCATGTCGGCATCCGGAATGCGGTTCAGCTCCAGCGCGAAGAACAGCAGATGCGCGCTGGCGTCCGTCATCTTTTCCTGCAGGTCGCCGTAAAGCTTGGCGCGCTTCGGATCGGAGGTGTCGCCGGCATAGATCAGCCCGGCATAGGACATGATCCTGCCGATCAGCTCCTCGAGTTTTTCGTACTCGCGAAGCGCCTTGCCGAGCCTGCCCTTCGCACCTTTGCGCGCCTCGGCGGCGAGCTTGCCCTTCCACGCCTTCTCGAAAGCGATTGATTCGTCTGCGGCACGCTGCACGTCGCGCTCCAGCTCCGGCGCGTCCATGCCAGGATAGAGATCGGCCAGGTTCCATTCCGGCAAGGTGCCGAGCGTCGCTTCGGCGGCTGAGTGCCGCCGCGCTGCTCGTTGCGAACCGGATGCCGGCCTGGCGCCGCTCTTGCCCATTGCTCTACCTCTTCGCAGTCAACGCACGTCGCGCCGCTAAAGAATTCTTCACCGCCGGCACGCATTGTGAGCCGGAAGCTGTGCCAATCTGAACCAGCGCGCCCTGTCAAGAAACCGTTTTGTGATACGCCGAAAAACCAATGGCCGCCATTCTCGCAGTCGATGACGATCCGGTACAGCGAAGGCTGCTCGAAGCCGCGCTCGCCAAGGCCGGACACGAGGTCCTGCTGGCCGAAGGCGGGGAAGCCGCGCTGGCAGTGCTGGACGGCGCGCGGGGCGGCGACATCGCGGCCGTCGTGCTCGATCTGGTCATGCCAGGAATGGGCGGGCTCGCCGTGCTTCAGGCGATGCGCGAGCGCGGCATTGCCGTCCCGGTCATCGTGCAAACGGCGCAGGGCGGTATCGAAACCGTTGTGTCTGCCATGCGCAACGGCGCATTCGATTTCGTCGTCAAGCCGGTGTCGCCCGAGAGGCTCAAGACGGCGATCGCCGGCGCGCTGAAGGTCGAGGCACTCGGCGGCGCGGCGCGCAAGCCGGCGAGAGCGGCGAGCGGCACGCTCAACTTCCGCGACCTGATTGCCGCCAGCCCCGCGATGGAGCGTGTGCTGCGGCTCGGGCGCAAGGCCGCATCGTCGAACATCCCGATCCTGCTCGAAGGCGAATCAGGCGTTGGCAAGGAAATGGTCGCGCGCGCCATCCAGGGCTCGGGGGACCGCCGCGGCAAGCCATTCGTCACCGTCAATTGCGGCGCGATTCCAGACAACCTCGTTGAAAGCATCCTGTTTGGCCACGAGAAGGGCGCCTTCACCGGCGCCACGGAAAAGCACGCCGGCAAGTTCGTAGAGGCGCATGGTGGCACGCTGTTCCTCGACGAAATCGGCGACCTGCCGCTCGACGTGCAGGTCAAGCTCCTGCGCGCCGTTCAGGACGGCGAGGTCGATCCGGTCGGCGGGCGGTCGACGGTCAAGGTCGACATCCGACTGATCTCGGCGACCAATCGCGACCTCATCCAGAGGGTCAAGGACGGAGCGTTCCGCGAAGATCTATACTACCGGCTCAACGTCTTTCCGATCCATGTCCCGCCGCTGCGCGAACGGCGCGAGGACATCTCGCTGCTGGTGCAGCATTTCGTGGCGCGACTCGGCAAGTCGGAGACCGGCGGCCGGGTCAAGGGCATCTCGTCGGCCGCACTCGCGTTGCTGGAGACCTATGACTGGCCCGGCAATGTCCGCCAGCTCGAGAACGCGATCTTCCGCGCTGTCGTGCTGTGCGAGGGCGAGCTTCTGACGCCGGACGACTTCCCGCAGATCAGGGCGCAGCTTGGCGGGATCGATCTGACGACGCTGGCGGGTTCCGTCGCGTCGAGCGCTCCCGCTTCGTCTTCCGCGGCGGAGCTGCAGCCGGCACGCGAAGCAACCCAGCCGCAAGGCGGGAGGGGTGGCTTCGGCATGGTCCGCGCGATTGACGACAAGGGCGACATGCGCAGCCTGGCCGACGTCGAAGCCGAGATGATCCGGCTGGCTATCGACCACTATGAAGGACGCATGAGCGAGGTCGCGCGACGGCTCGGCATCGGCCGCTCGACGCTCTACCGCAAGCTCAAGGAGATGGGCGTCGATCCCGAGGGGGAGCATCAGGAGAAATTGGCCTCGTAATCCACCGCCCAAGTGTGCCGCTCTGGCATAAAGCGTTGATTTACCATGTTCAACGAGCGGCATTTGAGCCATTATCCTGCCACGGTGTGAACGCAATCGCGCTTCAATAAGTGGCGATTAACCATTAGTGTTGATATTCGGGTCAAGTTGAACGATCCGTGGATCGCTCGGGGACAATCGACAGCCGGCTGGCAGGGTTTTGATCAACAGCACACGTATCCGGAGGGGATGGCGAGATTTTGCGCTCGCCGATAGGCGGGGCCTCAAGGCCCTGATCCTTTCCCTTTGTGTCCTGTTTTCCGTGACGGGCCTAGCGCAGGCGGAGACGCGGACCCTCAAACTCTTTTTCGCCCATACGGGGGAACGCGCGCAGATCACGTACAAGCGCAATGGCAAGTTCGTCCCGAGCGGCATGGCGCAGATCAACCGCTTCCTGCGCGACTGGCGCAAGAACGAGGATGCCAGGATGGATCCGCGCGTGGTCGACCTCCTGTGGGAAGTCTACAACGCCGTCGGCGCCAGGGACTACATCACGATCGTCAGCGCCTACCGCTCGCCGGCGACCAACAACATGCTGCGCAGCCGCAGCAGCGGCGTGGCCAAGAACAGCCAGCACATGCTCGGCAAGGCGATAGACTTCTTCATCCCGGGCGTGAAGCTCTCCACGCTGCGTCGCGCGGCGATGCGGTTCCAGGTCGGCGGCGTCGGCTACTATCCGAAGTCCGGCTCGCCCTTCATCCACATCGACGTTGGCAATGCGCGCTACTGGCCGCGTATGAGCCGGCAGGAACTCATGGCGATGTTCCCTGACGGCAAGACGGTCTACATCCCGTCCGACGGCAAGCCTCTGCCGGGCTACCAGATGGCGCTGGCCGCGTACAAGGAACGCCGCAGGGACCTCTCCTCGATCCAGGTCGCCAGCGCATCCGACACGGACCGGCCGCGCGGCCTGCTGGCCTCCCTGTTCGGCGGCGGCGCAGACGAAGAGGAAGACAGCGCTCAGGACAGCACGCCAGCAGCCGCGCCGGTCGCCACCGCCGGTCAGGCGGCCGTGGCCGCCGCAAGGAAGGAACCCGAACCGGCGACGCCGGAAGCGATCCTGGCCGCTCTGCCTGCGGAAGCCATACCGCTGCCGGGTGTGGCGCCACGGCCGCAGGTGGACGTCGGCGTGCCGGTCGCAGTCGCCGAGGCACAACCCGCAGCCCAGGAAGACACGGTGGAATTCTTGCTCGCCGAGAATGTGCCGCTACCGACGCCGCGACCGGTCGATGCTCCTGTCGCCGAACAGCAGGTCGCAATGGCCGAGGTGGAGACGGATGAAATCGCCGCGCAGATCGCGGGCGTACCCGTCAGCGGCACACGCGTGATGGCCAGCATGACTGGTGCATCCGCTCCTGCCGAGCCGTCCGCCACGCTCGCCGCGTATCTGCCGGTACCATCAGAGCGGTCCTCGGGCGGCGAGGAACCGGTGATGATTGCGGCTCTGCCGCGGCCACGGCCTACGCTCGATGCTGCGGCGGTCGCCGGCACGAATCCGGAAGCGGCGCAGGCGCGGCAGGAAGCCAAGCAGATGATCGACGAGCGGCTCGCCCGGCTGGCCGCGGCACCGAGGGCATCGCCGCGCCTGGCGCTGATATCGCGCGATCAGGAGACAGATCCGGCGGAAGTGCTGGGAGCAGGGCCGCGCACGACAACCAAGGGTCCGCGCCCCACTGCGGCCGACGACAAGCCGGACCCGCGTTCGATCCCGACGCCGGTGCCGATGCAGGTGGCGCGCTGGGCGCTCAGCAACGAGCCGGTTACTCTCGATACGCGCGGCACAACCGCCCCGTCATTCGCGCACGCGCTGGTTCGGACCGCGCCGCAGGTGGTCTACACTGCCGGCTTCCAGACAGCTTCGGTCGACGACGGGGCCATCAACCGGTTCACTGGCCCGGCAGTCGTTTTCCTTTCGGTCGCCCGTTTCAGCACCAACTGATTCGCAATCTCAGCGTTCAGGCGCGACGCAGAGCCGCTGCCTCTCGCGCCAGCGCTTCGATCTCGTCCCACCTTCCTTGCTTCATCAGCGCATCGGGGGCGACCCATGAGCCGCCAACGCATACGACGTTGGGCAGCGACAGGTAGCTGGCGGCATTGGCAGCCGTGATGCCGCCAGTGGGGCAGAACCGGATCGCAGGGAGCGGTGCGGCCAGCGACTTCAGGTAGCCCGCGCCGCCGGCCTGCTCGGCCGGAAAGAACTTGACCATCGTGTAGCCTGCGTCCCGCAGCGCCAGTATTTCGCTCGGGGTAACGGCACCGGGCAGGAAGGGCACGTCGCCGGTTTCCGCCTCCCCCAGCAGTTCCCGCGTCGAACCGGGGCTGACGATGAACCTGGCGCCGGCTGCCGCCGCTTCGCCATATGCGCGCGCCGACAGGATCGTGCCAGCGCCGACGATCGCCTCCGGCACGTCCTTCGCAACGAGCCTGATCGCGTCGAGCGCGACATCGGTGCGCAGCGTGATCTCGATCGCTGGCAGTCCGCCGCGTGACAGCGCGCGGGCCAGCGGCACCGCGTCGGCGAGCCGTTCGATGCTGACCACCGGCACGACCGGCTGACCCGCGAGAAGGTCGATCAAACGGCCGGAATGCTCTGCCATGTCTAAGGTCCTCGCTGATTTTCAATCGATTTAAGCAAGATCGGATGCTCTGTCCATTGGCTTCAGCCGGCTTTTTGCTGCACGGGACGGCGCAGCCAGTCCAGCAGGAGCGACCACCAGATACGAAGGCGGGCGCGCAAGGACAAGGCGCCGCGCAGCGCGCCGAGGGTGGCGGGACCCGCAATGCCGTCGACTGTCAACCCGTGATCGCGCTGGAAGCGCGCGACCGCGGCGGCTGTCAGCGGTCCGTATGCGCCATCGATGTCGAGCGGATATCCCGCAGCCGACAAGGCCGTCTGCAAGTCGCGGACGAAAGCGCCCCGGTCGCCTGCCCTGAGCAGCGTGGACGATGCGGGTGCCGGGGAGGGCTCCTGGCCACCCGCATGGCGTTCAAACGCCTCGGCCAGTTTCGTGTCATAGCGGTTCGCACGGTAGCCGGGGCCATTGTAGCCGCGCGCGAATGCGGCCCAGTCGCGCCGCGCCAGCGCATCGGCCAGGCCGGCCTTGACGATGTAGCGGGCCATCAGCAGCGCCTGACCCGCTGCGCTTGCGCGCGCTTCGCCCACAAGCTGGTCGATGCTGGCATAGCCGAGCCACGCCCAATGCGCGCCCATCACCTGGCCGAGACCCCAGGAAGTCGATTCCCACGCCGCCTTCCGGTCGATCTCGGCGGCGCGGGCAAGCATGCGCCAGCGCGCGGCCTGCGAGGACGGGTTGGCAACCGCGCCGGCCTGCGGCGCGGCGAGTCCGCGGCTGCGTGCCAGCGCGCGCTTGTCGGGTGTCAGCCTGCGGTCGAAATAATGGCCCTCGAAGCGGATCGGTGGCTCGCGCCTGCCTTCGATCGTGACGAATGCCTGGCCGCCGCTTTCGATTTCCGCCACGGCCAGCAGCGCGGCGGGTTCCAGCCCCCATTGCCGGGCGACGCTGGCGATTTCGACGATCGTTTCCTGTGTGAACATCGGCAGGCTCCTTCACACGCGATTGTCGAACCGGCGAAGGGCAGGGGGACAACAAATCGGGCGCGAGAACACCGATTGGCGCCCACAAGGCGGCGGCTCGAGTGCCGCAACCATCTGAAATGTCGGCGGGAATCGGCGGCCTTGAGCGATCCTGCTCCAACGAATATCTGCTGTCGGCATGAACTTGCTATCCACCACCGCCGCACAGCCCTTCCAGGTGGCTGCCTTCTATCGGTTCGCGGCAATTGCTGATCCGTCGGCGTTGCGGACTGAACTGCACGAACTGTGCGCCCGGCTTGCCACGCTCGGCACGATCCTCGTCGCACCGGAAGGCATCAACGGCACCGTTGCCGGCTCGCCGGAAGCAATCGCAACGCTGGTGGCTCGTCTGCGCGCCATTCCGGCTTTCGCCGACATGGAGGTGAAGTTCAGCGCGGCCGCCGAGCCCCCCTTTCATCGCATGAAGGTGCGGCTGAAGCGTGAAATCGTCACGATGGGGGTGCCGCTACCGGACGTGGTCGGCGGCGCCGGCCGTTATGTCGCGCCGAGCGAATGGAACGCGCTCATTTCGGATTCCGACACCGTCGTGATCGACACGCGGAACGACTACGAGGTCGCGCTCGGCAGCTTCCGTGGTGCGCTCGACCCCCACACGCGGCGCTTCCGCGAATTTCCGGCCTGGGCCGAGCGCAACCTCGAGAAGCTGCAGGGCAGGCGGGTCGCCATGTTCTGCACCGGCGGCATTCGTTGCGAGAAGGCGACCGCCTATGTGCGCACGCTCGGGGTCGAAGAGGTTTTCCATCTTCGCGGCGGCATCCTGAACTATCTGAAGGAGGTGCCGCCGCAGGAGAGCCTGTGGCAGGGCGAGTGCTTCGTCTTCGACGAGCGGGTCGGGCTGTCGCACGGGCTGGTGGAAGGCGAAGCGACTCTGTGCCGGGCCTGTCGCCATCCGCTCACGCAGGAGGATCGGGTGTCGCAGCTGTTCGTCGAGGGTATCTCCTGCCCATGGTGCCACGAAAGCCGCACCGACGGGGATCGCGCCCGCTACGCCGAGCGTCAGCGCCAGGTCGAGCTCGCGCGCCGGCGCGGAAGCGTTCATATCGGCCTGTTTCCCGCTCGTTAATGTTTCGTTAACCGTCCGGGCGCACCCTGAACAGTCGAGAACCGGCTTTCCTCCTCCCAAGTCGGTTCTTCTGACTGGGGGCGGTCCGCAAGGCCCGCCCCTTTTTGACACGCCTGCCTTGCGGTCTTTTCCATCATTTGCGATTGAGAGCTCGCCGCGCGAGGAGGGAAGCGCCATGGCCGCCAGGATCGCACTCGTTACGGGCGCAGGCAGCGGTATCGGCCGTGCCGTCGCCAAGGCGCTCGTGGGAGAGGGGTGGGATACCATCCTCATTGGACGCCGGATCGAGAAGCTGGAGGAAACGGCTGCCCAGGCCGGCGGGCCCGGACGGGCGGTTCCGATCGCCTGCGACGTGACCAACTCGGAGCAGATCGACATCGTGTTTTCCCGCATCGAGCGGGAGTTCGGGCGTCTCGACCTCTTGTTCAACAATGCCGGAGTCGCCGCAAAGGGGGCTCCGATCGACGAAATCCCGGTCGAGACGTGGCGGCACGTCGTCGACGTCAATCTCACGGGAGCGTTCCTGTGCGCCCGCGCCGCCTTCGGCCTGATGCGCCGACAGATGCCGATGGGCGGGCGCATCATCAACAACGGCTCAATCTCGGCGCATGCGCCGCGGCCCGGCTCGGCTCCCTACACGACCACCAAGCACGCCATCACCGGCCTGACGAAGACACTGGCGCTCGACGGGCGGCCTTTCGACATTGCCTGCGGCCAGATCGACATCGGCAACGCGCTGACCGAGATGGCCGCGCCGATGACCATCGGAGTGCCTCAGGCCGACGGGCACATCGCGCCGGAGGCGACCATGGACGTAGGCCACGTGGCGGACGCGGTCCTGCACATGTCGCGGCTGCCGCTCGACGTCAACATCCTGTTCATGACCGTCATGGCGACCAAGATGCCGTTCGTCGGTCGCGGCTGAACCCGGAACCCAAGCCTGAAGGGCGCGTTTTCCCCGCCGACAGGAGCGACGGACATGCCAGCAAGCCCGATACTTCCCCGCTTGCCGAACGCTCCGTTCCCGCATTCGACCAAACCGACCACGCCCCGGATCGGCTGACGCATGCTCCCCGACACGCTGTTTGGCGGATATGAGGGCCTCGTCGGCATTGCGGTGATCTGCGCCCTGCTGGCCGCCTTCGTGTGGGAGCGCTATCCGCCCGAAGTCACCGCCATCGGCGGCGCGGCGGCCTTCATCCTGCTCGGCTTCGTCAAGCCCGATGAGGCGATGGACGCCTTTTCCAACCCCGCTCCGCTCACTATCGGTGCGATGTTCGTCTTGTCGGGCGCGCTGGTGCGGACCGGTGTGCTGGAGGGGGTGGCGTCGGCGATCATCAGCCGCGCGGTGAAACGCCCGAGGCTGGCAATCGCGGTGTTCCTGACATCGGTCGTGACTGCCTCCGCCTTCATGAACAACACGCCGGTCGTGCTGATCCTGATCCCGATCGCGGTGCGGTTGGCGCGCAGCCTCGAAGTCGCGCCGACGCGCCTGCTCATCCCGCTGTCCTATGCGGCGATCCTTGGCGGCACCTGCACGCTGATCGGCACCTCCACCAACCTGCTCGTCGACGGCGTGGCGCGCAGCGCGGGCATGGATCCGTTCTCCATCTTCGAGATCACGCCGGTCGGCATCGTCGCCGCGCTGGCCGGGCTCTTCGTCATGCTGGTGCTTGGTCCGTGGCTGTTGCCGGATCGCGGCGATGTCGGCGCGCTCTCCGAGGAAAGCGAGTTCCTGTCGGAGGTCACGATCCGCAGCGAGGGCAAGTTCACCGACACGAAGTTGAAGGACATCCCCGCCTTCAAGGCGCCAGGGCTGCGCGTCACCGGCATCCGCTCCGGCGGCGAGGTGATCCGCGGCGACATCGGCGAACGGACCCTGAAGAAGGGCGACGCGGTCATATTCGTGGGCACCACCTCAGAGATCCTGACACTGAACGAACACCCGGACCTGCGTGTCGGGCTGCGCTGGGGCGAGGGCTCCGATACATCCAAAGTGACGGTGGAAGCGGTGGTGGCTCCGCTCAAGGCGAGCGTGGGCGAACGCATCGCCGACCTGACGCTCGGTCGCCGTTTCGGCGTGCGCATCCTGGGGGCGCACCGGCACCGGCATATTCCCGGTCCCGATCTGGAGAACGTCCGTCTTCGTCCTGCCGACAAGCTGCTTCTGGAGGGGCCCCCGGGCGGTTTCGACGCGCTCGCCGAGGAAGCCGACCTCGTCAACGTTTCGCGGCCGAGCGGCCGCGCCTATCGCCGCAGCAAGGCGCCGATCGCCGTCGGTGCGCTGGCCGCGGTGGTGCTGTTCGCGGCCTTCGGCATGTTCGACATCGGCATTCTCGCCATGCTTGCCGTGGCCGGCATCCTCATCCTGCGCTGCATCGACGGCGACGAGGCGTGGCATTCGATCGAGGGCTCGATCCTGATCCTCATTTTCGCGATGCTGATCGTCGGCAAGGGCCTCGAAAACACCGGTGCGGTCGAGCTCATCGTCGGCTGGATTGCACCCATGCTGGGGTCGGCTCCGCCGTTGCTGACGCTGCTGCTCGTTTACGCCCTGTGCTCGCTGCTGACGGAAATCGTCACCAACAATGCCATCGCGGTGCTGATGACGCCGATTGCGATCGCGCTTGCCACGCAACTCGGCATCGATCCCCGGCCGTTTGTGATCGCCGTCATGTTCGGCGCGAGCGCCAGCTTCGCGACGCCAATCGGCTACCAGACCAACACGCTGGTCTACGGCGCCGGCAACTATCGCTTCAGCGACTTCCTCAAGATCGGCGTGCCCATGAACCTCATCGTCGGCGCCGCCGTCTGCATCGCGATCTACTTCCTCTACGGGCTCGGCTGACCGGCGACCTACTGCTGTCGGGCCTCCTCGAGGAACTCCTCGATGCGCCCGATCGCGCGCAGGATATTTTCCTCCGAGTTGGCGTAGGAGAGCCTCAGGTAGCCCTCGCCGTGGACGCCGAAATCCGGCCCACCGATCAGCGCGACGCCTTTCTCCTCGAGGAGTGCGGAAGCCAGCTTCTTGGCCTGCCAGCCCGTCTGGCGGATGTTCGGAAAGGCGTAGAACGCACCCTTCGGCGTGATGCAGCTCACGCCGGGCAGGCTGTTCAGCCCCTCGACGACGATCTTGCGGCGGTTGTCGAAGGCCCGCATCATCGCCTCGACCGCATCCTGCGGGCCGTCTATCGCGGCAATGCCGGCAAACTGCGCCGGCGCGTTGACGCAGGACCAGCAATTGACCGCGAGCTTGCGCACCTTGTCATAGAGGTGGCTGCTTTCGGGCGTATTCGGCCAGATCGACCAGCCCAGGCGCCAGCCGGTCATCGCCCATGTCTTCGACCAGCCGTTCAGCACGATCAGCCGCTCGCGGATTTCAGGAAATTGCAGCAGCGAGGTGTGCTTCTCTCCGTCATAGGTCATGACGTCGTAGATTTCGTCTGACAGGATCGCCACCTGCGGGTGGTCCGCGAGCCCCTTCACCAGCTTTTCGATCTCGGCGCGCGGCGTCACGCCGCCGGTCGGATTGGCAGGCGAATTGAGGATCAGCAACCGCGTCGCCGGCGTGACCAGCGACAGCGTCTCCGCGGCCGAGAAGGCGAAGCCGTTCTCTTCGCGGATCGGTACGGGCACGGGCCGCGCGCCAGTGTACTCGATCATCGAGCGATAGATCGGGAAGCCCGGATCGGGATAGAGGATATCCACACCCGGCTGGCCGAACAGGATGATCGCGGCATACATGGCCGGCTTGCCGCCCGGCGTGATCATCACGTTGTCCGGCGAGACTTGCTCGCCCGTCATCTGCAGCACACGCCGCGCGACAGCCTCGCGCAGCGGCAATATCCCCGTAGCCGGCGTGTAGCCGTGGTGGCCGTCGCGCAATGCCTTGATCGCGGCCTCGACGATATGGGGTGGTGTCTGGAAGTCGGGCTGGCCGATGCCGAGGTTGATCACGTCCTTGCCGGACTGCGCCAGCGCGGTGGCGCGGGCAAGCACGGCAAAGGCGTTCTCCTCGCCGATGCGGTCGAAGGCGGGGACGGTGTGGAGCATGTTCGGTTTCCGTCTGGTCCTTTGCAGGGCGTATGGTTTTTGTGAGCGTCACCGCGCCTTGTCAATCTGAGGACATGTCTTGAAAATCGATATCCCGGTCTGGACGCCACGTGAGCGACCCCGCCGCCTTTCGCTGGAGGGCCGTTTCGTGCGGCTGGAGCCGCTGGACGCGGCGAGGCACGGCGACGGGTTGTTCGAGGCCTCGACGACGGAGGACGCGGACGCCCGCTTCCGGTGGCTGAGCGAATATCCGCCGGGAAGCCGGGCCGCCTTCCAGCCTTGGCTGGAAAAGGCCGAGGCGAGCGCCGACCCCCTCTATTTCGTGGTGATAGACAGAGCCACAGGCCAAATCGCCGGTCGCCAGACCTTAATGCGCATTGACACGGCGAACGGCGTCATCGAAATCGGCGCCATCCTCTGGAACGGGTTGGTCGCGCGCAAGCCGGCAGCCACCGAGGCGCTCTATCTCTTCGCGCGTCACATCTTCGAGGATCTCGGCTATCGCCGCTTCGAATGGAAGTGCGACAACCGCAACGGCCCGTCGAAGCGGGCCGCAATGCGCTTTGGCTTCACCTTCGAAGGCGTTTTCCGCCAGCACATGGTGATGAAGGGCGAAAACCGCGACACGGCGTGGTATTCGATGCTCGACCGGGAATGGCGAGTCATCGGCAAGGCCCTTGAACAGTGGCTCGATCCGGCGAATTTCGACCGCGACGGCCGGCAGAAGCGGCGGCTGGCGGAGATCAGGGAGCAGTTGCGTGGCGGCAAGGCCGGAGCGTGAGAGGCGCACGAGCGCGTCGAGCGCGATATGGGGGACCATCTCGTGAGCGAGAACCGGCGTACCATCATCGCGGCGGCCGTCATCTTCGCCGGCTTCGTGCTTGTCGCCTACTTCCTGCCCGACATCATGCGGGCGGCCGGAGAAATCTCGCCCTGGGCCGCGGGGCTCGTGGTCGCCGCGTTCCTGCTGTCCATCTTCGTGCTGTTCTGGCTGAGAAGCCGCTACAAGGGGCGCTGAGATGAGGGTTCTGGTCACGGGTGCAGCCGGCATGATCGGCCGCAAGCTGGTCGCGCGACTCGCGGCGCAGCCACGGATCGGCGGCAAGTCGATTTCGGCGCTCGATCTCCACGACATCGTCCCGCCTGTTTCCCCGGAAATCCCCGGCGTCGAAGTCTCCGCGTTCATTGGCGACCTCGCCGCGGAAGGCGCCGCAGCCTCGCTCGTCGCCCGCGGGCCGGATGTCGTGTTCCATCTCGCCGGCATCGTGTCGGGCGAGGCGGAGTGCAATTTCGACCTCGGCTATCGCGTCAACCTCGACGGCACGCGTGCCCTGTTCGATGCGCTCAGGGTCGCGCCCGGGGTGCCGCGGGTCGTCTATTCATCCTCGATCGCCGTGTTCGGCGCGCCGTTCCCGGACGTGATCCCCGACGAGTTCCACCCGACGCCACTCACCTCCTACGGTACGCAGAAGCTGATCGGCGAGCTGCTGCTCGCCGACTACACGCGGCGCGGCTTCATCGACGGAATCGGCATCAGGCTGCCGACGATCTGCGTGCGGCCGGGCACGCCCAACAAGGCGGCGTCGAGCTTCTTTTCGAGCATCATCCGCGAGCCGCTCGCGGGGAAAGAGGCAGTCTTGCCGGTGCCGAAAAGCGTGCTCCACACCCATGCCAGCCCGCGCTCGGCGGTTCGTTTCCTGGTCCATGCCGCCGAGATCGACGGCACGCTGGTCGGGCCGCGCCGCAACCTCACCATGCCGGGCGTGGCGGTGACGGTCGGCGAGCAGATCGAGTCGCTGCGGCGGATCGCGGGCGACCACGTCGCCGCGCTCATACGTGAGGAGTCGAACGAGACGATCTGGGCGATCGTCCAAAACTGGCCTACCCGTTTCGAGGCGCGCCGGGCGCGCGAACTCGGCTTCGTCGCCGAGCAGCGCTTCGACGAGATCGTGTGCGCGCACATCGAGGATGAGGCGGCCTCCGCGGTCCCGCTGCAGGTCAGCCCCGTTCGTGCGCCTTGAACCAGCGCACCAGGTAATCCACGAAGACGCGGATCTTCGCAGGCAGGTAGCGCCGGTGCGGGTAGACAGCGTA
>Ga0207868_1000894_pt1 | contig 25611 bp, 26 predicted proteins | sample Passage237B_FD_187370 | JGI IMG/M metagenome (GOLD analysis project Ga0207868, IMG submission 187370) | Cellulose adapted compost microbial communities from Newby Island Compost Facility, Milpitas, CA, USA - Passage2 37B (SPAdes) (version 3) ... | reverse complement strand
GCACCATGGCTGCACACCTACAACACTAAACGCCGCCACAGCGCACTCGGCGGCCTCCCGCCCCTCAGCCGAGTGTCACCAACCTGATGGCCGAGTACATCTAGCCGCCGGCCTCGGCACACCGCCCGTCGACTTCACCGCATCTCGCGCCGGCCTCGGCACGCCGCACCGGCGACGACGACCCGTCGCGCGAGCCGACTCCGCTCAGGGCGGCTGTCAGTGCAGCAGGTCGTGCGGCAGCAGCGGGTGCGGGTTCTCGAAGGGCGTGCCCTTGGCGCGCTCCATGGACGCGGCGATCTCCGCCTCGGCCTCGGCGCGGCCAACCCAGTGGGCGCCCTCGACCGACTTGCCGGGCTCGAGGTCCTTGTAGACCTCGAAGAAGTGCTGCACCTCAAGACGGTGGTAGTCGCTCACGTCGTCGAGGTCGTGACGCCACGCCTGGCGCTGGTCGCCCACAGGGACGCACAGCACCTTGTCGTCACCGCCGGCCTCGTCGCGCATGCGGAACATGCCGAGTGCGCGGCAGCGGATCTGGCAGCCCGGGAACGTAGGCTCCTCGAGCAGGACGAGCGCGTCGAGCGGGTCGCCATCCAGGCCAAGGGTGCCGTCGATGAAGCCGTAGTCGTCCGGGTAGCGCGTCGAGGTGAACAGCATGCGGTCCAGCTTGATGCGTCCGGTCTCGTGATCCACTTCGTACTTGTTGCGGCTGCCCTTGGGGATCTCGATCGTGACGTTGAATTCCATGCTCTTCCTCGGCTCCGGGCGGGGGGATGTCTGAGTACTAGTCTGACGCATGACGGGAGGTGACGCGTGCGGGGAAGGACGGTCGCGGCTTTCGCGGCCCCGATCACCGTGCTGCTCGCGGCCGGCGGGTACGCATGGGCTGACGTGCGCGACCTGGTTCCGGGCGTGCTCACCGACGACCCTCTTCCCGTCGCGCCCGCGCCTTTCCTGAGCGCCGCGGCGCTCGCCCCCGGCGTCGGCCCCGCCGCCCCCGCCTCGCTCCTGGACGACGACGTCGAGCCGCCCATGCCCTCCGCATCGGCCGTCCAGGCCCTCGCCCAGGCGCTGCGCGACGATCCGCGGACAGGCCGCTCCACCTCGATCGCCGTGATCGACGTCCTCACCGGCGCCGTGCTTGCCGACGTCGAGGCCGACGATCCGCAGGTCCCCGCCTCGACCACCAAGGTCATGACGTCGCTCGCGGTGCTGCACGCGCTGGGCGCGGACCACACGTTCGCCACCCGCGCCGTCTACGACCCGGCCCGCGGAGAGCTCGCGCTCGTCGCCGGCGGCGACATGATGCTCGCGCTTGATGCCGGCCACGGCGGCGCCCAAGAGCGAGCCAACGGCTGGGCCGGGCTGGGCGACCTCGCCGACCAGGCCGCCGAGGCGCTGCGGGCGTCGGGCGTGGACTCCGTGACCGTGGTGTACGTCGACTCCGCCTTCCCGGGTCCCGCCCACCCGCCGGAGTGGCCGTCCTACGTCATCCCGATGGGCTATGGCGCCCCCGTGACGGGACTCGCGGTCGACGTCGCGCGCCAGACCTCCGACTTCTACGCCAAGCGCTGGCCCGAGCCTTCCGCCAACGCCGCTGAGGTCTTCGCCGCTCGACTGACCGAGCGCGGCATCGCGGCCAGGCTCGGCTCGGCGCGACCCTCCGCCGCAGGGGCCGTCGTGGGCGAGGTGCGCTCGGCGCCGCTGTGGCGCATCGTCGAGCACACCCTCCACGACTCCGACAACACCATCGCCGACCTCCTGGGGCGGGAGGTGGCGCGGGCGCGCACCGGCGCGGCGCACGGGAGCGCGGCAGGCACGGCCATCGTGGCCGAGCTCACGGAGATGGGCCTGCCCACGGACGGGCTCGTGATCCACGACGGGGCGGGCTACTCGACGCGCAACCGCATCTCCGCGAACCAGCTCGCCCAGGCGATCCGCTGGACCGCCACGGACCCGCAGATGCGTGACTTCATCCAGTGGCTGCCCATCGGCGCCATGGAGGGCACGGTGAGCGAGCGCTACGTCGACACCCCGGCGGCCGGCCTGCTGCGCGCCAAGACCGGATCGCTGACGGGCGTGACGACGCTCGCGGGCGTGGTCCAGACCGCCGACGGTCGCCTGCTCGCCTTCGCCGTCCTCGCCGACGGCATGCCCGCCGGACAGGAGAGGCCGCGCTCCGCGATCGACGAGTTCATGGTCGCCGTGGCCGGATGCGGGTGCTCGTCATGACCGGTCCGCACCCTGCCGTCGCCGCGACCCGCACTGCGGTCCGGGAGGCTCTCGACGGGCACGAGTTCGGCTCGCGCGTGTGGGTGGCGTGCTCCGGCGGCCCCGACTCGCTCGCCCTCGCGGCCGCGGCGTCATGGGTGGGGCACAAGCAGGGCTACGTCGTGGGCGCGATCATCGTCGACCACGGGCTGGCGCCGGACTCCGCGCAGATCGCCCAGCGCGCCGAGGCCCAGGTGCGCAAGGCCGGCATCGCCATCGTCCACATCGAGCGCGTCACGGTGGGACGCGAGGGAGGACTGGAGGCGGCCGCGCGCAGGGCGCGCTACGAGGCGATCGAGGCGCGCGTCGACGCGGTCGGCGGACCGTCCCCCGTCATCCTCACCGGGCACACCATGGACGACCAGGCCGAGACGGTGCTCCTCGCGCTCGCGCGCGGCTCCGGCGCCCGCGCCCTGTCTGGCATCCCCGCGCGCCGCGGCCGCATCATCCGCCCCTTCCTGTCGCTGCGCCGCTCGACCACCCTCGCGGCATGCGAGGCCCAGGGACTCGAGCCCTGGATGGACCCCATGAACGAGCCCGACAGCGGCCCGCGCCGCTCCGCCCTGCGCGGCATCGTCATGCCCGCGCTCGTCGAGGTGCTGGGCCCCGGCGTCGTGCCCGGCCTCGCGCGCTCGGCCGCCCTGCTCCAGGCCGACGCCGACGAGCTCGAGCGCCAGGCGCGCGTCGCGATGTCCTCGCCCTCGGCATCGGCCGACGACTGGCGCTGCGACATGCTTGCGGCGCTGCCCGACGCGATCCGCTCCCGGATGCTCAAGATGCTCGCGGAGAACAAGGGCGCGGGACCCCTCACGGCCGCACACGTCGCCGCGCTCGACGCGCTCGTGACGCAGTACAAGGGCCAAGGCGCGGTGTCCCTGCCGGGCGGCTTCGAGGCCCGGCGCGAATATGGCAGGCTGATCATCGGACGCCCGCTCGACACCTCGCGTCGGCCGCGGCGCCCAGGAGCCTCGCCGTCAGACCCCTCGGACCCCGGGAGCGCACAGTGAACCCCGCCTACTCCATGGACGACTTCAGCCGCGTCATCGTCACCGAGCGCGAGATCGCGGCCAAGCTCGACGAGATCGCCGCGCAGGTGCGGCGCGACTATGAGGGCAAGGACCTGCTGCTCGTCGGCGTGCTCAAGGGCGCGGTGATGGTGATGGCGGATCTCGCGCGGCGCCTGCCCCCGCACGTGCAGATGGACTGGATGGCGGTGTCGTCCTACGGCTCCGGCACCAAGTCGTCCGGCGTGGTGCGCATCCTCAAGGACCTCGACGCGGACCTGTCCGGCCGCCACGTCCTCATCGTGGAGGACATCATCGACACGGGCGTGACCCTGTCGTGGCTGCTGGGCAACCTTCGCTCGCGCGGCGCGGAGTCCGTCGAGGTCGCCGCGCTGCTGCGCAAGCCCGACGCCGTGCAGGTCGAGGTGCCGCTCAAGTACGTGGGCTTCGACATCCCCAACGAGTTCGTCGTGGGCTACGGCCTGGACTACGCGGAGAAGTACCGCACGCTGCCGTTCGTGGCGATCCTCGACCCCAAGGTCTACGCCGAGGACTGATCCGCATCGCCGGCGCGCTCCGCGCCTGGGCTCGCCGTTCGCGATGTCCGCCGGCCGTATCGGCCGCCGCTCGCATCGGCGCGCGTCCAGCTGTCACCCACCACCGGTTGGTGTCACCCAGCACCGGTCAGCGCCGCTCGAGGCGCGACACGACGTGTGCGGGCGTCGCGAGGGCGCACAACCGGTGCCGGGTGACGGACGGGCGCGGAACGGGCATCGTCCCCACGCTCCGCCGCAGGCGAAAACCGCCCCGCACGCACGCCGCGCTCGCGTAGAGTCGAGACCACGATGAAGAGCTTCCGCTGGCGTTACCTGCTCATCTGGCTCGTGGTGGGCCTGATCGGCCTCACCCTGTTCTCGATGCTGCGCACCACACCCGTCGAGCGCATCATGACCTCGCAGGGCCTCGAGCTCATCCGCTCCGGCGCCGCCGAGCAGATCGAGATCGTCGACATCGACCAGCGCGTGAAGCTCACGCTCAAGGAGGACCTGCCCGAGGGCCTCACCGAGGACCTCCAGGAGCTCTCCGGCGTCGTCGAGTTCTTCTACGTCGAGCCGCAGGGCCCGGAGATCGTCGACGCCGTGCGCGCCGCGGATCCCGAGCTGGGCTACAACTCCACGGTCAACCGCGGCTCGATCTGGACGTCCATCCTCTTCAGCTTCCTGCCGGTGCTGCTCATCATCGGACTCATCTTCTTCCTGATGTCGAGCATGCAGGGCGGCGGGCGCATCATGCAGTTCGGCCGCTCCCGCGCGACCCAGGTCGCGCCCGACACCCCCAAGGTCAAGTTCGAGGACGTCGCCGGCGTGGACGAGGCGGTCGAGGAGCTGCGCGAGATCCAGGAGTTCCTGCAGTCTCCCGCCAAGTTCCAGGCCGTGGGCGCGAAGATCCCCAAGGGCGTGCTGCTCTACGGCCCGCCCGGCACCGGCAAGACGCTCCTCGCGCGTGCCGTCGCTGGCGAGGCCGGAGTGCCGTTCTTCTCCATCTCCGGCTCCGACTTCGTGGAGATGTTCGTCGGCGTGGGCGCGAGCCGCGTGCGCGACCTCTTCGAGCAGGCCAAGAAGAACAGCCCGGCGATCATCTTCGTGGACGAGATCGACGCCGTGGGTCGCCACCGCGGCGCAGGCCTGGGCGGCGGCCACGACGAGCGCGAGCAGACGCTCAACCAGATGCTCGTCGAGATGGACGGCTTCGACATCAACACCAACGTCATCATGATCGCGGCGACCAACCGGCCCGACATCCTCGACCCCGCGCTGCTGCGTCCCGGCCGCTTCGACCGCCAGGTGGGCGTCGACGCCCCTGACCTCAAGGGCCGCCAGAAGGTGCTCGAGGTGCACGCCAAGGGCAAGCCCATCGCGCCCGATGTCGACCTCGAGGCCGTCGCCCGCCGCACCCCCGGCTTCACCGGCGCTGACCTCGCGAACGTCCTCAACGAGGCGGCGCTCCTCACCGCCCGCCGTGGACTCCAGCAGATCGACTCGCACGCGATGGACGAGGCCATCGACCGCGTCATCGCCGGCCCGCAGAAGCGCACCCGTGTCATGAACGACCACGACAAGCGCGTCACCGCGTACCACGAGGGCGGCCACGCGCTCGTGGCCGCGGCGAGCAACTACACCGACCCCGTGACCAAGGTGACGATCCTGCCGCGCGGTCGCGCTCTCGGCTACACGATGGTCATGCCGCAGGAGGATCGCTACTCCAAGACGCGCAACCAGCTGCTCGACTCGCTCGCTTACGCGATGGGCGGGCGCGTGGCGGAGGAGATCGTCTTCGGCGACCCGTCCACGGGCGCGAGCAACGACATCAGCCAGGCGACCGACACCGCGCGTCACATGGTCATGGAGTACGGCATGAGCGAGTCGGTGGGCTCGGTGCGCCTGACCGGCTCGTCCGGCGAGGTGTTCCTGGGCCGCGACATGGGCCACGGCCGCGACTACTCGGAGGCCGTCGCCTCGCGCGTCGACGCCGAGGTGCGCGCGCTCATGGACAACGCCATGGCCGAGGCCGCGCTCGCGATCACGACCAACCGCAAGATCCTCGACCGTCTCGCGGAGGAGCTCCTCGAGAAGGAGACCCTGAGCGAGCGCGAGCTCGCGGAGATCTTCAAGGACGTCAAGCGCCTGCCCAAGCGCGGAGACTGGGTGAGCGGCCCGTGGGGCACGTCGGGGGCCAAGCGTCCCGCCCGCACGACCGCCAAGGCGTCGACCGCGAAGGCATCGTCCGCGAAGTCCGCCGCGGCCAAGGCATCGGCCAGGTCGACCGCCAAGGCCTCGGCTTCCAAGGCGTCGACCGCCAAGGCTGCGCCCAAGCGCGCCGGCAAGCCCAAGGCCGGCGAGAAGCAGTCCTGAGGGAGGCACGATGCCCGTCGACAAGCCGCGTATCGAGGCCGCCGTCCGCGAGATCCTGCTCGCGGTGGGCGAGGACCCCGACCGTGACGGCCTCGTCCACACCCCGGCGCGCGTCGCCCGGGCCTACGAGGAGTTCTTCGCCGGGCTCGAGCAGGACCCGGCGGACGTGCTCAGCGCGGTCTTCGAGCTGGGCCACGAGGAGATGATCCTCGTCAAGGACATCGAGCTGTACTCGCTGTGCGAGCACCACCTCGTCCCGTTCCATGGCGTCGCCCACGTGGGCTACATCCCGGGCCCCGACGGCCGCATCACCGGCCTGTCCAAGCTCGCCCGCCTCGTGGACGTCTACGCCCGCCGCCCGCAGGTGCAGGAGCGCCTCACCACCCAGGTCGCGGACGCTCTCGTCAGCGAGCTCGGCGCGCGCGGCGTCATCGTCGTGGTCGAGGCCGAGCACCTGTGCATGTCGATGCGCGGAGTCCGCAAGCCCGGCTCCCGCACCGTGACATCGGCCGTGCGCGGCGTCATGCGCGACGCCGCCACCCGCGCCGAGGCGATGAGCCTGATCGCCGGGAAGTAGCCCGCGATGACGCTCGTCATGGGAGTCGTCAACGTCACGCCTGACAGCTTCAGCGACGGCGGACGCTTCATCGCGGCCGATGCGGCGATCGCCCACGGCCTCGAGCTCGCCGCGCAGGGGGCAGACATCGTGGACGTGGGCGGCGAGTCCACGCGCCCCGGCGCCGAGCGGGTCCCCGAGGACGTCGAGCTCGAGCGCGTCGTCCCCGTGGTCAGGGCGCTCGCGAGCGACGGCGTCGTCGTGAGCGTCGACACCATGCGGGCGAGCGTCGCCGCCGCCGCCGTGGAGGCGGGCGCGACGATCGTCAACGACGTCTCCGGCGGGCTCGCGGACCCGGCGATGGCGCGCACCGTCGCCGGCCTGGGCGTGGACTACGTCGCCATGCACTGGCGCGGCCACTCCACCGAGATGGACACGCGCGACGTGTACGCCGATGTCGTGGCCGAGGTGCGCGACGAGCTTGCCGCGCGCGTGGCCGGCCTGAGCGACGCGGGCGTGGATCCGGCGCGGATCATCCTGGATCCCGGCCTGGGCTTCGCCAAGGTCGCGGACAGCAACTGGCCGCTGCTGGCCCGCATGGACGCCTGGGCCGCGGGGCACCGCGTGCTCATCGGGGCCTCGCGCAAGCGCTTCCTGGGCGCCGTCATCGCCCGCCCGGGAGCGCCGGCCGACGACCCCTCCGTGCGGGAGGACGCGACCACCGCCGTCACCGTCCTCGCAGCCGAGCACGGCGCCTGGGCCGTGCGTGTGCACAACGCCACAGCCGCAAAGGACGCGATCGCAGTCGTGAACGCTTGGACAAACGCGCGGAACGCGCGACGATGAGCACATGACGTTCGAGGTCGCGCCATTCCACCGCTCCGGGGTCCAGCTCGACCAGATCGCGGTGCACGGCATCCGAGTCACCGCGCATCACGGCGTCTACCCGCAGGAGCGCGAGTCCGGCCAGGTCTTCCTCGCCGACGTCGTGGCCCATGTCTCGACCCACCCCGCGGCGCTCACGGACGACCTGGCGCTCACCGTCAACTACTCCGACCTCGCCGACCGCGTCGCCGAGGTCCTCGCGGGCGATCCCTCCGACCTCCTCGAGACGGTCGCCGAGCACGTCGCCGTCGCGGTGCTGCAGATGGGCGGAGTGGAGTGCGTCGACGTGCGCATCCACAAGCCCCAGGCGCCCCTGCACGTCGAGTTCTCCGACGTCACCGTGACCATCCGCCGTGACATCCGCACAGCCGACCTCACGGCCGACAAGCGCATCGGCTCCTCCTCCGGCCTGTCGGACGACCCGCTCGACATGAGCGCCGCGCCGCGGGTGAACGACATCGCCGACGAGCGCCCCCTCCAGCCCGTGCCCGCCCTGCTCGCGCTCGGCGGCAACATCGGCGACGTGGAGCCGACGCTGCGCGAGGCCGTCGACGACCTGCACCGCGTCGCCGGCATCGAGGTGCGCGCCACGAGCCCTCTCGTCCTGTCCAAGCCCGCCGGGGGCCCGGAGCAGCCGGACTACCTCAACGCGGTGGTCCGCATCCACACCGCCCTGTCGCCGCGCGAGCTGCTCGCGGCATGCCACGGCATCGAGCTCGCCCACGGGCGCGAGCGCGGCATCCTCAACGGCCCGCGCACGCTCGACATCGACATCGTCGACTTCAACGGCATGCAGGTCTCGCTGCCCGACCTGACCCTGCCGCATCCGCGTGCTCGCGAGCGTGCGTTCGTCCTGGTGCCGTGGGCCGCCATGGAGCCCGATGCCGTCCTTCCCGGCGTCGGTCGTGTCGCCGATGCCGCCGCCGTGCTGGCGGAGGGCGTCACCGTCGTGGCCCCCGTGTGGCCGGCTCCGGCGGCGCCGCAGGCGGCCGCGCCCGCGCCGCCCGCGGCCGGCCTGGTCTAGCCGATGCATCACCTCACCTGGGGCAGCGTTCTCACCGTGTTCGGCGTGAGCGGCGTCCTCGCCTGGGGGCTCGGACCCCTCGCGGGCGGAGGCGGCAGCTCGCCGCTGCACATCCCCCTCACGGCTCCCATCGCATGCGTCGCGCTCGGCCTGGTCACGCTGTGGCTCGCGTACGCGGTCAAGCAGTACCTCGCAGGCAGACGGCCTGCTCTCGACCCCATTCGCGCCGCGCGCACCGTGGTGCTCGCGCAGGCCGCGGCGTACACGGGCGCGCTGCTGGGAGGAGCATTCCTGGGCTACGCGATCTCCGTCGCGGCCGACTGGGGGCACCTGCCGCGGCGCGAGGCGGCCATCGCGGCGGGCATCGCCGCGCTCGGCGCGATCGTCCTGCTCGTGTGCGGCTGGGTCGCGGAGCGATGGTGCCGCATCGACCCGCCCGAGGCGGACGAGGCCGCCGCGGCCGGTGGCACACTAGCCACATGACCTGGTTCGACCCCGCCGACGTTCCCTGGACCTACGCCTCGCGGCGCCTCATCCCCGCACGGCTCTCGCTCGTCGTGCTGGGAGCGGTCGTGGCGCTCGTGGTCGTGCTCCGCAACGCCCGGGGCATGGGTGCCGCGCTGTGGTTCGTCGTCGCCGGCATCGCCGTGGCGACGGGCTGGCTCGTGTGGCTCGTGTGGCGCCAGGTCACCGCTCACGCGTGGGCGGAGCGCGAGGACGACCTCATCGTCAAGCGCGGCCGGCTGTTCCGCTCGGTCACCGTGGTGCCCTACGGCCGCATGCAGTACGTCGAGGTGAGCGCAGGTCCCGTGGCCCGCGCCCTGGGCATCGCCCGCGTGCAGCTCCACACGGCCTCGCCTGGCACCGATGCGCACCTGTCCGGCGTCCCCGCCGACGAGGCCGCTCGGCTGCGCGACCGCCTCACGACTCGCGGCGAGGCCCGCCTCGCCGGTCTGTGAGCCGCACGTGACCGAGCTTCCCTCCCCCGATCGTCCGCCCGCGGCCGCCCCGGCATCGGCGCCCGGCGGCCCCGTCTACGTCGCCCCGCGCGACTGGACGCGCCTGCATCCCGTCTCGCCCCTGCTCAAGGCGTGGCCCGCCGTCCTGGGCGTGGGCGCCTTCTGGTTCTACACCGCCGGTCCCTCGTGGCTGGGCGGCGGCGAGGACAACGAGGAGATCCCGAGCTTCCTGCGCCTGTCCGCGATCGCGCTCGCGGGCGTCGCAGTGCTGCTGATGGTCATCGCCGCCGTCGTCGCGTACGTGCAGTGGCGCTTCGCGCGCTACCGCATCACCGACGACGCGCTCGAGTTCCACAAGGGCATCGTGTTCCGGCAGCAGCGGCACGCACGGCTGGACCGCCTCCAGGCCGTGGACGTGGTGCAGCCGCTCGTAGCGCGCATCTTCGGCTTCGCCAAGGTGTCGATCGAGGTGGCAGGCGGCGAGGACTCCTCCGTGCAGCTCGAGTTCCTGCGGCTGGGCGACGCGGAGGCGCTGCGCAACGAGATCCTCGCCCTCGCCGCGGGCCGGCGCGTGGCGCGCCAGGATGCTGCATCGGGCACCGACGCGCCCGTCCCCGTCGCGCCCAAGCCCGCCCTGTCCCCGGCGGACGTCAACCCGCTGTCGCTGGGGGAGGTGCGCACCGAGGTCGAGGCCGAGCCCGAGCGAGAGGTGTACTCCGTGCCGCTGAGCCGCCTCGCGCTGTCGCTCCTGCGCTCGTCCGGCGCGATCGCCGCGGGCCTCATGGCTCCCGTCATCGTCGGCCTGGCCGTCGCCGCGACGCGCAGCAACGACGTCCGAGAAGTCCTCCTCAGCGTCATCGGCGGCTCCGTGGCCGGTCTGGTCGGAGCGGTCGGCGGTGTGTTCGCGTACACGTTCTCCCAGGTCAACAAGGGCTTCGGCTTCAAGGCCGCCGTCGCGGGAGACGGCATTCGCCTGCGCCACGGCCTGTTCGAGACGCGGCGCCAGACCGTGCCTCCCGGCAGGGTCCAGGCGGTGCGCATGCGCCAGACGCTGCTGTGGCGCGGCAAGGACTGGTGGGCCATGACGATCAACGTCGCCGGCTACCAGCAGAACCAGGAGGCGGTCTCGACCCTCCTGCCCGTCGGTCCGCGCGAGGAGGCGGAGCTCGCCCTGCGCCTGGTCTTCCCGCGCATCGCGCACGACCTCATGGATCCCGATGCCGCTCCCGCCGCGAGCGACGATCTCCCGTCGGTGCTCGCCGCCGCCATGGAGGGCACGGGCGAGGAGGGCGGCTTCATCGCCTCGCCGCCTTCGGCCCGATGGCTCGACCCGTGGCAGTGGCGCCGCCGCGGCGTGGCCGCGACCGAGGACGCGCTCATCATCCGCCGCGGTCGCATCACGCGAGAGGTCTTCGTGGTGCCGCACGAGCGCACCCAGTCGCTCAAGCTCGAGCAGGGCCCACTCCAGCGCATGCTCGGGCTCGCGAGCGTCGTGGTCCACTCGACGCAGGGCGCGGTCAAGCCGGCCGCCCATCACCTTGCCGTGGCAGACGCGCTGCGCCTCCTCGACGAGCAGGCAGAACGCGCACGCCGACGCCGCAAGGTGCAGACGCCCGAGCAATGGGCGCGGGAGGTCGAGGCCCTGGGGATCGTGGCCGTGGGCGCCGAGAACGGCGGCGACGCGTCGTGACCGGGAGCGCTCGCCCGGGGCGCCTGAGCGTGGGCGTCGTGGGCGCCGGGCGCGTCGGCGCCGTCATCGGCGCGGCCCTGCGCTCGGCAGGACACGAGGTGGTCGCGGCGTCGGGCACGTCGGAGGAGTCGGTCTCGCGCATCGAGACGCTGCTGCCGGGCGTGCCCCGGCTGGACCCGCAGCAGGTCGTGGAGGCGGCCGAGCTCGTCCTGCTCGCCGTCCCGGACGATGCGATCGGCGAGCTCACCGCTGGGCTCGCCTCCCTGGGCGCCTTCCGAGGCGGGCAGCTCGTGGTGCACTGCGCCGGGCGCCACGGCCTGGGGGTGCTGGAGCCCGCGGCCCAGCGCGGCGCCATCCCGCTCGCGATCCACCCGGCCATGACCTTCACGGGCACCTCGATCGACCTGGGCCGCCTGCGGGACGCGGTCTTCGCGGTGACCGCGCCCAACGCCTTCCTGCCCGTCGCGCAGGCGCTCGTCGTCGAGATGGGCGGCGAGCCGCTCGTCATCGCCGACGAGGACCGTCCCGCGTACCACGCGGCCCTCGTCCACGGCGCGAACCACGTCGTCACGCTCGTCACCCAGGCCGCGGCCCTCCTGTCCCGTATCAGCGTCGAGGAGCCGGGCCGCGTCCTCGGCCCGCTCGTGCACGCATCGGTGGACGGGGCGCTGCGCGACGCCCCCGGTGCCGTGACGACCTTGACTGGTCCCGTGGTGCGGGGAGACTCTGCGACCGTGGCCGCGCACCTGGCCGCGCTCGCGGGCAACGAGGAGGCCCTCGCGGCATATCGCGCCATGGCGCGCGCCACCGCAGACCTCGCCCTGGCCGGCGGCCGCATCGGCCCGGGGGATTACGCAGACCTCATCGCGGTGTTGGGGGTTCAGTGATGCGCATCGTCCACCACGCGACCGAGCTTCCCGCCCCTCAGGCGGGCCGCAGGCGTGCCGTGGTCATGACCATGGGCGCCCTCCACGAGGGTCACCTCGCGCTCGTGCGCGCCGCGCGTGCCGCCGCCGACGAGGTCGTCGTGACGATCTTCGTGAACCCGCTGCAGTTCAACGACCCGGCGGACCTGGAGCGCTACCCGCGCACCCTCGATGCCGACGCGGCGCTCCTGGAGCCCGAGGGCGTCGACTGGGTCTACGCGCCCGATGTCGAGGACGTGTACCCCGGCGGCCAGCCCATCGTCACCGTGAGCGCGGGCTCCATCAACGACGTCTTCGAGGGCGCGCACCGACCCGGCCACTTCGACGGCGTGCTCACCGTGGTGCTCAAGCTCATGCACCTCACGCGGCCCGACGTCGCGTTCTTCGGCCAGAAGGACGCCCAACAGGTCATCGCCATCCGCACCATGTGCCGGGACCTCAACGTCCCCGTCGAGATCGCCGTGGTGCCCACGGTGCGCGACGCCGACGGCCTCGCCCTGTCCTCCCGCAACGTCTTCCTCAGCCCGCAGCAGCGCGCCGACGCGCTGGTCCTGTCCCGCGCCCTGCGCGCCGCCGACGCCGCGGCGAGGCAGGGGGCATCGGCGGCCGACGTCGTGGCCGCGGGCCGCGTCGTGCTCGCCGAGGTGCCGTCCGTGGTGCCGGACTACCTGGACGCCCTCGACCCCGCGTCCGCGCACCCGGTGCCGGGCGACTACCGTGGAGAGGTGGTCATCGCCGTCGCCGCGCGCGTGGGCGAGACCCGGCTCATCGACAACATCGTCACGACGATCGGAGGCCAGGCATGACGCTCACGTCGCTGCAGCGGCCCATGATGATCTCCAAGATCCACCGTGCGACCGTGACCCAGGCGGACCTGCACTACGTCGGCTCGATCACGATCGACGCCACCCTCATGGAGGCCGCAGACCTGCTTCCCGGCCAGCAGGTGGACGTCGTGGACGTGACCAACGGCAGCCGGCTCACCACGTACGCGATCCCCGGCGAGGCCGACTCCGGCGTCATCTGCATCAACGGCGCGGCGGCCCACCTGGTCCACGAGGGCGACCTCGTCATCATCATCGCCTACGGCATGCTCAGCGACCACGAGGCCCGCACCTACGACCCGCACGTGGTCTTCGTGGACTCCGCCAACCGCATCGTGGACGTGTGCGACGAGCCGGGCCGCGTGCCCGCAGACTCCGGACTGGAGCCGTCCGGCCTGCCCATCCACGAGTTCCGCTCCGGCGGATGGGAGGCGTACCGCTCCGGCCAGGTGGAGACGACGCCAGCGCCCGACCGCCCGTAGCCTGCGCGCACGGGCTCGCGGCACGCCCGATGCCGCGCTCGCCGCGGTGGACAGCGAGCGCCCTCGCGGCGCCCGTAGTATCGAGCGCATGAGCCCTGCTCGCTTCGTCCATCGCCTGACGGCCCCCGCGCCCGGCTGGACCATCACCGCCGATGTCATCGTCGTGGGATCCGGCATCGCCGGCCTCACCGCCGCGCTCGAGCTGCGCAACAAGGTGGACCGCGTTCTCGTGGTCACCAAGGGGCGGCTGAGCTCGGGCTCGACCGTGTGGGCGCAGGGCGGCATCGCCGCCGCGCTCGACCCGGAGGACACCCCCGAAGCGCACCTCGAGGACACCCTCGTCGCGGGCGTCGGACTGTGCTCGACGGAGGCGGTCCGCGCCCTCGTGACCGAGGGGCCGCAACGCGTGCGCGAGCTCGTCGCGCGCGGGGCCCGCTTCGACACCCAGCCCGACGGCGCTCTCACCCTGACCCGCGAGGGCGGCCACCACCGCGACCGCATCGTCCATGCGGGCGGCGACGCGACGGGCGCGGAGGTCTCCCGCGCCCTCGTCGCCCAGCTCGAGGCGATCGAGAACGACCCGGGCATCGAGGTCATCGAGAACGCGATGGTCGTGGACCTGCTCACCGGAGCCCTCGACGTCGACGGCCACCCCGGCCCCGTGTGCGGCGTGACGCTGCACATCATCGGCGAGGGCACGCGCGACGGCGTGGGCGCGGCGCTCGCCAAGGCCGTCATCATGGCGACCGGCGGCATCGGCCAGGTCTTCCGCTCGTCGACCAACCCCGCCTCTGCGACGGGCGACGGCATGGCGGCGGGCCTGCGCGCGGGCGCCGCGATCGCCGACGTCGAGTTCGTCCAGTTCCACCCGACGGTGCTGTGGCAGGGCGCGGGCGCTCGCGGCCAGCAGCCGCTCATCTCCGAGGCGGTGCGCGGCGAGGGCGCCTACCTGCTCAACGCGCAGGGCGAGCGCTTCATGGTCGGCCGTCACGAGCTCGCCGAGCTCGCGCCACGCGACGTGGTCTCGCGCAACATCGTCCAGGTCATGCAGGAGGAGGGCTCGGAGAACGTCTTCCTCGACTGCCGCCACCTGGGCGCCGACTTCCTCAAGCAGCGCTTCCCGACCATCTGGGAGCGCCTCGAGGAGCGCGGCATCGACATGGCGCTCGACCTCATCCCGGTCGCGCCCGCGCAGCACTTCCACTCCGGCGGCATCCTCACCGACGTGCGCGGCCGCTCCACCCAGCCGGGTCTCTACGCGGTGGGCGAGGCGGCGTGCTCCGGCGTCCACGGCGCCAACCGCCTCGCGTCCAACTCCCTCCTCGAGGGCCTCGTGTTCGCGTATCGCGCCGCGGCCGATGCGTCCGAGGTCGTCTCCTCGGGTCACCTCAAGCAGCTCGAGCCGGTGGACCGTCCCGGCCCCACGTCGCTCGTGCCCGCCACGGCTCGAGCGCGGGTCCAGGCGATCGCCCACCAGGGTGCGGGCCCGTTCCGCGACGCGGCGGGCCTCACGGAGGCCGTGGACGAGCTCGCCAAGATCCGCACCCGCTTCCAGACCGACCAGCCCGCCACGGTGGAGCCGCAGGTCGCGGAGTGGGAGACGAGCAACGTTCTCGCCAGCGCCTCCGTGCTGGCGATCGCTGCGCTCGCCCGCGAGGAGTCTCGCGGCGGGCATCAGCGCACCGACTTCCCGGACACGAACGACCTCGACTGGCAGGTGCGCCTCGCGGCCACGCTCGATCCCGACGGCCAGCTCGTGCTGCGCAAGACACCCGTCGAGCTCGGCTGAGCCGTCACACGGATTCCCCGGAGCCTCTTGTGACGGACGCGCAGCACGCCGACAATGGCGGGGTGACCATGCCAGAGGACCTGCCTCAGGACAGGCCCCTCGACTCCGCGTGGCTGACGCGTGCCATCGCCCTCGCCCTGGACGAGGACCTCGGCGGCGAGCCGGGGCGTGACGTCACGACGCAGGCCACCATCTCCCCCGATGCCCAGGTGACGGGCGACGTCGTCGTGCGGGAGGAGGGCGTCGTCGCGGGCCTCACCGTCATCGGGCACACGCTGGGCCAGGTCGCGACCCGCCTGGGCCTTCCCGAGCCGCGCGTGACGCTGCTCGCCCACGACGGCGACCTGGTGCCCGCAGGCACCACCGTGGCGCAGATAGCCGGTCCGGGCCACGTGGTGCTCATCGCCGAGCGCACCATCCTCAACTTCATGTCGCGCGCGTGCGGCATCGCGACGCACACCCGCACGTGGGTCGACGCGCTGGAGGGCACGCAGACCCGCGTGCTGGACACCCGCAAGACCACCCCGGGCCTGCGCGAGCTGGAGAAGTACGCCGTGCGCTGCGGCGGCGGCACCAACAAGCGCATGGGCCTGTTCGACTGCGCGATGGTCAAGGACAACCACATCGTCGCCGCCGGCTCCGTGGCGGGGGCGATCCGCGCCATCCAGGAGGCCTACCCCGGCGTGCCGATCCAGGTCGAGGTGGAGCGCGCCTCGCAGGCCAGGGAGGCCATCGAGGCGGGGGTGCGCTTCCTCATGCTCGACAACATGCCGCTCGACGCGATGCGGGCCCTCGTGGAGGAGGTGCGCGCGCTCGAGCCCGAGGTGGGCCGCGTGCGGCTCGAGGCCACCGGCGGGCTGACGCTGGCCAACGCCCGCGACGTGGCCCTCACCGGCGTCGACTTCGTGTCCGTGGGCGCGCTGACGCACTCCTCGCCCATCCTCGACGTCGCTCTCGACCTGCACTGAGCGGCCGTCGCCGGGCCTGCCGCTCGCGCCCGGGAGGCCGCGATCCCGCCTCGCACACGGGCCTTCGCCCGCGCGGCGCTACCCTTGAGGGCGTGTCCGACACCCCCGCTGAGATCGAACTCGACCTTCCCGAGCAGATGCGCGTGCGCCGCGAGAAGCGCGACCGCATCATCGCGTCGGGCCGTGAGGCCTACCCCGTGTCCGTGCCCCGCACGCACGAGATCACCGATGTCCGCGCCGCCTACGAGGGCCTGGCCGACGGCGAGGAGACCGAGGATCGCGTGGGCGTCGCGGGCCGCGTGGTGTTCATCCGCAACACCGGCAAGCTGTGCTTCGCGACGATCCAGGACGGCGCGGGGGCGCGTCTGCAGGTGATGCTCTCGCTCGACCGCGTGGGCGAGGAGGCGCTCGCCTCCTTCAAGTCCGATGTGGACCTGGGCGACCACCTGTTCGCCGCGGGGCGCGTCGGCAAGTCGCGCCGCGGCGAGGTGAGCGTCTTCGCGGACGAGTGGCAGCTGGCCGCGAAGGCCCTGCGCCCGCTGCCCGTCCTGCACAAGGAGCTCAGCGAGGAGTCGCGCGTCCGCCAGCGCTATGTGGACCTCATCGCACGTCCGCTGGCGCGCGACACCGCGCGTCGGCGCGCACATGTCGTGCGGAGTTTGCGCGAGAGTTTGCATGCGCGCGGATTCATCGAGGTCGAGACGCCCATGCTGCAGACGCAGGCGGGGGGCGCCGCCGCGCGTCCTTTCGTGACACACATGAACGCATTCGATATCGACCTCTACCTGCGCATTGCGCCGGAGCTGTTCCTCAAGCGCGCGGCGGTGGGAGGCCTCGAGAAGGTTTTCGAGATCAACCGCAATTTCCGCAATGAGGGCGCGGACTCCTCGCATTCGCCGGAGTTCTCGATGCTCGAGGCCTACGAGGCCTACGGCGACTACGACACGATGGCCGCGCTCACCAAGGACCTCGTCCAGGGCGCGGCGCAAGACGTGTTCGGCGGCCACGTCGTGACCCTCGCCGACGGCACGGAGTACGACCTGGGCGGCGAGTGGGCGCAGATCACCATGTACGGCTCGCTGTCGGAGGCGCTCGGCCAGGAGATCACGCCCGAGACGTCCGTGGATCACCTGCAGAAGCTCGCCGACGCCGCCGAGATCAGCATCGACCCCAAGCGCGTCAACCACGGCAAGCTCGTCGAGGAGCTGTGGGAGCACTACGTGGGCGACACGCTCGTGGCCCCCACGTTCGTGCGCGACTTCCCCGTGGAGACCTCTCCGCTCACGCGGGACCACCGCTCGATCCCGGGCGTGGTGGAGAAGTGGGACCTGTACGTGCGCGGCTTCGAGCTCGCCACGGCCTACTCCGAGCTGGTCGACCCCGTCATCCAGCGCGAGCGCTTCGCCCAGCAGGCGCGCATGGCCGCTCAGGGCGACGACGAGGCGATGAGGCTCGACGAGGACTTCCTCGCTGCCATGGAGTACGCGCTGCCGCCCACGGGCGGCATGGGCATGGGCATCGACCGCCTGCTCATCGCGCTCACGGGCCTGGGCATCCGCGAGACCATCCTGTTCCCCCTGGTCAAGCCGACGGAGGACTGATGAGCGTCTCGACCTTCCTCATGGGCGTGCTGCCCTCGATCGGCGCGCTCGCGATCTTCTTCTTCGCCGTGCGCGGCGTCATTCGCGCCGACCGCAATGAGCGTGCGGCGATCGCGCGTGAAGAGGCGGAGGCGGCGGCTCGTGCGGCGGAGGCGGGCGATATCGTGCACGATGATTCGCCGTCCATTGAGGGTGACGACAAAGCGTCTTAGCGATCCGCGCACTGCGCCAACGCGCCGCTATGAAAGAAATCACAGAATTCTCGCGGCGTTTTGACGGGTTACGGGATCGCGTGACACGCTTTTGTCACCACCCCTGAAAGGACATCCCCCTATGGCGCAGAAGGTCCAAGTCATGCTCGTCGACGACATCGACGGTAGCACCGCGTCCGAGACGGTCTCTTTTGCTCTCGACGGTGCCAAGTACGAGATCGATCTGAACGCTGAGCACGCCGCCGAGCTGCGCGCGGCACTTGCCCCGTGGATCAGCGCGGGCCGCAAGGTCTCGGGCCGCTCCGCCGCGCGCGGGCGCTCGGGCGGCGACGTCAGCAAGATCCGGGCGTGGGCGAAGTCCCACGGCTACCAGATCTCCGAGCGTGGGCGCATCCCCGCCAACGTCCGGGACGCCTACAACGCCGCCCACTGATCGCGCGTCGCGTCGCAGCGACACCAGGGGCCGTCGGATTCATCCGGCGGCCCCTTCGCATGCCACCCTTGTGCCCATGACGACGCTGTGGATCGGAACGCACCCGCCGGCCGGACTGGGCACCCCGGTGGGCCAGGGAGAGGGCGTGTGGCGTGCCCAGCTCGCCGCCGACGGCTCCCTCACGGCCGAGCAGGTCTCGGTCATCCCCGCGCCGTCCTTCCTCGCCGCGCACCCGCGCCTGCCGCTCGTCTACGCCGTCTCCGAGGACGCGCCGTCAGCCCTCGCGGTCTATCGCGCCGACGCCCCGGGCGCGCCCGTGGCGACGCACGACCTCGGCGGGCGGGACGCCTGCCACGTCCTCGTGGCGCCCGATGCCCGCGCCCTCCACGTCGCGCTGTACTCGAGCGGCGAGCTCGTGTCGTTCGCGCTCGACGCGGACGGACTGCCCGTGGCCGAGAGCAGGCGCCGCCACGCGTTCCAGGGGTCGGGACCGCGCGAGGACCGCCAGGAGGCGGCGCACGCGCACTTCGCCGCCCTCTCGCCCGCCGGGAGCGAGCTGCTCGTGGTCGACCTGGGCTCGGACACCGTGTGGGCGCTTCCGCTCGACGCGGAGGGGCTGCCGGGCGATCCGCACCCGGCCGTGACGCTCGCGCCCGGAGCCGGGCCGCGCCACCTCGTCGCCCGCGGCGACCTGCTCTACGTCATCTGCGAGCTGGGCCACGAGATCGCCACGGTGCGCTGGGACCGCGCCAGCGCGACCGGGGAGGTCATCGCGACGACGCCCACGACCCTCGTGGACCAGCGCACGGGCGAGGGGGTCTTCGACGCTCACGTCGAGCTCGTGGCGGGAGCGACGGGAGACGTGCTCCTCGCCTCCACGCGCGGCCCGAACGTCGTCTCCGTCTTCGACGTCTTCCCCGAGGGCGAGCTGCGCTATCGCGCCGCCTTCGACTGCGGCGAGTGGCCGCGTCACTTCACCGTCACGGCCGATGCCGGGGGCACGGCGCGCCTGGTCGTGGGCGCGGCGCGCGCTCACGAGATCCGCAGCTTCGCCCTCGCGGACGTGCTCGTGCTCGCCCCCGAGCAGGCCAACGGCGACATCGCCGAGCTGCCGTTCCATGCCGCGCACGTCGTGAGCCCGGCCTGCATCTGCCCAGTCTGACGCAGGGACCGGGGACCGTCGCCCCAGGCAGGGCGGGCATCGGCCGGCACGGAAGCGCATCGGGCCCTTGGTCGTTCGCGGGCCGCTCCCGGGTGCGCAAGGATAGGACCATGACGTACACGCTGATCCTGCTTCGCCACGGCGAGAGCGAGTGGAACCAGAAGAACCTCTTCACCGGCTGGGTGGACGTGCCCCTCAACGAGAAGGGCTGGGGCGAGGCCAAGCGCGGCGGCGAGCTGCTCAAGGCCGAGGGCCTGCTGCCCGACGTGGTGCACACCTCGCTGCTGCGCCGCGCGATCATGACCGCGAACCTCGCCCTCGACGCGGCCGACCGCCACTGGATCCCGGTGAAGCGCAGCTGGCGCCTCAACGAGCGCCACTACGGCGACCTGCAGGGCAAGAACAAGGCGGAGACGCTGGAGAAGTTCGGCGAGGAGCAGTTCATGATCTGGCGCCGCTCCTACGACGTGCCGCCGCCGCCCATCGCCGACGACAGCGAGTTCAGCCAGGCGAACGACCCGCGCTACGCGGGCGAGCCGGTGCCCAAGACCGAGTGCCTCAAGGACGTGCTCGAGCGCGCCCTGCCGTACTGGGACGCCGAGATCGTTCCCGACCTCAAGGCCGGCAAGACGGTGCTGGTCGCGGCGCACGGCAACTCGCTGCGCGCGATCGTGAAGTACCTCGACTCCATCGGCGACGACGAGATCGTGGGCCTCAACATCCCCACGGGCATCCCGCTCCTGTACGAGCTGGATGAGGATCTCAAGCCGATCACCCCGGGCGGCCGCTACCTCGACCCCGAGGCCGCCGAGGCCGCCATCGCGGCGGTCGCCAACCAGGGCAAGAAGTAGCCCAGACGCGCGTGACGCCCCCGGGGATCCCCCGAGGGCGTCTGTGCGTTCCCGGCTCCGCTCAGATCGCGGCATGCGTGCCGGTGTGGTCTCCCGTGACGAGGTAGACGATGCGACGGGAGACGCCCACCGCGTGGTCGCCGAAGCGCTCGAAGTAGCGCGCCAGCAGGGAGATGTCGAGGATCTGCTGCGGCGTCGCCTCGAAGCCGGGCTCGAGCAGGCTCGCGTAGGCCGCCTCGTGCAGGTCGTCCAGGGTGTCGTCGTCCTCGACGATGCGCGCGGCCACGTTGAGGTCCCGCGTCTCGATGAGCTCGGCGACCTCGGACGCGGCACGGCGGGCGGCGGCGGCCATGCCCTCGAAGGTCTCTCGGTGCGATGCGGGGACGGCCGACTCCGGGTAGGCGCGGCGCGTCGCCTCGGCGATGTGCCGGGCCAGGTCGCCCATGCGCTCGAGCGAGGCAGAGATCCTCAGCGACGCGATGATGGTGCGCAGGTCGAGTCCGACGGGCTGCTGCTGCGCGATGAGCAGGACGCAGCGCTCGTCCACGGTCTCTTCGACGTCGTCGAGCCTGGCGTCGTCGGCGATGACCTGCTGGGCGAGCTCGACGTCCTCGGTGAGCAGCGCCTCGGTGGCGCGGTCGATCGCCGTGGCGACGTGGCGTGCCATGGCGCTGAGGTCGTCGGCGAGCTCCGACATCTCGGCGGTGAACAGCGTGCGCATGGGTCCCTCCTGAGGTGGCCGTCTTCAGTCTGGCATCGGCCAGCGGAGGCGGAAGGGCCGAGCGCGGTGAACTTTCGGTGACGTCGGTGAACATTCGGTTACGAGGGCGCTCGCTCGCTACTGTGAGGACATGACCGCCTTGGCGTGGCTGTGGGCCGCGCTCGCACTGGCTGTGGGAGCCGTGGCCGGCGCGGGGGGCTTCTGGCTCGTCTCGCGCCGCCTGGCCACGGGCCCTGGACGCGTCCCGCACCGCACCCGACAGGTCATCCGCGCCCTTCCCGAGGGCGCCGTCGTCATCGGGCGCGAGCGCCGCTCGGTGTTCTCCAACTCGGCCGCGTCGGAACTCGGCATCGCCCAGCTGGGCGGGCGGCTCCACCCGGCGGTCGCGGACCTGGCCGAGGCCGCATGGCACGTGCGGGATTCCGTCGAGGCGGAGCTCGAGATCGAGCGCGGCATCCAGGGCGAGACCGGGCATGTGCGCGTGCGCGTCACCCCCTTGGACGCGCGCCTGGCGCTGGCCATCGCGACCGACGCGAGCGAGACCCGCGCGGCAGAGGCGGCCCGGCGCGACTTCGCCGTGAACGTCTCCCACGAGCTCAAGACGCCCGTGGGCGCGCTCGCCCTCCTCGCCGAGTCCGTCGAGGTCGGAGCGGACGACCCGGCCATGGTTCGCGCGTTCGCGGCGAAGATCCGTGGCGAGGCCGAGCGGCTCTCGCGTCTGGTGCACGAGATCATCCAGATCTCTCGCCTCCAAGGCGCCGATGCCGTGGCCGCCCCTGTCGCGGTCCCGCTCGAGGAGGTCGTGGCCCAGGCGATCGACGATGAGCGGATCGCGGCCGAGGCGAAGGGCATCCGAGTCGACGCTGTGGCCAAGGCGTCGCCCGTGGTGCACGGAGACCGCGAGCTGCTCGTGATGGCGATCCGCAACCTGGTGGACAACGCGATCGCGTACTCGGAGGGGGCGCAGAAGGTGACGATCACGATCGACGTGAAGGACGGCCTGGCCGCCGTGGCCGTGCTCGACCACGGCATCGGCATCGACCCCAAGGAGGCGGAGCGCGTCTTCGAGCGCTTCTACCGCGTGGACGCCGCCCGCTCGCGCGAGACCGGCGGAACAGGGCTGGGCCTCAGCATCGTCAAGCACGTCGCCGCTCAGCACGGCGGCTCCGTGGACCTGTGGTCCAAACCCGGCGTGGGCTCGACCTTCACCATCCGTCTGCCGCTGCACGAGGAGGGCGCATGAGCGAGGCGCATGTCCTGGTCATCGAAGACGAGGAGTCGTACCGCGACTCCCTCGTGTTCCTGCTCGGTCGCGAGGGCTTCCGCGTCACGACCGCAGCCGACGGCCGTGCGGGCCTGGACGCGTACGCCCGCGACGGTGCGGACATCGTGCTGCTCGACCTCATGCTTCCCGAGATGCCTGGCACCGAGGTGTTTCGCCGGCTTCGCGAGCACAGCGACGTGCCGGTCATCATGGTCACCGCGCGCGGCGACGAGGTGGACAGGATCATCGGGCTCGAGCTGGGCGCCGACGACTACGTGACCAAGCCCTACAGCGGTCGCGAACTCGTGGCGAGGATCCGCAACGTCCTCAAGCGGGCGTCAGGAGCCGGGGCGGGGCCGGCGGCCGATGCCGCAGAGTCGCTGAGGCTGAGCGTCGCGGGTCTCGTGCTCGATCCCGAGAGGCTGTCGCTCGCCCGGGGTGACGAGGTCCAGCACCTCCCGCCCAAGGAGTTCCAGCTGCTGCACCTGCTCGCGCGCAACGCGGGGCGGGTGCTGCCGCGCCAGGTGATCATCGAGCGCGTGTGGGGCGCAGATTACTTCGGCGACACCAAGACGCTCGATGTGCACATCAAGCGAATCCGCGCGCGAGTGGAGCAGGACCCTGCGAACCCGGTGCACATCCGCACCGTGCGCGGCGTGGGCTACACCTTCGAGCCGTGAGGCTCGCTTCGCATCGCCCTAGGCCCGATGCGAAGGAGCGTCTGGGCGCGCATTCACCGAACGTTCACCCAGAGTTCAATCGCGGCCGCCTGTCGCGTTACCTTGCGCTCTTAGCGTCGGGGTCGTGAAGAAGAATCACACTGCATCCGCCGCGGCCGCGATGGCCGCCGTCTTCGTGCTCGCCCTCGCCGCGTGCACCCCGTCCAACGAGGCCACGAGCCCCGTCCAGTCCGCCGGCGGCACCGGCGATCCTGCCGTCACCGCCCTCACCGGCACGCTCAACGGTGCTGGCGCCTCCTCCCAGGAGTCTGCGATGGAGGTGTGGCGCGCGGCGTTCCAGGACGCCAACCCCGGCCTCACGATCAACTACGACCCCGTCGGCTCCGGCGGCGGTCGCACCCAGTTCCTCGAGGGCGCTGTCGCCTGGGCGGGCTCTGACTCTGCCCTCGCCGAGGAGGAGTACGCCGCGGCGCTCGACGTCTGCGGCCCGGAGGGCGCGATCAACCTCCCGATCTACATCTCGCCCATTGCGGTGGTGTTCAACCTGTCGGGGATCGACTCGCTCAACCTCGACGCGGACACGATCGCGCGCATCTTCGACGGCCAGGTGACCCGCTGGAACGACGCGGCCATCGCGGAGCTCAACCCAGGCGTGGAGCTGCCTGACATCGCGATCACCCCGGTCCACCGGGGCGACGAATCGGGCACCACGAAGAACTTCACCGACTACCTCGCCCAGGCCGCGCCCGAGTCATGGCCGCACAAGGCATCCGGCGACTGGCCGACCTCGACGGGCGAGTCGGGCCAGGGCACCTCCGGCCTGGTGCAGATCGTCACGGACACCGAGGGCGCCATCGGCTACGCCGATGCGTCGAAGGTCGGCTCGCTCGGCGTGGTCTCGATCCAGGTCGGTGACGGCTTCGTCGCGCCGTCCGGCACGGGCGCCGGCATCGCGCTCGCCTCGTCGCAGCTCACGTCGGTCAACGGCGAGGACGACCTCGCCTACGAGCTCGACCGGACCACCACGGCCTCGGGCGCATATCCGCTCATGCTCGTCTCCTACGTCATCGTGTGCCAGCGCTATGAGGACGCCCAGGTGCGAGCGAACGTGACGGGCTTCCTGTCCTATGTCGCCTCTCCTCAAGGCCAGGCCGATGCCGCGCTCGCCGCGGGCTCGGCGCCGCTGCCCGCTGAGCTCTCGGCGCGAATCGAGGGAATCCTTGAGCGGATCGCGGCACGCTGACGCCGCCGTGGTCACGGCAAGCGGCGGGCCCTCGGATCTGAGGGCCCGCCGCGACGTGCCCAGCCGCGCCTTCCACGGCGCGTCGCTGGGCTCGGCCCTGCTCATCCTCGTCACACTTGCCGCGGTCGCCGCATTCCTGCTGACGGAGGCATGGCCCGCGCTCACGGCGTCCCCGGACGAGCTCGCGCGCGCCGTCGCGTGGATCAAGCCCGAGGCGGGCGAGGCGCTGTTCCAGATCATCGGCTACCTCGTGTTCGGCACGGTCCTCGTGTCCGCGATGGCGCTGCTCATCGCGACGCCGCTGTCCGTGGGCATCGCGCTGTTCATCTCGCACTTCGCTCCGCGCCGCCTCGCGGCCGGGTTGGGGTACCTCGTGGACCTGCTTGCCGCGATCCCCTCGGTGGTGTACGGACTGTGGGGGGCGATGGCAGTGCTTCCGCGCCTCGCTCCTGTGTATGCGTGGTTGGCGGAGCACCTCGGGTGGATCCCGCTCTTCGCGCCCGACCCGGCGACGGGCACCGTCTCGCCCACCGGCCGAGTGGCGCTGTCCGCGGCGATCGTGCTTGCCATCATGGTCATCCCGATCATCACGGCCGTGTCGCGCGAGGTCTTCCTCCAGACGCCGACGCTCCACATCGAGGCCGCGCTCGCCCTGGGCGCGACCCGATGGGAGATGATCCGCATGGCGGTGCTGCCCTTCGGCCGCTCCGGCGTCGTCGGCGCGACGATGCTGGGCCTGGGGCGCGCCCTCGGCGAGACCATGGCGGTCTACATGATCATCTCTGGCGGTCTCACCCTGTCCTGGAGCGTGCTGCAGGCGGGCAGCCACAACACCATCGCGTCCTACATCGCCTCGCAGTTTCCCGAGGCGAACGCGATGGGCGTGAGCGCGCTCATCGCCATGGGCCTGGCTCTCTTCATCATCACCTTGGCGGTCAACATGCTCGCGCGATGGATCGTCTCGCGTCGCGCCGCGTTCTCGGGAGCGAACGGATGAGCGCGACGGTGACGACGTCCGATGCTGCGGCGGCGGGCACGGAGCTGAAGGAGTCCGCGTCGTCGCCGCTCACCGCCGTGAGCCGTCGCCGGCGATTCGTCGACCGCGCCATGACAGCCCTGATCGGCGCCGCCTTCGCCGCCGCGATCGTGCCGCTCGT
>Ga0207868_1000877_pt1 | contig 26034 bp, 22 predicted proteins | sample Passage237B_FD_187370 | JGI IMG/M metagenome (GOLD analysis project Ga0207868, IMG submission 187370) | Cellulose adapted compost microbial communities from Newby Island Compost Facility, Milpitas, CA, USA - Passage2 37B (SPAdes) (version 3) ... | reverse complement strand
AATCATAGCATAGCCGTGTCGGATGGGAAGCTATGACACGGTGACAGAATCTCATCTTTCTTTCCGCCACGTCATGGCAGAGCTGTAAGGCCAACCGGTTTACTTTTAATATAAACAGCCTGTTTTTCAGGGCATCCGCCGCTACGATCCTCTGATATTGTATCCTGCATCCACATAGATTGTCTGGCCGGTGACCTGTCTGGCGTTGCCCGAGGCCAGAAAGACGGCCATTTCGCCGATTTGTTCCAGCGTGACCAGCTGGTTCAGCGGGGCTTTTTTGTGCGGCTTCTTCCATGAACTTGTCAAAATCAGTCAGGCCGATGGCCAGCGCAATCGTCATCACGGCGGGCAATCCCTCCGGCACGACGGCCACGGCAAAGCCGACCACTATCATAAAGGCATCGGCCAGAGCATAATCGCGCAAATCGGCGGGGACGCGGTCGCCCGGCTCCAGTATGACAAGATCACCGGGCACAATCCGGTCGGCGTCGATGGTCAGGCGCTTTCCGTCGCGCAACACCGCGGCGCGTGGCGCCACCATGTTCCGGATGGCTTCCAGCGCCTTTTCCACCTTGCCTTCCTGAACATAGCCGATAAGGGCATTCACGATAATGACCAGAATGATCGCCGCCGCATCCACGCCATACCCCTGCAACATGCGCAATAATGGCCAGCAAATCCACGTCAAAATCGCGGCGCAGGATTTTAAGAAAAATTTGCAGGACAGGCGGAATACCGCACAATGCGGCAACGATAATCAGGGGGATGTCCGCACGTGCAATTCCCGACAGGACGGGGCATCTGCCAGCCGTAATATAAAGGGAAAAACAATGGCGCCTACAATCAGGAAAAGCTGAAGCCGCTGCCCATAGGCAATCGATGAAAAAACCGGCATCGCTTTTGATTCTGATGTTTCAAAAGGCATAGCATTGCGTTTGATGAATTGCCGTCGTTATCCGGCCCGTGGCCAGCTTACGGGTTTGCTTTGCAGAGGGTAAACAGAATGTTTGGGGCCGGCGCATGAGGATGCGTCCAGCTTCGATCACTCGGATTTTTTATTATATAAATCACGCGCTTGGACAAAGTTCATGCTTGCGCGCAGCCCGCTGGCCGCAAGTGCGGATACCACGCGGGGAAGGTGCTGCCTTCAATTTCCAAAATATCTATAGTGTGTAAACGTGAAGTTTTTCGGACTTGTGCGCGTTACTTTTGGGCGGTTTTGTCGATATATGTATAACCCAGAGGTGCTGGACGGGGCGGGGCGGGATATTTATACTTCTCAAGAACTTATCTTGAGGGGGAGTCTATGAAGGTTGTTATTCTCGCCGGCGGGTTCGGGACGCGGATCAGCGAGGAGTCGCATTTGAAGCCAAAGCCGATGATCGAGGTCGGCGGACGGCCGATCCTTTGGCATATTATGAAGATCTATTCCCATTACGGGCTGAACGATTTCGTCATCTGCCTTGGCTACAAAGGCTATGTCATCAAGGAATATTTCGCCAACTATTTTCTGCATATGTCGGATGTGACCTTCGACATTGCCAATAACAGCATGGAAGTCCACAACCGCAATGCGGAGCCCTGGCGCGTGACGCTGGTCGATACGGGGGCGGACACGATGACGGGCGGCCGGTTGAAACGGGTGCGCGATTACATCAGCGACGATACTTTTTGCATGACCTATGGCGACGGCGTATCCGATATCGATATCGCGGCCTTGCTGGCACATCATAAATCCATGGGCAAAAAAGCAACGGTGACGGCTATCCAGCCGCCGGGCCGCTACGGCGTTTTGTCCATGAATGACAAGGGCATTGTCGACAGTTTCCGCGAAAAACCGATGGCGGAAGGCGCATGGATCAACGGCGGCTTTTTCGTGCTGGAACCTGCCGTGCTGGATTATATCGAAGGCGATCATTCCCATTGGGAAATTGCGCCTTTGCAAAAACTCGCATCGGAACAGCAACTCACCGCATACCAGCATCGCGGTTTCTGGCAGGCGATGGATACCTTGCGCGAGAAAAACATGCTGGATGATATGTGGAACAAAGGGAATGCCCCTTGGAAAGTCTGGGCATGACGGCACATCTGGCCAAAAGCTTTGCGGGGGTATATCAGGGCCGCCGCGTATTGCTCACGGGGCATACGGGTTTCAAGGGCGTATGGCTTTCCGCATGGCTGAAAGCGCTGGGGGCGGAGGTTACGGGGCTGGCGCTGGCGCCCGATACGACACCGAACCATTTCGATCTCCTCAAGCCTGAAATTGACAGCCGTTTGCAGGATGTGCGCGATGCGGCGCAAACGGCGGCGCTGGTCAAATCCGCCGCACCGGAGATTGTGTTCCATCTGGCGGCGCAGCCGCTGGTGCGCCGTTCCTATCGCGATCCGCTGGAAACGCTGTCCACGAACATCATGGGTACGGCACATGTGCTGGAGGCCTGCCGCCAAACGCCTTCCGTCAGGGCGATCGTGGTGGTCACGACGGATAAATGTTACGAGAACGTGGAACAGGCCGCAGGTTACCGCGAGGATGACAAGCTCGGCGGATACGATCCTTACAGCGCCTCCAAGGCTTGCGCCGAGATTGTCGCGGGCAGTTACCGTCAATCTTTTTTCAGCGCGGCGGGCGCGGCCCTGCTGGCGACGGCGCGCGCAGGTAACGTGATCGGCGGCGGCGACTGGTCGGAAGACCGTCTGGTGCCCGATCTGGTGCGCGCGGTAACGGGCGGCAAGCCGCTGGTCATCCGCTCGCCAAAGGCAACGCGGCCCTGGCAGCATGTGCTGGAGCCTTTGTCGGGTTATTTGCTCCTCGGCCAGAAATTGCTGCAGGGGGATAAGACTGCGGCCACGGCCTTCAACTTCGGGCCCGATGATGCGGGCAACCGGCCCGTGGAAACCGTTTTGCAGCTTATGCGCCACAACTGGCCCGCGCTGGAATGGCAGGTGGATGCCGCGCCGCAGCCGCACGAGGCAACCTTGCTGCACCTGATCAGCGACAAGGCGCGGGAAACGCTGGGCTGGCGGCCTGTCTGGACGCTGGAGCAGGGCATCGCCGCCACGGCGACATGGTACCGCCGACAAAACGAAACGGGCGACGTTCTGACGCAGGCGCAGATTGCCGCCTATACGCAGGATGCCGCCGCAGCCGGACTGGCATGGGCGGTGGCATGAAGCTGAATGCAACAGCCATAGACGGTCTATACGTCGCCGAAACGGAAAAGCGGGCAGATCATCGCGGTGCTTTTGCGCGGCTGTTTTGTATGAACGATCTGGCCGCAGCCGTCGGCGGGCGACAGATTGTGCAGATCAACCATTCGCATACGGCAGCGGTCGGCGCGCTGCGCGGCCTGCACTTCCAGCACCCGCCGCATGCGGAAATGAAAATGGTGCGTTGCCTGAAAGGGCGCGTCTGGGACGTGGCCGTCGATATTCGCAAAAATTCACCGACATATTTGCAATATCATGCGGTGGAACTGACGCCCGACAATGCGCGCATGATGGTTATTCCCGAAGGTTTCGCGCACGGGTTTCAGGTGCTGGCGCCGGAGAGCGAGCTGCTCTATCTGCATACCGCTTTTTATCATCCGGCGGCGGAAGGGGGCTTGCGGTATGACGACCCCGCGCTGGCCATCGACTGGCCGTTGCCTGTCAGCGATATTTCCGACAGGGACAAGGGCCATGCCCTCATTGCCGAAGGATTTGACGGAGTTGTGATATGAATTGCCGCCATTGCAAAAAAAAGCTGCAACATGTGTTTCTGGACCTCGGCGCGGCGCCGCCGTCCAACGATTATCTCAGCGCGGAAGATTTGCAAAAGCCTGCCCGCATGTTTCCGCTGAAACTGTTTGTTTGCGATGAATGCTGGCTGGTGCAAACGGAAGATTATGCGGCGGCGGATGATTTGTTCCGCCCCGATTACGCGTATTTTTCCTCCGTCTCTTCCGGCTGGCTGAAACATGCCGCAAACTATGCCGGGATGATTACAAAGCGTCTGGCACTGGATGCGCAAAGTTTTGTGGTGGAACTGGCCTCCAACGACGGCTATCTGCTGCGCAATTTTGTCGCGGCGGGCATTCCGTGTCTGGGCGTGGAGCCGACGGACGCGACGGCGGATGCGGCGGAAAAGCTTGGCATTCCCGTGTTGCGTGCGTTTTTCGGCGAGGCGCTGGGCAACCGGCTGGCCGCCGATGGCAAGGCGGCTGACCTGATCATCGGCAACAACGTTTATGCCCATGTGCCCGATATCAACGATTTTACCAAGGGCATGAAAAAACTGCTGAAGAGCGGCGGCACAATCACGCTGGAATTCCCGCACCTGATGCAGCTGATCGCGCAGAACCAGTTCGATACGGTATATCACGAGCATTATTCCTATCTGTCCCTGCAAACAGTGGCGCGGATTTTTGCCGCTGCCGGGCTGCGCGTTTGCGATGTGGAAACGCTGCCGACGCACGGCGGCAGCTTGCGCGTCTATGGTTGCCATGCAGATGATCCGCGCGCCGACAGCCCTGCCGTCGCGGCCATGTTGCAACAGGAAAAGGATTTCGGTCTGCAAAAGCTGGAAACCTATACATCCTTCCAGCCCAAAGCCGACAAGGTGCGGGACGATCTTCGCGCTTTCCTGAAAGAACAAATTGCCGCCGGTAAAACCGTCGCCGCCTATGGCGCGGCGGCCAAAGGCAATACGCTGCTGAACTATGCGGGCGTGACGGCGGATATGATCCCCTTTGTTTGTGATGCCGCGCCGTCCAAACAGGGAAAATTCATGCCGGGCAGCCGCATCCCCATTCTGCCACCTGCCGCCATGGCGGAAAAAAAGCCCGACTGGGTGCTGATCCTGCCGTGGAATATCGCCCCCGAAGTCGTGGCCCAGCAAAAAGACATCACCAACTGGGGCGGCAAATTCATCGTAGCCGTGCCGAAGATGGAAATTCTCTAGCATGCATATGATTGTTACAGGTGCAACGGGATTTATCGGGCGGGCGGTCGTTCAGGCCGCCTTGCAGCAAGGGCATGCTGTAACGGCTGTTGTGCGCGATGCGGCAAAGGTCAAAATGACCCTGCCGGACGATGGCCGTCTGTGTGTCCTGCCCGTGCGGGATTTATCTGATGCCGAGCAGCAGTTAAAACCATTAGGTGAAGAGGCATTAATTCATCTGGCTTGGGGCGATGTCGGCAAATATACGGATCCGTCCAATCTTTTGGATAATCTGGAACCGCAGTTTTTGTTTCTGCAGGCAATGCTGGCAGCGGGGATCAGGAATATAACGGTGGCCGGCACATGTCTGGAATATGGCCTGCAGGAAGGTGCGGTGCGGGAGGAAGATTGCGTTTCACCTGTGACGTTTTACGGCTTGGCCAAGAAAACGCTGCATGACATGCTGGTTCTGGCAATGCCGGCAGATGTGTCGCTCAAATGGCTGCGCTATTTTTATGTGTACGGGGAGGGGCAGCGCCCGCAGGCGATCATTCCTCAATTGCGTGCCGCTATGGCACGAGGGGATAGCAGTTTCGACATGTCGCCCGGTGACCAAAGCCGCGACTTTATTCATGTGGAAACGGCGGCGTGGAATACGGTTCTCGCCGCAGCGCAAACGGTTGTTACGGGCATCGTCAATATGGGGAGTGGGCGTGCCGTTCAGGTGGCGGCCCTTGTTGAAAAAATTCTTTCAGCAGAAAATTACCGGATGTCCCTGCGTAAGGGGGTCTATGGTTATCCGGCGTATGAGCCTTTTGCCTTTTGGGCGGATATCAGCAAGATGGCAAAGATACAAGGAGTGAGGGTTGATGAAGAAATCCGTGTGTGATGCCTGCGGTAGCGGAAATATTTATACCGTTTATACGCTGCCGCGTATTCCGGCCTTTCAGAACAAGCTGTTCGCGACGGCGGAAGCGGCGCAATCCGCGCCTGTGGCACGCGTGGATCTGACGGCATGCAGCGATTGCGGTTTTGTGTTTAATGCTTCTTTCGATGACAGTCTGATGGATTATGACGGAGACTATCAGAATGCGCAGGATCATTCCCCGACGTTTCAGGGATATCTTGATGAAGTTGCCGATATTATCATGGCGGTGGCCGGAAATACCGACAGTATTGTCGAAATCGGCTGCGGCAAAGGTTATTTCCTTGAAATGCTGCGCGCAAAAGGGCTGAAGGTAAAAGGGTTTGACCCTACGTATGAAGGATCCAATCCTGATATCGTTAAAGCCTATTTCGGGCCGGAAACGGCAGCGGGTTTGACAGCCGATATCGTGATCATGCGTCATACGTTGGAGCATATAGAATCTCCTTATGCCTTTTTATGCGGGTTGAAGAGGATCCTCAAGTCGGATTGCCGCATATTTATTGAAATCCCCCGTGTGGAATGGATTGCGGAACACAAGGCGTTCTGGGATATTTTCCATGAGCATTGCAATTATTTTTCGGAAGGCTTCTTCCGAAAAATTTTTGCGCAGCGTTGCCAGATCACACCTGTGTTTAGCGACCAGTATATGATGGTTCATGCGCAGATCGGCGATTTGGTGGACAGTATTCCACCCAGTGCGCAGCCGGATTACAGGGATATGTTTTCTGCGGAAATTTCCAAACACAAGGCCGCCGTCGAGGCGGGCGGAAAACACTATGTCTGGGGCGCGGGAGCAAAAGGCATTGCTTTTGCGAATATTCTGGATCCGGAAAGGAAACATATTCCCGTTCTGGTCGATATCAATCCGCGCAAACAGGGGCATTACATTTCCCTGACAGGGCATCCCTGTGTTGCGCCGGAAAGCGTTGATTGGCCCTCATTGGCAGCGAATGACTGCATATGGATTATGAACCACCGTTATAAAGATGAAATTATAGCCGCATTGCCGGAAAATCTGCCTTGCCGTCTTGTGACGCTGGGCGAAGATGAGTGACGCTAAAAAAACAGGAATGATTGGGAGAAAAAGATGACTGTCAAACACAAAACGCCCGAAGAAGTGTTCCGGGAAGAAAATGCCGCCAAAATGGCGACCTATAAAAAGGACGCGACATGGCAGAAAATGTCGAACGACTGGCTGCTTCGTGCCTTGCAACAAAGATACGTCTATAATTTTACGTGGATGGGAAGGCCCATCATCCAGTTGCCGCAGGATATGCAGGCGTTTCAGGAGGTTGTGTGGGATGTGAAGCCTGATCTGATTATTGAGACAGGCATTGCACACGGCGGCTCTCTTATTTTCAGCGCCTCTTTGCTGGCTTTGCTGGATTATGCGGATGCCGTTCATAACGGTGGTGTTGTCGATCCGCAAAAGCCGGCACGGCGGGTTTTGGGCGTTGATATCGACATCCGCGAACATAACCGGATTGCGGTGGAGGCGCATCCCATGGCAAGCCGGATAGATATGATTCAGGGATCTTCTGTTGCGGATGATGTCATGGAGCAGGTACGTGCAGCCGCGCAGAAAGCGAAAAAGGTGCTGGTATGCCTTGATTCAAACCATACGCATGAACACGTACTGGCAGAGCTTGAGCGTTATGCGCCGCTGGTCAGCAAAGGCAGCTATTGCATTGTTTTCGACACGATTGTGGAAGATTTGCCCGCAGAATTGTATCCGGACCGCCCGTGGGCGCCGGGGGACAACCCTAAAACGGCCGTGCATGCATATCTGAAATCCTTGCAGCAAAAGCCGCAGTTGGCCGCAGACGGAGATTCCTTGCGGATGGAGATAGATTATACGATTGAAGACAAGCTGCTGTTGACGGTCGCGCCGGACGGCTTCCTGAAACGCGTGTAGGAAAGATCAGGCCATGTCACAACTTTGTATCGGCATACCTTCAAATCGCCCGCTCGCCGCTTGTGAAGCGACGATACAAAGCGCAGTGGATTATTGCCGTTCGCAAGGCGTGCGACTGTATGTTTCGGATAACTCCGGAGATGATCAAAAAGAAGCGCGCTTGCGGGAGATCGTTAATGGCGAAGGGCTGACGTATGTGCGGCAGCCGCCATGCGGGATGATGGAGAATTGGTTTGCCGCTTTCAACGGCACCGAAGGCGACTATGTTTTGATGATGGGTGACGATGACCGGCTTATGAGCCTCGGCAGTTCTGTGGATGATCGCCACCTCGCAGCGGATGTGGCCGGTATCAGGCCGACAGTTTTGGCCTATCATGATCCACGCGGGATTACGAATATAAATTTTGCCGGTATTAATAGCGACAAGCCGATTGAGCGGATTGTTGAGCATATCAAATCGTCCAACGGCGTGAATATCGGTATTTTCAGCTATTGGCGGCGGGATATATTCAAATCCATTATGGAGCTGCACTTTTTGTCCCATCCGACAAAGGGGACTTACTCCGATTGGGCGCTGATGAACGGGCTGGTCTCTTCCGGCAAGGTTATAAAAGCGCCCATGAGCTGTTATTTCTATGATATAAAAAACTGGGCTGGAGACGCGGACTTTGTGCGGCGGCAGGTGGAGCGGGCTTTCGAGGCTTCGGGATTGCCGGGCAGTGCGGCGGCTTATGCGACGGTGCTGAATGCGTTGGATTCATTTATATACGTCGCGCGCAAGGATTCGCCGCTGTCGAAAGAGGATCGCGTGTCTGCGGGGCTGTTTTGCCTGACCATGCTGCTGGAGAATTTTTCGCAGCGCATACCGGCGGAAACGGCGCATCCGAATGCCAAGGCGATCAGCGCGCTGGCGCATAAACTGATCGGCAACCGCAATGCGGCCAGTTTGTTTGACATTGCGCTTGGCATCGTGTCTGAATTACAGGATGGGCTGGGCGAAAAATATAAAACATTTTTTGAACAGGCCACGGGCTATGCCTACGGCCATATTGCATAGATTTTCGAGACGGGGGACGACATGACGGGCGCCAGACAAAAGAAAAAAGCAGCGGCAAAAAACACAACAGCCATGCAAAGCTATATGCGTGTGACGCTGTTTCTGGCGGGCGCGCTGGTCGCGCTGGTTTTTGCGCAGTTCCATATCTCGCAAAAACAGAAAAACATGCTGGTCATTACCTATATGACGGAGCGTCAGGTTTCCCTGCATGGCGATATTCTGGCATCGATCGCAACCTTCCAGAAAACGGAAAACCGCGACAGCCTGCAGGAAGTCCGTGACTACGCATCGGAGATCCAGCAACTGGAGGCGCAGGTTTATCCCCTGATGGCGCAAACGGCATGGTTCGCCATGCCGAAGGTCAATATGGCGCTGTTCGAGAAATTCAAAAACGTCGCCATCCAGAGCATCAGCTTCGCCGCCTATGCGGATGCGCGCCAAATGGGCAATGCTTCCGATCTGGCGCGGGATATCCGCGCGCTGCATGACGGCGGCGTGCTGGGCAGCTGGCAGGCGGAAGTGCGCAAATATATCCAGGCGGTGCAGCAGGAGGTGGATGCGCTGGTCTATGGTTCCTACGCGCTGTATGCCGTTCTGCTTGGCTTGCTGCTGTTCCAGGCCGCAACGCAGGTGCTGCCGCTGATGAAGGAAACCGATGCCTTGCGCGCGCAAATGAAGGAAATGGCGGCAACGGACATGCTGACCGGCATTTACAACCGCGCGATGCTGTTCAAGCTTGGCAATATGCTGATTAGCGCTTCCCAGCGCCACAAGCAGGAATTGACGATTCTGGTGGTCGATATTGACAATTTCGACGAGCTGAACAATAAATACGGCCGCGCCGCAGGGGATGAAATGCTGCGCCTGCTGGCTAATGAAATGTCGGCCTGCCTGCGCAACAGCGACGTATTGGGCCGTTTCGGCGGGGATGAATTTGCCATTTTCCTGCCCGCGACGGATGAATACCGCGCCGGTTTTGTGGCGGAAAAGCTGCGCGCGGCGGCGGAAGCCATGACCTATATGCGTGACGAGCGGCAGGTAATGCTGACCATCAGCATCGGCATTGCCGAAATCCAGAAATCGCATGCCACGCCGGACGACATGTTGCGCGCCGCACAGGCGGCTCTGCTGAAGGCCAAGGGTGAGGGCCGCAACCGTTGCGTTGCCTATAGCGCGGCAGGAGAAACAGCCGTACCGGCAGCGGCGGGATAAAGAACGGCGAAGGGCTGTCCGCAGGCGATATCTGCTATACTATAAAAATAAAAAAGGATACGCGTGACGCGTTTTCATGGAACAGGACACGGCGCAAAAGGAAAGATGGATATTCTGGCGTGAATTAGGTTTCGCGTATGTGATGATGTCGGCGCTTATGACATCGTTTTTCGTCATCCTTTTCCTCTACGTCATCGATCTTTTTACAAACGAGCCGGTCGCCTCCGAAGGGTTTCACAACCGGCCTCTTTTGAACAATATTCTGTTATGGCTGCATGCCGTTCTGGCCGTGCCGCCTCTGGTGATCGGCCCGTGGCTGTTTTTGACCCAGTTTCGGGATAAATATATACGATGGCACCGTTATCTGGGGCAGATATATGTGATCTGCTGCCTGCTCAGCGCCGTGATCAGCTTGCCGCTGGGGCTGGCGAACAACGTGGGCGTTTTGCCGCGCGTGGGTTTTTCGGCGCTGGCGGTATGCTGGTTTACGTTCACTTTCATTGCCTATCGCGCCGCGCGGCAAAAAAAATTCGCCGTGCATCGCGCCTGGATGATGCGCAGCTATGCCTGCACCTATGCTTTTGTGAACGTCAAAATGTTCTTTCTGGTCAGGATGATTCTGGGGGTCGAACTTTCAAAATATACCCTGCAGGTGCTGCAAAGCTGCTTCAGCTGGACAACGAACCTGCTGGCGGTGGAGATTTATCTGGCGGCCTCTACCTATGGCAGCGCTTATGTGGGACGCAAGATTTTTATGCGCCAGCTGCGGAAAGTCCCGTTGAAGATCGCAGGATTTCTTGCGGTTTTTACGACCTATTTCCTCCTGTCTTATTACTTTTTCCCGATGCCTCAGTAAAAAACGTGCACGGCGATAAAGGCGAAGAAAAAGCCGATGCCATAGACCGTTGCGGCAAATCCCCATATCCACCATCCGGCCTTGCGGAGTTTCCGGCACGCCGCCGCCTGCGCGGGATCGGCAGGGCAGGGGGCATGACGGCTTTTCCATTGCCAGAAGCCGGCAAGAGCCAGCATGCCGCCCGCAATCATGAATACGGCCTGTTTGTGCGCCGAGAGCCAGACAAGCTGCGGTACATTGCTGACCAGTCCTGCAAGCGCTGCACCTGCCCCCAGCGTGACCAAAAGCGCAGGCAATGCGCAGCAAACCAGCGTGCCGAGGCTCGTCAATAAACTGAGCCCCGGCAATAGAAGTGATTTTTTATCCGCCGGTTTCATTGGCCGTGGCCTTTTGCACGGGTAATACCGCCGATGTTATAGCCCGCATCGGTAACCAGTTTGGTAATCACGGCATCATCCATCGTCTTGCCGTCTTTCAGGCTGATCAGGATTGTGCCGGTATCGAGGTTGACGTCAATGCCGGCCACGCTGTCCTGTTTCATGAAGACTTTTTCAAGCGCGCGGGCGCAGAAATCGCAAACAAGCCCCTTGGCATCGACGGTAATCAGCTCGCCGGATGGATTGACGCTTCCTGCCTGTATTTTGGCGGGCGCATGGCGGGTATGGTCGGCCTGTGCCGCCGCAGGGGAGAAGAGGAAGAGAAGGGTGACAAGAATAATGTATTTCATGACTGTATTCCTTTTATGAAGATCAGAAGCGGATGGTCCAGTTGAACAGGGCCTTGCCTTTGTTGCTCACACCCGCTTCAAGAAGATGATCGCCTTTGAAGAAACGCACCATCGGTGTGACGGTGAAGCTGTCCTCGCTTTCCGGCTTGTGGTCTATTTGCAGCATCAGCCATGTATGCAAATCGCCGTAATCGCCGATATAAGGGGCGATACCCACGCGTGCTTTCTGCATAAAGCCGTCGTAAATATCATCCGCCCAGACGATACGGTTTTCGTAAGAGACATAGTAACGCCGGTCTTCCCAGTCCGCCGCAAGGCCTGTAAAGGCTGCCGCGCGCCAGTCATGGTCAAAAGGCGCCTTGTCGCTATAGGCGCCGCCGATGCCGGATTTGAGGTAGAGGTTGCCCTGACTGTTTTTTTGGTTCCAGCGTTTCAGCAGCGTATTGGCTTGTAGGCTGTGCAGCTGGAAATGCCCCTCGCGCCAGTATTCGCCGCTGTACCCCAGTGCCAGACGGGGCGTGAGGGTATAAAGCATATGCGCGATATTCTGGTCGGCATCGTTCATGGTCATGAATGTCCATCCGCCGGGATAGGACACGGGGCGGGCATCTGCCGCCATCGACAGCAGCATAAGCGCGAGGGCGCAAAGGCCCGTCAGCAGTTTGTTTCGCATCGGAAAACTCCGTTCATCAAAAAAAGACGCGGAACGGCAAAGCCGTCATAAAAATGTCAGGCGCGAAGGGGATCAGGCGCGGGGCGGCGGTGTGGCTTGCTCCGGTGTGAAGGGCCGGAAATGCGCCACTGCGGGAACAAAATCCGCGGTAGCAAGCGCGGCGGCAAGGGAATCCGTGTGCAATGCGGGCAGGGCAAGGCTGCCCGCGCAGGTACCCGCCACGCAGGTGCAGGAGTCGCCGCAGCAATCCATCTTGCCCGAAGACTTGGATGATTTGCTTTGGGCGGTGTTCTGTCCGGCGGCTTGCTGGTGGCAGGGCGGCGTTTCGGCGGCGGGCTGCGTCTGCGCCGTTTCGGCCTTCCCGCTGTGCATGTCATGCAGGCAAAGATGCGCCGCCGCCGGCATGCCGGAGAGCATGAAGGCGAAAATGACAAGCGGGCAAAGAAGGCGTTTGATTCTGCACATACTTGAAATTATAGCATAAATTTTTTCCAGCGCGCGCGGGCGGAATGGGGCTGGCATCCGGCTCTGTTTTAAATTATAAGCTAATGTATTGATATATATTTGTAAAATTCATTCAGGATGCCCAAGATGGAACATGCAAACGAAGCGCTTCAAAAAGATTCCGGCAAAGACTGGTGCCGTGGCTGTCTGGCAACGGATCTTTCCTTTATCGGAGAAAAAGACGGATACCGTCTGCTGCGTTGCGCGTCTTGCGGCACAACGATCACGAACCCGTACCCCGGCAACGAAGAACTGGCGGCCTATTACGCCAATTACCAGCAAACCGGCAATTACCTGAAAAAGCAGGATCGCAAGTTCAAGCGCGGCCTTGGCCGCGTGCGCCGCATGATCAAATCCGGCGCATCGGGCAAACGGTTTCTGGATATCGGTTGCAGTATCGGCGCGGTGACGGCGGCGGCCGCCTCTTTGGGGCTGGATGCCTATGGCATCGATATCGACGAAGCCACGCTGCGCATCGCGCAGGAACAATACGGCGACAAGGCGCGGTTTGAATTTATCACCGTCGAAGCACTGGCCGCGCGCGGCGACAAATTTGACATGATCTACATGTCGGAAGTGATTGAGCACGTCAACAATCCCGAGGAATTCGTTGCGGCGCTGTCCTCCCTGCTGAACAAGGGCGGCTTGCTTTATCTGACGGCGCCCGACGGCGGGCATTTCGGCGTGCCCAAAAACTTCACGGATTGGGGCATGGTGACGCCGCCGAACCACCTGACCTATTTCACGCGCAAAGGCATTACCCGATTGCTGGCACGGCACGGCCTGATCGTGAAGAAATTCCAGCTTGCCCTGAAACCCGGCATGAAGGTCTTTGCCTATAAAACGGCGTAAGGGGCAGGGCGGGGAAGCATATCGCCCTTCAGTTATGCAAAAATAAACACGGTTGGAGGGCTTGCCGCCGCTCTATATAATATCCCCTGTTTCATTTTCGATTTGGATATTTCGAGCAAAAGGGGGAGCGCTGCATGGATGTCGAAAAGGTATTCGGGCGCAAAACGGTCGCCGATATTAAAAAAGGCCTGCGGCAACTGAAAACGGAATACGTCAAGGTCGGCGCATTCGATATCGACGGTATCATGCGCGGCAAATACATGCAGGTCGATAAATTCATCTCCGCGCTCGACAAGGGTTTCGGCTTTTGCGATGTCGTTTTCGGCTGGGACAGCAACGACCAGCTCTATGATAGCGCGACATTCACCGGTTGGCACACCGCTTACCCCGACGCGGAGGCGCGCATCGTGCCGGAAAGCGTGCGGCACTTGCCTTTCGAGGAAGATGTGCCGCTGTTCATCGCCGAATTCGCCGGCAAGGCGGAAACCGTCTGCCCGCGCAATCTGCTGAAGCGCGTGGTGAAAAAAGCGGAAGGCATGGGCTACAACGTCACGGCGGCCTGCGAATTCGAATTTTTTGTTTTCGAGGAAACGCCGCACAGCGTGCGCGAAAAAGGCTATCGCAATTTAAAGTCGATCACGCCCGGTTTCTTTGGCTATTCCATGCTGCGCAATACCGTGCATGCGGATTTTTACCATGACCTGCTGGCCATGTGCCGTGACATGCGCATGCCGATCGAGGGGCTGCATACCGAAACCGGGCCCGGCGTTCTGGAAGCCGCCATCGCCCATGCCGATGCGCTGGAGGCGGCGGACCGTGCGTCATTGTTCAAAACCTTCACCAAAATTCTGGCGCAGCAATGCGGCTGGATGGCGACCTTCATGGCCAAATGGTCGAACGACTGGCCGGGGCAATCGGGCCATATCCATTTGTCGTTGCAAGACCGCAAAACGGGCAAGGGCGTTTTTTATGATGCGAAGAAAAAACACCAGATGTCCGACAAAATGCGCTGGTTCATCGGCGGCCAGCAAAAGCTGATGCCCGAGCTGCTGTCCATGGTGGCTTCCACCGTCAACAGCTACAGCCGTCTGGTGCCGGGCTTTTGGGCGCCGACTTCCGCGACATGGGGGGTGGAAAACCGCACCGCGGCTTTGCGCGTCATTCCGGGCAGCGAAAAATCGCAGCGCGTGGAATACCGTATCGCGGCGGCGGATATCAACCCCTATATCGCGCTGTCTGCGGCTATCGGCTCCGGCCTTTGGGGGATTGAAAACAAGATAGAGCCGACCGAAGCCGTGACGGGCAATGCCTATGACAAGACGTTTCCGGCGCCGCTGTCCCTGCCGCAAACATTGACGGAGGCGGCGGGCCGCCTGCGCAAATCCAAAGTGGCGGAAGAATTGTTCGGCAAGGAATTTGTCGAACATTACGCCCAGTCCCGCGAATGGGAAGATCGCGAATTCCGCAAAAACATCACCAGCTGGGAACTTTCCCGCTATTTCGAGATTATTTAAGGAGTATGACCATGGCCGAAGCCGCGAAAAAAGAACAGGCAGAAATGCTGCGCACGATTTCTCCCGTGGATAACAGTGTGCTGGTCGAACGCCCGCTGCAAACCGCGGCGGATATCGATGCGGCCCTGACGCGCGCGAAGGCCGCGCAAAAATCGTGGCGTTCGGTGCCGATGGCGGAAAAACAGGCGTTGATGCTGAAGTTCATGGACGCGCTTGTCGCCAAGGCGGATGAAATCGGCGCGGAGCTGACGCGGCAAATGGGCCGCCCCGTGCGCTATACCCCGGGCGAAATCAGGGGCGCGATGGCAGAGCGTATCAAATATATGGTCGATTTGGCGCCCAAGGCGCTTGCCGATATCATTCCGCCAGATGCGCGCGAGGGATTCAAACGTTTTATCCGCCGCGAGCCGGTGGGCGTTGTCGCCGTTATTGCGCCGTGGAACTATCCCTATCTGACAGCGGTGAATACCATTGTGCCGGCCTTGCTGGCGGGGAATGCGGTGGTGCTGAAACATTCCGCGCAAACGCCGCTTTGCGCCGACCGTTTCGCCGCCGCCTTCAAGGAAGCGGGACTGCCTGAAGGCGTGTTCCAGTATCTTGACCTCAGTCATGCGGATTCCGAGAAACTGATGGCCGATCCGCGCGTCGATTTCGTGAATTTCACCGGCTCCGTCAAGGCGGGCCATGCGGTGCAAAAGGCGATCAGCGGCAAATTCATTGTGGCGGGCCTTGAACTCGGCGGGAAAGACCCTGCCTATGTGCGCGCGGATGCTAATCTGGAACATGCCGTTGAAAATCTGGTGGACGGGGCGTTTTTCAACGCCGGCCAGTGCTGCTGCGGCATCGAGCGCATCTATGTGCATGAAAGCGTGTATGACCGCTTTGTGGAAGGTTTTGTCGAATTGACCAAAAAATACGTGCTGGGCAATCCGCTGGATCCGGAAACGACGCTCGGCCCCATGGTGCGCACGGCGGCGGCGGATTTTGTGCGCGGGCAGGTGGAAGAAGCCATTGCCGCGGGCGCGACGCCGCTGATCGACGAAAAACTTTTTCCGATGAGCAAAAAGGGCACGCCCTATCTGGCCCCGCAGGTGCTGGTTCATGTGAACCACAGCATGCGCGTGATGACGGAGGAAACTTTCGGCCCCGTTGTCGGCATCATGAAAGTCGGCGGAGACGACGAAGCCCTGCGCCTGATGAACGACAGCGATTACGGCCTGACGGCTTCCGTCTGGACGCAGGATGCGGCGGCGGCGGAAGAGATCGGCAATCGCCTTGAAACGGGCACGGTTTTCATGAACCGCTGCGATTACGTCGATCCCGGCCTGCCGTGGACGGGCGTGAAGGATACGGGGCGCGGCGCGTCGCTGTCCCAGCTTTGTTTTGAAAGCCTGACGCGGCCGAAGGGTTTTCATTTGCGCGAAAAAATCTGATTTTTGGGAAAGGCACCGTTATGTCCGAAAAAATTCTCTCCGGCACCTGGAATTATCCGACGCGTGTGGTTTTCGGCGCAGGCAGCATCAGCCATCTGCCGGAATTCTGCCTCAATCTGGGCATGAAAAAACCGTTGCTGATCACGGACGAAGGGTTGCAGGCCAATCCCATCACGCTGAACGCGCTGAAGCTGATGAAGGACAAGGGCCTTGCGGCCGATATTTTTGCGGGTATCAAGCCGAACCCCACGGGCGCGAACGTCGCGGCGGGCGTCGCAGCCTATCAGGCGGGCAAGCATGACGGCGTCATCGCCTTCGGCGGCGGCAGCGGCCTGGATGCGGCCAAGGCGATTGCCCTGATGGTCGGGCAGAACCGCCCGCTCTGGGATTTCGTGGACGAAGGGGACAATTACCTGCGCGTGAATGAAAAAACCATGGCGCCCGTCATTGCCGTGCCGACGACGGCGGGCACAGGCTCCGAAGTCGGGCGCGCCAGCATCATCACGAACGAGGAAACGCACGAAAAGAAAATCATTTTCCATCCCAAAATGCTGCCGTCACTGGTGATTTCCGATCCCGAACTGACGGTCGGCCTGCCGCCGCATATCACGGCGGCAACGGGCGTGGATGCCTTTGTGCATTGTTTCGAAGCTTTTTGCGCGCCGGGCTTTCATCCGCTCGCGGACGGCATCGCGCTGGAAGGCATGCGCCTTGTGGCGACCTATCTGCCGCGCGCCTATCAAAACGGGCAGGATATCGAGGCGCGCGCGCATATGCTCGCGGCGGCTTCCATGGGCGCGGCAGCCTTTCAGAAGGGGCTCGGCGGCGTACATGCGCTGGCGCATCCGCTCGGCGGGCTCTACGACAAGCCGCACGGCTTGCTGAACGCCATTTTGCTGCCCTATGTCGTGGTGCGCAATCGCGCCTATATCGAAGGCCGGATGGATATTCTGGCGCGCGTGCTGGACCTGCCCGCAGGCAAGGGCGGATATGACGCCGTGCTGTCGTGGATTGTGGATTTCCGCAAACAGCTGGATATTCCGCACAGCCTTGCGGATATCGGCGTGCCGACGGACCGCGCGGCGGATGTCGGCCGCATGGCGACGGAAGATCCCTCCGCCGGCGGCAATCCGGTGGAGCTGACGGCGGATGATTATGCCGCCGTCTTCCGGAACGCCTGCGCCGGCACGCTCGGGGCGGGGCAGGCCGCAGCCTAGCAATGGTGCATTTTGACCATTTTATGGGCGAGCCGCCCGAAGATATCCGCCGGTACTATTACGATTGCGCGCATGCGGGATTGATGGGGTTGCTCAGCGGGCCGGTGCCGCTCGGTTGGATGCTCAACCATAACCTGAAAATCCTGAACCGGCCGACGGCGGCGCGCTGGGGCTATTTTTCCGGCATCGCCTATATGTTTCTTGCCGTTTGCGCCTTGGCCATGTCCTTCTATCTGGCGACGGTGCTGATCTTCCTTGGCGGTTTTGTTGTGCTGTACTGGCAACTGGGCGAAACGGCGGGCGAGCTGGAAAGGGATGCGGATATGGCGCCTTTCCCGACATTTTATCCGCTGCATTTCCTGCAACTGTCATGGATAACGTCGCTCTGCACGGGTGTGGCGGCGATGAGCGCCGTATTCTTCCTTGCGACATACGTGCTGCCGGATCTCCCGTTTCTGGAAGATGTCCGGTTTTATAAATAGGCGTTGAAATGCGCGGGCGGATCGGCCGTGACATCCACGGGCGGCTGGTCGTGATGCAGCGGAAAAACAATCCGCCGCGCATGCAGATGCAGCAGCGGAAAATCGCCGCTTTCCGGCCGCGTTGTGTTGTCGCCGTACAGCCAGTCGCCCAGAATGGGGCAATCGATGGATTGCAGATGCACGCGCAACTGGTGCGTGCGGCCTGTTTGCGGATAAAGTTCCAGCAGCGCCTTGCCGTCGTCAAAGGTTTTCAAAACCGTGTAATCCGTCACCGCCTGTTGCGCATCGGGGTCATTGACGCCGCAGGGCTGCATGCTCCATCCCTTGGCAAGCTTGACCTTGCGCAAGGGCGTGTCGATCGTGCCTTTGGCCTTCGCGGGCATGGCCGAGGTGACGGCCCAATAGGTTTTATCCACCTGGCCGCTTTCAAACAGCCGCCCCATGCGGCGCAGGGCGCGGTCGTTGCGGCCCAGCACAAGACAGCCGCTGGTATCGCGGTCCAGCCGGTGGGCAAGCCTGGGCATTTCCTTGTAGCCGAATTGCAGCTGCGGGAAATGGTCTTCAAAACTCGGCCCGCCCTTCGGCCCCGCATGCACGGGCATGTTGACGGGTTTGTTCATGACGATGACCAGCTGGTCGCGGTAAATCACGCGGGACAGCAATTCGTCGTCGGTCATCTGATATACGGGCACATGGTTCATAGGGCGCAGTGTAAATAAAAAAGGCCGGTCTGCATACCGGCCTTTTTTATCGGTTCAGCCTGCGGTCTTACGGCGCGGGGCACAGTTTGACGCCGGAGAGGATCGCCTTGGCGTCGAAAGCGACGCGTTCGGTGATTTTCTCCGCGCCGCCCCATTGCTGCACGAACATTTCGGCGCGCGGCGTGCCGATGTCGTTCATGGCGGAAAGCGCGGCGGAGGGGTTGGCCGTCACGCCGCCCAGACCGTGGTATTGCATATAAAGCAGGTCGATTTTGGCTTGCACGTTGCCGGCCTCTGCCGCCTGCTGGAACAGCCCTGCGGCAACCGTATCGCTTTGCGGCACGCCGTCAAAACCGTTAAAGGCAAAGAAAGCCAGATCCTTCGTCCCCTGTGCGGCCACGGCGGCATTCGAGGAACCGGCGCGGGCCAGTGCATCCGTTACGCGTTCCGAAACAGGCTGGCCTTCGATCAGTTTGGCAAAGGATTCCATCGGCGTCGGGCAAGCTGGTGCGACGACCGCCTCCGGCGTCGCATCCGGTGCGGCATCGGGCAGTGCGGGCGTATTGTCCGTGGGCAACACGGCGGGCGGGGCTGCATGATCAATCCCCGGCGCGGCGGGCGGCACATCCGGTGTCGTGCCGAAGAAACGGTCGAACAGTCCTTCGCCAAAGCCCATGAACAACGCGCCGCCGATCAGGGCAAAGCCGCTGCTTTTCAGGAAAATGTTGCGGTTCTGCTTGGTCCAGAATTTGGGGCCTTCCACGCCTTTCTTGCGCGCGCTGTAGGTTTGGCCCGCATGGCACATGGCCGTCATGGCCGCGCCGACGGCAAGAGAGGAAACCAGCAGCGTCGCCACCGCAGGGGCGGCGAAAAGGGTCATCGGAACCGCCACAATGCTTTTGGCGGCAGCCGCAGCGGCAAAACCTGCGGCGATGTTGAAGGCAATGCTGAGCGCTTTTTTGCCGCGGCCGTATTTTTTGTCTGCAACGACAGGCGCAGCGGGCGCGTTATTATTGGCAGGCGCGTTGACAGCGGGCGCGGCGGGTTCGGCGGGAACGACGGGCTGCGCGCTGTTCGGTTTTTTCTCGGGTTGATTTGTCATCTTCGGATTACTCCATGAAGGCCGGACGGCGGCACCATAGCCGCGGCGGTATATATTTTCATAAAAAATAAAAATGATGCTGGGTTAAAACACCACAGCTTTCATATTCTGTCAAGCCAAGGGGGCGGACAGAGGTGCAGATTTTGCCAAAAAAAGAGGGGATAGGGTTTATTCCGCCTGCGGGGCGCTTTCCTCGGGGCAGCCTGTTTTGCGGGCACGTTCGGCCATAACTGCCTGACAATGCTTCATTTTACCGCTAGCCGTATGGCAGAACAGGAAAGGAAACAGCCCGTGAATGATCAGGATCGCGCTGGTTAGCAGCAAACGCCCCGCCATGCACAGGGTAAACAGCAGGTGCTGCCAATAGGTTTCGCCCGCATCGGCAGGGTGTCTGGTAAAGGCTTCTCTGACGCGCCGGCCGAGCGCGGCCAGTTGTTCCAGCGGTTTGCGCGCGGGCTGCTGCGCCATCTCGGGTGGATTATCCTGCGGTTTCTGGTCGATAGTATCGGTCATGGTGCTGCTACATCCTTTTGCGGGCGTTTTAAACGCTTATGCCAAATATTGCAAGGGCTTGGGGATAATGTTTCCTCGCATCTTCACGGCTTTTTCATTATTATCGGGCAATATCCCTTAAAAATTCATTTCCAGCGGGGCTTTTTGGTCATGCGCATCTTCCTTGCCGCCTTCATGCTTGTTGTTTTTCTGCTGCCCGTGCAGCGCGCAGGGGCGCAAGACGTCCGACCGCTGGAGGTCATCCGCTTTACTCCCGATGGCGACAACGTGCCGGAAACGCGCCAGCTAGCCTTTACCTTCAACCGTCCCGTTGTGCCGCTGGGACGCATGGAGCGCACGGCGGAGGAAGTGCATGTCTCCATCACGCCTGCGCTGGATTGCGCGTGGCGATGGAAAGATCCTTCCACGCTGCTTTGCCAGCTGGGTGACGGCAAGCAAACAAAACTTGCAACCAAATACACCGTGACGATGCAGCCCGGCATCACGGCGGAGGACGGCGCGCAGCTTGCCGCGCCCTTTACCGCCAGATTCACCACGCAGCGCGCCGATGTGCGCTATCATTATTTCAAGACATGGCGCGGGCCGGGCAACCCCGTGATGCGCTTGACTTTCAACCAGCCCGTCACAAAAACTTCTGCCGAAGCGGCCCTGACGCTGGTGACCGGGCAGGGCAAGGCCGTGGCCGTCAAACTGTCGGCCGATCCCGATGACCATGAAGCGCCGTCCTTTATCCCCGTCCCGGGGGAAAGCGGCCGTTTCCTTTTCTTCGGCAAACAGGAAGAACGCAAAAGCGATGACCGCCTGACCCGCAAGAACGGCATTGAAGCCCGTCGCGTCTGGCTTTTGGAGCCGGCGGAATCCCTTCCGCTCGATAGCAGCGTGATGCTGAAACTTGGCCCCGGTCTTGTGTCTGCGGAAGGGGAGGAGAAAAGCGCGGACAGCCGCGATGTGGTCGGCTTTGATACTTTCCCCGCCTTTGCTTTCGTGGGCCTGCGCTGTTTTGATAACAACAATCGGGAAATCAAAATCAAACCGGGCGACAATCCGCGCGCGGCGGGAAAATTATGCGATCCGCTCGGCCCTATCGCGCTGCAATTCACAACACCGGTGAAACGGTCGCAGATCAAGAAACATGTCACCTTCAACCCGCCGCTGGGCGGCAAGACGCAGGCGGATGACGTCTGGGGCGCGCTGGAATACGAATACAGCCGTTTGAACCGCCCGCACAGCAAGGGCAATACCTATGACGTCTTTTTGCCGCAGGGGCTGAAGGCGGCGGCGGATTACACGGTGACGCTGGAAGATCGCAAGCTCTCCTTCTTCGGCAAAATCGGTGCGTGGTTCCGCGCGCTTTTCGGCAGGAAAACGCCGCAAACGCTGCTGGAGGATGAATTTTCCGCCACTTTGCCGCAGGGATTCAGCCTGTCTTTTGCAACCGATCACCGCCGCCCGAATTTCGAGCTGAACCACCACAACGCGGTGCTGGAAAGCGCGGCGGACAGTGATGTACCGCTCTACGTCAACAACCTGAAAACCACGACCTTCAGCTACAAACGCCTGACAGCCAAAGGGGAAACGGATGGTTTGACGTATGGGGAGGATATTCCCGCCGTGCAGGACGTGCAATTTGCCAAAGCCTTCGGCGTGCGCGGGATGCTGGGCGGCAAATCGGGCGCCGTTTACGGGTATCTGGATACCGAACCGGTGGTGCAGGGCAAACATCCGAGCGAGCGCAAACTGTTTGCGCAGGTCACGCCGTGGCAAATGCATGTCAAGCTGGGGCATTTCTCCACGCTTGTCTGGCTGACCGATATGGCCACAGGCGCGCCCGTGGCGGGGGCGACGGTGCGTATTTATCGCGGCCGCCTGTCCGACCTTGCCGCGCCGAAAACGGGGGATGTTTTCGCGCAGGCCGTGACGGATGACAACGGCCTTGCCCTTCTGCCGGGGAACGAGGAACTGGACCCCGACCAGACCTATGCCAATAACTGGGGCGATAACGAGATCAAGCTGCTTGTCCGCGCCGACAGAGGCGAGGATATGGCGCTGCTGCCGCTGAGCTATGATTTCGGTATCAATACATGGCGCATTTCGAACGAGAATATTTATGCCCATAGCACCAGACGTTACGGCCATATGATGGCATGGGGCGCCACCGCGCAGGGAATTTACCGCGCAGGCGATACCATCCAGTATAAAATCTACGTGCGCCAGCAAAACGACCGAGGCTTTATCCCGCCGCCGCGCAGCGGCTATACGCTGAACATTATCGACCCGCAGGGCAACATCGCGCAGAGCGTGCAGAATATCACCCTGAACGCCTTCGGCGCCTATGACGGCGCATTTGCCGTGGCGGAAAAAGCGCCCGTCGGCTGGTATCGTTTCCAGCTGAAAGGCGATTTCACCGGCAATGCCGACGCGGAGGAAAACGAGGGGCATGACCGTACATGGGAGCCGATGCGCGTGCTGGTGAGCGATTTTACGCCCGCGCCCTTCCGCGTGACGACCGGCCTGAACGGCGATGCCTTTGAAAACGGCCAGACGGTGGAGGTTGAATCCGGCGCGCGCATGCACGCGGGCGGCCCCTATACGGAGGCGGAGGCACGGATCACGGCCAGCATTGAACCGCGCGGTTTCAGCGCCAAGCACCCGAATGCCAGCGCCTTCTATTTCTCGACCGAAGGGCAGGACAATTATACGCGGCAGGTGTTCCAGACCAGCGGCGCGGTGGATCATAACGGCGATATCCGCGCCTCTTTCAAACTGGAGCAGCCGGATATTTATTACGGCACGCTGACGGTGGAAACCGCCGTGCGCGATGACCGCGGCAAATATGTGGCATCCGCCGCTGCCGCCGATTATGCGGGCGTGGACCGTTTTGTCGGCCTGCGCAATACGCAATGGGTATATGAAGCGGGCAAGCCTGCCGGCGTGGAATATATCGTGGTGGATAGCAAGGGCAACCCCGTCAAAGGCGCAAAAACGCATGTGCTGATCGAACGTGAAGTGACCAGCGCCGCCAAGGTCAAGGGCGCGGGCAATGCCTATCTGACGCATTACACGACCAACTGGGAAAAGACGGACGCATGCGACGGCGCATCGGAAGAAACCGGCAAGGCCTGCACCTTTACGCCGAAAGCCGCCGGTTCTTATCGTGCGACGGCGATGATTGCCGATACCAAGGGCCGTACGCATCAAACCGTGATGCGTCTCTGGGTTTCGGGCCGCGACTATGTGCTGTGGAACGAGGGCAGCGATACGCTGCTGACCATCATCCCCGAACAAACGTCTTATAAAACGGGCGATACCGCACGTTATCTGGTCAAAAACCCCTGGCCGGGGGCGGAGGCGCTGGTAACGGTGGAGCGTTACGGCATCATCGACACCTTCCGCATGACGCTGGAGGGCAGCACGCCGATTATCGAAGTGCCGATCAAGCCCGATTACGTGCCGGGCTTTTACCTGTCCATCATGGTGACATCACCGCGCGTGGCGGACCAGCCGATCGACGGCGGCGTGGATCTCGGCAAGCCGTCTTTCCGTATGGGGTATACAACGGTGCAGGTGACCGATCCCTATAAGGAAATCGTGGTCGAAGCCAAAACGGCGCAGGATGTGTACCGCCCGCGCGACAAGGTGACGGTGGAACTTTCCGCCGTACCGCGCCACCCGAACGGGGCGGAGCCGGTGGAAATGGCCGTGGCCGTGCTGGATGAAGCGGTTTTCGACCTTATTGCGGGCGGCAAGAATGCCTATGACCCGTATAAAGGTTTTTACAAGTTGCAGGATCTGGACGTGCAGAACTATAACCTGCTTACCCGGCTGATCGGCCGCCAGAAGCTCGAGAAAAAGGGCGCCAATCAGGGCGGCGACGGCGGGGCGGATCTGTCCATTCGCGATTTGTTCAAATTTGTTGCCTATTGGAATCCCTCCGTCCGCGCGGACGGCAACGGCAAGGCGCGGGTGACGTTTGATCTGCCCGACAACCTGACGGGCTGGCGCGTGCTGGCCATGGCTGTGACGCCGACCGACCGCATGGGGCTGGGGCAGGGGAGTTTCAAGGTCAACCGTCCCACGGAACTGCGCCCCGTGATGCCGAACCAGGTAACGGAGCGCGACAGTTTCAAGGCCGGTTTCAGCGTCATGAACCGTACCGACAAGCCGCGCACGCTGAAAGTCACCATTACCGCCAAAGGGCCGATCGATACGGCAAAACATCCCGCAACGCTGACCGAGGAAGTGGTGCTGGCGCCATATAAACGCACAACCGTTTACATGCCGGTTGCCACGACCGCACTGCCCGAAACGGCGGATGCGGCGAAAGAGGCCGTTGCCTTTACCGCCACGGCCAGAGATGATGTGGATGCCGACGGCCTGCAATACGCCGTGCCCGTGCATAAAATGCGCAGCCTTGAAACGGCGGCCAGCTACGGCACGACGACGGAGGACAAGGTCACGGAAAGCATTGCCTTCCCCGAAAACATCTTTCCCGATATCGGGGGGATCAGCGTCGTGCTGTCGCCCAGCGTGATCAGCGCGGTCGAAGGGGCCTTCCGCTACATGCGCGATTATCCCTATCTTTGCTGGGAGCAGATCCTGACCAAGGGGGTCATGGCCGCGCATTACCAGAGCCTCAAGGCCTATATGCCCGAGAGCTTCACATGGGAAGGCAGCGGGAAAATCACCGAAAACATGTTGAAAGATGCCGCCGCCTTTCAGGCGCCCAACGGCGGCATGGCCTATTTCTATGCGCATGACAGCTACGTCAGCCCCTATCTCAGCGCCTATACCGCGCTGGCCTTTACATGGCTGAAGGCGGCGGGATATGACGTGCCGCAGGCCGTGGCGCAAAAACTGCACGGCTATTTGCAAAACTTCCTGCGCAACGATACGGCGCCAAGTTTCTATTCGGAGGGCATGCGCTCCACCGTGCGGGCCGTCGCGCTGGCGGCGCTGTCGGCGGAAGGAAAACTTTCCATGGACGAGCTGCAACGCTTCCGCCCGCATGTGGACGGGATGAGCCTTTTCGGCAAGGCGCATTACCTGCGCGCCGCGCTCGGCGTGAAGGAGGGCAAGGAGATTGCGCTGGAAACCGCGAAAAAAATTCTCGCTCACGGCAACCAGACGGGCGGCAAGTTCATTTTCAACGAGGAACTGGATGACAGCTATGCCCGCATCCTTTCCAGCCCCTTGCGTGAAAACTGCGCCATTCTGGACAGTTTCACCGCGCTGGCGGAGATCGAGGACGGGCAGAGGCTGGTGGGCGACGTGCCCTTCCGCCTTGTACGCACCGTGACGCAAACGCGCCGGAACCGCGACCATTGGGAAAACACGCAGGAAAACATGTTCTGCATGAACGCCCTTGTCGCCTATAGCCGCGTTTACGAAAACGTCAAACCCGATATGACCGTGAAGGCAAGCCTGAACGGC
>Ga0207868_1000876_pt1 | contig 26068 bp, 23 predicted proteins | sample Passage237B_FD_187370 | JGI IMG/M metagenome (GOLD analysis project Ga0207868, IMG submission 187370) | Cellulose adapted compost microbial communities from Newby Island Compost Facility, Milpitas, CA, USA - Passage2 37B (SPAdes) (version 3) ... | reverse complement strand
GCCCTGGCCTTCGCGGGCATGGTGGCGTTCTGTGACAACCTCTTCTTCCAGAAGATGGGCTCACGGGCCTTTGAAGGCCCCTACCTGCTGATGCTCGATGCCCACGCGCCCGGGAATGATCCCGCCTCGCCTGGCCATGGCTTCGATGACTTCGGGAATCCCATGCCCCGCCGGCGAGCGGGCGATGTACTGCTGGATGAGCCCCACCAGCAGCCCGCCCAGGGCAGGCAGGGCGATGAGCATCAGCAGGTAGGGGCCTTCAAAGGCCCGTGAGCCCATCTTCTGGAAGAAGAGGTTGTCACAGAACGCCACCATGCCCGCGAAGGCCAGGGCGACCAGACCCGCCAGCACGCCGATGATCCCGGCGATGGGAATCAGAAACCAGTCATGCGAAAACCCCAGTCTCTGGAGCAGCCGAATGAGTTTCAGACGCACTTTGGTGAGGGTCCAGAGCATGGTGAAGGTCGATTACTGCGGGGGTTGGGCGGTTGTGGGGTTGTGGTGAACAGCCTGTTGTCCATCGGCATCACAGGACGGGCTTATTCAGATTATGTCAGGCTAATGCGGGAGATGGTGGAAAAAAGGGAATGACGCAAGGGGGAGCCCGGCGTGAAGGGATGACCCCACCCCATCGCCCTTACCTCGTCATGCCTGCGAAAGCGGGCATCCACAGATCCTGCCCCGGGCGGATGAGTTGAAGAAGGACTTCCCCGGCCGCAGCAGCCTCAGCGGGTCTTGCGCGACGCGCCTTTCCGGCTTCAAGTCTGCTTCGCTCTGGCCCCCAGCAGGCCCACTTTGTAACCATGCTCCTGCAGAATGCCGTTGGCTTTGAAGCTGTACCAGACAATCGGCAGCCACAGCAGCAGGCAGAGCAGATACGCCAGCCCGCTGACCTTCATCCCCACGAGCATGCGGATAATGCCGATGACATGCAGGATCATCAGGATCAGGTCCAGCGCGAAGGCGCCCAGAATCAGCACCACGATGATCCAGATCCACACGCCCATCCCCTGATCGCCTTCGAGGATGTTCTGATCGATGGCCACATCCGCCAGCGCCCAGGTTCCCAGGACGCACCCCAGCGCCAGGACAGGCAGGATCAGCGTCCACAGGAATGAAAAAATCATCCACCGCTGACCGATGCGGATGTTCTCCAGATCGCTGGTGGTATATCGCGGAGATGATCGGGCTCTGGCCATGTTGCAGCAGGGAGTCCGGTGTGAGGGGTAGAAGACGTTCGATGAATCGCCGCAGCCGATTCTAATTCATACCGTGTTTCATATCGGCCAGCCCCACGCGGGATTTTTCACTTTCCGCCATGCTCGCGCAGCGGCCGGTGGTTGCACGTGGCGGCTGTATCCGTCATCCCCGCGCAGGCGGGGACCCAGGGGAACTCGCAGGATGCTTGCGAGCGCCGAGCAGGCCCAGGTGATAGCCGTGCTGTCTGAGGATGCGGCTGGCCTCAATGCTGTAGTAGAACACCGGCAGCCACACCAGCAGGCAGAGCGTGGTCACGGCCGGGCTGACCGACATCCCGGCGTGTTGAACCGCTTTGCCTTCACTGACGTATGGATGGGTGACGCGCCTTGTTACCGAGCCAGCCATGACCCGGAAAAAGATAATTCTGACAGCCGTCTCGCTGGTGGTGCTGGTGTATGGGTTCATTCATATTCTCAATGAACTGATGTGGTCGAAGCGGACGATCTACACGTGCATCCTTTGTCGCGTGGAGTGGACGCAGCGGACCAGTTGGCGGGGAACGCAGGACACTTATGCGGACACGGCGTTTACGCCCTGGTATCAGCAGCATCGCCCGGTGCACAATCATGTCTGGAGTCGATATTCCGACACAAAAATCTCAGGTCTGTTGAGGCAGGGATACGCCTCCGGTTATCGCCACCGGGTCTGCGTCATCGACCCTGAATGGATGCTGACGTATGCAGAGCAGGCCAGCGTCTATGAGCTCGATGCCTTCTTCGCCGGGATTCAATCGGCTGATGAAGAGATTCAGGAGCAGACAGTCGATCAGACGCTCGATCGCATTTATAAACTTCGATAGTGCTACGCCCGCGCTCTACCGGGGAAGCGCGTTCATCGCATCGCCCAGGCTGCGATACTTCTGATACAGCGTCTTATAGGCTTTGGCGACCTGCTTATCCGGCTTGACGATGCGAGGTCGGCGGGCCTTGTCGGGATGGTCGATCGACGCCCTTGCCATCGCGTGAATCGCCGCCGAGGCGTTGGAGAATCCCGCCTGTTTGCCTGCTGCCAGCACACCCAGAATGGCCGCGCCCAGCGCAGGGCCCTGACGCGAGGGATGCACGAGCACCTCCTTGCCCAGGATGTCGGCGTAAATCTGGACGAGCAGCGGGTTGTGGTGAGGCAGCCCGCCTGTGGCGACGAAGCGTTTGACCGGGACGCCGCCTTGAGTGAGCAGGTCGGCGATCCACTTCACGCCGAAGCCTGACGCTTCGAGCAGCGCGCGATAAAGATGTTCGGAGCGATGGCCCAGTCGCAGGCCGGTGAACGCGCCGCGCAGCGTGCCATCCATCAGCGGGGTGCGACAGCCATTGAACCAGTCCATGCACAGCACGCCTTCGGCGCCCGCAGGCAGCGCTGCGGCTTTTTCCGAAAGCGATTTGAAGTCTTTCTGGCCGGCGAGCTGGCGGAACCAGTCGAAGGCGTCGCCCACTGCAGCCTGTCCGGTTTCGTAGCCGTGATAGCCGGGCAGGATGCCTTCATACGCCACGCCTGCCACGCCGGGGACGAGTTTTTCGACGCGCGAGTTGAGCATGTGACAGCTGCTGGTGCCCATGACCAGCACGAGCGTGTCGGGCTCGGCGACACCCGCGCCGGGAACACCGGCGTGCGCATCGATAATCGCAGCCGACACCGGAATGCCCGCACGCAGGCCCATCTTCTTCGCCATCGCTTCAGTGAGCAGACCCGCGCACTGGCCCGGCGCGGTGTGCCTGCCTGGCATCTTGTCGGCCACCACGCGGGTCATCTTCGGATGGAGTGCTTTGAAGAACGCTTCGCTGGGATAACCCGCCTGCGCGTTCCACATGCCCTTGTAGCCGGCCATGCACGTGGAGCGGGGGAGGGTGGATGCATCGCCGCCCACCAGCTGCCAGACGTACCAGTCGCCGCCTTCGATCCAGACTTCTGCAGCGTCGTAGATGGCCGGTGCTTTTTCGAGTGTTTCGAGAATCTTGGGGAAGAACCATTCGAGCCCGATGATGCCGCCATAGCGAGGCAGCCAGGCTTCCTTGCGCTTCGCCGCCAGCTCGTTGATGCGCTGCGTCTGCGTCACTGCGCCGTGATGCTTCCACAGCTTGGGCCAGGCCATCGGCTGATCTTTGAACTTCTCCAGCAGGCAGAGCGGCGTCCCATCGCGCAGCGCAGGGAGCATCGTGCAGCTGGTGAAGTCCACGCCGATGCCCACGATGGAGGAGGCGTCAGCATTGGCCTGCTTGAGTGCGGTGCGGACCGCTTTGGCCGAGGCGTCGATCCAGTCGATGGGGTGCTGGAAGGCGTAGTCGTGAGGCAGCGGTTCGCTGCTTCCCGGGAGTGCGTGGATGATCTGGCCGTGCTTGTATTTCACGGCTGCGGAGGCATGCTCGCGGCCGGTGAGATCAACCAGCAGTGCGCGGACCGATTCCGTTCCAAAGTCCAGACCCAGCGCCAGAGATGCGTTGCGTGACATCGTTTCCCCGTATGTTGTGACCAACCCCAAAATGGACAGCTGCGATCAGGCTGCGGATTCAGCGGCCTGCTTCTGTGATGCCTGAACGGCCTGGACGCTGCCAATGCCGATGATTGTTCCCGCCATCGCCGCGCTGATGTAATGAATGGGCAGCGCCATCGCAGGCTCCAGCAGACGATTGCCAAGGCCCGCGCCGGGCGTGGTCTGATTGAACCATGCCTGTCGCAGTGCATCGGCCGAGGCGTAGTGGGTGGACACGTAGAGGTACGCTGCGCACGCCACGATCATGGGCGAGAGGAGCATGACCAGCGGATTGCGTTCATTGGGGCAGGCCGACTGACCGGCCGCGCCACCGGCGGCGAAGGCCAGCAGCAGCGCCCCGATGACCTGTCCCGACTCCTGGCTGCGCAGCAGAATCATCGTGACGATGCCTGAGACTGCAGCAGACACCACGCCGGCCAGCAGGGCATTGCCCGAGGGCCTGCCCAGACGCACGGCCTGGGTGAGGTGATCGTCACTGGCCAGCCACGACCAGCGGTTGCGCAGCCAGCGGCGCAGCAGACTCGTCACAACCAGAATGGCCATCGCGCCGATCTGCCAGAACACCATCTCCAGCGCCAGCAGTCGGTAGTCGGAAGGGTTTTCGAGACGGAAGAGCCAGCCATCAATCGGCCCGCCGGCCACCGCCAGGATGATCAGCGACGCCGAGGCGACGAACAGCCCCGACAGCGGATGGCCACCTGCGGAGGCCACTGCCGCCACCAGCGCAATGGGCACGGCGGTGAGCAGGGTGACGAGCAGGGCGATGATCGTGCCTGATGCGCTGCTGGTCATCGTCAGGCCCGAGGCCCCGTCGGCGGCGATCAGCGAACCCCTGGCCACAAACCAGAGGGTGGCGCAGATAGCCAGCCCCGCGGCGATGGTCAGCCTTTGTCTCATGGAAGGAAGCATGGCCGACATTGTAACGACAGAAAATCGGTGTGGATGAGCAGGGCACGCGGGGCAGGGCCGAGGTGGGGGAGGCGTCGGGTGCCCTCTCTGTCATGCCCGCGAAAGCGGGCATCCACAGATCTTGCAAAGAGCGAATAAATGGAAGATGGATCTCCGTCCACGTGAGCAGGACCGAAGAAGCCACAATCACTTCGCAATCACTTTCCGGAAATCCCGGACGCTCGGCCGCGGTCTCCCGATCAGACCAGCCTTACTCCTCCCGCAGCCACTGAAGCAGTTTCGGGGCGAAGTAGGTGATGATCAGATCCGCGCCCGCCCGGCGGATGGCGTAGGTGGTTTCCAGCGCGGTGAGCTTCAGGTCGATCCAGCCTTTCTCCGCGGCGGCGCAGAGCATCGAATACTCCCCGCTCACGTGATACGCCGCCACCGGAACATCGCAGGCCTGGCGCACCTGGGCGATGATGTCCAGATACGCCGCAGCCGGTTTGACCATGACCATGTCCGCGCCTTCCTGAAGGTCGGCCTGCAGTTCGGTCTGCCATTCGCGCGAGCGGCGGAAGTCCATCTGATAGCCCTTGCGATCGCCGAAGGTCATCCCGCCTTCACCTGCTTCGCGGAACGGGCCGTAGAAGTTCGAGGCGTATTTCACACTGTAGGAAAGGATGGCCACATCCTGCCTGCCCGCGTTGTCCAGCGCTGTGCGGATGGCGTAGACCATGTGATCCATCATGCCCGAGGGCGCCACGACATCGGCGCCGGCCTGCGCCAGGACCACGGCCTGCTTGCCCAGTTCTTCGAGCGTGGCGTCGTTGTCGACCACCCAGTGGGGATCATCACACAGCGGCCCGCAGTGGCCATGACGGGTGTACTCGCACAGACACAGGTCCGCGTACATCAGCACATCAAGCTTCTGCTGGCGCACGGCTCGCAGCGTGCGACAGACAGGGTTGTCACTGTTGAGCGCGTAGGTGCCACGATCATCCTTCTGCTGTGAGGGCGTTACACCAAAGAGGATAAACTGTTTAAGGCCCTGGCTGGCAAGCTGGCGAATCTGCTCGACGGCCTGCTCCACCGGCCACTGGTTGACGCCGGGCATCGAGGAGATGGGCTGCACGTGGGGCTTGTCGCAGACGAACAGGGGCAGAATCAGATTCTGCGGGCTGAGCGTGACGTCGGCGACCGCATTGCGCAGCAGCTGGCCATGCCGAAGTCGGCGGGGGCGGTGAATAAAATGTCGGAGGTTCGATGGGTCAGGCTGGGTCATGGTTGCTGCCTTCCTTCATGCGGGCGAAAGTGAGGGTTCGGATCGCATGATTTTTGATATAAGCTCATTATTTTTAGTATTTTTGAAGGTTCGCGGTATTAGTGAATCTTTTGTACACACTTTCTGCACTCAAGGGGCAAATTTTACTTGACACCCTGATACAGGCAGATTAACTTCGAAATTGAAGACCTGCCATGGTGTGACTGTCGGGGTCATGACATGGTCTCTGGCGCTGCGACGGACCCTCCTAACGAATGCTCACTGCATTTGCCCGGAAGCCTTATCGCGACTCGCGTGTTCGAGTAGCTGCCATGAAAAGTGGGGCCGCTGTACTTGAAGTATCCAGTGGGCCTATGATGAATTGTCTGCTTTGCTTGGAAGTGAGCGTTTCACTTCCAATAGATTGAAGGTGTGACATCAGGCATTTTCAGACGTCAGAGGGCCAGGGTTCCCGGAATCAGACTGCTATTATCGAACCGTTCGTCTCAGGTTGTCTTCGGTGGTCGTTGCCAACCTGCGTATACCGGGCGATTCCTCCCTCACACAACTCTCGAAATACCTGGGGCACACAGTCGGTAGTCCTCCTTTTTCAGGAGCCTCTGGTATGCAAAAGAAGAAAGCGTTTACCCTCATCGAACTGCTGGTGGTGATCTCCATCATCGCCCTGCTGATCGGCATCCTGCTCCCCGCCCTCGGCGCTGCCCGCCGTACGGCCCGTCAGATGCAGAACAGCACCCAGGTCCGTGGTATCCACAGCGGTCTGGTCCTCTACGCTCAGGGCAACAACAGCCGCTACGTCGGTCTGGCCAGCGATGGCAAGATCGCTACCAACGTCTACGGCTACGCCGGCACCGGCGCTGGTGCTCTGAACCCCAAGGCTCGTATTCAGAAGCTGATCGAAGACAACTACTTCACCGTTGAATACGCTCGCAGCCCCTCCGAAGCTCAGACCGACACCACCTCCTACGCTCTGCTGGCCATCGACGCCAACAACGGCACGATCCTCAGCAGCTCGCGTAACGACGAGTGGAAGGACACCACCAACACCGAAGCCGTGGTCATCAGCGACCGTGCGGTTGGCAACGGCAGCGGCTACAAGTCGATCCACACCACCCCGGCCACCAACCAGAACGACTGGCGCGGCTCGGTGGGTTGGAACGACAACCACGTGACCTTCGAATCGTCGTTCGGCCTGGTCACCAAGTACAACAGCGACTCGAACGGCAACGACCACCTGTTCGGCGGCACCGTCGGTAACAACGTTACCGGCCGCGAAGCCTACATGGTCTGGGCCGGCACCACTCAGGCCTTCTAATTTCACCTGAAGCTGGGCAACCAGCCTCAGTCTGAAAGACAGAACAAAGCCGGTCACCTGAAAAGGTGGCCGGTTTTTTTATTTATCCGTTCAGGGGTGGGGGTGGTGATGCGCAGGGGAGTCCTGCCCCATTTCGCAACCACTTCCCACTCATCTGCTTCCCCGTCTCCGTCATGCCCGCGTGCGCGGGGGTGACACCAGGGGGAGAGCGTGCAGACACACATATACATACACACACCTGGAAAATGCCCTCGCTCATACGGCGTGATCTCCCACCCCGTTCAGCACGCGTGGAAATCCCTGGCGGCTTGACGAAATCGTCCAGTTCCGGTAACTGTGTTACATGGAACCCAAGATCATTGCCGATGGTGTGACGTTCGACGACGTGCTGCTGGTCCCGGCCCGCAGCGATTTCGTCCCTTCCCAGGCTGACGTTTCGACGCAGCTGACCAGAAGAATCCGCCTGAATATTCCGCTGCTGTCCGCTCCCATGGACACGGTGACTGAATCCTCGCTGGCCATCGCGCTGGCGCAGGAAGGCGGCCTCGGGGTCATTCATAAAAACCTGTCCATCGACCAGCAGGTCAATGAGGTGCTCAAGGTCAAGCGATCGGCCAACGGCATCATCACCGATCCGGTGACGCTGCCTCCCGACGCGCCGGTCTCCCGCGCCCGCCAGTTGATGCTCGAGCAGAAGATCTCCGGCGTGCCCATCACCGAAAACGGGCTCAGCGATGGCAAGGTCGTGGGCATCCTCACCCACCGCGACATGAAGTTCCTGCCTGACGCTGACCAGCCCATTCATCAGGTCATGACCAAGGGCAGGCTCATCACCGCTCCGCCCAATACGACGCTCGATGAAGCGGAAAACGTGCTGAACCAGAACAAGGTCGAGAAGCTGCTGCTGGTTGATGACCAGGGCAACCTCACCGGCCTGATCACGATGCGCGATATCGACAAGTTCGCCCAGTTCCCGGCGGCTTCCCGCGACGCGCGCGGCCGACTCCGCGTCGGCGCTGCGGTTGGCGTGCATCAGCTCGACCGCGTGGCGGCGCTGATCGATGCCGATGTCGACCTCATCGTCGTTGACACGGCCCACGGCCACAGCAAGAACGTGCTCGACACCGTCTCGGCCATCAAGGAACGCTATGACATCGATGTGGTGGCGGGTAACGTCGCCACTGAGCAGGGCGCCTACGATCTGGCCCAGGCCGGCGCGGATGCGGTCAAGGTCGGTATCGGCCCGGGCTCGATCTGCACGACGCGCGTGGTCACTGGCGTGGGCGTTCCGCAGATGACCGCTCTGAGCTGGGCGCTGCAGGGCGTGGCCCGTTCGAAGAACGGCCCGGTGTCGATCATCTCCGACGGCGGTATCCGTCAGAGTGGCGACATCACCAAGGCGCTGGCGATGGGTGCCAAAGCCGTCATGCTCGGCTCGCTCTTCGCGGGTCTGGATGAATCGCCGGGCGAAATGATCATTCACATGGGCAGGCGCTTCAAGACCTACCGTGGCATGGGCTCGCAGGGCGCGATGCTCGCCGGCTCGGCCGACCGCTACGGGCAGGCCGATCTGGCCAGCAAGAGCCGCAAGCTCGTTCCCGAAGGCGTGGAAGGTCGCGTGCCTTATCGTGGCCCGCTGTCGGACTTCGTCTACCAGCTCGTCGGCGGCCTGCGTGCAGGCATGGGCTACCTCGGTGCCCCCACGCTGCCTGAACTGGTGGAGCGTTCACGCTTCGTCCGCATCTCGGGCGCATCGCTCATTGAATCGCATCCGCATGGCATCACCATCACGCAGGAAAGCCCCAATTACTCGGGCTACTCGGGCACGGCCCGTTCCGGCGGGAAGGATGAGTAATCGGGTCTGAGCGATCCGAATGGCGATTGAATCTTCAAAGCCCTGGCGAATCCGCCGGGGCTTTTTATTTGGAGTGATCCAGCAGCTGTCGGCGGATCATGATCTGGAACTGATGCAGCAGCGTGCCGCTGGTCATCGGGTTCTCCAGCAGATCGCGCCAGGTGCGCCCCAGCGCCATCAGCAGCGACAGCGCCGAGAGCGCTTCAATGGCGCCGTCCGCTACTGCGGTAGCGCCCAGCAGCTTGCCACTGGGCTCGTCGATGATCAGTTCGATGAAGCCATCGCCGGCGTTATCGTGGACGGCCTGTTCCACGCGGGCGATGCGATAGCCTGCCAGTTCCGCTTCGTCGGCCGACAGCCCGATGCTGCCTGCATGGGGCTCGGTGCGCAGCCAGCAGCTGCGCGGGCGGTCGCCGACGTAGCGCGTGCCACCTGACCACAGATCGATCAGGCGCTGCGCATCTTCCCACGAGCTGGCCTGGCCATGAGGCTGATCCGTGCATGAGCCGATGGCGTACACGCCCGGAACAGTAGTCTCGAGCTTCGGGGTGATCTGAACGTAGCCCTGCTCATCGAGCTTGATGGTGCCCAGGCGCGTGTTGAGCGATTTCGTGTGAGGCTGCGAGCCAATGGCCAGCAGCAGCGCGTCGGTGATCACTTCAACGTCATTGGTGCATCGGAGGGTGAAGCGTTTGTCGCGATAGGAAATCGAGGTGACGCTCGCGCCCAGATGCAGCTCAATGCCATCGTCGATGAGTTTCTGCGTCAGCGGCTGCGCGAGGGTCGCAGGCAGCGCCGGGAGGATGTGGTCTTCCCGATCCAGCAGATGCACCTGAACGCCCAGCGCGGCCATGGCCTGCGCGAGGGTCACACCGGTGCGACCGGCGCCAAGCACGGCCAGTCGCGCGGGCAGCTGGCTGATGTTCAATAGCGTCCAGGCGGTGAGGTAGGGCGTTTCGCTGATGCCCTGAATATGCTCAGGCAGCGCAGGCGACTGGCCTGTGCTGATGACGATGCGCGGCGCGGTGTACTGCTCCTTGCCATCGGTCACCACGTTCTTGCCTGCGAACGAGGCTTCCTTTCCGATGACCGTCAGATTCGGATGCTCCACCATCGGCTGCGCCAGCGGCGCGTGCTCGCGGATGTGCGACAGCATCTTTGGCAGATCGATTTCATGCTCGGCGGTGACGCCAGCCTGCGCCAGCGCGGGGAGCTTGCGCAGCAGGCTGGTGATCGACAGCAGCGGCTCAATCATCTGCGAAGCAGAGGTGGCTGCTTCCTGAAGGTTGCGTTCAAAGAGGATGACGCGCTGGCCTGCTCTGGCCGCGTGGAGCGCCAGGGCCTGGCCGCCCTGGGAGGCGCCAATCACTATCAGATCACACGTTTGCATGGTCCTGGTTCTTCTTCAGGCGGGTACGGAATCCCTGAACGTAGGCGCAGGGCACAATGCAGGCCCTGCGTCTTCAACTGTAGGATTTAATCGGGTCTGGGCAAAATAGGAAACTCTGAAATCGCACGATTGGCAAAAGAAAACCCGGATTCAAACGAATCCGGGTTCGGGTGGTATCAGTTGTAGCGGCTGTAGCGATCAGGCCAGTTCCGGGGCCAGTTTCTTCACCACGTCCACCAGTTCTTTCACGTGGCTGACGGAGGTGTCCAGCAGCTTCTTTTCGTCGGCGGTGAGGTTCAGTTCGATGATCTTTTCGACGCCGTTCTTGCCCAGCACGACGGGCACGCCCACGAACGCGCCGCCCACGCCGTATTCCTTATCGCAGAAGCCGGCGCAGGGGAGGATGCGCTTCTTGTCCTTGACGATGGCTTCGACCATCTGGATGACGCCCGCGGCCGGGGCGTAGTAGGCGCTGGTCCCCAGCAACTTGACGATTTCGCCGCCACCAACCTTGGCGCGTTCGACGCAGGCGTTGATCTTCTCATCGCTCAGCAGCTCGGAGACGGGGATGCCATGCACCGAGGTGAAGCGGGGCAGGGGAACCATGTCGTCGCCGTGGCCACCCAGCAGCAGGGCCTGGACGTCTTCAACGGACACGCCCAGTTCCCAGGCGATGAAGGTGCGGTAGCGGGCCACGTCGAGGCAGCCAGCCTGGCCGACGATCTGGTTGGTGGGGAAGCCGGTGGCCTTCCACGCGGTGTAGACCATGGCGTCGAGCGGGTTGGACACGACGATGACGATGGCCTTGGGGGCGTACTTCTTGATGTTTTCCGCCACGCTCTTGACGATCTGCACGTTGGTGGCGATCAGGTCGTCACGGCTCATGCCCGGCTTGCGGGGGATGCCGGCGGTGACCACGACCACGTCGCTGTCGGCGATGTCTTCATAGTTGGCCGTGCCCGTGATGTTGCAGTCGAAGCGTTCGACGGGGCCGCACTGGGCCAGGTCGAGCATCTTGCCCTTGATGGCGTTTTCAGCCGCGGGGATGTCCAGGACGACGATGTCGCCCAGTTCCTTGCTGGCGGCCCACAGGGCACAGGAGCTGCCGACGTTACCGCCGCCGATGATGGCAATTTTCGCACGCTTGGGCATGACCGAATCCTTCAATAATTGGGTGTCAAAGAGAGCCGGGTTTTGAACGGCTCCCGGTTTGTTGTGAGCCTTCCATAATAAGGCAAGTGTGTATGCGCTCAAGTCGGACCGGGGCGGGGGCTCCTCCACTCTGTGTTCAGACGTTATCCCGAAAACCGCAAAAAAATTTATACGGATTCACTATTACCCGCCGGGCCGGTACGTTACATCTGTGGAAGAACCCTGTTTCCGGGATCACACCCTCACGTTATGGAGTCCTGACCATGTACAAATTCACTCTGGCGTCGCTTCTGGTAGCAGGGGTGCTCAGCAGCGCAGCCATGGCGCAGAGCAGTGCCAACCCCCGGCCTGAAAGGGCATCGGATCGCAGCCTGGGCCTGACCATCTACTCCTCGGCCGACCCGGCCGGCTTCGACCCCCAGCAGTTCATCGCGCAGAATCAGATGGGCTACAACCCTCACTTCGCCTGGCAGGTTCCCGGCTTTGGCGTGGTGCGCGACACCCGCACGCTCGACTTCAAGCAGGGCCAGAATCGGGTGAGCTTCACCGATGTGGCCCAGTTCATTGACCCCACCACGGTGAGCATGGTCGATCTGTCCGTCCCGGCCGCGTCGCAGGAAGCAGCGGGCATCAAGGTGCTTCAGCAGAAGTTCACCTTCGATCTGGTGAGCCCCGAGAAGCTGCTGAGCAGCTACGTGGATCGCGAGATCACCCTCAACGTCAACCAGGGCGATGGCAAGGTGGAACGCATCACGGGCAAGCTGCTGTCGAGCAATCAGGGGCGCATTGTCCTGCAGACCCCCAGCGGCGTGCGCATGCTCAGCAACACCGGTGACGTTCAGCTGGGCGAACTGCCCGGCGGACTCATCACCAAGCCCACGCTGCAGTGGGAACTGCTGGCACCAACCGCCGGCAGGCGTCAGGTGCGCACGGCCTATCAGACCGGCGGGATCACGTGGCGCGCCGACTACAACCTGATCATCAGTGACGACGAAAAGACGGCTGACCTTGGCGCGTGGGTCACCGTGATGAACCTCTCAGGGACCAGCTATCCCGATGCGGAACTGAAACTCATCGCCGGCGACGTGCAGCGCGTCACGCCCCAGCCTCAGATGGCCCCAGTAGGGGCGGCCAGGCGGAGCATGATGGCGATGGAAGCCAGCGCGGTCGCTTTCGAGCAGAAAGCCTTCTTCGAATATCACATGTACACGCTGCCCCGGAAGGTCGACATCGATCAGAACGCCACGCAGCAGCTGGTCCTGTTCCCCACGGCGCGTGACATCAAGGTAGAGAAGGTGCTGGTCTACTACGGCCTGCCTCAGCAGGCTCGCTACTGGGTGTTCCCCGAACCGCAGCAGGACCGCAACCTGGGATCGCAGGCCAACAAGAAGCTGGACGTCTACATCCAGTTCGACAACCGCGAGAACAACAAGCTGGGCATTCCGCTGCCCAAGGGCAAGGTCCGGGCCTTCAAGATGGATGGCGGTAACAACCCGGCCAACCCCAACGCAGGCTCGCTGGAATTCATCGGCGAAGACCTCATCGACCACACGGCCAGGAACCAGAAGGTGCTCGTGAAGCTCGGCCAGTCGTTCGATGTGACAGGCGACCGCACCCAGACCGACTTCACCATCGACACGCGTGGCAGGGTGATCACCGAAACCATCCGCGTCACCCTGAAGAACGCCAAGAACGTTCCTCAGAAAGTCGTCGTCCGCGAAAGCCTCTACCGCTGGACCAACTGGACGCTTGTCGACCAGTCAGACCAGCATGAAAAGATCGATTCCCGCACGATCCACTTCAACGTGGTCGTTCCCCCGGAAGGTGAAAAGACGGTGACCTACACGGTGAAGTACACATGGTGAAAGAGGGATGATTGAACGTTCACGATCGCAGTGAAGTCCCCAGATCCCTTTCCAGATACGCTAAAACACACCAAAGCCCAGGCATTGCATGCCTGGGTCTTTTTACATTTGCTCACGAACGCATCACACAATGGGAGGAATCGGTGCGCCTTCGCCGGTGTACTTGAGAACGGCTTCGCCGAACTGCTGGCCGCGCTGTTCGTAGTTTTCGAACTGGTCCCACGATGCGCAGCCGGTGCTCAGCAGGACCACATCGCCCCGGCGGACCTGCGTGCTGATGACCAGCAGGGCGTTGTCCATCGTCTGACATTCATGCACGGGAATGGAGCAGCCTGCTGCTGCTCTGGCGATGGATGGCCCGGTTGCACCGATGGTGTAGATCGCTCTGCAGCGTGACGCGGCGAATTTCGCCAGGGGGGCAAGATCGGCTTTCTTGTCGTAGCCGCCCAGGATCACGTGGACCACGCCGGCCGGGAAGCTTTCGATGGCCAGCATCGCTGCTTCGGGCGTGGTGGCTTTGGAGTCGTTGTAGTAGCGCACGCCAGCCGCTTCGCAGACGAACTGCAGGCGGTGGGGCAGACCGGGGAAATCGGCCAGTGCGTCGCAGGTGACCGCAGGCTCCTGCCCGAGAGCGGCCTGCACAATCGCACAGGCCATGCGAGCGTTCAGGCGGTTGTGCTCGCCGGGAACCAGCAGGTCGCGCGGCCAGTCTGCCTGCGCGGCGACCGCGCGATAGTCCTTCACACGCGGCGTGAACGATGCGGTTACATCCGGCCCGCCGATGGCGATATCGCCCGCATCGTCGCGTTGGAAGTCGTAGATGGCCTGCTTGGCGCTGCGATAGTGTTCGAGCGTGCCATGCCAGTCCAGATGGTTGGCATTGAGATTGGTGATGGCCGCGATGTGAGGCGACCAGCCATCGTCGCGCAGGCCCTGAAGCATGAAGCTCGAGAGTTCAAGAATGACCCAGTGATCGTCCTTGATGTGAGGCAGCTGTGAGAGCAGCGATCCGCCAATGTTCCCGCCCACGTGAATGCGCGAAGCGCCGACGGCTTTGGCCATGGCGTGGCCTGTCATGGCGGTGGTGGTGCTCTTGCCCGCGCTGCCTGTGATGCCAATCGTTTTAGCCCGGCTGGGCAGGTGGGCCACCAGCAGGCGGATCTCGCTGGTCAGCGGAACACCGGCCTGCACTGCGGCGGCGACGAAGGTGTTGTCAGGCTTCACGGCCGGGTTGACCACGATCAGGTCGGCCGAGGTGAAGTCCTCCACGCGATGCTCGCCCAGTCGCAGTTCGACAGACAGATCCTTGATCATCGCCAGGCCGGCGGTGAGCTTGTCGGCGGGATCGACATCGGTGATCAGAACCTTCGCCCCCTGGTTGACGCAGAAGCGGGCAACGCCAGCTCCGCCTCCGAAGCGTCCCAGCCCCATGACCACAACGCGTTTGCCTGAGAGCTGCATATGGTTGTCGCTTCCGCCTGAGGCCGGTGGATTGTTCCGTCGATTACTGCGCGGGAATCGTCAGGTTGATCTCGGTGCTCTGCGAGCCGGCGTGGTACGAGGTGATCGTACGGCCTCGGCTGACGGAGAAGTAGACGTAGAAGGCGTCGCCGTTGTCGATCTGGTTGATCGGCAGCTGGCGGGCGCTCTGGATCGGAGCGCCCATGTCGACCTTGATCTGCTGGTCGCCATTGGCTTTGTGGAGCACGTAGCCGATGGGGTACCACTTGTCCTTCTGGTTGTCTTCCAGCCAGATGCCACCGAGCGACGCTGCGGCGACGCGCGATGCGCCGAACAGGCTGTTGGCCTGCTGGCGGTCGATCTGCACCTTGAGCGTGGCGCGGTGAGCGGGGGTGGCAATGCTGTCGACCATCACCTCGCGGGAGGTGTGCGTGTTGAGCTTGCGGGCCAGGCCATCACCACGCACGATGCTGCTGCCATCGAACTCAAAGCCCTGGACCAGATTCTTGCTGATCTGCAGAGGCAGCTTGTTGTCGATGACGATGTTGAGCACCTTCTGGCCTGAAGCGACTCCGGTGGTGTCGCCGACGGTCGGAGCCTCGCCTTCACCGGTGACGTTCACGAGATTGGTGGCCCGGGCGGTGCCCGCTAGCGCCATGATTTCCGAGGGCTGGCCTGCTTCGTCAGGCAGAGCCAGACGCAGGTGACGCGCCAGCAGGAAGCGCGGGCGGTCTTCCGCAGAGATCAGGAACATCCACGCCAGGTTCACTTCCTGACCATCGCCCCAGACGAAGGAGCGGTTGTCGTTGAAGGCTACAAACTGGCGGTTGCCTTCGGAGCCCTGGCTGGCGGCCACGGGAGCCACCAGGCGGACATCGCCTTCGCTGGTGGTGACCACCAGGCGGATCTGAGGCGGGGAGACGCGCAGCGTCGAGTCGCCGTCGAACATGCCAGGCAGCTGCTGCCAGACCGTGTCGATGAGGATCAGCTGATTGCCAGCGATGCGGGCCTGATCGCCCAGCAGCGAGCGGATGCTGTCATCCACCACCGTCAGCGGCGTGGGGGCCGTGTGGTAGGAGCGGATGCTCAGCTTCTCCGGGCTGGCCACGGGCGAAGCGTTGGGGTCGTAGGACATGCGGTAGAGCGCGGCCTGGGTGGCCAGCTCGGGCTGATACAGACGCATGCGCTGATTGCCATGAGGCGAGAACGCGCCGTTGGAGAGCATGCTGAAGAAGCTGGCGGCATGTTTGTCGACGGGGATCATCAGCCCATCGCCGACGTTGCCTTCGATGCCCCCCGTGTCGTTGACCGAGAAGGGCTGATAGCCTGCCAGTGACGGGCCCATGGGCAGGAAGCTGATGCCCAGAACGGTGATGCCCGCGGTGAGGATGCCGCTGAGCACACCCAGGAAGCCGCCTGCAATCATGTTGATGATGTGCGCGAAGTGGACGTTGCCCCGGACGGTCTTGTCCAGAACCATGCGGACCACAAAGAGCAGGATGATGAACGGCCCGAGCAGACCCACCGGCCAGGCGAAGCGGGGGGAGGTGTACTTCATCAGCAGGTCGAGGCTGATCACTTCCCACAGCGCGAATGAGAGAGCGCCGGCGACGATCACCGCCACCAGGTGCATCAGGGCGCTGAACAGGCCCTGCGTGCTCCACCAGTACGCCATGCCCAGGATAAACAGGAGGATCAGGATATTGAGAATATTCATCGGTTGCGTTCTTCCCTAAGGGCCTGCCTGTAACAGGCGGCGCATCGGTCGATCACTTGTTACCCAGCACGCGGGTGATTTCGCTGATGGTGGTACGGCCTTCAACCACCTTCTGCAGCGCGGCTTCCTGAAGCAGCATCATGCGGTTCTTACGCAGATGCGTGCGCAGCTGGTCAAACTGACCCGCCCCGGCCAGGGCGCGGGCTTCGTCGTCGAGCACCATGACTTCAAACACGGCGATGCGGCCTTTGTAGCCAATGCCATGACAGTTGGGGCACACCTGAGGTTCGTTCTTGACCAGCACCTGACCCGAGTGCTTGAAGAACTGCGTGGCCTGGTCGGCCGGCAGGTTGAGCTTCTTGAGCATGTTGGCGTCGGGCGTGTAGGCCAGTCGGCAGGTGGGGCACACCGAGCGGATGAGGCGCTGGTTGATCACCGCTGCCACGCCGTTCGAGGCCAGCTTGGCATCGCCCACCGCCTGGATCCACGCACGCAGGGCCAGCATGCTGTCGGCCTGGCGCAGGCCCAGATACATGCGCGTTTCCTGTGTGAACTTGGCCAGAATCTTGGCCGAGTCAGGATCGGTCAGCTGGCCCAGCAGCAGAATCTGAGGCTCGCGGAGCATGATGGTGTTGATCTGCTGCGCCAGCGGCGGGGCATCGGCGCTGGTCTTGATCGGTTCGTTGTTGACGCCTTCGAGTTCGATCTCGAAGTTGTCATCCATCGCGATGATCTGCTGCGTGTAGGGGTCGTGCGTTCCGGCGAGGGTGTAGAGCGTGGTGGTCAGACCCTGACCGGCCGGGGCCGTGGCGAGCACCGCCATGGTGTTCTGCTCAAGCACAGGCTTGAGCTGTGCGAGCTGAGTCGGAGTCAGGCCCAGGTCGGCGATCTTGCGGTCGCTCAGGCCGCCGGGGTTGATCTCGATGGCCATGGCCACGCCGCGGTTGTTGCCCGAGGTGGTCAGCTGCAGCTTGTGCTTGCCCAGCACATCGGCGTCGACCTTGAGCGAGCCCTTCTGCTTGCGACGGCGGTCCTGAATATCCAGGCCGGCGTGGTGCTTGAGGTAGTCGGTCAGCGCCAGGCCCTGAGCCGGTTCAATGTTGGGCTGCGGATAAGGCACGCCGTCGATGTGGGCCACCAGCGTGGTCTGGGTGGCGTCGGTCACCACATCAATACGGCTGGCACCGCGAGGAATGCTGAACTCCATCAGCTGGGCAAAGACAGCGTGCACCGGCGCCAGAGGATCGTTCTGCAGGGGCACGTCGATGGGCTTGCCACTCTTGTCCATGAGGCGGACTGACGCGGCCTTCTGCGCCTGGGCATGCTGATAGGCTTCGAGCTTGGTGCGGAAGGGGTCCAGGGAGATGTTCCACTGGCGTTCATCAGGCACTTTGGTGTTGCGGTAGAAGTGGAAGCCGACAAACGTGCCAATGTTCAGCAGCACCACCAGCAGCACGCCCAGCCAGAAGAAGGGGATCACCAGCCAGAGGAAGAGGCTCAGCACGCCCACGCCGATGAAGATGCCATTCCACATCTGCCTGGGCATGTGGAACATGCGCAGGTCCTTGTCCAGCCAGGCCACGGCGTAGCCCCACAGGCAGACGAAGGCCAGGAAGAGAATCGGCTTGTAGATACTCAGGAGAATGGCTGAATCAGCGATGAGCATGAGGTCGCCTGACAAATAAGGGAACACGGGAAATCAGAGCACAGGCGGCAGGGCCGGGACGATCGGACAAACCGATCAGGCCGTGCTGCCCTGCATGCCCTTGAGGCGCATCTTCAGCTCGTCGGGGTTGGAGGCCACCGCCAGAGCTGAACGAGGATGAATGTATTGCTTCTGGACCAGATCGACAAGACTGTCGGTGAAGGTCTGCATGCCCTGTTCGCGCGATTCACGGATGACCGAGTTCAGGTCGTGTTCCTTGCCATCCATGATGTACTTGCGCGTCAGGTTGCTCTGCAGCAGAATTTCCACGCCGGCCATGCGCTGCACGCCTTCCTTGATGGAGGGAATCAGCTTCTGATAGATGAAGGCCTGCATCTGGTAGGCGAGCATCGTGCGGATGGCCGCACGTTCTTCCTGCGGGAACAGGTCGTAGATACGACCGAAGGCCTGCGAGGCGCTCGAGGCGTGGATCGTCCCGAACACCAGGTGACCGGTTTCGGCGGCATGCAGAGCGGCTTCGAAGGTTTCGCGGTCACGCATTTCGCCCACGAGCACCACGTCGGGGTTTTCGCGCACCATCGCTCGCAGCGCCAGCGAGAACGAGGGCACGTCCACGCCGATTTCACGCTGGTTCACAATGGCCTTGCCATCGGTGAACAGATATTCGATGGGGTCTTCAATGGTCAGGATGTGGCAGGCGCGGGTTTCGGAGATCAGCTTGAGGATTGCCGCCAGCGTGGTCGACTTACCGCTGCCCGTCACCCCGGCGATCAGCACGATGCCGCTGTGAAGTTCCGCCAGCTTGGCGATGGAGGGCGGCAGGTAAAGCTGTTCGAGGTTGAGGATCTTGTTATTGATGCGTCGGCCGGCGATGGCGCTGCGGCCTCGGGTGCGGAAGATGTTCAGACGGAAGCGGTGGCTCTGCTCGCCGACCATCATGTTCATACCGATGTCCAGCGAACCGGTGCGGTTGTACTGGTTCATCTGGTCGGGGGACAGGCCGGCTTCGATCCAGTTTTCCATGTCCTCGACGCCGATGGGGGGCACATCGAGGGATTTCAGGTCGCCGCGGAGTCGAACCTTGGGCTGCTGTTCGGAGCGCAGGATGATATCCGACGCTTCAAATTTGACGGCTGCCTCGAAGAACTTACGCAGCGGTGTATCCGCCAGCGACTTGTTGTGCTTGGGGGGCAGGGACAATGGTTCGGCGTCATGCGAGTGACTCAAATCGACGTCTCCTGAGCAACAAAAGTTCGGAATGAAACAGAATCAGGATTTTACCGGCGTGGGAATTCTCACCGGAACGTTGTGGCTGGCCAGGTAAGCCTTGGTTTCCTGGATGGAATAATCGCCATAGTGGAAAATGCTCGCCGCCAGAGCTGCATCAGCGCGGGTCTGAGTGAGCACCTGCCTGATGTGCTCGGGGCTGCCACAGCCACCTGATGCCACAACGGGTACATCCACCGCAGCGGCCACCGCCGCAGTTACTTCAAGATCATAACCATCGCGCGTGCCATCGGCGTCCATGCTGGTAAGCACGATTTCGCCTGCGCCAAGGTCGACCACGCGTTTGGCCCATTCCACCGCTTCCAGACCCGTGGGCTTGCGCCCGCCATGGGTATGGACTTCAAACACCGTCTTGCCATTCTTCACCACGCGGCGCGGGTCGATATTGACCACCGTGGCGCACCGGCCGAAGCGGCGGGCCGTATCGCGGATGATCTGCGGATTGACCACCGCCGCGGTGTTGATGCTGACCTTCTCGGCGCCGGCCTGGATCAGGGCTGTCACATCCTCGATCGTGCGGATGCCACCGCCGACCGTAAAGGGCATGAAGCACTGCTCGGCCACGCGTCGGACCACGTCGAGCATGATGCCCCGGTCCTCATGGCTGGCGGTGATATCGAGAAAGACCAGCTCGTCGGCGCCGGCTTCGTCGTACTTACGGGCAATCTCGACCGGGTCGCCCGCGTCGCGCAGCTGGACGAAATTCACGCCCTTGACCACGCGGCCGGCTTTGACGTCGAGACACGGAATGATGCGATGAGTTAACACAGTGGGTCAGTGTAACAAAACATCGGAAAAAACGGGATGGCTCTTGCTTTGCCTGCCTGATGGCCGGTTTAACCTGCGTTACCCGGGGCGAATCTACCCTGAGGGAAGGCGTTTCCCGCCCCCGATCCGCGAAAAAGCCGTCCGGGGTCCATGCAAGCAGGCGTACAAACGTCTAAACTATAGGCTTGTCATGGCGGTCGGGTAAGCCCGACGGCCGACTTGTGATCCTGACCTATTGCCTGCGGAATTCATATGGCATCACGTCGCGTCGTCATCAGTGGTCTGGGACCCATCAGCGGTCTGGGTGTGGGTATGGCTCCAACCTGGCAGGCGATGGTCGAGGGCTCTTCTGCGATCAGCCGGATCGACAGCTTCGATCCTGCAGGCTTTGACTGCCAGATCGCCGCGCAGCTGCGTGATTTCAAAGTCAGCCAGGTGGTCCCCAAGCACTACCGCAAAGCCGTGAAGGTGATGGCCCGCGACATCGAGCTGGCCGTGGGCGCCGCCGACGCTGCCGCCCGTGACGCCGGGCTGGTGACCAAGGGCACCACCGAAGACGCCGCTGCGGCGCTGTCATATGAGTCAGGCCGGATGGGCGCGCACATCGGCGCGGGCCTGATCGCCGTGGACCTCAACGAGTTGACCGAAGCCCTGGTTGAATCCGTCGATGAGAACGGGAAGTTCGACCTGCATAAGTGGGGCGCCGAAGGCATGACCCGCCTGACCCCGCTGTGGCTGCTCAAGTATCTGCCCAACATGCTCGCCTGCCACGTGACGATCATTCATGATGCGCAGGGGCCTTCCAATACCATCACCTGCGGCGAAGCCTCCAGCGGGCTGTCGATTGGCGAGTCGCTGCGCGTCATTCAGCGCAACGCCGCCGACCTGTGCTTCTGTGGCGGAACCGAAAGCAAGCTCAACCCGATGGCTTTCCTGCGCCAGGTGCTCACCGGCCGACTGGTGGCCGGGTTCAACGATCAGCCGACCAAGGCCGTCAAAGCCTTCGACCAGGCGGCGGCGGGCACAGTGATCGGCGAAGGTGGGGGTATCCTCATCCTCGAATCGCTCGATACCTATAAAGCTCGCACCGATAAACCTGCCTATGCGGAACTCGTGGGCTTTGGCGCATCGCAGAGCATCCATCCTGCCAGCCGCAATGCTCAGCCCGACCCGCAGGGCAAGGGCATCGCCCAGGCCATCAATAAGGCCATCAAGGAAGCGGGCATCACCCCGGATCAGGTGGATCTGGTGGTTCCCTTTGGCACGGGCGTTCCCGCGATCGACCAGGCCGAAGCCGCTGCGCTTTCGAGCGTGTTTGGCGATTCGCTGTCGCGCATCGCGGTGGTTTCCTCCAAAGCCATGGCAGGCAACACCGGCGCCGGAACCGGCGCACTCGACGCATGCGTCGCCGCCAAGGCCCTGGCTGAGCAGACCATTCCTGCCCGCCTGAACTGCGACAACCCGCTGCCTGGCATTAATGCGGGCACCGCTGCGGCGACGAAGGCCGACCTGCGTTACGCCGTCACCTACAGCATGAGCCTGGGCGGCCAGAACGCCGCGATGGTCCTCAAGCGGTATGAGGGTTGATTCTGTGAAGTTCAGGCAGACCCAGCCGTGCAACGGCTGGGCTTTGGGGTGGGGGATCTGAGCTTGGAGGAGGATCACTCGGGGCGTTGCTGCAGGAATGACCAGACTGAAGCACCTTCTTCTGTGTGACTGCGGATGTATCGCACGACATTGAGCTGATGATCGCGATCCCGGATGGGGATGATCTTGGATCGTACACCCCATAGACCGCCCGCATCATTTCTTAAACCTCTGGAACGCAGTGTAAACGTGGTATGCGCCTTGATCCGCCCTACCAGATGGCGAGGCAAGGGGCTGCGGCCGTCGATCAATACATTCCCCGGTGTCATGCCTGTGATGAGCTGATGGGCTGAAGGTGGAATCTGCGCCAGCAGATGTGCATGCGTCGCACTGACACAGCATTCCGCAAACGTAATCTGGAAGCGACTCAGATATTCGCCGATTGCCTGGCAGATGACGTCACGCTGTTGAGGAGTCAGGACGACGACAGGGCGTGTCATCTGTTGAAAGGACTGCCGACGCTCCGGCTCATGCAGTTCACGGGACGGCGGCTGTCGGTAATCGCCATCGACATGTTCACGATGACGCCTGCTGCGCCATCCTCGCGTGTCGCCGCGAACCCATGATCCATAGGTCGAGAGAATACAGTGGTACCAGTGATTCCCCGGAGTTTGCATCAAGTACGCATCGTACCTGCGGAATATCTCACTTCAATCCCACATTTCCCCCAAAGCCCAGGCATTGCATGCCTGGGTCTTCTCTCCCCTCACAACCTCAGGACTCTTTCCCCGCGCTTTCCTGATTCTTCTCGCGCTTGGCCCAGGCGCGCAGGAGGCAGGCGTCGAAGATGGCGCCGCCGATGGCGATGGAGCCGGTGATGATCACCGTCAGGATCGCTACGGTGTATTTCTGCTGATTGATCCAGATCCAGACGGCGATGGCCGATCCGGGGAAGAAGCACCAGAGTACGCGGGTGAGGAAACGGTTGCGCAGGTCGGTGTAGTCGCGAAGGGGCGTGCCTGAGCGCGTCTGGCCTGTCTCCAGGGCCTGCATGTAACGCTTGCGCACCGTGGTGATGATGATCACCACGATCAGGCCAAGCATCAGCCATTGCGATTCAGGAGGCACGCTTCAACGCTCCACTGCAGATCAGAAACCGGGAGACGGGCGGCTCAGATTTTGCCCAGGAGATTGATCATCTCGATGGCGGTGAGCATGGCCTTGGCGCCGTTGTTGCCCTGCTTGGTCCCGGAGCGTTCGACGGCCTGTTCGAGGTTTTCCGTCGTCACCACGCCGAAGATGGTGGGCACGCCGGTCTGCATCGAGACATTGCCAATGCCCTTGGTGGCTTCGCCGGCCACGTGGTCGTAGTGGCTGGTGGCACCGCGGATGACGCAGCCCAGGCAGACCACCGCGTCATACTTCTTGCTGCTGGCCAGTCTGGAAGCCACCAGCGGAATCTCGAAGCTGCCCGGAACCCAGGCGACGGTCAGGTTGTCGGCATTGCCACCATGACGAACGTAGGCGTCGATGGCACCTTCCAGCAGCTTGCTGGTGATGAAGTCGTTGAAGCGGGCGACGACGATGGCGATTTTTGCGTCGCGGACGATCAGATCACCTTCAAGAATCGTGGGCATGACACCTGTCCAGTCGAGTGAAAAGTAGGCCATGGGGCTGCCATGGAAGCCCGCGGCCGGGCCAGTCCGGACCCGCAGGCAAGACGCTCATTGTATCGGTATCGCCCCGGCCGACCAACCCGGTCGGGAAGAGGGGCGGGAGGCTGCGGGTAGGTCCGCAGTGGCTAACGGGGGAAATGTGGCCTATGATAGGTGGGGTATCCTAAGTAATTGTCGCCAGATGGCCTGTGCAGGCTGTCTGTCTGCATTGGAGCAATGACCCCCGTACCTCGCACGGATCAATGCCATGACTCAGCCTGTTTCGACATCGAATGAAACCCCCAGCCTGCACGAACGCGTCGAGCAGGTGATCAGCAGGATCAGGCCGGCCGTCCAGTCGGACGGTGGCGACCTGGAACTGGTCGAAGTGACGCCTGCCGGTGTCGCCCGCATCCGCCTGATGGGGGCCTGCGTGGGCTGCCCGAGCAGCAAGATGACCCTGCATATGGGCATTGAACGCAACCTGCGCGAGAAGATTCCGGAAATTACCGGCGTTGAGCAGGTCCGCTAACCTGTTTCGGGCGGATTTCTCTCCCGATTCTGCCGATATTCATTTCTGAACAGCGCGCAGGAGCTGATGAAGCATCAGTTCCTGCCCGCCGGACGAAGGATGGCTGACGCCTTCCCCATGTCGCTTACGCGCATAAATGGGAAGGTGGAAGTCAGACTTCATGCTGCCTATGGTTAAGACTGGCAGTTTCGTCCGATGAAAGTATTGGTTTCAGGATGTTTATCAGGAAGAAGTTGACCTGAGGCTGCCTGCTGCATCACCGCCAGGCCGCAGCGGGAACCATGGATGGAGAGTCGCCATGCTTGCATTGACCCGTAGAATCGGCGAAGAAGTCGTCATTGGCGACCCGCGCAATCCGCTGGGGGTGATTCGCATCATGGAGATCCATGGCGATAAGGTCCGTCTGTCGTTCGACTTCCCCAAAGATATGCAGATCAACCGTCGTGAACTGGCCGAGCAGAAGGCCAGGCAGCAGTCCGCTGGTGATGACGGGGCATCTGGTCCCGATTCCTCCACGCCGCCGCCGGGCTACAGCAATCCCCACCGTCCCCGCGAATAAGACGCGAAGCCTGCGGGCTCATGTTCTGGACAGGAGTTGGGGTCTTGCAGCATCCAGATTCCCCGGCCTCGGATGATGTTCCACATCCTGATTCAGTCAGGCTTGGTGATTTCACCACGCAGGCCGGCGCTTACGCCCGCGCCAGGCCGGGCTATCCGCCTGATCTGGTCCGCCAGCTGGCTGCCAGCGTCGGTGTGCGGCCCGGCGACCCGGTGGCCGACATCGGCGCGGGCACGGGCATCTTCACCCGTCAGCTGGCCGCGATGAAACTGCAGGTGATCGCCATTGAGCCCAACGCGATCATGCGCCAGCAGGCCGGCGCGATCCAGGGCGTGCAATGGATCGATGGCACCTTTGAAGCCACCGGTCTGGGCGATGCGAGCATGCAGTGGGTGACCGCGGCCCAGGCGTTCCACTGGGCCAGGCTGCCTGATGCGATTCACGAGATGGCCCGCATCCTCCGCCCGGGCGGCTGGCTGACGCTGCTGTGGAACCGCCGCCTGCATGAGAGTGATCCCGTCACCCTCTGGACGCTCCAGGCCATCCACCGACACATCCCCGACTACGAAGAAGCCAGACAAGGCCACGACTGGCATGGCCCCTTGACCAGCACAGGCCAGTTCAGCGAGGTGCGCGTCGATCAGCAGATGCACTGGACGCCCATGTCGGCGTCACGCTACATGGACCTGTGGCGCAGTCATAACCACCTGGCGGTGGCTGCAGGCCCGCAGCGCCTCGAAGCATTTCTAAGCGACCTGCAGACCTATCTCACCGACAATCGCATTCAGACGATCCACGTTCCCTATATCTGCGAAGCATGGAGTGCGCAGGTGAGATGAGGACTGGGTTCTGGTTGATGTAACCCGGACTCCATTTCCCGGAACAAAGCCCCCGTCCACTGGACGGGGGGCATGACGGACCACTTCCATTCCTCACTCAAAGTACCTTCCCCAGATCGGGGTGAGTTTTTCGATTTCGCTGCGGGGGATGAGGGTCTTGTCGCTCCAGATCGCCAGCTTCAGCGCGGTCTGCGCCGGCGAGGGCTGATGCAGCAGTGACACATCGCTCAGCGCCGCTTTGATCAGCGCGATGCCCGCCTGCGTGGCTTTGTTGAGGTTCCCGATGATTTCTGACAGCAGATCCTGCTGCGACACGGCCGGGTCATGCGCCCGCCAGCAGTCGTAATCCGTGGGCAGGCCGATGAGCGCGTAGGGCAGTTCGGCTTCGCGTGCCAGACGGGCTTCGGGCATGGCCGTCATGCCAATCAGGTCGCCGCCCCAGGCGCGGTGCATCAGGCTTTCAGCCCGCGTGGAGAACGCCGGGCCTTCCATGCAGACA
>Ga0207868_1000875_pt1 | contig 26076 bp, 26 predicted proteins | sample Passage237B_FD_187370 | JGI IMG/M metagenome (GOLD analysis project Ga0207868, IMG submission 187370) | Cellulose adapted compost microbial communities from Newby Island Compost Facility, Milpitas, CA, USA - Passage2 37B (SPAdes) (version 3) ... | reverse complement strand
GGCGACCGCCGAGGAGATCGACCGTGTCGAGGCGATCCTGGCCGATCTCGGCATCGAGCATCTGTCGGACCGGCTGGTGACCGAGCTTTCCGGCGGCCAGCAGCAGCTCGTCGCCATGTGCCAGGCGCTGGTGCGCGATCCCGACGTATTGCTTCTGGACGAGCCGACCAGCGCTCTCGACCTGCGCCGTCAGCTCGAGGTCATGGACCTCGTTCGCCGCGTGACCCGCGAGCGCGGCATCGTCACGGTCGCGGCGTTGCACGATCTGGGCCTTGCCTGCCGCTTTGCCGACCGCTTCCTGCTCTTGAACGACAGCCGCATCGCGGCGGACGGCACGCCGGAAGAGGTGCTGCGCGCGCCCGACACCGGCCGCGCCTATGGCGTGCGGATCGACATCCAGCACACGCCGCGCGGCGAGATCCTGGTCAATTCCTACCTGAACTGAGCTGGGCCCGCCTCACAGCCGTCCGATCCGTTCCGTCAGCAGCGCGAAATAGCCGTCCGCGTCGATCTCGCGCATCACCTGCGCGTTCCTTGGCCGGTCTGTGACGCCCCACCAGTCGATGACGGTCATGCCCATCGTCAGCTCCGAGGCCGTTTCGATGACGACATTGACGTGCCGGCCGGAAAACAGCGCCGGCCTGAGCAGATATGCGATCACGCAGGGATCGTGCAGCGGGCCGCCGTCGGTGCCGTATTTGCGCTCGTCGTAGCGCTCGAAGAAATCGAGCATCTCGGCGGTGGCGGTGCCGACGCGGGTGCCGAGCCGGCGGAACGCGGCGACGCGCGTGGCCGTGGTCAGCGCCTTGTGGGTGACGTCGAGCGGCATCATGGTGATCGGCGCGCCGGAGCGGAAGACGACATCGGCCGCATGCGGATCGACATGGATGTTGAATTCCGCCGCCGGCGTCACGTTGCCGCCCTCGAAGAAGCCGCCGCCCATCAGCACGATCTCGCCGATACGCCCGGCGATCCGCGGCTCGCGCACCAATGCCAGCCCGATATTGGTGAGCGGGCCCAGCGGGCACAACGTCACGCTGCCGGCCTCCTCGGCCATCAGCGTCTCGACGATGAAGTCGACGGCGTGCCGGTCCTGCAGGGGCATGGCCGGCTCCGGCAGGACGGGGCCGTCGAGGCCGGTCTTGCCGTGGACGTTCTCCGCGGTCACCAGCGGCCGCACCATCGGCCGGCTCGCCCCGGCGAAGACCCTCGTTTGCGGCCGTCCGGCGAGCTCGCAGATCTTGCGCGCGTTCAGTTGCGTCAGGCTGAGCGGTACGTTGCCGGCGACCGCCGTGATGCCCAGCACGTCGAGCTCGGGGCTGGCCAGCGCGAGCAGGATGGCGACCGCGTCGTCCTGGCCGGGGTCGGTGTCGATGATGATCTTGCGTGCCGGCACGGGGGGACTCCGAAACTCTTGAAGTGCGGGAATTTGCAAACCATATCAGGGGCACAGGCGGAAATGCCATCCGGGTTTCCGTCTATCCACGTCGCTCTTTGAGGACACGGCAAATGTCGCGCATGACGCCCTTTTCGAGCCCGCTTCTGCTGGGCTTCGATTCGATGGAAAAGACGCTGGAGCGCCTGGCCAAGTCGGCCGATGGCTATCCGCCCTACAATATCGAGCGCGTGCGCGGCGCGGACGGCGGCGTCGACCACCTGCGCATCACGCTCGCCGTGGCGGGCTTCGCCGAAGCCGATCTGGACATCACCGTCGAGGAGAACCAGCTCCTTGTCCGTGGCCGCCAGAACGACGATGCCGAACGCGAGTTCCTGCATCGCGGCATTGCCGCCCGCCAGTTCCAGAAGGCGTTCGTGCTGGCCGACGGCATGCGCGTCATCGGGGCCGAGCTGAAGAACGGCCTGCTGTCGATCGATCTCGACAGGCCGGAACCGGAGCGGCTGGTACAAAAAATCAACATTTCGGTGAAAGACTGATGTCGTCCCGCCGGAACCGCCAAGCTCTGTCGCGGGTTGGTCTTTCAGGACTTCCTGCGCAATAGGAGGCTGACATGACTTATAATGAAGAAAAAGCGGCTGTCACCCCTGACGAACTCGCCCGTATCGGCGAAGGCGTCGTCGCCTATCTCAGGGAATTCAGCTCGGACGACCTCAAGGGCCGCTTCCCCGGCATGCCGCAGATGGCGCCCGGCACCAGGCTCTGGGCGGTCTTCGCGGCAGACGGCCGGCCGATCCTGCTCGCCGACGCGCATGCCAGCGCGGTGGCCGGCGCCATGCAGAACGACCTGACCCCCGTCAGCGTCCACTGAGCTCTTGCGGAGAAGCGCGGCGTCGTCCGTCCGCTACCACCGCCCGATGACGCGTTTCCGGCGCTTTCCTCCGCGGCTCTACGCCGCGTGCGAGGCCGGTGTCTGGGCAAGGAAGGTGTAGATTGCCGCCGCTTCGCTCGATCCACGGATCTTGGCGATGATATCGGGATCGCGCAGCACGCGCGCGATGCGCGACAGCGCCTTGAGATGATCGGCTCCCGCGGTCTCGGGAGCCAGCAGCAGGAAGGCAAGATCGACCGGCTGGTCGTCCAGCGCCTCGAAATCGACCGGCGTTTCCAGCCGGGCGAACACGCCCGTGATCTTCCTGATTCCCGGCAGCTTGCCGTGCGGAATGGCGATACCGTTGCCGACGCCGGTCGAGCCGAGCCGCTCGCGCTGCAGGATCGTGTCGAAGATCTCCCGCTCGCTCAGGCCCGTGACCTGGGCGGCTTTTTCGGCCAGCATCTGCAGCAGCTGCTTCTTCGAGTTTGCCTTCATGGCGGGTATGACCGCCGACACCTCGATAAGATCGCTCAAGTCCATCACAAGATATCCTTTTGCAGCATTCCGGGCGCGTCCGCTGGCCCTGTGGCTCGCGGGTGCTGGCTACTGGCGCGATACGGAAGACGTGTCGATCCACCCGATGTTCCCGTCGGGCCTTCGATAGACGATGTTGACGTGGTCGCTGCTGGCGTTGCGGAAAAGGAAGACGGGGCTGTCCTTCATGTCGAGCTCGATGACGGCATCGGCCACGGTCATCGTCTTCAGCGCGAGCGTCGATTCGGCCACGACGGCCGGTGAATAGTCTTCGCCCACCTCCTCGTCGTCCTCGGCCACGGGCGCCATCACCCGATAGGCGAGGTCGATCGTCCCGGCCGACGCCGTGGCGGCGGGCGCATGCGATTTCAACCGCCGCTTGTAGCGGCGCAGTCTCTTCTCGATGCGCTCGGCAGCCGCATCGAAAGCGCCCTGCGGGTCGAGCGCCTGTCCGGTCGCCTGCAGCGCCATGCCGGTGTCGAGATGGACGAGGCAGTCGGCGCTGAAACGGGAGTTCGACTTCTCCACCGTCACCTTGCCGGAATAGCCTCCGTCGAAATATTTGTCGATCGCCTCTCCGATCCTGTTTTCGATGCGCGTGCGGAACGCATCGCCGATATCCATCTGCTTACCCGAAATGCGCAGGTTCATCAGAACGGACCTTCTTACTTTTCAGGCTGATGACGGTGAAGTTTATACCCGTGGGCGGCAGGCACAAGCATCCGATCGGTCGGTTCGAGCGCTCCTGGCGCACGTCATGGTAGCTCGGTATCGAGCCTCGTCGAGGCCGCCCTTCCATTGCGGCGGCGCTTCTATTCGCTTCATGCGCCCTTGTCAACGAACGCAGCGGGAACCGGGGCCGCAGGCCCGCGGAAGCCCGGTTTCAGCGTGCTGCCGCCATCATCGCCCGCTTCTCGCGCCGCCGCTCGACGGAGGAGGGGATATTCATGCCTTCCCGGTATTTGGCGACCGTGCGGCGTGCGATTTCGACCCCGCTTTTCCTCAGGATATCCACAATCGCGTCGTCGGACAGGACGCGGGCCGGCTTCTCGGCCTCGATCAGCGCGCGGATGCGGTCGCGGACGGCTTCCGCGGAGTGGGGCTCGCCCCCTTCGGCAGAGGCGATCGCCGCGGTGAAGAAGAAACGCAGCTCGAACAGGCCGCGCGGCGTGAGCATGTATTTGTTGGCCGTTACCCGGCTGACGGTGGATTCGTGCATGCCGATCGCATCGGCCACCATGCGCAGGTTGAGCGGCTTCAGATGGCGCACGCCATGCTCCATGAAGCCGTCCTGCCGGCGTACGATCTCGCCCGCGACCTTGAGGATGGTGCGGGCGCGCTGGTCGAGGCTGCGCGTCAGCCAGCCGGCGTTTTGCAGGCACTGGCTGAGGAACTCGCGCCCCGACGCGTCCTGCACCGTCGCAGCGACGCGGGCATGGTAGGCGTGGTCGACGAGCACGCGCGGCAAGGTCTCCGGGTTGAGCTCGACGGTCCAGCCGCCGTCGGGAGCCCGCGCCACCAGCACGTCGGGCGACACCGGGTCGGCGGCCGCGGAGGCGAAGGCCGCCCCCGGCCTCGGGTCGAGCGAGCGGATTTCGGCCAGCATGTCGAGCAAATCCTCCTCGTCGACGCCGCAAAGGCGGCGCAGGGCGGCGAAATCGCGGCGCGCCAGCAGGTCGAGATGGCCGAGCAGGCGCGCCATCGCAGGGTCGAGCCGGTCGCGGGCCCTGAGTTGCAGCGCCAGGCATTCGGAAAGGTCTCGCGCGAAGACGCCGGTCGGTTCGAGCGTCTGGCACACGGCGAGCACCGCCTCGACGCGCTCCGGCGCGACGCCCAACCGCGCCGCCGTTTCGGCCGTGTCCGCCTCCAGATAGCCGGCCTCGCCGAGCATGCCGGCGAGGTCCTGCGCGATCAGCCGGTCCACCGGATCGGCAAGGGCGAGCGCAATCTGTCCGGCAAGGTGGGTGCCGAGCGTGACCGGCGCCGCCGCCAGGGCTCCGGGATCGGGCGCATCGCCGCCGGCCGCGGGCGCGCCGGCGGTCGCCGCCGACCGCCATTGGGCGGCGAGATCGGGAGCGAGCCGGTCGTGCCGGCCCGGATCGTCCGGAAACATGTTTTCCAGCGAGGTGTCGAGCCGTTCCGAGATCGCTTCGGCGCTCCAGTCCGCCGGCGGCGCGTTCGCGTCCTCGGGCGGTGCCGGTCCGGCCGCGGCGTCGTCCTCGGCACGTTCCAGAAGCGGGTTGCGCTCGATCTCGGCATCGATGAAGCGGTCGAGCTCGGCCTGGCTCAGTTGCAGCAGCCGGATCGACTGCATGAGTTGCGGCGTCATCACCAGCGATTGCGACTGGCGGAGCTGGAGTTTGGCCGTCAGAGCCATGCGGGCGCGAACCTCCGGGGCGCGCGAGCGCCGGAACCGCCGGGATGAAACTGGCCCGGCTTTTGCTTGTCAAGGTTCGAGGCTAGGCGATCCGGCTTACCGGAGGGTTATCGCAGGGCTGTCGGGCGGCTGTTACAGGCTGAACTGCTCGCCCAGATAGAAGCGGCGGACATCGGCATTGCCGACGATTTCGTCCGGCGTGCCATGGGTCAGCACCTTGCCGGTCAGGATGATATAGGCGCGGTCGATCAGGCCCAGCGTCTCGCGCACATTGTGATCGGTGATCAGGACCCCGATGCCGCGCCGCGTCAGGTGGCGCACCAGTTGCTGGATGTCGGACACCGCGATGGGGTCGACGCCGGCGAACGGCTCGTCCAGCAGCATGAAATTGGGCTTGCTGGCCAGTGCGCGGGCGATTTCCAGCCGCCGCCGTTCCCCGCCCGACAGCGAGATCGCCGGCGATTTGCGCAGATGGGTGATGTGGAACTCGTCCAGCAGCTCGTCGAGCGCCCTTTCGCGTTCGGCGCGGTCCTTTTCGACCGTTTCGAGCACGGCGCGGATGTTGCCCTCGACGGTGAGGCCGCGGAAGATGGAGGCTTCCTGCGGCAGATAGCCGATGCCGAGGCGCGCGCGCCGGTACATCGGCATCGTGGTGACGTCGAAGCCGTCGATCTCGATCGTGCCGCTGTCGACCGGCACCAGCCCGGTGACCATGTAGAAGCAGGTGGTCTTGCCGGCGCCGTTGGGGCCGAGCAGGCCCACCGCCTCGCCGGCCCGCACGCCCAGCGAGACGCCCGACACGACCTGGCGGCCCTTGTAGCTCTTGGTAAGCCCGCGCGCGATCAGCGTGCCCTGGTGGCGGGCCCGGTCCGGCGGAAGGGCGCCGTCCGCGGGCACGGCCGCATCCGCACCGGCCGAAGCGCGCGAGAAGATCGAGGTCAGCCTCGCCATCAATTGCTTTGCGAGCCCGGCTGCAGGAGCATCTTGATGCGGCCGCTCCCGCCGCTCTGGCCGCAGCCGTCGAGCTGCGACTGGCCGGACTTCGAATCGGACACCAGCCGGCAGCCGACGACGACGTTGTCGCCCTGCGTCAGCACCACTTCCTTGCCGGTCAGCACCAGCACGCCGGTGTCCATGTCGTAGCTGCCCTGGTCGCCGGTCGCGACCTGGTCGTTCTGCTTGATGTAGACCTTGCCTTCGGCCTCCATCCGGTCGATGTCGGTATCGTCGGTGCCGGCTCCGTCGCCGCTGCTCTTGTAGTAGACCGTCATCTTCACCGTCTTGAGCAGCAGCTTGCCCTGCACGAGCTGCACGTTGCCGGTGAAGATCGCGATATTGTCGCGGTCGTGCACCTCGAGCCTGTCGCTTTCGATCTCGATCGGGCCGTCGCCGCCGAACTGGAAGCCGGCCGGGCCCTGTCCGGACTGCGCCAGCGCCGGCGCCGCCAGAAGAAGCCAGAGCGCGGCCGCCGCCAGCCGCCTGCCTGCGTCAGTCCTGCGCGTCGCCAGCATGGTCGCTCCCGCTCGCCGAGGCCGTGTCGACATTGCCCCGGATGTGAACCTTTACGCGGTTTTCGAACAGCATCACCGCGCCGCCATTGGTCACCGTCATCGAATCGGCGGTGATGGTCGAACCGTTGCGGTCGATATGCACGGGGTCGTCGGTGTGCAAGGTGCTGTCGCCGATGTCGATCGTGGCCGATTGCAGACGCGCGACCATCCCGTCGGTCGTCTTGACCAGGGTCGGGCTGTCGATCTCCAGCCGGTTGCTGGATTTGACGAGCTTGCCGGAGGCTGCGTCGACCATGGCCCAGTGGTCGGTGCCGACCGGCAGTTTCGCGCCGATGTTCTCCAGCTCGACCACGTCGTCGTCGGACACGGCCTGTGCGGCGCGCTCCGCCTGCATCTCGTAGGGCCGGTTCTCGGCGTTGAAGCCGGCCATCCGCGGGTTCGCCATGATGAGCCGGCCGTCCTGGATCGAGGCGCCGGCGAGATCGATCGAGACGTCGCCCATCCGCGCCAGCACGGACTTGCCGACGAGCCCCGCGCTCATCAGCAGCGCCAGCGCCGGCAGCGCGACCTTGAGGCGGCGCACATTGCGCGAACGCCGCCGCTCGCGCTCGAACACCTGTTCGGTCGCGATCCGGTTGCGATTGGATTGCTGCACGGCCTTGTCGGTCATCTTACGGTCATGGCAAACCGCCCCGAAGTCGCCTTGCCGGGCGGCCGCGAAGCGATAACAACATCCCCTCCCGCCGACAACCACTGGCGACGTGCAGGCAATGCGGTCAACTCGCACCGGATTATGGTGTTTTTTGGAGCCGCAGGCAAACGCCCCGGCCGATCCCCGGCGCCGGCGGCGCATACGCCGTCTGCCGCGAAATGCTGCGTGCCAGCCGCTTCCAGCCGGCCGCGAAAGGCATTACAGCATGGCATTCGCCAATCATCGCCACGAGGGAGATCCCCATGGCCACACGGGCCGACGACATCATCGACCGCCGCAGGCTGCGGCGCAAGCTGACCTTCTGGCGGCTGGCGGCCCTCCTGGTCGTCGCGGCGGCGCTGGCCGGGGCCGTTGCCTGGGCCTTCGGCGACATCGACGGCGCGACCGGCCGCGACCATGTCGCGCGGGTCCGCATCGAGGGCACCATCACCGAGGACGACCGGATGCTGGAGATGCTCGACCGGCTGCGCAAGTCGGCCGCCGTCAAGGGCGTCGTGCTGACCGTCGATTCGCCCGGCGGCACCACTGCCGGCGGTGAGGCGCTCTACGAAGCCGTGCGCCGGCTGGCGGAGGCCAAGCCGGTGGTCGCGCAGGTCGGCACGCTCGCCGCCTCCGCCGGCTACATGATCGCCAGCGCGGCCGACCATATCGTGGCGCGGCAGTCCTCCATCGTCGGCTCCATCGGCGTCCTGTTCCAGTATCCCGACATCAGCGGCCTGATGGACAAGGTCGGGGTCAAGCTCGAAGGGGTGAAATCCTCGCCGCTCAAGGCCGAGCCGTCGCCCTTCAGCCCCACCACGGAGGAGGAGCGCGCGATGATCCGCAACCTCGTCATGGACAGCTACGACTGGTTCGTCGGGCTGGTCGAGACCCGCCGCGGCCTGACCCGCGCGCAGGCGCTGGCGCTGGCCGACGGTTCGATCTACACGGGCCGGCAGGGGCTGGCGAACCGGCTGGTGGACGAGCTGGGGGGCGTCGAGGCCGCTCGCGCCTGGCTGGCCGGCAAGGGCGTCCCGGCCGAGCTCGATCTGGTCGACTGGAAGCCGCGGCGCGATCGTGCCGTCTGGCTTCTGGGCTCCGCCTCGGTGCGGGCGCTGTCGGCATGGCTGGGCCTGCCCGCCGCCGGCACCGACCTTCTGGCCGGACTCGGCGCCGACCGCATCTTCCTTGACGGTCTCCTGTCCGTCTGGCAACCTGCCGATGGTCGCTGACGGGCCTAAAACTTCAAGGAAATCATTCTGATAATCGTCTGATCGGCGCTTTTACGAGGGGAGTCGCGATGATCAAGTCCGAGTTGGTGCAGACCATTGCCAATCGCAACCCGCATCTGTTCCTTCGCGATGTCGAGAACATCGTCAACGCAATTTTCGAGGAGATCACCGAGGCGTTGGCGGAAGGCAACCGGGTCGAATTGAGGGGATTCGGCGCCTTTTCCGTCAAGAACCGGCCCGAGCGGGTCGGCCGCAATCCGCGCACCGGCGAGTCCGTCCATGTCGAGGAGAAGTGGATCCCCTTCTTCAAGACGGGCAAGGAACTGCGCGAGCGCCTCAACGGCGCCAGGTGAGGTCGCCACGCCTGCCTCTGCCGGCAGCCGCGGATCGTATGTGCGGGGTCGCATGAACCGTGTCGTGACAATCGTCGTGCTGGTGCCGCTGGCGATCATCCTGATCGCGCTGGCGGTCGCCAACCGTGCCGCCGTCGTCTTCACGCTCGACCCGTTCAATCCCGGCAGCCCCGGCCTTTCGGTCGAATGGCCGCTGTTCGTGCTGCTGTTTGCGGCGCTGGGCATCGGCCTCTTCATCGGCAGCCTGGCCACCTGGCTGCGGCAGGGGCGCTACCGCAAGGCCGCGCGCGAGCGGGCCGGCGAGGTGCGGGCGCTGCGGGACCAGGCACTTCGCGCCACGCCGACCGAGCCCCTGTTGCCGAAGCCCGGCCCCTGACCGGAAGGGCGCGGGGAGGGCGCATGCTGACCATCTCGGCCGCCGATGTCGACGCGGCGCTGGACTATGCCGGTCTCGTCGGGATCCTGCGCGCGGCCTTTGCCGCCGGCGCGGTGCAGCCGGTGCGCCACCATCATCTGGTGGAACGGCCCGACGGGGTGGCCTCCACCCTGCTCCTGATGCCGGCCTGGAGCGATTTCGCCTCGATTTCCGGCACCGGCTTCGTCGGCGTCAAGATCGTCTCGGTCTCGCCCGACAACCATCTCGCCGGCAAGCCCGCGGTCATGGGCATCTACCTGCTGATGGACGGCCGCACGCTGGAGCCGCTGGCTCTCATCGACGGCCAGCGGCTGACGCTGTGGCGCACGGCCTGCGCCTCGGCGCTCGCCTCGACCTATCTGTCGCGCCCTGAAAGCCGGCGCCTGCTGGTTCTCGGTGCGGGCGCGCTGGCGCCCTTTCTCGCGCGCGCCCACGCCGCGGTGCGGCCGATCGAGCATATCCGGGTGTGGAACCGCACGCCCGCCAACGCGCGCAAGCTCGTCGCCGGCCTGCGCGCGGAGGGGTTTGCCGCCGATGTCGCCGACGATCTCGACGCGGCGCTGCCGCACGCCGATATCGTCACCGCAGCGACCATTTCCACCGTGCCCCTGGTCAGGGGCGCGTTGCTGGAGCCGGGCACGCATGTCGATCTCGTCGGCGCGTTTTCTCCCGCCATGCGCGAGAGCGACGAGGCGGCCTTCATGCGCGCCCGGGTCTATGTCGACACCCGTGCCGGTGCGCTGAAGGAGGCGGGCGACGTGGTCCAGGCGATCGCGGAGGGCGCCCTGAAGCCGGAGGCCATCTGCGGCGAACTGGCGGAGCTGGCGCGCGGCGCCGTGCCGGGCCGCGGCTCGGCGGGGGAGATCACGCTCTTCAAGTCGGTCGGCGCTGCGATCGAGGACCTGGCGACCGCCACCGCCGTCTACGAGAAGATGACCGCCGGGGTTGCGGGCGGCTGAAGCTTGCGCCGGCCGGGCTTTGTTGCGCCGGCCCGACCCCTGTGGCAGAAGCGGGGCGCTTGGCCTGCCTGCTGGAGAACCGAGTGAGCCCCTTGCGCGACAAGCGCCGCGACACACGCACGAGACGGCCGCCCGACGGCATCGACGGGAACGCCCGTCGCGCCGGGCAACCGGTGCCGCAGGCCCGCGCCAGGCCGGAAAGGCCTATGCCGGGCCGCAGGGCCGGCGCGCTGCCCGCCGAAAGGCTGCCGGTGATCCTCGATGTGGCGCCCGGTCCCGACTATGCGCTGCTCGATTCCGGCATGGGCCGCAAGCTCGAGCAGTACGGCCCCTACCGCATCGTGCGCCCCGAGGGGCAGGCGATCTGGCAGCCGGCGCTTCCCGAGGCGGAATGGGACGGGGCCGATGCCGTCTTCACCGGCGACACCGACGAGGAAGGCATGGGCCGCTGGCGCTTTCCCCGTGCCGCGCTCGGCGAGACATGGCCGATGCGCCATGACGGCATCGCCTATCTCGGCCGTTTCACCTCCTTCCGCCATGTCGGCGTGTTTCCGGAGCAGGCCAGCCACTGGATGCACATGGAAGGGCTGGTGCGCGCCGCTCGCCGCCCGGTCAGGGTGCTCAACCTGTTCGGCTATACCGGGCTCGCCTCGCTGGTGGCCGCGCGCGCCGGCGCCGAGGTGACGCATGTCGACGCTTCCCGGAAGGCGGTCGGCTGGGCGCGCGAGAACCAGCAGGTGGCGCGGCTGGGAGACCGGCCGATCCGCTGGATCGTCGACGATGCGATGAAGTTCGCCGAGCGCGAGGCGCGCCGGGGCAGCCGCTACGATATCGTGCTCCTCGACCCTCCCGCCTATGGGCGCGGTCCCAAGGGCGAGGTCTGGCAGCTTTTCGAGGATCTCCCGGCGCTGGTCGATCTTTGCCGCGACATCCTGACGCCGAAGCCGCTCGCCGTCGTGCTGACAGCCTACTCGATCCGTGCTTCCTTCTTCGCCATCCACGCGCTGCTGCGCGACGCCTTTGCCGGCATGGGCGGCACGGTCGAATCGGGCGAACTGGTGATCGTCGAGAAAGCCGCCGGCCGCAAGCTTTCCACCTCGCTGTTCTCGCGCTGGGTGGCGGGATGAAGGCGTTGGCGCGAAGGGTCGCGACGACCGGCGCCGGGGAGCGCGCGCCATGAGCGCCGGCGGCGGGACGCGTGCGCCGGGCCGGGTGAAGGAGGTCACCAGCCTCGCCAATCCTCTGGTCAAGGAAATCCGCGCGCTGGCGCTGAAGAAGTTCCGCGACCAGCAGCGCGCGTTCATGGCCGAGGGCCTCAAGCTCGTCATCGACGCGCTCGACGCCGGCTGGACGATCCGCACGCTCGTCTTCGCCAGGAACGCCGCCGACAATCCCGCCGTGCAGAAGGTGGCGGCGCGCACCGTCGCCGCCGGCGGCCTGGTGCTGGAGGCGAGCGGAAAGGTGCTGTCCGGCATCACCCGCCGCGACAACCCGCAGATAGTGGTCGGCGTGTTCGAGCAGCGGCTCGTGCCGCTGCCGTCCGTCCGCCCGGGCGCCGGCGAGGTGTGGGTGGCGCTCGACCGCGTGCGCGATCCCGGCAATCTCGGCACGGTGATCCGGACCGCGGATGCCGTCGGCGCGGCAGGCGTCATCCTCGTCGGCGAGACCACCGACCCGTTCTCCATCGAGGCCGTGCGCGCCACGATGGGCTCGGTGTTCGCCGTTCCGCTGGCGAAGGCGGGCGTCGAGGCGTTTCTCGCCTGGCGCAAGACGTTTCCCGGCCTCATGGTCGGCACGCATCTGAAGGGCGCGGTCGACTATCGCCGGATCGACTATGGCGAGGGGCCGGTGCTGCTCCTGATGGGCAACGAGCAGCAGGGCCTTCCCGAGACGCTGGCGCAGGCTTGCGACCGGCTGGTGCGTATTCCGCAGGCCGGCCGCGCCGATTCGCTCAATCTCGCCGTTGCCACCGGCGTCATGCTCTACGAGATACGCCGGAACGCGCTGCCGGAGGCAGGGCACTGATGCGGGCGCTGGCGGCCTATGGCGGGCTCGGCGTCGCGGCCCTGCTCATCGACCAGGCGGTCAAATATCTGGTCGAGACGCGGCTGCCCATGCACGAGCGGGTCGATGTCCTGCCCTTTCTCGCCTGGTTCCGCACCTACAATACCGGCATCTCGTTTTCCTGGCTGTCGGGCGTGGCCGACTGGCAGCTGATCGCCCTTGCCGCCGCGGTCACGGCCTTCATCGGCTGGCTGGCCTGGCGCACGCCGGCGCGGCAGGTGCTCGCCCGCACCGGCTTCGTGCTGATCGTCGCCGGCGCCGTCGGCAACCTTGTGGACCGCCTCGCCTACGGTCACGTCGTCGATTACATCCTGTTCCACACCGGGAACTGGGCTTTCGCCGTGTTCAATTTCGCCGATGCCTGCATCAGCGTCGGCGCGGCGCTGGTGATCCTCGAGGAAGCGGCCGAGTGGCGGCGCAACCGGGCTGCCGCGCCGCCGGCCGACTGACCTGCATTGACCGCGTGTTGCGGCGGTCGCAAGCTTTCAACCGAGATCGAGAAACAGAACGGCGGGAAAAGACATGTCCGAGACTTTCAAGGCGATCCTGATTACGCGCAACGAGGACAAGAGCCAGTCCGTCGCCGAGGTCGACATGACCGAGGCCGAGCTGATGGAAGGCAATGTCACGGTGCGTGTCGAGGCGACGACCGTGAACTACAAGGACGGCCTGGCCATCACCGGGAAGTCGCCGGTGGTGCGTCGCTTCCCGATGATCCCTGGCATCGATTTCGCCGGCACCGTGCTGTCGTCCTCGCACCCGGACTGGCATGCCGGCGACCGTGTCGTCCTCAACGGCTGGGGCGTCGGCGAGACCCATTATGGCGCCTATGCCGGCCGCGCCCGCGTCAATGGCGACTGGCTGGTTCCGCTGCCGGCCGGGCTGACCCCGGCGCAGGCGATGGCGGTCGGCACTGCCGGCTACACGGCTATGCTGTGCGTCATGGCGCTGGAGCGGCACGGCATTGCGCCCGAGCGAGGCCCGGTCGTCGTCACCGGGGCGGCCGGCGGCGTCGGCTCGGTCGCCGTCTCGCTGCTTTCCAAGCTCGGCTACCATGTCATCGCCTCCACCGGCCGCCAGTCCGAGGAGGCCTATCTGAAGGACCTCGGCGCGGCCGAGATCATCGACCGCGCCGAGCTTTCGGCGCCCGGCCGCCCGCTCGGCAAGGAGCGCTGGGCCGGCGGCGTCGATGCCGTCGGCAGCCACACGCTCGCCAATGTGCTGGCCCAGACCTCCTATGGCGGCGCGGTGGCCGCCTGCGGGCTGGCGCAGGGCATGGACCTCCCCGCTTCGGTGGCGCCGTTCATCCTGCGCGGCGTCTCGCTGCTCGGCATCGATTCGGTGATGGCGCCGCGGCCACTGCGGCTTGAGGCCTGGCGGCGCATCGTCGGCGATCTCGACCATGCCAAGCTGTCGGCGCTGACCACGGTCGTCCCGTTTTCCGGCGTGCTGGCTGCGGCCCGCGACATCGTCGAGGGCAAGGTGCGCGGCCGCGTCGTCGTGGAAATGTAGCCGTCGCAATTCGTGCCGGCCGCTAAAATTTGAACGGTCGGCCAAAGCCTTCCCTAAGTGCGCCGCTGCTAGGCTCGGTGCATGGTGGCGGGACGAAAATTGCTGTGGCCGGACGAGACGGCGCGGGTCTCCGCTGCGTCGCGCCAGCTAGGCGCGGCCGCCGCGCAGGCGCGGCCCGCGCCCCGTTCGGTGCCGTTCCACGAGAACGAGAGGTATTTCCGGCGCCTCCATTTCGCGCTCGACGCCGCCATGTCGGTGGTCGTCCTGCTCGCGGCGTCGCTGGCAGCCGCTGCCGGGGCGCCTTTGTGGGTGGCGCTCGCCCTCGTCGGCTTCGGCGCGGCGGCGGCCGGCGCCTCGATCCTCGTGCGCAGGGCCGAGCGCGTCGCGGCGGACCGGCGGCTTGCCGCCTTCGAGACGGCGCGCCAGGAGACCGAGCGCCTGTCGGACCGCATGTGGGAGCTGCGCGAGAGCGAGGAGCGCTTCCGCGGGCTGGTCGACGCGCTCGGCGACATCGTCGTCCATCGCGACCGCGACGGCTGCATCGTCAGCGCCAACGCCGTGCTGGCCCGGCTTCTCGGGCGGGAGCCCGGCGCGCTGGTCGGCCGGACGCTGGCCGAGCTCGGGATCGAGATCGGGCTGGTCCCCGATGCCGCCTTCGCCGACAGCGAATGCCTGAGCTCCGCCGACGTCGCGGTCCGCACCGCGGCCGGGACGCGCTGGTTCTCCTGGATCGAGCTGTCCGTCCGTGACGAGGAGACCGGCGCCATCTCGCACAACGCGATCGCCCGCGAGATCACCGACCGCAAGCGCGCCGAGCTGGCGCTGGTGCGCGCGCGCGAGCGGGCCGAGAACGCCAGCAGGGCGAAATCGCGCTTCCTCGCCACCGTCAGCCACGAGATCCGCACGCCGATGAACGGCATCATCGGCATGGCCCGCCTGCTCGCCGCGACGGACCTGACGCCGGAGCAGCACACCTATGTCGGCGCCGTGTCGACCTCGGCCGGCGCGCTGCTGGCGCTCATCGAGGATTTGCTGGATTTTTCCAAGATCGAGGCGGGCAAGTTCGAGCTCGAGCCGCAGGAGGTCTCGCCGCGCGAGCTGATCGAGCATGCCGTCGAGCTGATGTCGGCCCGCGCCTTCAGCCGCAATATCGGCCTCGGCTGCCACATCGCGCCGCAGGTGCCTGAGCGGGCGATGATGGATCCCGGCCGCCTGCGCCAGGTGCTCCTCAACCTGATCGGCAACGCCATCAAGTTCACCGAGGTCGGCGGCATCCTCGTCGACGTCGGCGTCGCGGACGACGAAGCGGGCCGCCGCCTCGTCATCGCGGTCACCGATACCGGACCCGGCCTCGCCAAGGCGGACAGGGAGCGCATCTTCCGCGAGTTCGAGCAGGCCGAGGGCGGCAGCACGCGCCGCCACGGCGGCGCCGGGCTGGGGCTCGCCATCTCTCGCCGCATCGTCGAGGCGATGAAGGGCACGATCTCGGTGGAGAGCGAGCCGGGCAGGGGCTCGACCTTCACGGTCGGGATTCCGCTCGATTGCGGCGCGGTCTCGACCATGCCGGCGGCAGCACTTGCCGGCGCCAACGTGCTGATCCTGTCGCGCAACGTGATGGAGGCGGAGGCGATCGCCCGCACCGTCAGGGCCAATGGCGGGCAGGCGGTGCGCGCCGCGACCGTCGAGGAGGCCGGCCACCGGGCCGGCCGCACCGGCCTCCGGTTCGACGCCGTCGTGGTCGACGCCGCGCTGGAGGATGCCGGCTGCGCCGTGCTCAACGGGTTGCGCACGGCGGGCATCGATCCCTCGACCGCCATCACGCTGATCGCGCCCGGCGATCGCGGCAAGCTGCAGAAGCTGAAGAACGCCGGCTATTCCAACTTCCTGCCGCGGCCGGCCCGTGGCGCGACCTTGCTCAAGATCATGATCGCCGGCGGCGCCGGCCTCGACCCCGCTGCTCCGCCGGCCGGTCCGCGGCGGCAGACGGCGCTGCCGGCGGCCGCGCGCCTCAACATACTGATCGCCGAGGACAACGAGATCAACGCGGTGCTGGCCAGGGCGGCGTTGGCGAAGGCCGGCCACGACGTCGAGATCGTCGGCAACGGCCGGGCGGCGGTCGATGCGCTGACGGCTCCTTCGCGCCGCTATGACGTGGTGCTGATGGATCTGCACATGCCGTTGATGGACGGGCTGGAGGCCATCTCGCGCATCCGCCGCCACGAAGCCGAGCGCGGGCTGCCGCCGGTCCCGCTGCTGGTGCTTTCGGCCGACGGCCAGGAGGACACCCGCCAGTCCGTGCTGGCCCACGGCGCCAACGGCTTCCTGTCGAAGCCGCTCGACCCGTCTGCGCTGGTTGTCGCGGTGGAGGAGCAGGCCGCGGCCTGAGCGCCGGCGGCGGTGGGCGCTACATGGCCTCGCGCAGAGTCCGTATCTTCAGCAGCAGCTTCCAGAAGGCCGAGACCTCGGCGCTTTCGAGCCGCACCGAGGCGCGCCGGTAGTCCTCGAACACCGCCTTCATCCGGCTGTAGAAGCCGGTATCCATCACCGCCACGCCGTTCTCGCTGTCGTGGATGAAGCTGCGATTGTTGAAGTTGACGGACGACAGCACGGTCAGCTCGCCGTCCACCATCAAAAGTTTGCCGTGCAGCAGGAATTTCGGATCCTTGTAGTCGTAGATGGCGATGCGCTCGGCATGCGTGTTGACGAACTCGCCGTTGAGGGCGGTGAGCACCGCGCCGCCCAGGTCGCCGTCCATGTGGACGCGGCCGATGATGGCGACGTCGACACCCCGGTCGAGCGCCCTGCGCAGCGCGGCCTCGATCGCCGGCGTCAGGTTGAGATAGGGGTTTATGATCTCGATCGAGCGCCGCGCCGCGTCGATCAGCTCGACATAATAGGTTTCGAGCGCCCGCCCGTCGGCATAGGGCACGGAGATGAAGTGCCGCGCCACCGGGCCGCCGGCCGCCTTGCCGCCCCGGGCCGGCACCGAGAACGGCCTGAACATCGCCGTGCTGGCGTCGTCGTTCCACAGCGTCGACAGATGCGCGGCCAGCGTCCGCACCACCGCGTCGTCGTGGAAAGCGATGTCGATGTCGCGCCAGTTGGAATAGTAGTTGAGCGTCAGCCCGCGCTTGCGGCCGTAATGCTGCAGGTCGGGGAAGGCGGACAGGTCCACGGGATCGGGGAAGAGGAAACCGTCATGGATGTTGCGGCCGCCGATGATCGCGGCCGAGCGGCCGGGCCGTGTCGCCAGCGTCGCCAGCATCTTGACGTGGTGGACCTTGTGCAGGCGCGACAGCGCCTCCGCCGGCCTGGCGCCGGCGGGCGGCTGCCAGCGGAAACGGCGCAGCTCGACGTTGAGGTGGTCGGCGGCGAGCTCCTCGAGCTGGACGCGGTCCTTGCCGCGCGTCAGGACGTCCGAGGTGATGATGCGGATCGTCGTTCCGAGCGCGGCGTGGTGGCGCAGCAGGCGGGCGATCACGCGGCCGGAGAAGTCGGCCTTGATGTCGAGATAGGAGACGTAGATCAGCGTCAGCCTCGGTGCGCGGCTGAAGTCGATCGGCGCCTCCGGGTTGCCGGCCGCGAGGAAGCCCGCCGGCAGGCCCTGCCCCAGCAGCGCCTCGACCTTGGCGTTGAAGCCGTCTTCCTCGCTGGCGAGGATGTCGATGCGTCCGGGCCGGAACGGGCAGGTCTCCGACAGCCAGCGGCCGGAATAGAATGCGCCCTGCAGCGGCGTCAGCCGGCGCCTGTCCGGCAGCCGGCAGACGTCGAAGCGGCGGTCGAGCGTGGCCAGCGCCGGCCGCGCCCGCTCCGCGCGCACGATGGCGAAGCGGCGGTCCGCTCCGCCGATCCGCGCGATCGCCTCGCAGCGGTCGAGGTCCGGGCCGGGCAGCAGCAGAATCCGCCTGCCGCCGGGATCCGGCGCGTCGTCGGCGATCGAGACGGTCTGGCCGGCCCGGTATGTCGCGATGCCGGTGGTGCCGTCGACCGTCATCGGCCCGTCGCAGACGAGGCGCAGCCGGTAGGGCCGGTTTCCGACCGGCACCACGGCGATCTCGGAACGCCTTGCCTGCAGGCCGGAGAACGCGAAGGGCGCCGTACCGGTTTCCGGGCCGGCGGGGGCCAGATAGAGCGTCGAGCGGGCGATCCGCCAGTCGGTGTCGAAGGCGTGCGGTCCGCCGGCGGCCTGCTGGAGCAGGGGCGTCCGGGTCTGTGCGGCAGGCGCCGCCAGCGCGCGCTCTGCATCGCGCAGCCTCGTGCTCAGATCGGCCGCCTTCCGGTCCGGCCCGAGCCCGTTGGCCTTGACCAGCCGGTCGTGGCCGTCCTGCGCGATCAGCGCGGCGAACTGGCGTCCGTAGGCGCGGTCCGCGGGGCCGTGCGTGCCCGTATCGGCAACCTGTGCGGCGATGCCGGCAAGGCGCGAGGGGTTGTCGCACCCCGTCAGCAGCAGGCCGGCGACGAGCGCCGCCGCCAACCCCGCCGTCCGGCCCCGGCGCGCCAGCCGCGCCCCGGTGGATCGGGTGACCCTTCTGTCCCTCACACGATGTCCCACGACACGGCGGCTACTCGCACTCCCCTCGGCAACGCAGTCTGCGACAAGTTGCGTCGATTTTCGGGCAGGAGGCGGGATCGGGCAAGGGGCCTGTGGCCTCCCGCTCGCCCGGCGCCGGGCGAGATGCCGGTGCGGGGCCGTTCCGGGACGCCCCATGCTCCCGCCGCCATGCCCGCCGATTGCTCCGGCGTTGCGCCATCGGCGCGCGGCCTCGCCTGCTGACGACCCGCTCATAGCGGGCGAGGGCATCGCGGTCCACCGTCCGGGTCGCAAGGGCGCGGGCCGATGCCGTGATCGCCGGTGCCGCAATTGCCGTTTCCGGTTCCATGCCGGGTGCGGGATGGCCGCAGGGATATTTACAGGATCATAATTGATCCTGTTTTCAAAGGGCGGCGAAGGTCCTACTGTGCGGCCAGCCCGGCATCGGCCGGGGCGATGCGCATAGGGAGGAGAAAGCATGTCGTCAGCCGTGGTGCTCGCCAGCCGTGAGATTCTGCCGGAGGATGCCGGGGCGGCATTGCTTGTCGGGCGGGTCTGGTCGGACGCTGCGGACGGGCCGTGCGTGGTGCTGGTGCGTGGCGGCGACCTGTACGATCTGACGGCAGGGGCGCCCACCATCTCGGGCCTTCTGGAGCGGCCGGGCGCGGCCGCCGAGCTCGCGGCCGCTTCCGGGCTTCCCTGCCTGGGCTCGCTGGACGACTTTCTCTCCGGCAGCCGCGGGCGGCTGCTGGCGCCGCTGGATCTGCAGGCGATCAAGGCTGCGGGCGTTACCTTCGCGGGCAGCATGCTCGAGCGTGTCGTCGAGGAGCAGGCCAAGGGCAACCCCGAGCGCGCGCAGGAGATCCGCGCGCGGCTGGCGCCGGTCATCGGCGACACGCTGAGCAATCTGCGCGCCGGCTCGCCGCGGGCGGCCGAAGTGAAGCGCCTGCTTCAGGATATGGGGCTATGGTCGCAATATCTCGAAGTCGGCATCGGTCCCGACGCCGAGATCTTCACCAAGGCCCAGCCCATGTCGAGCGTCGGCTGTGGCGATTGCGTCGGCATCCACCCGCAGTCGGAATGGAACAATCCCGAGCCGGAGGTCGTGCTTGCGGTGACGTCGCGCGGGGAGATCGTCGGCGCGACGCTCGGCAACGACGTCAATCTGCGCGATTTCGAGGGGCGCTCGGCGCTCTTGCTTTCCAAGGCCAAGGACAACAACGCCTCCTGCGCGATCGGCCCCTTCATCCGCCTGTTCGACGATGGCTTCACGCTGCGCGACGTCGAGACGCTGGAGGTCTCGCTGCAGGTCGAGGGTGAGGACGGCTTCCGCATGTCGGGCGTCAACGCCATGCGCTCGATCAGCCGGCCGCCGGCCGACCTCGTCGCGCAGCTCGTCAACCGCAACCACCAGTATCCGGACGGCGCGGTGCTCTTCCTCGGCACGATGTTCGCGCCCGTGGAGGATCGGCTCGGGCACGGTCTCGGCTTCACCCACCGGATCGGCGATAGGGTCGAGATCGCCTCGCCGCGGCTGGGGCGCCTCGTCAACCGCGTCGCATTGTCCGATGCCTGCCCCGAATGGGTTTTCGGCCTCGGTGCGCTGATGGCCAACCTGGCGCGCCGGAAGCTGCTGTGAGGCCTACGCCTCCTCGCCGAAGCGATCGGCCACGAGCTGCGCGAGCGCGTCGAGGGCCGCCTGCGCGTCCGCGCCCCTGGCGCGGACGGTGATGCAGCAGCCGGGGCTTGCCGCCAGCATCATCAGGCCCATGATGGAGGTCCCGCCGACGACGGCGCCGTCCTTCTCGACCTCGATTTCGGCCTGGAAGCCGCTTGCGAGCTGCACGAACTTCGCCGAGGCGCGCGCGTGCAGGCCGCGCTGGTTGACGATCTCGAGCCGGCGCGACACCTGCCCGGCAGACGGGGCACGGCGCGTCATTTGGCGGCGAGCACCTGGCTGGCGACGTTGATGTACTTGCGGCCGGCGGCTTGCGCCTCGGCGAGCGCCTTGTCCATGTCGTCGCCCGTGCGCACGCTGGTCAGCTTGATCAGCATCGGCAGGTTCATGCCCGCGATGACCTCGACCGAGCCTGCCCGCATCACCGAGATGGCGAGATTGGAAGGCGTGCCGCCGAACATGTCGGTCAGGATGATGACGCCATGGCCGGTGTCGGCCCGCTCCACCGCGGCGATGATGTCGGCGCGGCGCTGCTCGATATCGTCGTCGGCCTCGATCGCGACGGTCTCGAAGCTCTCCTGCGCCCCCACGACATGTTCGACAGCGTGCCGGAACTCATCCGCAAGCCGACCGTGCGTCACGAGCACGAGTCCGATCATTCTGCACTGGCTCCCGCGTGGGCTCTGTTTGCCTTGCCGTCGCTGCCATATCCCCAGGGTGGCGACAGGGGCGCTATCTTGACGGTGGCCTGCGCGTTGACAAGCCCCTATTTGGCCACCGGGCGGCCATTTTGCCGCAGGCTGAAGACCGGCCGGGGCTGCCGCTCGGCGCGCTTCGCGGCATCAGCCGCTGAAGGGCCCGAGCCCCAGTGCGGCAAGCACCGCGCGCGCCGATGCGGCGGCTGAATGCCGCGGCAGGCTGAGCGAGGGGACCCGGCAGCCGGCCAGCGCCTCCCGGCCGGCTTCGGCCATGCGTGGCGCTGTGCCCGGCTCGACCAGCCGCACGACGAGGTCGACGACCATGCGCGGCGCGGAAATGATCGGGGCCGGGCCGAAGCCGCGCAGCTCGACCAGGCCGGCGATCGGCGACGGCGCGCTTGCGATCAGCCGGGCGTCCTGGCCGGCCGCGAGCCAGACCTGGTCGTCGCTGACGAGGCGGGCGGCGAGGCCGTGAAGCCGCGCCAGATCGGAAAGGGTCAGCGCCAGCGTGGTCTTGCCGCTGCCGGAAGGGCCGCACAGCAGGACGCCGCGGTCGTCCAGCAGCACGGCGCAGGCATGCAGGTTCGACGCCAAGCCTAATCTTCCGCCGGCAGCGCCATCACGAAGCGGGCGCCGCGGATGTCGCCCGGCTTGGCTCCGGCGATGTTCTCGGCCGTCAGCGTGCCGCCATGCGCCTCGACGATCTGGCGGCTGATCGACAGGCCGAGGCCGGAATTCTGGCCGAAAGCCTCGCCGGACGGGCGATCCGTGTAGAAGCGCTCGAAGACGCGTTCGAGCGCGTCGGGGCGGATGCCGGGCCCGTTGTCCTCGACGGTGACGATGTTGCGGCGGCCGCTGCGCGATAGGCCGACGACGATGCGCCCGTTCTCCTCCGGCACGAAGGACCGCGCATTGTCGATCAGATTGGAGATTACCTGGCCGAGGCGCGACTCGTGGCCGGTGACGAAATAGCCCTTCACCCCTTGCGGCAGCCGGCCGGCCTTGAACTCGATCTCGACCTGGCGCTTGCCGCGCGCCACCTCGCGCGACAGCGACACGAGATCGCCGAGGAACTTCTTCAGGTCGACGCGGCCGGCATCCACCCGCGCCAGCTCGGCATCGAGCCGGGAGGCGTCGGAAATATCGGTGATCAGCCGGTCGAGCCTGCGCACGTCGTGCTGGATCACCTCCAGCAGGCGGGCGCGGGCGGTCTCGCTTTTCGCCAGCGGCAGCGTCTCGACCGCGCTGCGCAGCGAGGTCAGCGGGTTCTTCAGCTCGTGGCTGACATCCGCTGCGAAGCTCTCGATCGCCTCGATGCGGGCGTAGAGCGCGTTGGTCATGTCGCGCAGCGCCACCGACAGATTGCCGATCTCGTCCTGGCGGTCGGAGAAGTCGGGGATCTCCTCGCGGTTCTTGACCCCGCGCCTGACGCGCACCGCCGCCGCCGAAAGCCGCCGCAGCGGGTTGGCGATCGTCGAGGCGAGCAGCAGCGAAAGGATGCCGGTGACCAGCGCCGCGACGCCGAAGACGCGGAAGATCGCGCTGCGCTCGGCCGCGACGATCTTGTCGATGTCGCCGCCCTGGGTCGACAGCATCAGCGCGCCGAGAACGGCGCGGAAGCGCTGCACGGGAACCGCGACGGAGACGATCATCTCGCCCTGCTCGCTGACCCGCACGATGGTGGACGGGCTGCCCGACAGCGCGCTGACGACCTCGGGGAAGGCGGCGCCGCTGCCGCCGGGCTGCTCGCGGTAGACGGGCAGGTTGGTGCGGCGGAAGAAATTGGTGACCCGCTTCTCGATGCGGTCGATCAGGCCGAGCTGCTCTTCGGCCTCGAGCGGCGGCAGGCCGTAGCGCAGGATCTGGCCGCGCGAGTAGAGATGGCGCGAATCGAGCAGCAGGTTGGCGTCGCGATCGAAGATGCGCGCGCGCGTCCGCGTCGGCGAGATCAGCCGGCGCAGCACCGGGGCGACACGCTCCGGATTGATCGGGAAGTCGAGGCTGTCGAGCCGGTCGGAGCCGGGTGGAAGGCTCTCGCCGGCCTGCAGCTCGAGCAGCCGCTCGGGATCGATCGAGATGGAATCGGTTTCCACCGTCGCCGAGGCCGCGATGGCGCCGGCGATGATCTCGCCCTGCGTCATCAGGCTTTCGACGCGCGCGTCGATCAGCCCTTCGCGGAACTGGTTGAGATAGAGGATGCCGACGACCAGCACGCCGAGGCCGGCAAGGTTGAGCACGATGATGCGCTGGGTGAGGCTGGAAAAGATGTAGTGGCCCAGCACGCGCCGCAGCGAGGTCGCAGCCCGCGCCAGAAGCATCGGCCGGCGGGCCGACGCCCTGCGCGCATTCCTGGCATCCTTTTCGGTCGCTGTCGCCATCACCATAAACGGCCCGGGCTGCTGCGGTTCGGGCGCGGGAAGCGTGCGAAAGACGTTCCGCCGCTGCGGGGCCGGTGGAGCGGGAGGGCCCCGTGCGGCCTGTTCTCGAAATTCGCCATATGCGGCCCGCCCTGACCCGAAACCCGATACCGCAGCCCCGGGCCCGGCTTAAACCTCCCGGAAGCGGTAGCCCACCCCGTAGAGAGTCTCGATCATGTCGAAGTCGTCGTCGACGGCCTTGAACTTCTTGCGCAGCCGCTTGATGTGGCTGTCGATGGTCCGGTCGTCGACATAGACCTGCTCATCATAGGCCGAATCCATCAGCGCGTCTCGGCTCTTGACCACGCCGGGCCGCTGGGCGAGCGAATGCAGGATCAGGAACTCGGTGACGGTCAACGTCACCGGCTCGCCCCTCCAGGTGCAGGTGTGGCGCTCCTGGTCCATCACCAGCTGGCCGCGCTCCAGCGATTTCTGCTGGCCCGCCGGCTGCTTGGACGCGGCCTCCCGGGCGCTCGCGCGCCGCAGCACGGCCTTGACGCGCTCGACCAGAAGGCGCTGCGAGAACGGCTTCTTGATGAAGTCGTCGGCCCCCATCTTGAGCCCGAACAGCTCGTCGATCTCGTCGTCCTTGGAGGTCAGGAAGATGACCGGCAGGTCGGTCTTCTGGCGCAGCCGCCGCAACAGCTCCATGCCGTCCATGCGCGGCATCTTGATGTCGAGGATGGCGAGATTGGGCGGCCTTGCCCCCAGTCCTTCCAGCGCGGATGCCCCGTCGGTGTAGGTTTCGACCCGATAGCCTTCCGATTCCAGCGCTATCGAGACCGAGGTGAGGATATTGCGGTCGTCGTCAACGAGCGCGATTGTTGCCATGTCCAGCGGCTCCCTCATCAGCGGGCGTCCCTTCCTGCTTCCGGAAAGGATGTTTGATGGACAAATTAGGTACAAAATGTGGCGGCACAATCCAAGGCGCCTCAGGCAGAAAAGCGGAAGCGCTGCCGCGCGCCGGCCCCGGCCGCGTCCGGCGGCAGCGAAGCGTGCCGATTAAACGATTTAAACGAGGATTGAAATTTTTAAATCGATTATTCGTTTGAAAACGTTTGGTTTTTCTGATTGGCAGCGGAACCCGTCCCGGCCGGATGCAAGTCTTGCAGTCCGGCCGTCGCGGTCGAGATGGTGTCAACCCCCGCGAGAGGGCGCAAACGCATGAAGGAAACCGGCATCCGAAACCCCGCCTGCGGCATCGATGCTGCCGGTCTGCATGAGCCCGGCGCCGTCGCCTACAATCTGGAGCCGGCACAGCTTTATGAGGAGGCGCTGCGGCGCGGCGAGGCGAAGCTGACGGCCCACGGCGCCCTGGTGGCCACGACCGGCCAACACACCGGCCGCTCGGCCAGGGACAAGTTCGTGGTGCGCGATGCCGCCACCGAGAACGAGGTCTGGTGGGACAACAACAAGCCGATGACCCCGGCGCATTTCGAGGCGTTGCGCGCGGATTTCCTTGCGCATGCGCGCGGGCGCGACCTGTTCGTGCAGGACCTCGTCGGCGGCGCCGATCCCGCTCACAGCCTGCCGGTGCGCGTCGTCACCGAACATGCCTGGCATTCCCTGTTCATCCGCAACCTCCTGATCCGGCCGGCGCGCGAGGCCCTGGCCGGTTTCCTGCCGAAGATGACGGTCATCGACCTGCCGTCCTTCAGGGCCGATCCGGCGCGCCACGGCTGCCGCTCCGAAACGGTGATCGCGATCGATTTGTCCCGCATGCTGGTGTTGATCGGCGGCACCGCCTATGCCGGCGAGATGAAGAAGAGCGTGTTCACCGCGCTCAACTACCTGCTGCCGTCAAGGGGCGTCATGCCCATGCACTGCTCCGCCAATGTCGGCCCGGCGGACGATGCGGCGATTTTCTTCGGCCTGTCGGGCACCGGCAAGACCACGCTCTCGGCAGATCCTTCGCGCACGCTGATCGGCGACGACGAGCACGGCTGGGGCCCGGACGGCATCTTCAACTTCGAGGGCGGCTGCTACGCCAAGACGATCCGGCTTTCCGCGCAGGCCGAGCCGGAGATCTTCGCCACGACGCGGCGCTTCGGCACGGTTCTGGAGAATGTCGTGCTGGACGCGCGGCGGGTTCCGGATTTCGACGACGGCAGCCTGACCGAGAACACCCGCTGCGCCTATCCGCTCGACTTCATCCCCAATGCCAGCGCCACCGGGCGCGCCGGCCATCCCAGGAACGTCATCATGCTGACGGCCGATGCGTTCGGCGTGATGCCGCCGATCGCGCGGCTGAGCCCGGCTCAGGCGATGTACCATTTCCTGTCCGGCTACACGGCGAAGGTCGCCGGCACCGAGCGCGGCGTGACCGAGCCGGAAGCGACGTTCTCGACCTGCTTCGGCGCCCCCTTCATGCCCCGCCATCCTTCGGAATACGGCAATCTGCTGCGCGATCTGATCGCTCGCCACGAGGTCTCGTGCTGGCTTGTCAACACCGGCTGGACGGGCGGCGCCTATGGCGTCGGTAGCCGCATGCCGATCGGCGCGACGCGCGCGCTGCTGACGGCCGCGCTCGACGGGTCGCTGGCCCGGGCCGAGTTCCGCATCGATCCGCATTTCGGCTTCGAGGTTCCGGTCGCCGCGCCCGGCGTCGACGCGGCCATCCTCGATCCGCGCTCCACCTGGGCGGACAAGGCGGCCTACGACGCGCAGGCGCGGCGCCTGGTCGGCATGTTCGTCGAGAATTTCGCCCGCTACGAGGCGCATGTCGACGCGGCGGTAAAGGGCGCGGCGCCGCGCTTCGGCCTCGCGGCGGAGTAGGCGCTACCGGCCGCGCTGCGGCCGGTTTCCCGTTTCCCGGTTCGCCGCCGCGGCCCGTT
>Ga0207868_1000874_pt1 | contig 26120 bp, 23 predicted proteins | sample Passage237B_FD_187370 | JGI IMG/M metagenome (GOLD analysis project Ga0207868, IMG submission 187370) | Cellulose adapted compost microbial communities from Newby Island Compost Facility, Milpitas, CA, USA - Passage2 37B (SPAdes) (version 3) ... | reverse complement strand
TCGACAGCGATGTCGACTTCGCCGACGACATGGCCGAGGCCTTCTGGACCGCCGACACCCGCGGCGATGCCGAACTCGGCCGCTACCTCGATTTCCGTTCCGAGACGGTCACCTCGCTGGTCGCCGAAATCCGCGCCGCCGTGCGCCCCGAGGTCAGTATCGCCATCATCCCCTCGGTCGCCCGCCCCACCGGCGGCGCCTGGTACGAGGGCAGCGACCTCAAGGCGATGGCAGAGACCACCGGCATCATCGAAGCCTGCTTCTACGAGCCGTCCTCTGCCCGCGTCGCAGCCGACCTGTTCGATCTGAAGCGCCGCCTGCGCGGCGCCGGCAAGCTGCGCGGCATTCTGCGTCCCGCCTACCCGGATCTCTCGTCCAGGTCCGACTTCCTTGCGGCAATCGAGCTGTTGAAAGCCGGTGGCGTCACCGAACTGGCCTTCTATAACTGGGGTCATCTGCGCCGGCGCAACATCGCGTGGATCGGCGACGCACTAAGGGACTTCTAGACCATGACCGGGCAACTCACGGGCAAATCCTTCGAGGGAAAGACCATCGCCATTACCGGAGCCGCCGGCGGCATCGGCCAGTGGCTCTGCCGCTTCTTCGGCCAGGAGGGCGCCACCATCGCCGCGCTCGACCGCAGCGACAAGGTCAACACGCTCGTCGACACGCTCGGCAAGGACGGCATCAAGGTGCTGCCGGCCGTGGTCGATATCGCCGATGCCGAGGCGGTAAAGGCCGCCTTCGCCGGCTTCGGCGACATCCACGTGCTCATCAACAATGCCGGCATCTCGCACAACCCGGTGATCGCGCGCACCACGCCGCAGGGCTGGGCCGACGACGTCAACGCCAACCTCAACGGCGCCTTCAACTGCGCCCATGCGGTTCTGCCCGGCATGGTGGAACGGCGCGCCGGCAACATCGTCAATGTCGGCTCGGTCAACGGCCTCACCTCGCTGGGCGATGCCGCCTACAGCGCCGGCAAGGCGGCGATGATCTCGATGACCAAGGCCATCGCCATGGAATACGGGCGCTATGGCATCCGCTGCAACATCGTGCTGCCCGGCACCGTGCGCACGCCCATCTGGGACGAGCGCAAGGCCAAGGATCCGCAGGTGTTGAAGACGCTCGAGCGCTGGTATCCGCTCGGCCGCATCGTCGAGCCGGACGAGGTTGCCCGTGTCATCAGCTTCCTCGCGTCCGATCTCGCCAGCGCCGTCACCGGCGCCGCCATTCCGGTCGATTGCGGTCTCATGGCCGGCAACATCGTCATGACCCGCGAACTGACCCTGGAAGACTTCTAGTACAACCAACGATTTGGGGGAGCATATGGACAAACTGCGCATCGGCATCATCGGGCTCGGCTGGTTCGGCGAAATCCACGCCGAAACCATCAAGGGGGTCCCCACCCTGGAGTTGGCCGCGCTGTGCACCCGCACGCCGGACCGCCTCGCCGCCCTCGGCGAAAAGTTCGGCGTGACCAAGCTCTATCGCGACTACAACGACATGTTGGCAGACCCGGAGATCGACGCGGTCTCCATCTGCACCATGTGGGACCAGCACACTGAGCCCGCCATCGCCGCGCTCAAGGCCGGCAAGCACGTCTTCCTTGAAAAGCCCATCGCCTCGACGGTGGAGGATGCGAGGAAGATCATGGACGCCGCCAAGGGCTCCAAGGGCATCCTCTTCATCGGCCATATCGTGCGCTTCAACCCGCGCTACCGCATGGCCAAGCAGGCCATCGACGAGGGCCGCATCGGCAAGGTCGTGGCGCTGAGCTCGCGCCGCAACATCCCGGCTGCCTGGACCCCGACCATCCTGCAGAAGATCGGACCGATCGTCGGCGACGCCATCCACGACACCGACATCATGCTGTGGCTCACCGGCTCCAAGGTGGTCTCCGCCTATGCCCAGACGGTGGACGTGCGCGGGCTGAAATACCCCGACATCGGCCAGACCATGTATCGCTTCGAATCCGGCGCCACGGCGACGCTCGAGACGGTCTGGTGCATGCCCGAGAAGACGCCCTTCGACATCGACGAGCGTATGTCGATCATCGGCACCGAGGGCATCATCCACGTGCAGGACACGTTCCCGAACCTCGCCATCGTCGACAACAACAAGCTGCACAGCCCCGACACGACCTACTGGCCGATGTTCGAAGGCGTCCGCGGCGGCGCCCTGCGCGAGGAGTTCGCCTATTTCGCCAACTGCGCCCTGAAGGGCGAAGTCCCGACCATCGGCCGCCCCGACGACGCCGTCGCTGCCCTCGAGGCAACGCTGGCCGCCGAAGAGTCGGCCCGCACCGGCAACGTGGTGAAGATCGGCTGATCCACCCGGTCCACCGCAACTACCAACTGGCCCTCCCCTACACGGGGGAGGGCTTCTTGTTTTGGCGTCGGCGGTGACGTAGTTCCACACAAACGCCCCCGGCCCTCCCTTCAAGGGGGCCAGGAGTGCGCGCGTTGACAGGGCGTCGAAAGTAATCCGGCCTCCCCCTTGAGGGAGGCCGGGAGAGGGCTGCTGTCTCGCTCAGGCGAGCCTAAGCCCCCGCCTCAATGCTCGTGATGATGATGGCTGCCGTGGCCATAATGGCCGAGGATGGACCATTCCTCGAACGGCCGGCGGCTGACTTCCATTTCCTTGCCGCCGAGGAAAACCATCTCGGGCTGCAGCAGCTTGGTGCCCTGGCGCTTCTGGCCCACCACGTCCTCGAACACGAAGTCCGATTCCACCTCGCGCAGCACGGCGATATCGGCCACGGCACCGGCGCCGAGATGGCCGAGCTCGGGCTTGCGAATGGCGAGCGCCGGGCGGCTCGTCGACATGCCGATGACCTCGGGCAGCGTCAGGCCGGAATTGAGCAGCTTGCTCATCACGTGCAGCAGGTCGAAGCCCGGTCCCTCGACGGCGATCACGTGCACGTCCGACGAGATGAGGTCCGGCTTGAACCCGGCCGTCAGCGCCTTCTCGGCCGTGTCGTAGCCGAAGGCGCCCATGCCATGGGCGATGTCGAAGAGCACGCCGCGTTCGCGCGCCGCGATGATCTGCGGCAGTATCTTGCCGTCCTCGCCGATGGCCGAGTTCGGCTCCGGCCGGTAGCAATGGGTGAGGATGTCGCCGGGGCGCAGCATGTCGACCACGTCGCCATAGCTCGGCGGCGGATGGCCGATATGGGTCATCAGCGGCAGGCCGACCTCGTTGGCCGCTTCGAGCGCCAGTTCGAGCGCGCCAAGACCCAGGTCACCGGTGACGATGCCGCCGATGCGCACCTTCACGCCGATGATGCGGTCGCGGTTCTCCTCAACCGTGCGCACGCAGCGGTGCACCGGCAGCATCGAGCGCGCCGTCGCCTCGCCCACCGACACGTCCTTGTCAAAGCCGAAAATGCCGGGGAAGGAGATGTTGAGGAAGGCGTAGATGCGATAGGGCGAGTGGGCCATCACATAGTCGCGGAAGCCGTCGTAATTGCCGGCACCGGCGCTACCTGCATCGATAAGCGTCGTGCAGGCCGAACGCCGCGCGATGAAGCCGGGATCGACGCTGAGCGAAGTCGCCTTGTGGTACACATGGGTGTGGATGTCGATCAGCCCCGGCGCCACCACGAGGCCGCGCACGTCGCGCACCCTCGCGGCCATGGCGGCCAGCCCCTGCCCCACTGCCGCGATCTTGCCGCCCTTGATCGCCACGTCATTGATGCCGTCGACACCATTGCGCTCATCGATCACCCGGCCGCCCGTGAGCACGAGATCGTACGTCGCCGTCATCTGCAGTCTCCTGAAAATACGTCGTCGCCGGGCCCCGGGCGGGCCAGTCGGTCCGCCCCCTCACCGGCACCATGACGGGATCGTGGTCAGGCGAGCTCGATGGCCCGCTTCTCGTTGATCGACTGTTCGGCCGCGAGCACGATGCGAAGGCTGTTCACCGCAGCGTCCATCGAGTCGGAGAGGTCGAGATCCTCCTGGATGGCCTTGAGGAAGAAGGCCTGCTCGCGATCGCACAACTCCTGGTGACCCGGCTCGTCTTCCATGGTGAAGATCTCGTCCTTCTTGACGAAGGTCTTGTCCACCGGGTTCACCTCGGCGTGGTGATACTGGATCGCGTCGGTCTTGGTGTGCTGGTCGATGTTGGCGCTGTCCGACACGCCTTCCTTGTGCTCCTTGGGGTTGGGCACAATGGAGACGGCGCCCTTGGGCCCCACCACGTCCTTCACGAAATAGGCGACCTCGCTCATCATCGGGCCCCAGCCGGCCTCGTACCAGCCCACCGAGCCGTCATCGAAGGTGACGTGCAGATGGCCGTAATTCGGCTTGTCGGCCTCGGCCCAAAGGTGCGCACCGATGCCGTGCACCCGCACCGGCTTGGCGCCGGTCATCTGGCACATCACGTCCACATAGTGCACGCCGCAATCGACGATCGGGATCAGCGAGTCGATCAGGTTCTTGTGCCAGTCATAGGTCGGGCCGCCCGACTGCTGGTTGAGGTTGAGCCGCATGACGAGCGGCTTGCCCAGCGTCTTGGCCAGCTCGGTGAACTTCATCCAGCTGGGGTGCACGCGCAGGATATAGCCGAGCACCAGCTTGCGGTTCTTGGCCCGCGCGGTGGCAACGACCTTCTCGGCGTCCTCGATATTGGTGGCGATGGGCTTTTCCATGAACACATGGGCGCCCGCTTCCATCGCCTTGATGGCATATTCGGCGTGGCTGTTGGGCCACGAGTTGATCGACACGGCGTCGGGCTTCAGCACCTCGAGCGCCTCGTCGTAGTCCTCGAACAGGGGGTAGCCCTGGAGTTCTTCCGGGATCGGCTTCGACTTGATCGAACGGCTCATCAGCCCGACGATCTCGAACCCCGGGTTGCGATGATAGGCGCTGGCATGCGATGCGCCCATGTTGCCGAGCCCGACGACCAGGATCCTGACTTTATCGGCCATTGCGGCCCTCCCCATGCGCTTGTTCTATGAAGTACGGGCGGCTTGCGCCGCCCGTTTCAGTCTGTTTGCTGATCAGGCCTTCACGGCCTGGTCGAAGAGCTGCGCCTGCATCGTGTCGACGTCCACGGCCTTGAACGCATCGCTCAGCTCGTAGGCGTCGGCATCGGCCTTCACCTTGGCGTGGTCGAAGTCGTTGGCGGTGGCGATCAGCTCGTTGGTGGCGATGTCCTCGGCCTTGAACTGCTTGGACACCTGGCCCAGTTCGTGCACCTTGTCGAAGAAGGTCTGCCAGGCGGCCATGTCGTGGTCACCCCAGCCGGCGCGCTTGGTCATGTCGCCGCGGTTGACGTTCAGCTGCTGCAGGATCGACAGCGTGCCGAGCTCCGGCCCGGTGTTGGAAGCCAGCGTCGGGAACTGCTCGAACACGATCTCAACGGCCGCGCGCGGGTTGTTGTAGGCGAACTCCATGCCCATCGCCCAGCCACGCAGGTACTTGCCGAGGAATTCCTTCTTGTCGGCATCCTCGAGATCCGCAGCGCGGATCACGAAGGTGTTCGCGAACAGCGGCGAGTGCTGCACACCCAGCCAGTATTCGAAGTCGAGGCCCGAACCGATCCACTCGGCGCGCAGGCCTTCCCAGCTGAGGGCCGCATCGCCCTGGCCGGCAGCCAGCGCCGTGCCCCAGGTCGGCCAGCCGGCTTCGACATACTTCACCTTGGAGATGTCGACGCCCTGCACCGCCAGCATCGGGTCGACGATCGACTGCCAGGCGGCCGAGCCGAGCAGGATGGTCTTGCCCTCGAGGGTCTTGAGGTCGTTGGTGCCCTCGCCCTTGCGGAACGCGAGCGAGAAGGTGTCGCGGGCGCCCATGTGGAACACCGACTTCAGCTTCATGCCGTTCTCGAGGCCGAACGAGAACACGCCCGGCGACGGGTAGCCCATGTCGGCCTGGCCGACGTCGACGAACTTCACCGTCGCGGTGCCGTCCGACGGACCGGGCTGGGTGTCGTAGTTCAGGTCGCCGAAATAGCCGAGCTTCTTGGCCACCCACAGGCCGTAGTCGTCGAGCACTTCGAGCGTGCCGCGCGGCGAGATCCAGGTGAATTTGCCGTAAGGCGCAGCCATGGCCCGGCCGACGCTGCCCAGCGCCGAGGCGGACACCAGGCCCGCGGCCGAAACCTGCAGGAAGGTGCGGCGGTTCATACCGCCCGAAAGAATGCCCATGTTAGTCCCCTGTATGATGGTTCGTTTCTAGGTCCCTGGGGTGGGCGCCAGTCTCCCTCTGCCCTCCCCCACTGCACGTCAGCGTGCCGAATTCCCCCGGCACACTCAGTCGTTCCCGGGGCAAGCGCCCCTGTTCGCTCGCCCTCTTCGGTCAGGCCTCCCAGCTCGCGAACTTCTTCCCCAGAAGGAAGAACAGGATGTAGATCAGCACGCCGAGGATCGCGAGGATGAGCACCACCGCGAAGAACTGCGGCATCTGGATCATGGAAGAGTACGAGGTCAGCCGGTTGCCGAGCCCAAAGCCGCCGCCGACCATTTCGGCGCCAACTGCGGTCAAGAGGCCGAAGATCGAGCCGACCATCAGGCCGACGAAGATCATCGGCAGAGCCATCGGGGCCCGCACCTTCCAGAAGATCTGGAGCGTCGAGGCGCCATAGGAACGCGCCAGCGCGATCTTGCCGCTATCGACGCGGCGGAAACCGGTCGCGGCGTTGATCATCACCATCGGCCCCGAGGCGAGCGCAACCGCGATGATGCGCGGCTCGTAGCCGAAGCCGAAACGCAGGATCAGCAGCGGCACCAGCGCCAGCATCGGCGTCGTCACCAGGAGCAGGATGTACGGGGTGATGACCTTCTCGACGAACGGGAACTGCGTGATCACCCCCGCGAGGATCAGCCCGATCAGCGCGCCGATGCCGAAGCCCGAGAACAGCTCCACCAGCGTGTGCCCCAGATGCGGCAGGATCAGGTGGAAGTCGGTGGCCAGCGCGACCGCGATTTCGCTGGGCTTGGGCAGCACATATTGCGGCACCGCGAAGATGTTGAGCAGCAGCTCGATGCCGCCGATCACCACCACCGCCACGAGCGCGATGATCAGGACGTCGCGCACCGACTGGATGCCCGGCCCGGCGGTGAGCGCCGACATGTTGGTGACTCCGACCTCGCTGTTGCCGGAGGCTTTGCCGAATTCAGGAATGGCGTCCGTGTTGTCCATCGGTCGTCTCAGCTGGCTGGCGTGGCGGCGGTAGCGGCCGGGCGCTGCGCAACGCGCGCCTTGGACTGCTGGTCGCCGACGATTTCACGCTTGATGGTATTGGTGAGGTCGAACACTTCCTTGGTCGACATGATGTCCATCGACCGCGGCCGCTCGAACGGCACGTCGTGCACATGCGCGATCCGGCCCGGCCGGGCGCTCATCACCACGATGCGGTCGGAGAGGAAGATCGCCTCTTCGATAGAGTGGGTGATGAGGACGATGGTTGTCCGCGTGTCGAGGTAGATCTCCTCGACCAGGTGGTTCATTTCCTCGCGGGTGAAGGCATCGAGCGCACCGAACGGCTCGTCCATCAGCAGCACCGATGGCTTGAAGCTGAGTGCGCGCACCAGCGCCACGCGCTGCTGCATGCCGCCCGACAGTTCGCGTGGCATCTTCTTGCCGAAGCCGTCGAGGCCGACGCGGTGCATCAGGCTGGCGATCCACGCCTCGTCGGGCTTGGTACCCTTGATCTCGAAGGGGAACCGTATGTTGTCGTCGATGGTCCGCCAGGGCAGCAGGTTGGCTTCCTGGAACACCATGCCGATCTGCGGGTTCGGCCCCGTGATCTTCGTGCCGTCGAGCAGCACCTCCCCCGAGCTCAGCCCGTGCAGTCCCGACATGGCCCACAGCAGCGTGGTCTTGCCGCTGCCCGATGGCCCAACTACCGAAACGATCTCACCGGCAGCGATGTCGATCGAGCACCGATCAAGCGCCAGCAGGTCACCCGACCCGGTCTGGTAGACCTTGGTCGCCCCGCGCACCCTCAGCTTCGGCTCAAGCAAACTCGTTGCGTTCAATCATCCCTCGCATATGGGTGAATCCCTTGCCGAAGGGCGCTTTTCGCGATCCTGCCCTTCAAGCTCGATGCAGTCTGTAACTATCCTACTTCGACTGTCAAGCGAGCGTCGCTGCTCCTCCCACAGTCAGCCGAGACGCCTATAAACTGGGCATTCTGCCTGTTGCAAAGTCTGTAACTTTCCTACATTCTCCTTGTATTGATGGGTTACAGGCCGGCCCGAAACGGCCGGGGAGCAGCCGGATTTCGGCATGAAGCGCGCGTCGTCAAACATGGTAGAAGCTCCGCCGGAAGCACTGCCGGAGACCTCGCCCATGCCCGACAATCAGGCAGAGCACCCTACCGAACACCCCTCCGAGGGCTACGACCACCCCCTCCCGGACATTGTGTCGCAGATCAAGGACACCTACCCCGACTTGCGCCCGGCCGAGCGCCGCGTCGCCGATGTGGTGCTCGACGACGTCGCTTTCGCAGTCGACGCCTCGAACGCCGAGATCGCGCGTCGGGCGGATGTCAGCGAACCGACCGTCACCCGCTTCTGCCGCGCCATCGGTTGCGATGGCGTGCGCGACTTCAAGCTGAAGCTCGCCCAGTCCGTGGTGGTGGGCCGGCTCTATTTCACCACGCCGCTGCCGCCCGTTTCGGATGAAGAGGGCTCGCCGTTGTGGAACGTCGTCTTCGGCGAAGCCCGCAACGCGCTCGCTGCCGTCGAGCGCCAGGTCGATCCCAAGGAAGTTGCGAAGGCGGCCGAACTGATCGCCACCGCCCACCAGGTCGCCGTGTTCGGCCTTGGCGGCTCATCCGCCTCGCTGGCGCTCGAAACCGAACATCGCCTCTTCCGCTACGGCGTGATGGTCTCGTCGCACTCCGACCCCTACGTGATGCGCATGAAGGCCTCGACGCTGAAGCCGGGCGACCTTGTCATCGCCATCTCGGCCACCGGCCGCACCAGCGAAGTCATCGAGGCGGTGGCGCTGGCGCGGCACTACCGCGCCGGCACTATCTGCATCACCGCGCCCGACACCGATCTGACCCGCGTCTGCGATGTGAAGCTGACGGTCGATATCCCCGAGTATCCGGACACGATGAAGCCGACCGCCTCGCGCTTCGCCTTCCTCGCCATCATCGACCTGATCTCGGTCGCCGCCGGCTATCGCATGGGCGCGCCCGCCCTCGAAACCCTGCGACGCGTCAAATACAACGTCCTCGCCCACCGCAAGGGCAAGGAACTCGAGCCGCTGGGCGATTGATGCCTGACGCGCGAAGTTTGTATCAGCACTTCCAGCTTTCCGTGTGGCTACTCCTGCCACGCGGCACCAATAGGGACTGACCAATGCTCGACACCGCCTACCATGCCGAAGCCTCGGCGTGGCTCCGTAACTTCGCCACCGCCCTCGATTCTCGCGATACCGCCGCGATTCTCGCCCTGTTCGCCGAGGACTGCTACTGGCGCGACATCGTTGCCTTCACCTGGAACGTGAAGACTATGGAGGGCAAGCCAGCCATCGCCGCCATGCTCGAGGCGACCCTCGCCAACACCGCTCCGGCGAACTTCGAGCTCGGCGACGTCGAAAAGCGCGAGAACGACGTCCAGGCCTGGTTCACCGCCCGCTCGTCCGTAGGCGAGATCAAAGGCATCGTCCGCCTCGAGGACGGCAAGGCCCGCACTATCCTCACCACGCTGCAGTCGATTGCCGGCCACGAGGAGAAGCAGGGCTTCACCCGTCCGATGGGCGTCCGCCACGGTGCCGACCGCAATCGCCGCACCTGGAGCGAGCGCCGCGCCGACGAGCGCGCCGCCCTCGGCACCACCGAGCAGCCCTATGTCGTCATCATCGGCGGCGGCCAGGGCGGCATCATGCTCGGCGCCCGCCTGAAGCAGCTCGGCGTCCCCACCATCATCCTCGAGAAGAACGAGAAGGCCGGCGACAGCTGGCGCAAGCGCTATCGCTCGCTCGTCCTGCACGACCCGGTCTGGTACGACCACCTGCCCTACATTCCCTTCCCCGCCCACTGGCCGGTCTTCACCCCGAAGGACCAGATGGGCGATTGGCTGGAAATGTACGCCAAGGTCATGGACCTCAATTATTGGGGCAGCAGCGAGGCCCTCTCGGCGAGCTTCGACAAGAGCGCGAAGCGCTGGACTGTCAAAGTCCGGCGCAACGGCGTGGAGCTGACCCTGGAGCCGACCCAGCTGGTCTTCGCCACCGGCGCCTACGGCCCGCCGAAATGGCTCGACCTGCCGGGCGCCAAGGACTTCAAGGGCGAGATCCTGCACTCGAGCCAGTATACCGACGGCAGCCGCTTCAAGGGCAAGAAGGTCGCCGTCATCGGTTCGGGCAGCTCCGGCCACGACGTCTCGGTCGACCTGTGGGAGGCCGGCGCCGACGTCACCATGCTGCAGCGCAATCCCACCACCGTCGTTCGTTCCGAGACGTTGATGGAGTTCGCCTTCGACATCTATTCCGAGCAGGCCAATGCCGACGGCATCGATGTCGACAAGGCCGACATGATCGCCGCCGCCACCCCCTTCGCACTCCAGCCGCCGCTCCAGCGTGCCATCTACGACAAGATTCGCGCCCGCGACGCCGACTTCTACAAGCGCCTCGAAGCCGCCGGTTTCCTGCTCGATTTCGGTGAGGACGAAACCGGCCTGATGATGAAGGCCTACCGCACCGGCTCCGGCTATTATGTCGATGTCGGTGCCTCCGAGCTCATCATCAAGGGCGAGATCAAGGTGAAGTCCGGCACCTCCATCGAAACCCTTACCCCCACCGGCATCCGCTTCAGCGATGGCAGCGAGATCGAGGCCGACGCCATCATCCAGTCGACCGGCTTCCACTCGATGCATGAGGTCGTCGCCCAGATCGTCGACCGCGAGACTGCCGACGCCATCGGTCCCTGCTGGGGCCTCGGTTCGGGCCATCGCGGCGATCCGCGGCCGTGGCACGGCGAGCTGCGCAACATGTACAAGCCCACCGCGCAGGAGAACCTCTGGTTCCAGGGCGGCAACCTGGCGCTGCAGCGCTTCTTCTCGAAGTTCGTCGCCCTGCAGCTCAAGGCCCGCTACGAGGGCATCCCGACGCCGGTCTACTCGACGCCGCTCGTATGATTGACGCCGTTGCCCTGACGCAGGACCTGGTCCGCTTCGACACCCGCAATCCGCCGGGTGACGAAGCGGCCTGCATGACCTTCCTCGCCGGCCTGCTCGAGGGAAACGGCTTCGCCGTCAGCCTCAGCAGCTTCGGCGACAACCGCCTGAACCTCGTCGCACGTCGCGGCGAGGTCCCGGCCCCGACCTTTACCGGCCATCTCGATGTCGTGCCGCTCGGCAACGCGCCCTGGACCCAGGACCCGTTCGGCGGCCAGGTCGTCGATGGCAAGCTCTATGGCCGCGGCTCGTGCGACATGAAGGCGGGCGTCGCCGCCATGATCGCCGCCGCCTCGGCCGAGCCTGGGCAACCCGTCACCCTCGTCCTCACCGGCGGCGAGGAAACCGGCTCGAACGGGGCCCGCGCCCTCGCCGAATCCGGCGACCTGCCGCAGGCGACGTTCCTGGTCGTCGGCGAACCCACTGCCAACCGCCTGCTCGCCGGCCACAAGGGCGCCTTCTGGCTCCGCGCCACGACGCGCGGCGTTACCTCCCATGGCTCGACCCCGCATCTGGGCGATAACGCCGTCTACAAGGCGGCCCGCGCCATCTCCGCACTCGAGGAGTTCGGCTTCAACCACCCGCCGCACCCGATCATGGGCTCGCCGACGCTCAATGTCGGCATGGTTTCGGGTGGCCTCAACATCAACTCGGTGCCCGATGCGGCCGAGTTCACCCTCGATATCCGCACGGTGCCGGGCATGTCGCATGCTCACGTCCACGACCAGCTGACCTTCACCATGCCCGCCACCGAACTGGCGACGCTGGTCGACCTGCCCTCGGTCTGGTCCGACCCCGAGCATCCGGTGATGCAGCAACTGGCGAAGGCCTGGCGCAGCGCCACCGGCCGCGAGACCGAGCCGCAATCGGCCGCCTACTTCACCGATGCCTCGATCCTCACCCCGGCGCTCGGCGATGTGCCGACCGTCATCTGCGGCCCCGGCGATCCCGCCCTTGCCCACAAGACCGACGAATATTGCGAGCTCGCCGCCATCGAAGAGGCGGTGGCGATCTACCGCGCTATGCTGACGCTGAACTGAGGTAGCCCACGGCTTCGCCCACCACCGGATGCGCCAGCACGCGCTGGCCATCCGGCAGCACCAGCCGCACCCGTTGCACCGTGTTGTCGTTGTAGAGGCTCACCATGAAGTCCTCGACGCGCAGGGTGCCGTAGTCCGCCAGCGGCACCTCCACTGCCTCCGTCACCAGCCGCAGCTCGCCCCGCACCAGCGCAAAGACCTGTGCCAGCGCCGCCGAGCGCGCCGCGAGCCCGGCACGGAAGGCGAGTATGTCCCGCGTCTCATCCTGCATCGCGAACAGCCGGTCGGCATAGGCGTCGGCCAGCAGCGCGGCGAGCATGAGCTTCTTCGCCGAGAGCGGCGCCGCCTGCGCCGCCTCCCAGGCCTCGATCAGGTAGTCGCGGTGGCGGTCGATTTCAGCCAAGGTGCTTGTGGAAGAACTCGAGCGTCCTCAGCGAGGCCGCCTTGCACGAGGCCTCGTTGAAATTGTCCGGCCGGTCCGAATTGCAGAAGCCGTGCGGCCCGTCATAGGTGTAGATGTCCACGCTCGGGTGCCGGGCCTTGAGCTGTTCCACCTGCTCGAGCGGAATGCCGGTGTCCTTGTCGCCGAAATGCATCTCGGTCGGCACCTTGGGCGCAAGGTCGATGTAGTTGGGGATGCCGCCGCCATAATAGCCCGACGCGGCACTGACCCCGGCGCCGCGCGCCGCTGTCACCCACGTCATCCGCCCGCCGAAGCAGTAGCCGGTAATGCCCACCTTGCCGCCCTCGGATGCCGCCTTGATCGCCGCGTCGATGTCGAGTGGAGCGGTGTCGTGGCTGAACTTCTTGAGCAGCTCACCGATCACCTGGAACTGCGCCTGGCTGTAGTCATTGCTCTCGTAGCCGTACTCGACGCGGTCGAACATGGCCGGCGCGACCGTCAGGTAGCCGTGATGCGCGTAGCGATCCACCACCGAGCGGATCCAGTTGTTGAGGCCCCATACCTCCTGGATCAGCACCACCCCGCCGCGCACCTTGCCCTCCGGCACGGCGCGATAGGCATTGAGGGTGAAGCCGTCCGGCGCAGTCAGTTTGATCCGCTCGCCCATGATCTACCTCGATTTTTCTGTGTCGCTGGCGGGATACGCTGATACTTCATCGCATTCTGCCGATGAGGGAAAGCGGCAATCGTCAGCTGGTTGCGCCGGACCACAAAACATGAGCCCGCAGGTTGCCCGCGGGCTCTGATTCAGACTCGGATCAACCCGATCACGGGTCGAAGAAGCCGGCGTCCTCTTCACGCAGGTAGGGCTTGGCGGCTTCGGGGTCGATATCGACGCCCAGGCCGGGGCCTGGCAACAGGTCGACATGGCTGTCCTTGACGATCTGGTCGGCCGGCGGCAGGCCGGTGACGATGTCGTTCCAGAACGGATCAGAAGCCGACGGATACTCGAAGGCGATGTAGTTGGCCGGCAGCGTGGCGCAGATATTGATGAGCGCGCCCAGACCGAGCAGGCCGTTCGCCGTGCCGTGCGGCGCCATCATGATCGAGTGCATGTAGGCGTGCTCGGCCACCCACTTGAGTTCGGCGATGCCGCCAATGTCGGCTGGATCCGGCCCGACGACGCGCACTGCCTGCGTCTCGATCAGTTCCTTGAAGTTGTGGCGCAGGTAGATCTGCTCGCCGGTATGGATCGGCGTCTTGGTCGAGACGGTGAGCTCGCGATAGGCCTGCGGATTCACCCACGGCACATAGTCGCCGGTGAGCATGTCCTCGAGCCACATGATGTTGTAGGGCTCCACCGCCTGGGCGAACCTGATCGCGTCGTTGAGGAACCAGCCCGGGCCACAATCGAGCGCCAGCGAAACCTCGTCGCCCAGCGCCTCCTTCATGGCGATGACGCAGTCGAGCAGGTAGTTGAAGCCGCGCTCGGAAATCTGCCCCTGGTCCATCGCGCCGTGGTAGCCGGCCTTCTTGCCCACCGGGCCATAGTGGAAGTCGGGATAGCTGTCCTTCTGCGAAGAGTGGAAGCCGATGCCCTGCTTGACCATGAAGAATTTCTGCGGCTGCTCGGCCATCCACTTCACGTCGGCGGCGAAATCCTCGGGGCGGTCGCCCTGACGCGGCCGGCGCACCGAACCGTTATAGACGCGCACCTTGTCGCGCACCTTGCCACCAAGCAGCTTGTAGGCGGGCACGTTGGCCGCCTTGCCGGCAATATCCCACAGCGCATGCTCGATCACCGACACGGCTGCGCCATAGGGCTTGAACGAGCCGCGCTGGCGGATCTTCATCATGCAGCGCTCGACATCGGTCGGGTCCTCGCCGATCAGCGCATCCTTGAAGTGCAGGATCCACGGCTTGAGATACGACTTGGTGTATTCCACCTCGCCGATGCCATATAGGCCCTCGTCCGTCACGATGCGAATGATCGGGTGCTTGCCGATGACGGCAACGCGCAGATCGGTGATTTTCATGATGTTCCCCCCGGGCCTCTGACGGGCCTCTCTCTCAATCGATGAACTGTATGGCGGGCTACTTGCGCGGGTTGCGCCAGGCCCCGTTATTCCTCATGGCCACGCCCATCTGCTCGATGATGTGGCGCCCCGACCCCTGCACATGCTGCGCCACCACCTTGCCTGCCCTTTCGGCATCCTGCGCCCGGATGGCTTCGATCAGGTCGCGATGCTCCTTGATCACCGCGGCGCGGCGGCTGAGCGAGGTGGGGAACCGCCGGCTGATCGCGCGCAGAATCTCGCGGTGCTTCCACCACAGGTCCGCTGCGTGCCGGTTGTAGTGCCGGTCGTAGATGACCTGGTGGAAGCGGGTGTCGAGCAGCCCGTGCCTGATCGGGTCCTCGAAGTTATTGGCCTCGATCTCGGCCTGGATCGCCTCGAGCTCGACAATGTCGGCATCGCTGACAATCGACACGAACCAGCGCGTCAGTTCGGCCTCGATCAGCACCTCGATCTCGATGATGTCGCGCACGAAGTTCTCATCGATCGGCATCACGCGCGCGCCGCGATTGGGCTCCATCACCACGAAGCCTTCGCCGCGCAGCTGCTGCAGCGCTTCGCGCACCGGATTGGTGGACGTCTCGTAGCGCTCCGCCAGCTCGGCGACCTTCAGCCGCTCATTGGGGCTGAGGCGGCCCGAGATGATGTCCTCGCGGATGAGCTCATAGACGGACGCAGGTGCGTCCGCGCCTTCCGTGCCGTGCAGGTCGTTGATCGGGTCATCTGCCATGGGTGTGATTTATGCATGTTTTGGAGGCAAGCCAATCCCCCCCAAGGCACCTTCTGCACTCAAAAGCTTCAAAAGAATGTACGATCTCTGTCGTGTTGACACAGAGTTCATTGTCTGTAGTGTCTCCCGAAACGGGAGAGCGGGACCCACGGAAGGTTCGGCCACCGGTAAGGGAACAGCGCAAGCTGTGGGAGCTGCGTCGTCCGGCGGGTGCTGGACGCGATATTGGAGGAGTATACTTGATGTCCGATTTCAATCGGCGTGCCGGTGCTGGCCGCTCGGTCGCGCACCGTGTTGCCAGGTTCACCGTTGCCGCCACCCTTGCTGCGTCGCTCATGGGCGGCACGGTGCTGGCGCAGACGGTAGACCTTTCCCAGTGGTCGCCGGAATATGTGAAGTCGATCGCCGGCACCAGGAGCTTCGACGCCGCCAAGGATTGCGGCCTCGTAACGCCCAACGACTACACGGGCAAGGTCAGCTACTGGTACACCGGCCCGTTCGAGGCCGACCCGCAGATCTCGCACGATCAGGACAAGGCATTCTGGGAAGCCTTCAAGGCGGCCTATCCGAACATCGAGACCGACGTCCAGTCGATCACCTACAACGAGCTGCTCGACAAGTTCCGCACCGCCCTGCTCGGCAACGCCGCGCCGATGGTCGTCCGCCTGCAGATTCTGGGCGGCGTCGAGTTCGCAGCCAAGGGCTACCTGCAGCCGATCACGCCCGAATATGCCGGCTTCAAGACCGAGGACTTCTGGCCCGGCGCCCTCAAGTCGGTCACCTGGGAAGGCCAGACCTACGGCCTGCCGACCAACAACGAGACCATGGGCTTCATCTGGAACGCCAAGATCTTCGCCGATGCCGGTCTCGACCCAGAGAACCCGCCGGCAACCTGGGATGACGTGGTCGCCTACTCCAAGCAGATCAAGGACAAGCTCGGCATTGCCGGCTACGGCCTCGTGGCGAAGCAGAACGCCGGCAACACTCCGTTCCGCTTCATGCCGCAGCTGTGGGCCTATGGTGGCGGCGCGCTCGACGAAGCGGCTGAAAGCCCGACCTACAAGGAAGTCTGGATCAACTCCGACGCCTCCAAGCGCGCCCTGCAGGCCGCCTACCAGATGTACGTCGTCGACAAGTCGGTCCCCGTTTCGGCGCTCACCAACACCCAGGCCGAGAACCAGGCGCCGTTCATCGCCAACCAGCTCGCCATGGTGATCTCGCACCCGGCCGAGTATGCCCGCATGCGCGATCTCGCCTCGCAGGCCACCGGCGCCGACAAGGCCGTGGCTGACGAAGTGGTCGCCAACATGCGCTACGGCCTGCTGCCGGCCGGTCCGGATGGCAAGCGCGCGGTGGTGTTCGGCGGCTCCAACATCCACGTCGTCAAGCCCGAGTTCGTCGAGGGCGGCAAGGTGGACGAGCCGGCCGTCAAGGCGCTGATCTGCATGTGGAACAGCCCGGAATGGTCGACCAAGCTCGCCTGGGTCGGCTCCAACCCCGGCAACATCAACGGCTTCCTCACCGAAGCCATGAAGGAGCGCCTGGACACGATCCCGTTCCTCGACGTCACCACCTCGATGCTGCCCAACGGCATCCCGTTCCCGGTGATCCCCGAGGCGCCCGAGATCATGAACATCATCGTCCCCGACATGATGCAGAACGCGCTCACCGGCAACATGACGGTGGACCAGGCGGCTGAAGACGCGGCCCAGAAGATCCAGGCGATCATCGGCGGCGGCGGCGGCATCTGACCGCTCTCACCCTGACTTCGGATCGGCGGCCCCGCCGCCGGTCCTTCATCTCCAAATGCAGGAATTGCCAGCGTGAGCAGCGTTCAGGGACAAGCCATTTTCCGCGACGTGCCCGAGCCGGCGCCAAAGCGCCCCAATATCGGGCAGAGAATGTGGGCCAGCCGGGCGGACTACCTCTATGTGGCCCCTGCCATCGTGGTGATGCTCATCGTCATCGCCTACCCGATCTACTACACCATCGAGCTCAGCTTCTTTAACACCCCGGCGAGCCTGTCGCTGGCCAACAAGCAGTTCAACGGCCTCGACAACTACGTCACCATCCTGTCGAGCCCGATCTTCTGGAAGGTCACCTGGCAGACGGTCGTCTGGACCGTGCTGTCCACCATCCTCGCCTTCCTGCTCGGCCTCGGCTGCGCGCTAGCGCTTCACCGCGAGTTCGCCGGCCGCGCCATGCTGCGTGGCCTGCTGCTGATCCCGTGGGTAGTGAGCGCCGTCGCTGCTTCCTATGTGTGGAAGTGGCTCTATCACTCCGATTTCGGCGCCATCGGCGCCCTGGTGGTGCAGCTCGGACTCTCCGACAAGCCCATCAACTTCGTCGACAACACCACCACCGCGCTCTACTCGCTCATCGTCGTGAACGTGTGGAAGGAGTTCTCCTTCGCCATGATCATGCTGATGGCGGGCCTGCAGACCGTGCCCGACACGCTGCTGCGCGCCGCGCAGGTGGATGGCGCTAGCCCCTGGCAGCGCTTCTGGCACGTCACCTTCCCGCACCTGCGCGGCGTCTCGACCGTCACGGTGCTGCTGCTGGTCGTGCAGAATTTCAACTCCTTCATCATCCCCTTCATCATGACGGGCGGCGGCCCGGTCGGCTCGACCCAGATCTGGATCACCCACATCTACGAGCTCGCCTTCCTCCGCCAGCGCTGGGGCGTCGGCGCCGCCTACGCCGTGCTGCTCTTCATCATCATGATGACGCTGGGCTACTTCTATGTCCGCGCTCTCACCCGCGGCGACGACCAGAGGGCCGGCGCATGACCGCAATGACCGAATCCGCCGTCACCTCCCGCCGGGGCGTTGGCCCCTGGCGCTGGGCTGGCCGCATCTTCCTGGTGTTCATCGTCGGCTTCACCGTGATGCCGATGATCTGGATGTTCATCACCTCGCTGAAGACGGGCTTTGCGGCAATGCAATACCCGCCGCAGTGGTGGCCGGCCGAGCCCACGCTCGAGAACTACTGGAAGCTGCTCGATCCCTCGGGCAGCGTCGGCCGCGACTTCGTGCAGTATTTCTGGAACTCGATGTGGGTTTCGATCCTCACCACCATCCTCGCGGTGGCGGTGGCGGTGCCGGCGGCCTACGCCTTCTCGCGCTTCCGCTTCCCGGGGAGGAACTTCCTGTTCTTCGCCGTGCTGCTCAGGAACATGTTTCCGGCCGTGGTCTTCCTCGTGCCGCTGTTCATCCTGATGCGCCTGCTAGGGCTGGTGAACACGCACGGATCGCTGATCCTCACCTACCTCACCTTCGGCCTGCCGCTCGCCATCTGGCTGCTCAAGGGGTTCTACGACAACATCCCCATCCAGCTCGAACAGGCGGCGCGCATCGACGGTGCCACCCGCTTCCAGGCCTTCTTCCTCATCGTGATGCCGCTCTCCACTCCCGGCATCATCGCCACCTCGATCTACAGCTTCATCGGCGCGTGGAACGAGTACATCTACGCCTACACCTTCCTGACCCGGCACGATCAGATGACCCTGCCGGTCGGCATCCAGCGCTTCTTCTCCGAGAACGCCACCGATTGGCCGGGCCTGATGGCGGCCACCTTCATGATGAGCATCCCCGTCGTGGTGCTGTTCCTTATCCTCCAACGCTATTTCGTGCGCGCCCTGACCGAGGGCGCCGTGAAGCACTAACTCCCGGGGACCGCTATGGCTCAGGTAATCCTCAAAGACGTGGTCAAGAACTATGGCCCGGTCTATGCCGTGAACCGCGTGTCGCTGACCGTCGAGGACGGCGAGTTCGTCGCGCTGGTCGGCCCCTCAGGCTGCGGCAAGACGACGACGCTGAATCTCGTCGCCGGCCTCATCCCCATGTCGGGCGGCACCATCCAGATCGGTAGTCGCGACGTGTCCGGGCTCGACCCCAAGGACCGGGACATCGCCATGGTGTTCCAGAACTATGCGCTCTACCCGCAGAAGTCGGTCTACAAGAACCTCGCCTTCCCGCTCCAGATGCGGAAGATGCCGAAGGACGAGATCGACAAGCGCGTGCAGGCCGCCGCCAAGACGCTGGACATTACCCACCTGCTCGAACGCAAGCCGCGCGAGCTTTCGGGCGGCCAGCAGCAGCGCGTGGCCCTGGGCCGGGCGCTGGTGCGGGAGCCGAGCGCCTTCCTCATGGACGAGCCGCTCTCCAACCTCGACGCCAAGCTGCGCGTGCAGATGCGCTCCGAGATCAAGCGCTTCCACCAGGACCTCAACGCCACCGTCATCTATGTAACTCACGACCAGCTAGAGGCCGTGACCATGGCCGACAAGATGGCCGTGATGAATGGCGGTTTCCTGCAGCAATATGACAGTCCGGCCAACGTGTTCGCCAACCCGGTGAACATGTTCGTCGCGAGCTTCGTCGGCTCCCCGGCCATGAGCCTCATTCCGCTCACTGCCGGCAATGGCGCGCTCACCAGTCCCGAGGGCTGGGCCATGCCGCTCAACGACGCCAACGCCCGCAAGGTGGCCAAGTCCACCTCATCCAAGGTGGTGCTCGGCGCCCGCCACTCCACCATCAAGGTACACAAGGAGCAGGTGCCCGGCTCGGTGCCCGGCAAGGTCTATACCGTGGAGCCCACCGGCGACATCACCTTCGCCCAGGTCTTCGTCTCCGGGTCGACCGTCAATGTCAGCGTCGACCCCACCTACTCGCTCCGCCCCGACGAACCGGTCTTCCTCGAGTTCGACCAGAACCGCATGCACCTGTTCGACGGCGAAACCGAAATGGCGCTGACCCTCTAGGCCAGCGCTCCTCCCGACCTGAACGGCCGGCCCGCCCCTGGCGCGGCCGGCCAAACACAACCCGGACTTCCAACATGACCAACGCCGACGACGCCCTCAATCACGTCAACACGAACTCGCGCCCGTCAGACCTGCGCATCACCGACATGCGCGTCGCCGAGATCACCGGTGCGCCCTTCCGCTCGGCGCTGCTCAAGATCTACACCAACCAGGGCCTCGTCGGCCTCGGCGAGGTTCGCGACGGCGCCAGCGCCACCTATGCGCTCATGCTCAAGTCGCGCCTGCTCGGCGAGAACCCCTGCGACATCGATCGGCTGTTCCGCCGCATCAAGCAGTTCGGCGGCCATGGCCGCCAGGGCGGCGGCGTCTCGGCCGTCGAGATCGCCCTGTGGGATCTCGCCGGCAAGGCCTATGGCGTGCCGATCTACCAGATGCTTGGCGGCAAGTTCCGCGACAAGGTCCGCGTCTACTGCGACACCGACGCCGAAAAGCCCTCGGGCACCGAAACCGGCCGGCGCCTGAAAGAGCGCATGGATATGGGCTTCACCTTCCTCAAGATGGACCTGGGCCTGATGCAGATCGCCGACATCCCCGGCGCCGTCGTGGCCCCGGCCGGCTCGCTCGAAGGCTACAAGATCCACCCGCAGCCCGGCCGCTCGAAGTCGCTCGAGGAGCGGCGCCAGAAGAACGCCGTCTACGACATACACAATGTCCGCCACCCCTTCTCGGGCCTGCATTTCACCGACAAGGGCATCGACCTGCTCGAGCAGTACATCCACGAAGTCCGCGAGGTCATCGGCTACGAAATTCCGCTCGCCATCGACCATGTCGGCCATATCAGCCTGCAGAACGGCATCCGCCTCGCCCGCCGCATCGAGAAGTACGTGCCGGCCTGGCTCGAGGACGTGATCCCCTGGCAGTATACCGAGCAGTACCGCCAGCTGCAGGAAGCCACCACCGTGCCGATCTGCACCGGCGAGGACATTTATCTCAAGGAAGGCTTCGAGCCGCTGCTCAAGGCCGGCATCTCGGTCATCCACCCCGATCTCCTCACCTCGGGCGGCATCCTTGAGACCAAGAAGATCGGCGACATGGCGCAGGATCACGGCGTCGCCATGGCCATCCACATGGCCGAAAGCCCCATCGCCGCCATGGCCGCAGCGCATGTGGCCGTCGCCACCGAGAACTTCATGGCGCTCGAATATCACACCGTCGAAGTGCCGTGGTGGGACGACATCCAGATCGGCCTGCCCAAACCCATCGTCAACAACGGCTTCATCACGGTGCCCGACAAGCCCGGCCTCGGCATCGACGACCTCAACGACGAGCTGCTGATGCAGCACCTGCAGGAAGGCGTCACCGGCATCTGGCAGCCCACCGACCAGTGGGACGACGACTACTCCTGGGACCGCACCTGGTCCTGATCCCCGCACTGGTGACACTCCCATGAAGATCACCGAGATCAAGGTCATCGTCTGCTCGCCGGGGCGCAACTTCACCACCGTCAAGGTGATGACTGACGAGGGCGTCTACGGCATTGGCGACGGCACCGTGAACGGCCGCGAACTCGCGGTTGTCTCCTACCTTGAGGATCACATCGCCCCTACTCTCATCGGCAAGGACCCGCTGCGCACCGAGGACATCTGGCAGTATCTCTACAAGGGTGCCTATTGGCGCCGCGGGCCCATCACCATGGCCGCCATCGCCGCCATCGACATGGCCCTGTGGGACATCAAGGCCAAGGTCGCCGGCATGCCGCTCTACCAGCTGCTCGGCGGCAAGTCGCGCGACAAGGTCATGGTCTACAAGCATGTCGGTGGCCTCGACATTCCCGAGGTCGTCGATGGCGTGCTCGCCATGCGCGAGCAGGGTCTCGATGCCATCCGCGCCCAGGTGTCCATCCCCGGTCTGCCGCCCATCTACGGCACCGGTCCCGGCGCCGACCAGACCAATGGCGGCATGGTCCGCCAGATGCCGGTCGAGGAAGTGTGGGCAACGCACAAATACCTGCCGCTGGTCCCCAAGCTCTTCGACAAGCTCCGCGACGCGGTGGGCTGGGATGTGCACCTGCTGCACGACGTGCACCACCGTCTGACCCCGATCGAGGCCGCCCGCCTCGGCAAGGATCTCGAACCCTATCGCCTGTTCTGGCTCGAGGATGCGGTCCCTGCCGAGCTGCAGGAAGGCTTCCGCATCATTCGCCAGCACACCACCCAGCCCCTCGCTGTCGGCGAAATCTTCAACACCGTGTGGGACTGCACCACGCTCATCCAGGAGCAGCTGATCGACTATATCCGCGTCACTGCCGTCCATGCCGGCGGCGTTACCGGCATCAAGAAGATCTTCGATTTCGCCTCCATCTACCACGTGCGCTCGGCCTGCCACGGCCCCATGGACATGTCGCCTGCCACCATGGGCGCCAACATCCATGTCGATACCGCCATCCCGAACTTCGGCATCCAGGAGTTCACCGGCTACACCGCCGAAACCCTCGACGTCTTCAAATGCGACTGGCGCTACGAGCGCGGCTATCTCTACCCCAACGAGACGCCGGGCCACGGCACCGACATCGACGAGGACCTGGCCGCCAAATACCCCTACAAGCCCGCCTACCTGCCGGTCGCCCGGCTCGAGGACGGGTCCATGACCAGCTGGTAACACCAAAGTGCGGGTAGCGCCTCACGGCGCTTCCCGCTCCAGATTAGCTTTAGACGAAGGCACAAAGCCGTGAAGATCACCGCCATAAAGCCCTATCCCGTCTGGGTGGGCCACCGTAACCAGCTCATCGTCAAGATCGAGACCGACGAAGGCATTTTCGGCTGGGGCGAAAGTGGCCTCTCGGGCCGTGAAAAGGCGGTCGTGGGCGCTTTGGAGCACTTTGCCGAAATCCTCGTCGGCAAGGACCCCATGCAGATCGGCCATATCTGGCAGCTGCTCTACCGCTCGCAATACTTCGAAGGTGGCCGCGTTCTCACCGCGGCGCAGTCGGCCATCGACATTGCGCTGCACGACATCAAGGGCAAGGCGCTCGGCGTCCCGGTCTACGAGCTGCTCGGCGGCAAGCACCGCAACGTCATCCCCACCTTCGCCTCCACCGGTTCGATCACCGACGACGGAGACGAGACCATCGAGCAGGCGAAGGCACTGTTGGCCCGCGGCTGGAAGACCATTCGCTTCTTCCCCGGCCGCTGGGACAATCCGGGCGGCATCTTCGAGCCGCGCGAGTCAATTGGCGTGACGGCGCCCTTCCTCGTCCGCGCCCGCGAGGAACTGGGCGAGGAAGTCGTCCTCGGCATCGACTATCACCACCGCCTCTCGGTCGCCGAGGCGGCGAGCTTCTGCCAGAAGATGCCGTCGGGCACGATCGACTTCCTCGAAGAGCCCATCCGCGACGAGACCCCCGAGGCCTATGAGTCGCTGCGCACCCTCACCGACGTGCAGTTCGCCATCGGCGAGGAATTTGCCTCCAAGTGGCAGTTCCTGCCCTACATCGAGCGCGGCATCCACCAGTACAACCGGCTGGACCTCTGCAATGTCGGCGGCTTCACCGAGGCGATGAAGGTCGCCGGCTGGTCCGAGGCGCATTATGTCGACCTCATGCCGCACAATCCGCTGGGGCCGATCTGCACCGCGGCGACCATCCATTTCTCGGCCGCCACGGCGAACTTCTTCGCCCTCGAGGTCCGCGCCAATGCCACCGACCTCTATGCCGGCACGCCCACTGCCGAGCTGTTCCCGCAGATGCCGATGCTCGATGGTGCCGTGTACCAGGTGCCCAGCGGCCCCGGCCTCGGCATCGAAGTCAACGAAGCGGCGCTTACTGCAAAGAGCTTCCAGTTCTGGGAAGCGCCCAAGCTCTATCGCCGTGACGGCTCGGTCACCAACTGGTAAGCCACACCCTATTCCGGAGGAGATTCCATGCGCACCATCCAAACCCCGATCCCCGAGTTCAAGCGTCCGAGCAAGGACATCATCGAGGCCCTCAAGGAGATCGGCACCGCCACGGTTGCCGGCTCGCTCGGCCATGCCGGCTTCCGCAACCCGCATATGGTCGGCCCGGTGACGCAGAACCCCGGCGAATCCATCGTCGGCGTCGCGCAGACCCTGCAATTCCTGCCGCAGCGGCCTGACCTCTTCTCCGAAGGCGAATACGCCGATCCCGAGACCCAGCTTCACCGCCACGTCCTCTATGAAATCGAGGAAGGCGACGTGGTGGTCGTCGATGCGCGTGGCGACATGAGCTCGGGCGTGTTCGGCGACATGATGTCCACCTACTTCAAGGGCCGCGGCGGCGCCGGCATCGTCATCGATGGCGTCATGCGCGACCGTCCCAATGTCAAGAAGCTCGGCCTCAAGACCTGGCTGCGCGGCTGGACCCCGAACTACCACGTCCAGGTCTCGATCTTCCCCTCGGCCGTCAACGTGCCGATCTCCTGTGGCGGCGTCACCGTCATCCCCGGCGACATCATCATGGCCGACGACGACGGCGTGATCGTGCTGCCCCAGTCCATGGCCGAAAAGGTGATCGAGGATTCCAAGAAGCACGCCGAGTGGGAAGTCTTCAGCCGCGAAAAGCTGATGGTCGGCGCTGACCTCCGCCGCTACTACCCCCTCCACCCCGACGCCGAGGAAGAATACCAGGCCTGGCGCAAGTCCAAGGGCCTCCCCCCCAGCCCGAGCCGGTAAGGGTAAGGCTCACAGAACCAAAGGGCGCCCTCACGGCGCCCTTTTTGCTTTGCCGGATCAGTCAGATAGCTTGAACAGCGCTACTACCGTTGGCATGCTCTACCGGACGAACGGGGGGTGGAATGGGCTTCGGAGTTTTCATTCATAGGGCGGACTCCATCTACGACGACAGCCCCGCCCAGCAGTACCAGTTTCCGCCGCAGTACCTCTCTCGGGTATCCCAGTGCGTCGGCGACTGGATTATCTACTATGAGCCTACCAAGGTCCCTGGCACCCGCGGCTATTTCGCTGTCGCCAAGGTCGAGAGAGTTATTCCGGATCCGAAAGAACCCGGCATGTATCTGGCGCTGATTGTGCCGGACAGCTATCTCGATTTCCCAAACCCTGTCCCCTTCATTACAGGCGACGGCATCACAGAAACGGGGCTGCTAAACGAAGTGGGGCGCATCTCCGGCCGTGCGCAGGCCGCTGTTAGGTCCCTGTCGCCGAAGGACTTCGAGCACATCATTTCCCTCGGCCTAAGGGACCGTGACCTACCACTGCCACGCGATGCGCAGCAGGACAATCAGCCCCTGCATCCCGAACTTGAGGAGGGCAACCAGTCCCCGTTCATTTACGAGCAGGAACGCATCCGAGTACCGCAACTCACCTCGCGCATTGTCCGCGATCGCGTCTTCCGTAGCGTGGTTCTACGAGCTTACGACGAGCGGTGTGCGGTAACCGGGTTGAAGCTGATCAATGGGGGCGGTCGTGCTGAGGTCGCTGCGGCCCACATTCGACCGGTCGAACATCATGGACCGGACATCGTCAACAATGGCGTAGCACTGTCCGGGACTGCGCATTGGATGTTCGATCGCGGACTCATCACCTTCAGCGACGACCTCGATATCATCATCTCCAGACACGTGAACGACCGTGACGGAGCCGAAAGCCTGATCAACAAGACAGGCCGCCTCGTCGGGCCCACTCATGGCCGCGACCGTCCCCACCCAGCCTTCCTGAGCTGGCACCGCGAGAACATCTTCAAACATTAGACGGGACTTTGAGTTATTCACTGCGGCGAAGCCGAGGCGGGGCGCCGCGCGAAGCGTGGTGGAGGGGCGTTCGGCGCTCGGTAGCGTCGGGGCAGGACAGATCGGGTGAACGAACTTATCCCCGCGAATCCGGCGCATGCGACTCTCCCTCCATCCGCTGCACCGAAGCGAGATCATGACGAGTGGTTGGTGCGGTGGGGGTCGGGTGGCGCAGGGTCGCTTGCGTCAGGCCTAAAGCACCGCGGCATGG
>Ga0207868_1000873_pt1 | contig 26124 bp, 21 predicted proteins | sample Passage237B_FD_187370 | JGI IMG/M metagenome (GOLD analysis project Ga0207868, IMG submission 187370) | Cellulose adapted compost microbial communities from Newby Island Compost Facility, Milpitas, CA, USA - Passage2 37B (SPAdes) (version 3) ... | reverse complement strand
GACGTGAACCACGTCTGTTCCGAATCAGCCCTATCAGCGTCAATCAGCGAAAATCAGCGGTTAAAAATCCGAGCCTTGGAACGCTAATCTGCGCTTATCATCGCTAATCTCCGAACCTCATAACCACGGATCAAAATGACATTCCCAAACAGCGGCGACGACCGCTACCGCGTCAACGACGCGCTGAGATCAAACCCAATCATCTCCTGGTTTATCAGCGACAATCAGCGAAAATCAGCGGTTCAAAATCCGGAACGCTCATCCGCGCTTATCCTCGCTAATTTCCGAACCCGGCGCGCATGGTTTTGGCTTTCAGCGCATGGCTCCCAGCTTCACGCTACATGCTTTAAGCTCCCCGCTCCCTGCTATCCATGCCGCGCAAAACCATCACCATTTTTATTCTCTCCAGCCTGTTGGTCAGCGCGATTGGTTTGGTGATTTACGGACAGACCCGGCCGCTGACGTCGACGTTTCATGGCCGGCTGGCCGACCTGCTTCCGCCCGCACCTCCCGGCTGGACCCGCACCGAACAACCCATCGCCGACACCCCCGAAATGAAGCAGAAAGTCGATGAACTGCTCAGTTTCGACGACGGCGTGTTTTACCTCTACACCTCGGGTTCGCTGCGTCTGTCCGTTTACGTCGCTTATTGGCAGCCTGGAAAAATGTCCGCGCGACTGGTTGCCGGCCACACTCCCGACGTTTGCTGGGTAGGCGCCGGGTGGGTTTGTCAGGAGCGAGGAGCGATTAGCTATGAGCTGTCAGCTATCAGAGGGCAGAGGGCAGAGGTCGGAGGTCAGACGTCGGACATCAGCCCTCAGATCTCAGCCGGCAGCGCTCAGGTTTCAGGTTTCAGCCCTCAGATCTCGATCCTTCCTCCCGCCGAAGCGCGCACCTTTGTCGTCAACGACACGACCGAGCATGTCTGGTTCTGGCACATGGTCGATGGCACGCCTCAATCCTACGGCACCGGTAAACAGCCGCCTTGGCACGCCATGTTCACCGACATGCTCCGCGGCGGACTAAATCAACGCAGCGAACAATTTTTCATCCGCCTTTCCTCCCCTCAACCGCTAGACGATCCCGCCCTCCAGCCGACCCTCGATGCCGTGCTGCGATCACTGCCTGTCTTAGCTTCGAGCTCGTAGCTCTCCGCTCCCAGCTCTCCGCTCCCCTAATAAGCAGTCGGACGGCACTGCAGGCCAGCGCGGGCGACGAAACGTGACCAGACAAAAGGGAACGCTAATCTGCGCTAATCTTCGCTGATGCTGGTGAACGCACAGGCCTGAGCCCAATCAGCGTTCATCAGCGAAAATCAGCGGTTAATGATATTTCTGTTTCAGAGAGGGAACGCTAATCTGCGCTAATCTACGCTATCTGACGTCAGTCTCTCGGTGCTCTGTTCATTAGCGACCATCAGCGACTATCAGCGGTTAGTGATAATGCGGTTTCAGAAATGGAACGCTGATCTACGCTTATCCTCGCTGATGTTGGTGAACGCACAGGCTTGTGCCCAATCAGCGCTCATCAGTAAAAATCAGCGGTTAATGATATTTTGGTGTCAGGGAATGCTGACCTGCGCTCCCGATCCTCTTGTCGCGCCGAAGTCGGACTTAAGCGGAAGCTCTCTGCTCCCTTAATACGCCGTCTTCGGCGGGCGCACCACCACCCCGAACGAGCTCAGGATGATGCGCACATCCATCCAGAAGGTCCAGTTGGTCACGTAATAAAGGTCCCAATGCACACGCTTGCGCAGCTTTTCAGGATCGGTGATCTCGCCGCGGTAGCCCTTGACCTGAGCCAAGCCGGTCACTCCCGGTTTTACCAACGAGCGCACCCGGTAGGTGTGATCGATTTTGCTGAACTCCTCGTCATGCTGCGGCAAATGAGGCCGCGGTCCCACCACGCTCATATGGCCCAGCAGCACGTTGATGAACTGGGGAATCTCGTCGAGGCTGCTGCGGCGCAGGAAGCGCCCGAACGGATAAATCCGGCTGTCGCCCACAGTCGCCTGCTTGGCCACATCGGGATTCTGCACATGCATCGAGCGAAACTTGATCATCGGGAATTCTCTCCGGTTTTGCCCGCCGCGCGGCATGGTGAAAAACACCGGCCCCGGCGCCTGGCAGCGCTGCACGGCCCAAACCAACAGCGTCAGCGGCGGCAGCAACAAGACCACCACCGGCAACGCCACGACGAGATCGAGCAACCGTTTGATGGCCCGATTAACGGGATCCTCCAGCGGCTCCTCCTGCAGCGTAAAGAACTGCTCTCCCCCTTGCTCGACCACGGTGAGATTGCGCGCAAACTTGCTGCCAAAATCATTATGCACCAGCAGGCGACACCCCTCGGACTCACAAATTTCCACGATGAGTTCCATCTCCGCGGGATCGTGCAGCCATTCCAACAGGATGACCTGATTGATGCGTCGGTCGCGCAGGATCGCCTTTAAATCGGCCATTCCTCCCAACCGTGGCACCTCCGGTAACACCACGCCTTCCCCGGACACGTCGGCCAAATACCCCACCGGTATAATGCCCAAATGTTCCCGCTCCTGCACCCATGGGAGCAACCTATCCGGCGTCGTCTGATTGCCCACAAACAACGTGCGGGCCCGGTTTTCCGCAAACAACAATCGCGCAATCAACGCCGGCAGCCGCTGGTGGAGCGCACTGAGCAAAAAGCCCAGCAAAAGCAGATACGTGCCCAAGAACAGACGACTGACCTCGCGGTCCTTGATGGCAAACATCAGCGCGAAAACGCAGGCTCCCACATAGGCCGCCTGTTGAAAGCCCAGGCTCCACGCCTCGCTTCCATGCAGCGCGTGCAAGCGATGGCGATATAGCCGAAACGACCGGCCGCCAATCAATATCCCTACGATTACGGCCAACCCATAGGGCATGAGGTTGACGTTCTTAGACAGGTCAATCCGGGGTATCCATGGCAACACCGTTTCATACGCCAACAACAGGGCGAGTGCGGTTATGCCGATGAATATCTGGTAAAAATGGATGAAGCCACGTTGCCGATAGGCAATCATGGCTTCATCAGTGCCGACTCAAACAGTCCTATTGCAAGAAATTAACGCATTCTAGGGAGAAGTCTTTACCTTGCCCTTCTCATTTGTGGGGCGGGAAGCATCAGTCTCGGTGCAGGCTCACCCTATTGGCTTGTCCGATAGTGACTTGGCTAAGAAGCCACGTCCGGGGCGGTCGAGCCGTATCGCCACATCAAACCGACCAATCTTACGGCTTTCCAATAACGCGGGAAATAAAGCCGCGGAGCGGACACACACCGCCACAACCACCCCAAATAAAGGTAATCCACCCACATAGGAATGCGCACTTGATCGCCCGTCAGAAAGCCGATCGCAGCCCCCACGCAGTGAATGCCGGGAAGAGGAGGGGCTGAGAGCTCCGAACTGGAGGTTGAAACTGGAGAGCTTGTGACTGACGCGGGTGCTCCTTGGGCAGCGGAGGGAACAACTGAAAGCGGGGAGCTGGACGCTATATGATCCTTTTCCAGTTCTCGTTTTAGAAAATATCCCAAGCGCTCTTGGACGCCACCACCGATGCAAAGGATGATATGCGCCGGCTGGCGCTGCCGAATCAACGCCAGCAGGTCAGGATCTGCCAAAGGGCCACTCGTCGGATACCGTGGAGCCAGATAGCAATCCTCCGCCGTCGTGGCATGCCCATTGGCGCGCAACCATGCCAAATTACGATCCCGCGCCGCCTCCGTCGGCATGACCCAGAAAGTCCCGCCTTCGGCGGGAGTTGAAGGTTGGGAGCTAGAAGCTAGTTTTTCCAAGAGCAGCTTCAAATATTCGAGCCCCGACACGCGTTCCAGTTTCTCGCGCTTCAGCAGCCGCCACAGCAGCACCATCAGGCCGGAGTCGGTGATGGCCATATCGGCGTTCAGCAAGGCCTCGCGGTGGGCCGCATCCTCCGTCATGCGCACGAGCACCGGCGCGGAGGGAATCACCACCAGCCCGCCGCGCAGGCCGGCGGCCACGACCGCATCGGCCGTGCCGGTGAGAAAAGTTACTCCCAATACTTTCATGAGCAAAAGATCATCCGCCAGCCCGCATTCATCACCCCTTTGCGGGAATTCTTTTTATCCTGCAAGCGCACCGAGCTAGGGGCTAGGGGCTAGGGGCTAGAGGCTAGGGGCTGGGACATTGGAGGGTCCACCTCCGCGTGGACCGTTCAGACCGACGGGCACTCTGCTGGCCAGCAGAGTGCCCATCCACCCCGGGGTCAGCGCCCCGCGTGCATCCGCACTCCGGGGAGCGCACGCGGCTCGCGTGCCGCAGTCGGCGTCCCGCCGACTGCTCCGGAGGGCGCAACGTCCCGCGGCTCACCGGGACGGTTCGCCCTACCGTCAGCCTGATGAGCGAACTTCAACTTAAACTTCTGATTTCAACGGGCGCTTTGCGCCCTGCCCGGCCCGCCCAAAATAACGAAACTCGGCCCGACCCCATGGCTACGTTGCCCAACGGGCGCGAAGCGTGTTTCCGCAATGCGCCACCCCATATCCGAGCCCTATGCCGGCCCAAGAGGCCAGAATGTCATCCCAACCAAAAAAGCGGCCCCGCAGCGAACTCTGCGTAACCTCGAAACCTGTCGCCAGCGGAGATCAGACATCTCGCTCAAACAGGTATTCCGCGAAAATTTCCTTCACCTGCCGGATGTAGCGTTCCTCGGCATACTCCGCGTTGAAAACGCGCAGCGCATTGGCCGAATATCGGGCGTAGTCCGCATGCACCGCCCGCACCGCCGCAACGTAGGATTCAACCGCTCCGTCTCGCACCACAATGCCCGCTCCCGCGTCTCCCTCGGTGATCATTTCGGGAATGCCCCCCACCCCACTCGCGACAACCGGCACACCTTGCGAAAAGGCTTCGATGATAACCATGGGTAACACCTCAATAGGACTTGGAAAAATAAGAATTCCCCCCGCCGCATACGCCGCCCGTTTCCCTTCGCCCTGAACCCAGCCATGCAAGCGCACTGCGCTGTTAAACGCCTGCACCCGCTCGACAACATCGTCCCCCTTTCCGTAAACATCGAAAACCCAGCGCGAATCCTCAGCGTATAATTGTGTATATACCTCTAGCGCCGTATAAAACCCTTTGGCTTTTTCCAAGCGCCCCACAAACACAAGCCGACGAATCGTGGGTTGCTCCGATTCACGGGGCTTGAACACACCCTCCGCCGCGTTGCGCAACAATACCGGCCTGTATCCGCGAGCAAAAAACGCCGCCTGAATCGCTTGGGTAATGACGATCGGTTGCGGTCGAAACCGCGTCGGCCATAAAAACACGGGCACTCGCGCGAACCGACGCCAAGACCGATTGTGAAAATACCAAAAGACCTTACGTCCACGAAGCCCCCACCAAAGCGTAAGCATAAAATCGAATAGGCTGCCACGCTTGCTATCGCCATTAATGAGCACCACGGCTGATGGCGATCCAATCCATGCCGTTCGGTCTCGTCTGCGGACATCCAAAGTAGTCGCACCAAGTGCAGATAATAATTTAGACAATCTCCGCCGACAGATATTCTCCCCGGTGACCGGCGGAGGCAAATGGCCGACAAATAATAATGTTGGGGAGTTAACTTTGCTCATATCAGGTCCCGTGAGGCCATCTGCCGTGCCGTAACAATACCCACCATTTCGATAAACCGATCGGCCATTTTTTCGAAGGAATAGGTTTCAGCAGTCCAAGCGGACAGCTCCTTGCGCTTGTGCTCAATGCCGCGCCATTCAGTCCAAGCGGACCGCAGTTTAGTCGCTAAGTCATCAGGATCATCGGAAGCAAAGAATCGTGCATTCACGCCATCCTGGGCCGCTTCAATTTCTGGCGAATGAGGCTCATTCTTGGCGATCAGAGCGGGCACACCGAATGCAAAACTCTGCGTGAGGGACAATCCCACATACCCTGGTGAAACACTCACGAATGCTTGTTCATAGGCTCCACGCAAGACCTCAAGATCTGCTTGGTGACCCAACCAAGTTACGCGATCGCTAATGCCAAGCTCAACGGCGCGCCGTTCAACCCCAGGTCGCTCCGGCCCATCACCCACGATGATCAAACGAGCGTCAAATGCCTCGCCACTCCTGCACGCTTGGGCGAAGCCTTCCACCAAAAGCCCGACCTTTTTGCCTGTTACGATACGCCCGACATAGATCACGGCAGTCCGCTTTGACTCATCTCCCGTCACGCGACAAGCCGAGCGCGGCAGGCACGCATTGGGAGCCGCAATCACGGGTAGTCCGGGATTCATTTCCCGCGTCAATTTCGCCTGGCTCTCGGTATAACAGATAACACCGTCAGCCCTCCGCGCCATCCAATGCCGAAAGCGAAACATCGCCCCCCTGGGACCACCTTTGCCCCATGCATGGCCCCATAGTATGAATTTCACACCTCGCAGTCGGCAAAGCAGCCAATCTCTCCACAATGAGATGATCCTCGGATTCCATTCGTTTATCAGTATCCCACAGGTATTAGTAGGACCAAGATTCGAAGCTAACCATACGAGACGCCGATTTAGGAAAAAAATACTGTTTCGTCTTATCATCCAGGCAGGTGTAACATCCACCGTTCTAAACATAGGAGCAAAAGATTCATTACCAGTAACAACATAGAAATGATCCAATTTGCATCGCAGAGCATCAAACACACCCAATCGATAATCCGTAACTCGCACCTGACGCAAGACTACTTTATACTTTCTATTAATGCATTTAAACGTATTTAATACACACATTATATTTACATTAGCACTATGCCATTCTAGTGGTAAACTTTTGATTAGCGCTCATTTTAACGTTGTTATGGATACTGCGCCTCCAGTAGTTGAAAAGCAGACAGGCATGACTCTACACACGCCCAGCGCTTACCACTAACGCTCAGCACGATTGCCTTTAGAACCTCTCGGCGGCAATCCCTGCCCTATGGGCCTCCCCCGAAAGGAAGAGGACCTTACCATAACAAAAGATACCGCAAACCCGATACCAAGCCAAAGGGTCCGATTAAACTCCAATGCCAAATTTGTCTGCGCGTTTAAGAATGCGAAGAGTAGAACACTAATCATGACACATGCTAGTGGATGCAATTGCTGTCGCCACAGCAAAAGCAATGATCTCACAACTAACCAAAAAACAAACAAGCTCGCACCTAATCCTATTAATCCAAAACGCAGCCAGCATTCATAAAAAAAATTATGCGGATATGGCCCAGCATACCCACGATAGCCCAAAAGGACCCAAGAAGAAAACCGTTCTGCATAATTCTGCCACGTAACCAACCGTGCATTTGCTGCATTATCTAGCCCGCTCCCTAATCCCTCTATACGGCCTAAATAAAACTGTGCCTGCTCTTGAGCAAATTGACTAAAGGACAGCCAGCTTACCACACTCGCAAATAGTAAAATCGTTAACGTAAAAAACAACACACGACGAGCTATAGAAAGATATTTCATTTTGCACAGCACAAGTATAAATGCTGCACTAACAAAAGATAGTAATGCACCACGTGACCCGGTTAGCATAATACCAAAACCTAATATCACAAGCATAACAGCGTTAATTAATCGAAAGCGGAGATTACGGTCATATATACTAAATGCCGCCGCCACTATCATGCAGGTTCCATACCCAAACGCAATACCCACCGGATGTAAATCCTCGCCCCCGAACCGAGATGATGCAGTGAAGGCCAAAATCGCTCGGACATTACGCCAATATACAAAGACAGCGCCTGAAACAACAGCCCATGCAACGAAGATCGGAATACGATTCCAACGACTGATTTCATCAAAGCCAACATATCGCTGCCTCAGGCCGAATATCATTCCTCCTAAAAGAAAATGATAACATATTAAGCGGAACGCTGCCCATCGTAAATCAAACGGGAATGCTGCATTAATTAAGTTAAAGACCTCACCGCCGATAACCATAAACAACAATCCACGTAAATACTGGCGGTGCGCCATAAGCAAACGATAGTGAAACAACACATACAGCGTCAAAACACCCAAGCCAAGTGCCATTATACTATAGCGCAACAAAGGACTAATGACTGCATACGTTTGCCCACCAACAACCAGCGTTAATGCAACCAACGGGAATGACTCGCTAACCTTCAACCTCGGCAAACCATTAGTATTCGGTCTTTGGTTCATATTTTTCTACAAGATCGCAGCTTACTAGTTTAAGGTAACGCCGGGCCGAAGCATTAATAGTAAAATGCTTTAATGCATGTAAACGAGCAGCTTGTCCCATTTCAACCCATCTCGCTTGATTGCTCAATGCACGACATATCCCATTTTTATAAAATCCTATTGACGCTTCATCAATAAGCCAACCCGTAATACCGTCTATCACAGTTTCGCCGGGCCCACCCGCGCGATATGCAAGAACGGGCTTCCCCATCAACATAGCCTCTATAATAGTAAGTCCGAATGGCTCAGGGTCGCGGCGACTATTGATAACGACATCAGCTAGAGCAAACCAAGAACGAGGGTCTGAAACTGTAGGCACAAGCTTTATCTCTTTAGTTCGATTTTCAGAATGAACAAGTGCCTCCAAGTCACGGTAATATACAGAATCCACAGGCCCACCAATTACGACAAGCTGTAAGCGAACACCCGCTTTTAATAATTGTATCACGGACTTTATTACGACATCCTGCGCTTTCTCCGGCACGACCCTAGCGATTATAGCAAAAACGGGAATCGACTCCTTCAATCCGACATCCTCTCTATGCAATGGCCTATAATCCGAAGCCACACTGAAATACACAGGATCCACACCTAAATACAGGACGCGAATCGGTAACAATTGCCGTCCGAGGGATTCGGCAGTATGTTGACTGTTTGCAAGCGGCCGAACTTTTGCCAATAGGCAAAAAAGTTGATAACATAATGCCTGCAAGTTAAACGGCAACCTTTTATTAATAGTATTTGGCAAGTGCCAATACACAAATACTCCTGTCGTCAATGATGAAAGACCAGCCAAAATTAACAAGGCATTATGGCGTATATGTAAAATGTCAGGGCTTCTCAGCTTGATAATTTCCACCATGCGCTTTCGTAAACGCCATTGCGTTCGCATGTGAGACATCACACCAGATAGAAACGCCGTTTGCTGACGCACAGAAATCGGGGGTGATCCAGCAAGTATGTCTAATAAATGACCTGATGAACGAACTTCAGAAGAAAATTTGCCTTCGTAAAGCGACACAAACTCTACTTTACATCCCAATCTGCGCAGTTCACCGGCCATACCCAAAGTCGCACGCCTAACCCCAAACCCTTCATTTCCCACAATAATCCATAGTATATTAATTTTTTTTAGATCATTAATCACGATATTAAATACAAATAGTGCAATTGCCTTACTTACCAAGAAAGGAAATACGATCCTTGGCACCCTTTAAAATATATAAAATCGAATACAATATCACCGATCGCCTTGGAGCCCTAATGGCTCCATTCCTCGCTTTGATGGCACGCCAGGCGAGCCCTGGACATCCTCTTATTAAGTAGCTAGTCGCCAAATTTAGATAAAGACCCTCTATCCTGTCATTCAGAGCGCGCTGCTCGTCCGACCTGGCTAGATGCATCTTCAAGAGCATAAACGTATCAATGCTTGCTAGGTATTGCTTACTCCTAGCCAATGTCGAAAATGTTCCACTACCAACCCTGCGTGCGGCCGAAACTTTTTCGATATAGCCTATCTTTCCATTTTGTCCCATAATTGCAGCCAAAACTTGATCTCCATTTACAACATTAAGGAATTTTAAGAAGATTGGATCCTTTAAAAGGATATTTTTATACATCACTGAGCAAGTTTGAGGAACTCCTGAACGTAAAACTGAAACCCGATCATAATAGCTCGGTTGACTGGGTCCACGAGCACGCTCCTTCATAACTTGGCCATCGCGGTCTACTATCATATAATTTGTAAAGCACCCGACATATCCAGGCATTTTCTCCATAAATGCCACTTGTATCATAAGCTTGCTTTCATCAGTCCAGTAATCATCCCCTTCGCAAATTGCTATATACTTACCCCTGCATGCTTGGCGGGTTAAATGGCTATTCCAGCGGCCCGGTGGATACTTAGAACCTTCTTTTTTTTCTTCTTCAGAGCGCAGAAAGAGCCGAATTTTTTCCGGGAAGCGCTGGGCATAGCTGATGCATATCTTTCGCGTGTCGTCCGTCGACCGATCTTCTCCAATGCATAGCTCGAAAGGAAAATCCGTCCTCTGCATCAGCACGCTTTCAATAGCTTGGGAGATATATTCCGCGTGGTTATACGTGATCATATAAACCGAAGCAACTACATCTCGGGGCACACGATTGGGATATTCTCCGTCTGGAATTGAATTGCTGGTTTCCATAAAAATCTAGAGGCAGTGCCGCACCCAATGCGTGGATCCAGGCAGAATACGCGTCAGCTGCTCAATGATTTGAGTCCGCAAAGCCGAATCGAGCAATCTTACTCCCGCAAGCCACACGAGTAGTCCAATAGAGCCACCGAGTAGCAATAACCAGAGGGGATGCAGATCAACGGCCGATATCACACCTGCTGCGACCACTCCGACACCCCCGCCCAACAATATAGTGCGAAACACATCCCGACACTGCAACCCAAGTCCATAATTTAGCAGCCTCTTTGAATACCAAACGTTAATGGCCAATCCAATCACGGATGAGATCATCATTCCATAGATCATGGTGAGCACCCCAAAACGGAAGGTAATGGCGATGTTGACCACGATTAGCACTTTTTTGATTACCTCGAGTCTAAGGAAGGCATCCGATCGGCCGAGCGCTTTCAGCAAATTCAAATTGGCCGCATGCCACGGATAGAGAGCCCCCACCAGACATAGGGGTTGAAGGAGAGGCACGACGGGCAGCCATTTTTCCCCCAGCAATACTGTAACAAGCGGCGTTGCCAGAGCCGCCAGCAAGGCCATGGAGGGAAAAATCAGGAATGAGGTGCCCTGGAGCGACAAACGCATGGCGCGACGCAGCCGAACCGGATCATCCTGCATGCCGGAAAAGAGCGGAAAGAGCACACGACCCATGATCGCCTGCACATTGGTTGCCGGTAGTTGCTGGAGTGATTGCGCCCGCTGAAAATAGCCCACATCCACCGGCAGGAAAAACTTGCCGATGACCAAGACGTAAAGATTTCGGAAGCCCTGATCGAGCACACCGGAAATGGCCAAACGAGAGCCATAATGAAACATTTCCGTGAAGCTTGTGGCACTGAAGTGCAGACGGGGTCGCCAATCACTCGCAAGCCAGAGAAAAAGCGAACGCAATGCCTGCTGCGAGAGCAACTGCCCCACGAGCGCCCAAACTCCGCAACCCGCATTGGCCATGACTATGCCCAATATACCGGAAATCAATGTGGACGGCATCGACGAGAGCGCGATGCTACGAAATGCCATCTTGCGCGTAAGCAGAGCGTTTTGCACTCCGCCGATCGCGCCCAGCACGAGAGAAAGCGACAGCCAGCGCACGATGGCAATAAGCTCCGCCTGCGCATAGAATCCGGCAATCACTGGAGCAGCCAGCCAAAGCAAACCGGCACTAAACAGCCCCATCCCGAGATTAAACAGCCAAGCAGTGGAAATATCCGCATCATTCAGGACTTTTTTCTGAATGAGCGCATTCGCGAAACCCGAATCGACCACTGCATTGCTGATCGCCACGAAAACCGCCACCATCGCGATCAAGCCAAATTGCTCGGGCAATAACAGCCTGGCCAAGACAACTTGAACAACAAAAGCGCACCCCACTTGACCCAATCGCTCAACCGCACTCCAGGTGACACCAGTCGTTACCCTATCCCGCAGACTCATTTTCAATAGTGGAGTGAATCAAGCACGCTTTGCATTTACTGATCTTGGAATCTAAAGTGCATTTGATCACCTCGACCCGACGCTCAGCCGAGCTGAATAACTTACAGAATTCTGGGAACCAGATCCTTCACAATAGTCAGACCAGTTTTAAAATGCATCAAAGAATGGTCCGTTTCCCCGCCTTTAAGCCAAAGGATCAGCTGCCGTGGCACATTAACCCCGGCCAGATGGCTCAACGGATAATGCCCTGAAATACGGCAATTCATTTCCACGACATAGACCCCGTCTGAGCACACAAAGCAATCAACCGACAAAATTGCCGCATGCGCCAGTTTCTGGCTCAGTTTAATGGCAATGCCTTCAAATGGTGTTTTATCCACTGTGACACCAACATCCGTCTCGCCCGCCCGCATTACCGCTTTTGTTTTCGGGAAAGTATCAACATAGCTGCCAGCAAGATCATTGAGAACATCAACTCCATGTTCCTGCCCGATCAGCTTTTCCTGAATTATGACTGCATGATCAGGCGTCATGCCACTTTCATATTTCAGATATGAAGCAAATACCTCACGGCGGCTCTTTTCATATAAAACCTTCAATTCAATTTCATTTTCCGCAAAGTAAATAGCCATTGAGCCCATTCCCCACCTGGGCTTGATCACCAGGGGATATGAAATTTCACCCGAGGCAATAGCGTCCATGGTATCCTCCAAGCGAACATATGTCTTTGGCGTCCTGATTCCATATTCTTTCAGGAATTGAAATGTCCGCCACTTGTCGTTGCATATTTCAACTGATTCTTCGGGTGCAAGGATAAGCCTGACGCCGATAGCTCTAAACTTAGCCTCATTCTTCGCCAAGACAAGAAGATCGATATCAAAAAGCGAAAGCAGAGCTACAATATTGTTTTTCCGACAGTAATTAATCAGAAATTCAATATAATCATTTCCATAGATCAATGGCGTCAAGACATGCTTATCAGCCGCTTTCATTGCCAGCGTCAATATGCTGTTTGCCGCATGAACTTCCCCTTCTCCATTTAAGGCAGCCTTAAAATAATCGACTATATATCCCCTGCGCCCAACCGATGTCAGCAATATGTTCATTTTTTAAATTCGTCTAACGTTTCATCCGAGAGTTTTTGGTTAAACAATTCAAATTTTGCCCTGATTTTTTCCGCCGGCCAATTCCACCACTCCATCTCCGTTATCTGCTTTATCCACTCGGGGCTAAAACGATATTTCAGCACTTTTGCAGGACTCCCGACCACAATCGCGTAAGGTGGCACATCTTTAGATACTAGGGCGTTGGCACCTATGACCGCACCGTTACCAACAGACACCCCCCGCAAAATGGTGGCATTTGCTCCAATCCAAACATCGTGACCTATGACGACCGGAAGGAGAAAACGCTCAGATGAGGGATCGTCGTTGCGCGGCCTTAATTCGCTCTGATTATTATACGTAAAATCATGTGAACTGAGTTTGGTGTAGTCGTGCTCGCTCGGCCCGATCGTCACCCCCCAAGAAATGGAACAGAATTGTCCGATTTGAGCGTGAAACACCATGGCATTCTGCCCGAAATACGTATATCGTGAAACCGTCGAATGATAAATAAGCGACGCGCGATCCACTCTTACATAGTCAGCCAGATCAGAATTGGTCACTCGCGACCAATCACCAACCACTGTTTTCCTCCCCAGTCGCGATCCAGTCAGCGCGGCATAGCGGTATATTTTTGAATCATCGCCGACTTCCGTATTTTTTACACTGGAACTTTTATCGATTTCCATTTCAGCCCTTTATTGATTTTAATGCTGCTTTTATCAACCTGCCGACTGCGTGTCCGTCAACCGTTGTTGACATGGGCAATGCCAGGATGCGTTTCCCTATGCTTCTGGCAACGGATATGTCTACCGCGGGCCCGGTCACAACATCCAAAAGCGGGTAAAAATAGCGTCGGACAAATATTTGGTTGAGCGCCAATGCATCCATAAGTTGCAGGAGCATCTGTTCAGTTTCCAGCAATACAGGATAGTAGGAGCTGTTCCATTGTGTTCCTGGTCTGATTTTAAATGCGCGATATATCGCATGTGTTTCTAGAAATTCTTCATCATAAGCCTTCGCAACTTCCGATCTTTTGCGTAATATTTCAGGGAGGTGCTTCAGATTTGCCAATCCCATGGCCGCATGCATTTCAGTCAGCTTGGCATTTGTTCCCACCCCATGAAATTTGGCAGGACCATTGTGGCCAAACCGCCGCATCCATTCAATCTTGGCCGAAACCGCAGGGTCGCGGGCGACCATAAAGCCTCCTTCCACAGTGTGAAATAGCTTGGTCGCATGCATACTGACCATAGAAGCGTCCCCCCATTCCAGAATGCTTTTGCCTTTGTAGGTAACACCGAACGCATGGGCCGCATCGTAGATCACCGCCAAATTGTGCTTTTTGGCAATGCGCTCCAATGCCTCGACATCACAGGGGTTGCCAAAAACGTGAGTCGCAAGAATAGCCTCGGTCTTCGGGCCGATTGCCGCTTCCACTGCCTTGGGATCCAAGGTCAGATACTCCGATTCGATATCGGCAAACGTCACCGTGCAGCCTTCCCATAGCGGGCATGAGGTCGTGGCAACGTAGGAGAAGGGAGTGGTAATGACCTCGCCTTTAACGCCCAGGGCTTTAAGCGCGATTTGCAATCCCAGCGCGCCGTTGGCCACGCAGTGGACTGGCATTTCCAGCCCGTGGTAGGCCTGTAACTTATGCTCCAGCTCTTTGACCAATGGCCCTTGATTGGTGAGATAATTCCGTTCCCATATCCCTTTCAGATACTCCACGTATTCCTCCAAAGGCGGGAGAAACGGTTCAGTGACGTTAATGGGACGAGATGTCATTGTAATATGAAGGGGGCTATGGCTAAGCAAACAGTAAGTCGAATACCCGCTGAGTGCTGTCTGGAGTGGTTTGCGGATTGAGCTGCCGCGCCAAGTGCGCTCGGCGCTCACTATGGAGATCGCCTGATGCCGTCCATTGATCCAATGCGGCAGTTAACTCCTGGCCCGTGCGGCACAACGGCCCGGCCAACCATTCTTCAACGGGTTCCAGCAGAAACTTCCGGGTCTCTCGGTAGCGTTCCAAATCGGGAAAATAGAAAAACACCGGCCGCCGCAGCGCCAGATAATCAATGTAGACCGAAGAGGTATCGGTAATGAGAGCGTCCATTTGCCCCAATGCTTCGTAAAGCATGACGCCCTGCTCATGCAGCCACTCATCGGAGATAAGCCAGAGGTTTTCGCTTAGCTTATCATCTCGTCCGTAATGCACCGACATGGGATGAGGTTTGACCAGCATCCGCGTGCGCGTGGCAGCCAGCCAAGCCCGCAAGGCATCGACCTCCATGGGGCCCATGGACAGGGCAGAGGCACTCTCTTCTCCATCATGCGTAATGTAGCCTATCTTGGACTGGCGATAAGTGGGTAAAAACAGCAAAACCCGCTCCACCCCGACCCGCGCTTGGGCGGCGAACACACGCACGGCGGCCGTATCGGAAAAAAGCAGGTCATTGCGGGGCAGGCCGGTGACGGGGATTCTATCCATCGGAACCCCCGAGGCCTGGGCCAACACTTCAGAAAACTTCGGGGACGTGCTCAGCAACCAATTACACTGGGGAGGCTTTATCGAGCCCAAGCCACGCCAAATACTTTTGATTGGCATGCCATGCCACAGATTGATGACGCATTGTCGCATGGATATAGGCAGAAACCCGTAGAGACCATGCGTGAAAAGAACATAACGCGATCGCCAATAACTCCAAATGGCAGTCAATTGGGATTTTTTAAGCACTACAATTTGCTCAGCGTAGTCTCCAACCAGCTTTCGCAACCGCAGCTTCGCATCTGTTGTATCTCCAGACACCAGAAAGATAACGGGACATTGTGACTGGGGGTGATCTCGCAGCCAGCGCAGAATCGCCACCAACTGATCTTCAACATCGGGAAAGGCATGCAACAGCAGTTGCCGACGCTTCGGCACCAAATGATTAGTCCATGCAATAAACCGAAAGACCAAGCTGCTTAGTATTTTCTTCACAGTGAGTTTAAAGCTGCTTAATCGCAGCCATCCGACGCTTTATCTGAGTGGTGGAAATCCCGGTCGTCCGCTTAAGGTAGACCACCTTGCAATAGGGCTTCAGGAAGTCGAATTTCCCCCTCCAGTCATCTCCCATAACAAAGATATCGATTTTATATTTTTTAACATCAGATATCTTCTGATCCCAGTGCTTTTCCGGAATGACCTTATCCACCAACCGCATATTCTCTAAGATCAATTTTCTTTCCGCGTAAGGAAATACACTTTTCTTACCTTTGATCAGATTGAAGTCGTCCGTTGAGATCGCGACAGTCAGGTGGCCCCCCAGAGCCTTTGCCCGCTGCAGCAGTCGGATATGCCCGCGATGCAATACGTCGAACGTGCCGTAAGTCAGCACTTTCGTCACCTTCTTCATTTTTGGATTTTTCATTCTGTGGAAGTTTTGGAGAAACGCTAAATCTGACCCTGATCGACCAGTCCCGGCACACTTGAGACTAAATTACGCACCCACTCTTCTTTGAAGACCTGATCGATCGGCATGTTGCTGGAAATGCGCACAAAAAACTGCTCCTTCTTCTGATCCGCGCCCCAGCGCAGGGTATCTGTAATCACCGCATACCACGGGGGACGTCCGCCTGTTTCATAAGAGTGAATATCACCGCCCACCACGTGCCAAAAAACCACGTTTTCACGCACCCCCTGGGCGCTGAACGCGCGGCATTCCGTATGCGTAATCGTGGTCCCGGGCGCGACCCCAAAGCCCTTTATCACTTCACGGTGCTCACTCGTCCATCCCGCTTTCACCCAGCAAACATCTGGCGTATGCCGCCCAATCTCCTTCGGAGTCTGCCTCCCCGGCTCCCAGTAAGCAATGTAAACGGAAATGCGAGCCGCACCTCGGGAATACACCTTAAAAGACCCATCCGTAAAATTGAGCAATTCATCGACCTTTGCCTGCATTTCCGGCGTGTCAGCAATAGGCATGTATTCCACTTTCCAGCCCGGCGTATTCTGTGCTTCAGGCAGCAGATCCTTGACCGATCCTTGAAACGTGCGTGGTGGCGGCGGACGAAACCCTAGCCCAAAGAGCACTAGTCCGGCCAGAAGCACTCCCGCACCAGCAAACAAGGTGATTTTACCTGCATTCATATCTGCCTTATAGATTGATGCTATAAACTATATTAAGCTTCGCCCCGTCGCTTCCGGAAGGTGCAACCAGGACAATGGAATGAATGATATATCCGCATGGGGCGGAAACTTTCTGAAACCTGAAATGCGAAACCTGAAACTTGAAGGACGGAGGACTGGCGGAGAGCTGAATAGCGAGACCTGAAACTTGAAAACTGAAACCGGAGGACTAGCGGAAACTTGAGCGCGGAAACTTTCTGAAACCTGAAATGCGAAACCTGAAACTTGAAGGACGGAGGACTGGCGGAGAACTGAATACCGAGGCTTGAAACTTGAAAGATGAGATCGGAGGACTAGCGGAAACGTGAACGCGGAAATTTGAAACCGGAATTGTGAAACCTGAAATTTGAAGGACGGAGAACTGGCGAAGAGCTGAATGATGAGACCTGAAACCTGAGGGTGGTCATACTTGGCGGTCTTTCGTGTTCTTGGACATGGTGACGAAGATGGCGATCAGCTCGTCGGCCTCTTGCCAGACCGGGTCGGTCAGGGTGGCAGAAATCCCGCAGTCATCACGCAGCAGTTCGAGCCACAATTGAAGCTCATCCGCCTCTTGCGCACAGAGCTCGATTTTGGCGATGAACTCGACGTCGCTGCGGGCCCGAGATGCTTCCCGATAATTGGCCGCTACCGACGTTCCGCTGCGCAGCATTTGCTTCCCCAATACACGTATTTCCTCTCTCCGTTTATCCAGGCCAATATACAAACGCACAACCGTGCTCGCGAACGCTTTGGTTCGTTGGCGCATAGCGGTTTTCCGGTCTGTATTAGGCATGGTCGCTCTTTTCAGAGTTCAAACTTCAAGATCTCTCTTTGTCGTCTCAGGTAACAGGGCTTCAGCTTTCAGGTCTCAGGTCTCAGGTCTCAGGTCTCAGCTTTCAGCTTCACACTCCACTTCACGGCACCCGAATCTTCAGCGCGGTCTTGATCAGGGGCACCACCGCGCGGGCCCGGGTGTGCCAGCGGCGGATCTTGTTCAGTCGTTGGGCGATCAAGGGACGCTCTTCCGTGGAATACTGCGAGGAAAGCTGATCGAGGCCGGACAAACTCTGCTCGCCGCGATTGAGCTGCGCCTCAAGGCGTTGCTCGATAAAACGCCGCATGAGCTGACGCAGTTCCAAATCGGGCACAAAGCGATCGCGGCCACGCGACTCGGATTCCTCGTCCGGCGGGACGGTTTTGACCGCACCCATCTCGCGCAGAACCTTAAGCCCTTGGCTGATGGAACCGCCGGATAGGCTTAACCGCGCTGATATCTCGCTGAAAGACAAAGGGGTTACAGAAGCGAAGATCACGCCGTAAATCGCCGCCACCGACTTGGGCACGCCGAGGAGATCCGCGGCATCGACAAAAAAGTTCACCATGCCCTCCTCAAACTCCACCTCGTGCGGTTCCCGACCGTCCGCCACCACCCAGCGGGTGTCCGAATCCGTCGTAGAAGCTGCCGCGTTTATCGCCATTGGCTCGCGATACCATCAGCCGTTTCTTAAATTTCAATTGAAATTGAACAAAATCTCCGAGCCCCCACTCCGGTCCCATCCCGATACCCCCAACAGGATCCCCCCCACGCCAAACACACGGCTCCACGACCTTCGGCATCGAGCGGATCAGCTTTTGCCCAACAGGATATCCCCCACGCCAAACACACGGCTCCCACCACCCTCGCCCTCGGCCCGGCCCGCCAAACCCCAAATGTTCGTATTACGAACATTCCCCTTCCTTCCCCCCGCCGTAACCCCAAGCCCAATGTTCGTATTACGAACATTGGCTCTCGTATCGCCTTATCCATCAACGTTCCGTTTTATCGAGACTCCTCACAATGTTCGTAATACGAACATTCGCCCGCGTATCTCCTTGCCCACCAACGACCCATCTCATTGGAAACCAACCTCCATTGTTCGTAATACGAACAATCCCCCTCCTTCGATCTCCCTCGTAGCCCAAACCCGAATGTTCGTATTACGAACATTCTACTGCGCCGCCCCCACCCGCGAATCCTCCCTCCCTCGCCATCGCGCCCGCCACCCTCGGTCTCCCCACACCCCAACGCGATTGTTCGTAATACGAACATCGAGGAATTCGCCTGAAGGGTTTGCGCTATCTCAATTTCGCATTACGCACCACTCACCACGCCCTTCGACCTCCCCCTAACACCCAAGCCCAAATGTTCGTAATACGAACATTTGATCGCGTATGCCCTTGCCTTCCAATGGCAGGGCGCAATGGGAACCAACCTCCATTGTTCGTATTACGAACATTTGCCCTCGTTCGATCTACCCGGAGCCCAAACCCGAATGTTCGTATTACGAACATTCCAAAGCGCCGCTACGTAGGAGCTGGCCAAGCTCGATGTTCGTATTGCGAACATTGACCTCAAACGGCTCTTTGCGCGCATAAATTCAGCCTTGGGAAGCGGTTTCTTATTCCATCGGCCGCCTCCGCGCCTCTTCCGGGTAACTATTCCCCAAGGGATTAAGCAAAAGCCCCGGCATCGTGAGGATACCGGGGCTTTTAAAATGGAGCGGGCGAAGAGACTCGAACTCTCGACGTCCACCTTGGCAAGGTGGTGCTCTACCAACTGAGCTACACCCGCAGAGCAGGCTGCGAAACCTAGGCCCCGACCTGCCTTCGTCAATGACTATTTTAAGCCTTTTTTCAGGTCCGCGTCGCGATTCATTCCGACACCCAATGTTCGTAATACGAACATTGGACATTGAGCACTGCCACGTGCTGCAAGCGCGGTGATTTACTCCGTTGGTCCGACGGAACCCGGCCGCACGCGGCTGATCTACGCTTGCATCGATCCTCGTCGAGCGAACTGACCGGTTCGGGCCCCACTCCTCATCAAACATGCTAACATCGCCTAACCTCAAGCGCTGTGGAATGTTCGTAATACGAACATTCCAGTTAGGCTCATTCCTCCCTTTCGGCCGGCCACAGAGCTATTTCCCTTCTCCCGCTGTGAGTGCTCTTGCTAGCGCAGCCGTTCAGGCGGGAGGGCGCACCAATGTTCGTAATACGAACATTGGTAGTGGGGGGAAGGCGTGAAGGCCGACCAATGGCGGACGGGCACGCGCTTGCCCTGGTCGATTGTTCGTATTACGAACAATGGCATGAGCTCTTACATTCACCCCAGGTTGAGAGGCTTGCTGAGCGTGGTCGGCGCGTTGGAAGAAATCTCGCGCGAACTTGCCAAGGAGGCACGCAAACGCATCGACGCCCGACGGCCACGGCCCAAGCGCGGCGCCACCCTCAAACCCAGCAGCGAAACTCCTTTGTGGAACGCCATCATTACGTTGGTAAAGCCTCAGCTTAACCGACGTGGCGCACGCGCGGTGTTGGCCCGCGAACTCGGCGTGCATCGCGCCCGCATCGGAGAATATTTTGACCAACAAACAGCCATGCCCGACGCCGAAAGAGCCTTGGAATTACTGATCTGGGTCAGTCGGAAATACGATTCCGCCAAGAAGTAAAAGCGGGGCGAATGTTCGTAATACGAACATTCCAAGATGCGGCGTGCAGGAAGTAAGTGGTCTAAAAAACCTGAAGGCGATGACTCGAATGTTCGTATTACGAACATTCAAGTCCGCAGCGGTGAGGGCCAAAGAGGAAAGGCGTGAATGGCGGCGTGAGGACTCTCAGTGTCGCTTGAGAGCGGACGTTACAATTGCTCCAAGGCGAAGGCGTGACGTTTGCGCGTGTCGGGCGCGGCGGGATGCAAGCCGGAGCGTTGCATGGCTTGCGCGGCTTCGTCGCCGAGCAGGAGTCGCAACCAAGGATATAGCCGTTGCACGTCGGCGCGGCGGAACACGAGATAAACGGGCCATTGCAGCGGATAATCACCACGTTCGATCGCCGCGGTGGTGGGTAAAAACGCCACGCCCGCCGGCTCAATCGAAACCGGCAGGGTTTTGAGGCCAGTGGCGGTTTCGGGCAGTCGCGCCGCCAAAGCGAGTCCACCTTCCGGCGAATTCAAACGCGCCACCAAAGCTGATTCATCCGCGCTGCGTCGAAGCGCAGTGCCAAGCGCGCGGGTGCGCAGCACCAAGTGGCGAAACAATTCCAAAGTCGGCAGCGGCGAACTTTCCCCCACCCACGGCGTCACGCTGCGCGCGGCCATTTCGCCGCTCACGCCGAGATCGCCCCAACGTTTCCAATCCGATCCCTCCTCGACGCCGAACACGCCGGCGAGTTGCGCGAATGAAATCTGATTCAACGGCACAGCCGAGGGCGCGAGCACGACGACGGTGTGCCACGCCACCGGCACGACGTGAAATTCATCGCCGGGCAGCGGTTCCTTCGGCGCAAAACTGAGCAGCGCGATATCCGCCCTGCCCGCTTGCAACTGCTGCCAGCCCGCGTAACTGCCGGAAAACTCCACGGCCAGTTCGCGATCATCACGTTCCGCCATCGCCTGCAGGACGGGCGTTATTTCCCGCGCCAGCAAATCGCTGCCAACGATGCGCACCTGCTCTCCGTAACTGCCAACGCCGATGAAGCAGAAAAGAAAGACGAGCAGCCGGCGCATGATCTTCAGGCCTTGTTGTCTGGCTCGTGCAAATCGATCCGGTCTGCTCCGTCCGTTTCGCGGCGACGGTTTTTGGATGAACGCCGGCCTTTGTCGCTCTCGCTGTAATAGCTATAATTGTGCGTGTAGTAACCGTAGTCCTCGCTGCCACCGGAAGGCACTTGGTTCAACACCACGCCGAGCAACGGCGTCTTGATCGATTGAAGGATTTGTTGCGCACGCACCACCATGCTTTGCGGATTGCGCCGGTGTTGAATGAGCAACACCGCGCCATCCACCACGCTCGCGAGCACGGAGGCGTCGCTCACGCCGATGATCGGTGGGGAATCGAAAATGATCTTGTCGTAACGGCCGCGCAGCGAGTGCACGATTTCGCGCAGTCGGTTGCCGTAAAGCAGACTGAGCGTGAATCCGGCCGACGCGCCGCTGGGCACAAAATCGAGATTGGGTTCGATGCCGTGCTGCACGACCTCGTCCAGCGTTTTGCGGCCAAGCAACACTTCGCAGAGGCCCGGTTCCTTTGGACGCTGCGCGAGCTTGTGCTGCGTGGGACGGCGCAAATCTGAATCGATCAGGATAACGCGCTCGCCAGCCGCAGCCATCGCGCGCGTGAGCCGGTGCAACGTCGTGGATTTACCCTCGCCCGGACCGGCGGAAAACAACGCGAGACTCGCGGACTGGCCCGGTTTCAACGCGAGGTTGAGATTGGTGTGCAGCACGCGATACGGCTCTTCCTCGGCCGGATCGAGTGTGCCGCCGGTGGATTGAGTGACGAAAGGAATAACGCCGAGCGCGGGCAGATTGAGCTTCGTTTCCACGTCGGTGACGTTGCGAAAACTCGTGTCGAAATATTCCAACAGCACCGCCACGCCGATCCCAAGAATCGCGCCGAAGACGAGCGCGAAGGCGATGTTGAGCGGCCAACTCGGGCGCGTTGGACGAATCGGCGCCTCGGCGATATTGAGGATCTCGATCGTGCGCTTCGGCACCTGATAATCGATTTCGCGCTGACGCAACGTGAGCTTCAACGTGGTGAGCAAACGCGTCTCGTCCTCGAGTTTTTGCGCGGCTTCTTCGAACGGACGCATGCGATCGCGCGCGGAAAGGATTTGCTCCACCTTCGCATCATCGAGCTGGCGCTTGAGTTCGGCCACGCGCGCCTCGGCTTCCTTGTAGGAAATCTCGAGCGAGCTTTCGTAACCGCGCAACTGTGCGTCGAGTTGTTCGCGGATTTTCGCCCGCGTGCCGACGGCCGCACTCAGCTCGGGGTGATTTTCGCCGAGGCGCTCCTTGAGTTTGGTGACGGTTTGATCGGCGACAAGGTAGGCTTGCAGCAGATTTTGAATATTGGGGTCCTGAATCAGCTCGGCGTTGACGAGACTGAGACGGTCTTCGGACGGAATGCTCTTGAACCGCTCCCAACGCGTTTTGCGACCGATGGCGTCAACGCTCAGCGCGATGAGTGAATTCTGCATCTGGCGCAGCGTCTCGATCTCCATATCGGAGTAGCGCGCGTTGAGATCGACGCCGGAGATGTTGAGTTCGTTGCGCAATTTTTCGATGGCGTCGCGTTGGCGGCTGACCACCTGTTCCTGCGCTTCGAGTTCCTTGCGCAGTTGGGCGAGGCCCTCGCGCTGCTCGGATGTGGCGAAGCTGATGCGGTTTTCCGAATAAACGCGGGCGATTTCGTTGGCTATGGCCGCGGCGAGCGAAGGATTCTGCGCGAAGACATCGATTTCGATGATCGAGGAACTGCGCTGCGCCTCGATGCGCACCATCTTGTCGAGCAGGTAGCGATAAGTCAGCGCATTCGAAAGACTGCCAGTCGAACCGAGCATCTCGGCAACACGAGTATTAAGGCGCAGGTTTTCGATGACCGGATAGATGATAATCTCCGACTTCATCGTGCGCAGCTGATCCTGAATGTAATACGGATCGTAGAAATTCGATGTCTGCGACTGGAAGAGCTTCACCTCGCCCTCGGGCTTTTCGACGCGAACCTTCGTCGTGGCCAAATACCACCGCGGCAGGAAGGCCGTGACTACAAGAGTCGTGAGGAGAACCAGCGAAACGATCAGCGCGATGAGCGCCTTGCGCAGGCGCAGCACTTGAAAGAAATCGCCGAGTGTCGCGCTGTCCTTGGGGGCAAACGGTGCGGCCATGATGGGGTCAGAGCGAACGCGGCACCGGGCGCATCAGCAAGCGCATTGTGCCGCCAACGGCATATCAGAACGAGACCGTTGCGCTGACGCCGTAGCGGTTGCGAGTGAGTTCGCGGCTCGCGGAATCGGAATCAACCTTGTCGTGGTCAAATGTGAGCGAGGCCGTCCAGTGTTGATCGATCAGATAGGATAGCGCGGCGCCGAATCGCAGCGTGGTTTCGTCGAGGTCAACCAGCGCGCCGCGGCCCTGCAGTTTCGAGGGCTCGTAGCTGATCGAACCGGACGCGACGATGAGACCGGTGAGCGCATGCTGCAGATTGACGAAGAAGCGGTTGACCTTGGTGTCGGTGTAGAGGGCGACGTTGGAAACTTCCTCAAAGGTGTAAACGTAGCCGGCGGCGATGTAAGACTTCTCGGCGTAATCGTGCTTGTAGCTGATCTCGACGTATGGCGTGTCGGAATTGGCGGCACCTTCGCGATCGCGCCATTCATAACCCAAACGCGCAGTCAGAGTCGTGCTCCGGCCGACGTTGTAATCCACTCCGCCGATCAGGAAGTCGGATTGCTTGTCCTTGAAAGAGCCGCCGGTGCGGTAACCGATGTCTTGGCGGCGATATTCACCGACCATTTTCACTTCGGGTAAAAACGCATAGCTGCCCTCGGCGCCCAAGAGGAGTTCCGAACGATCCAAATCAGTCGAGAGATTGGCGCTGTCGTAGCGATAGACCACCGAACGAGCTTTGATTGTGCCGGCGGTCTTGGGGCCGAACGCCGTGAGCAAGCGACCATCGAGCTGATTACGCTTATACGATTGGTCGGTGTTGATCGGCACACCGGCGAGCAAGGACTCGGGATTCTTGGCGATGTTATACGACTCCGTGATATCAAGGTTGCTGTCCCGTGAGAATGAATGGGCCACGCGGAACTTGAAGTCGTGGCTATCGATGGTCTTGTCGCCGGGACGATCGCTGAAGTGGTCGAGCGTCAACTTGTAGGACGCGGAGACGAACGTCTGGTCCGTGGCCGACGCATTGTATTTCAGCTCAGGGGCAAAAGTGAAAATCGTGCTGTGGATCTCGTTCGACGCCGCACCGAAGATGTTGTCGTCATGAGAGACGCCTGCACGCGCGAGAATGGTGAGGCTCTTACCCTGCTCCTGTGCGGGAATGGGTGCATAAACGGCCATCGCAACCGGCGCTATCACAATTCCCAGCAAGGGGACGAAGCGTTGGAATTTCATAAGCTGAAGACAGTTGGAAACCTAGGGACAATTATCTGCATTTAGCAATGCCTATTACGGAGGCGGCATGGCCGGATTCACGAACACGTAGAGATTTTCCGCCAGTCGCTGCGGCACGCGAAGTGGAAACTCGGACGGCAATCGCCCCGTCATCAGACCCGCGTAAATCCGACCCCATTCGCCGAAATGTCGCAGACCCGCCATGTCGGATCGCAGGCCCTCATCGCGTGAAGCCGCCAAGTCCGAGAAAAACGGCCGGTCCAGCGTATGCGGCGTCAGCAGCAATCCGCCGATGGATTGCTCCAGCGTCACCGCATAAAAATCGCGCAGTCGTTTCGGTTGAGCCCACACACGCTGGTCGCCATACCACGCGACGCCCGCCGGCACGTCGGCCATCACGCCGAAACGTCCGCTGTGATCGCGCCGCTGCATCTCCTGTTTCAGGCCCATGAACAGTCTGGGATAATACGGTGGATACGAAAAATGCAGCCGACGCGGTTCGAGGCCGTCACGCATGAGCGGCAAGGCATGCACCAGCAACAACGCCAACGCGCACCAAAACGGTCCGCGCGCCAGCGTCGGATTGCTGCCGATCAGCACGAAGAAAAAGCCCGCGCCGAAAATGATGATCAGCGGACTCAACCACGCCGCGACCAAGCGTTCGCTCTCGCCGGAATTAAAAGCGCCCTGCCCCACGAGCAAAACCACCAACGCCAACGTGAATATCCACCGCATCCGATCGGTCTCGGCCTGACGGAATCGATACAGCCAACCGACGGCAAAGAACGCCAAAAACCACATCGCGCCATCGGCCCACAGCCGCGAACTCAGATTGGCCTGCCAGAACGTGAGCAGCTTGTTGCCGAGCTTGTTCAAATCCACGCGCGGCAATTCCGCCGCCAACGCCGAACGCGCTTCCTCGGGCAACGCCGTGGGATCGCCTTCCTTCAACGCGACGTTTTGCCAAGTCAGCGCAGTGGGATAACCGGTCAGCGCCTGATTGCGCCAAATCCACGGGCTGATCAGCAGCAGAAAC